>Ga0115012_10000197_pt1 | contig 34593 bp, 33 predicted proteins | sample TroAtlMetagenome_FD_88706 | JGI IMG/M metagenome (GOLD analysis project Ga0115012, IMG submission 88706) | Marine eukaryotic phytoplankton communities from Atlantic Ocean - Tropical Atlantic ANT10 Metagenome | ecosystem: Environmental > Aquatic > Marine > Oceanic | place: Tropical Atlantic... | reverse complement strand
ATCTGCTTTATAATCTACATGTTGGTAGCAGTAGCGGTTGGAACTAATTTATCGATAGATGAAATTGTGGTGGCAAAAGACTACGCGCTAGCCGAAGCGTCGAAACCAGCATTCGGAAGAAGCGGGCTGTGGATCACGGTAGGCTTTGCTATTGTTGCGACGGTATCAGGTGTGATTGCAAGTGTGTTTGCCGTTTCACGCATGTTAGCGATGTTGACTGAGATGAAACTAGTCCCGCACAGTCACTTTGGCATGCCAGGCAGCGTGCAACAACACACAGTTGTATACACTGTGGTGATCGCCATGTTACTAACAATTTTCTTTGATTTGAGCCGGATTGCATCGTTAGGCGCAATCTTTTATTTGCTCATGGATATAGCAATACATTGGGGCGTGTTTAAGCACTTGCGTAAAGAAGTTAACGCAAGTGCTGTTATCGTGCAAAGTGCAATAGCATTGGATATTGTGGTGCTAGGGGCATTTATTTGGATAAAGGCATCCTCTGATATATTGGTGATCTGGGCTGCGATAATTGGCTTAGTGCTCATTGTAGGAGCTGAGAAGTTATATTTAAGCAAGTTTCGAACAGATTCATAATTTCAGATCATGCTCATTAATAAAGAACATCAAGATTAAAAAGTACTGGAATAGAATGTGTAATTAAAACTGATTTTCCAGGGGGGTAGTTGTACTCCTGATATGTATCCCTATGTCTAATACTATTCAGTATTAGACATAGGGTAAAGAGTAAGTTATATTGTTACTATGTTAATCGACAAACCTTAACGTTTTGGCCACGACTAAACCCACACCTTTGTTTCCAACCTATGCTGAACTGATTGAGCTGAGTCTTAATGACTATCCGCAGCTGTCTGCCTATCTAGATAATCAACCTGCATGGATGAAGCAACATTGGGAATGGGCAAAGGATTACCTACTGTATATCGGCCGCAACAAATCTGAGCATACTTACGTGCGTTTTCGAAACGACATCGAAAAGTTTTTGCTCTGGGTATTTATGGTTGATAAACAGCCTGTCGACGATTTACGCAAAGCTGATATTTTGAGTTACATTGATTTTTGTGTTGCGCCGCCGATTAAATGGATCAGCACTCAGTTACATGACAGATTTAGTTTAAACAACGGTTATTTTGCTTCAAACCTCAAATGGACACCATTCAGGCTGACCCCACCAAAATATGACAAAGAACGAGTCCTTGACCCAAAAAAATACAAACCGTCCCTGCAGACCTTAGAATCTACGTTTGTTGCACTCAGCTCTTTTTACCGACACCTGATTGATGAGGAAATTTGCTTCGGTAATCCCATTCCTCTCGCCAAGCGTGATTGCAAGCATATGATAAAAGATAGCCAAATAAAAACTGTCAGTCGGCTAACAGAGCACCAGTGGCAATATCTGATCGATACCGCAGTTGAGTTAGCGGATAAAGACGCACTATTCGAACGAAATTTGTTTATTGTATCTACAATGAAAACGCTGTTTCTTAGGCTTTCTGAGCTTTCTGATAGGCAAGATTGGACACCCGTAATGAGTCATTTTTGGACTGATGAAGATAATAATTGGTGGTTTAAAGTATACGGTAAAGGTAAGAAAATACGCGATATTACCGTACCGCAGGGTTATTTAAGTTACTTAAAACGCTATCGTGAGTGGCGCGGCCTATCGCCGCTGCCATCAAAGGGTGAGCAAACCATATTAGTAGAGAAAATAAGAGGTCGTGGCGGGCTAACAAGTCGCCAGATAAGTAGGCTCATTCAACAAGTATTTGATGCGGCATATGAAAAAATGAAAAGAGAACAAGGTCTAGACCCGGCTCAAAAATTAAATGAAGCTACAACACACTATTTACGCCATACGGGTGCAAGCATGGAAATTGAGCGTGATAGACCTCTCAAGGATCTGTCAGAAGACCTAGGCCATGCTAGTAGTGCCACCACCGATACAGTATATGTCCAAGTTGAGCGAAAAAAACGTGCTACATCTGGTAAAGATAGAAAAGTCGAGTAGCTAATGGGAACCAATACATGTTACATGTGCGACGCTTTGGCAACAACGAAAGAGCATATACCCCCAAAAGCCTTATTTCTCAAACAAAAAGATTTGCTCAGGGAATTCAGTCTACGCAAAGAACTAATAACGGTACCATCTTGTGAGGAACACAATAATAATAAAAGTAAAGACGATGAGTATTTTGTCTATCTACTTGCTTCCATGGCAACGACATAAAGGAACAACTGTTGAACACGAAGATTATGCGGGCAATTGAAAGGCGTCATGGCACGTATTCGAATTTTTTGGATAATTATCAACGTGTAATGCTGAAACATCCAGATGGAAAAGTAGAACATACTGCCGCGTATTCAATCGACTTAAAACGTTTTGATAGCGTGTTGTCACATATAGCACGCGGATTATATTACCATCACACTCAAACTAAATGGGAAGGCGCAGCTCTTGTAATGAGCAATGAATTACGCGATCTAAGCTCTAAAAATTCTGAAGAAATTAATACACTTGCTGATGATACTATTGAGCGAGTAAGTGCATTTTTATTTGATACAGAAAGTTATGGTCAAAATCCAGAAGTGTTCTCTTATAAAATTCATGATAGTAGACCCAAGGGCTTCGTAATTCTACTCGGCGATAACTGTAGCGGTAACGCTAGCTGAAAAATAGTAAATTTAACTATTTTCTATATATAAATTAAGCGCTTAGGTGAAGTTATCGAAAATCAGTGACCTAAACGGTAGTTCAGCCAATAATGTATTCTGGTTTTTCGCTATTGGAAGAATAGTAGGGGCTAAACTGAATATCTAAGGTGATGTGCTCACCAAATTTTGTTCGTGCTGTCAGTTCTAGGTCAAAGGTTCTGCAGCGTTCAACATGCTGACGAATATCATGGAATAAAATAGGATTGTCTTGCTCATGGATAAGGTAGTCAGTAGGGTGTGAACCCAGTAATTCTTCCTCTGAATAGCCCACTAAATGCTGAAACTGAGTATTAGTTTGTATTATCTGTAACTCAGTAGACAACACCAATATAGCTTGCCCAATTTGATCAATGGTATTTGATAACAAGTTGCGCTCACTCAATGTTTGAAGCTCTTGAGTGATATCTCGCATGAAAACTACATAGTGATTCTGGTCACCAGTCGCCACATATGAAATAGAGAGCCTTAAGGCTTCAATATGCGGGAGTGGGTTAAATAAAGTAGTAGTAAAGATTTCATTATGACTCGATGCCAAGTCATTCGGGGTAAGACCGAATAATGTGGTAATTTTACTGCCGACTACCGTATCTACGTTCTCGTTTAACAGTTCAATGGCACCTGTATTTGCAAAGGAAACGACACTATTAACATCTACTATGAATATAGGTAGTGCCGAGTGCCCCAACGCCTGATTCACTAAATCTTTGCACTCATTATTTATGTTCATCACTTCTACTACCTAGCTTTCAAATACTGACCAATTTTGCTTGCCAGAAGCAAACGCACATTAGACCAAAGTATAGTTTTGCATAAGTATTGGCATTATATTTCCGGATATGGTGACGTTCTCTTTTGAAATGTGCTTAAGATTCGGTATAGCATAAGAAGTGATTAGCTTTCACTCAATGTATAAAGGAACTCAGAACCTATGAATAAGAAAGATTTAGTAGCAAAAATAGCAAAAGATTCAGACGTAACACTTCGTGACGCGACAAAAATGCTCGACTCGTTTTGCGCTGCAGTTGGTGAGACTACTAAGACCGGCGAGTCTGTTGCACTGGTTGGTTTCGGTACATTTTCTCTTACTGAGCGTAGTGAACGCAAAGGAAGAAACCCACAGACGGGTGAAGAAATCACGATTGCCGCAAGCAAATCAGTTACCTTTAAAGCAGGTAAGGCGTTAAAAGAAGCAGTAAGTTAATTATTCAGATTAGTCGGCAACATACAGAAAATACCGCCATTAGGCGGTATTTTCTTTTATAGAAATTCATCCTTTCAGTATTCAAATTCACCATTTTTACTTTTTTATGCCGCTGTTTTAAAGGCGATTTTTCGACGTCACTGGCATTACATTTCGGTGAACTACTAAGTCTTCTTATTCGAAGATGAGATGGCGATTGTATCTCGGGCGCACCCTCTATTAAAGAACGCACTAAATATTGCTAACAACTGATAATGAAAAGCGGGTGTAACTTGCAACCGGAGAAAAACGCCCCTTTTAGCAGTAGCAAAATTATGGCTCGTGGAGTAAGCAACTCCCATAAATATGTTTCAGTTCAAAATAACGGCGAATAAGGTTTATGTAAACGCACTGTAAATTTGATTGAAAACAAACCAATTTATGAGTAAAAAACATTCAGGCCAATGAGCCTTGTATCAAAATAGGGAAATCAAAATGATAAAAATACTAACTGTTATCTTTTAGCTTGTTATTTGTGACTGGCGCTTACGGAGAAGATTTGTACACTGAATGCAGCTATTGCGACTCGTCGGATAGAGTCTCGCTAGCTAAATCAACAGCTGTAAATGAAGGTAGTTAATGGGGCTATAACTTTGACTTGCACCAGAACCTAAGGAAATAAAATGGATTATATTAGTATAGACATGGGGTTTGTGTGGCTTTTTACACTTGCTGTAGCAATTATTCCAGCGGTACTAGGAGCTTTTCTCGCAAGGAAAGATGGCCGGCGAGCCTTTCTGTTCACATTGACTATATTCCTGTTAGGAATGGTTACCTGGATAGGTGGCTGGTTACTACTTATCCTGAAGCGAAATTCCAAGGAAAATATTGAATTAAATAGTCTCAATATTCAATAGAAATTTTATTCTCTACAATAAAGTAAAAATTCACGCATGATAATTATACTTATCATGCGTGGCGCTTTATCCAAGATTAGGGTATAAAAGCAATCATTAGTACGACACCTACGGATAGGTTTCATGAACATCATGGATAGCTGCCCTGAGCGGCGAAACTTCACTTTAATCTGTTTAGTCACCATCACCTATTTTTGGGCAGATGGTTCGATTAAAAACGACAACATCACGATCCCCTTCGTAAATATCGTTCTTCATAACACAGCACATGCTTTGCATATTTATCTGCTTATTTTTGCATGGTTTACATTTCGGTACTGGTTGGTGTTTAAATCCGAACCTTACTCAAGAAACCCAAATAGTGAGGGAAAAGCCAAACAGACGAATTGGAAAGCTGCATTTGTTTCAGCGATGAATAACGCATCACCGCCTCCAGCATGGTTGGTGAGATTGCCCGAAACGTCGAAATTACGAGTCGAAACGGAAATCAAGGCAAGAGAACAAAGGAGACCAAATTTCACCTTTGAAGACAAAAGGCTCACATGTGAGTTGTCGAAGTTGACTCTGAACTTAGTTTTCCCACTGCACTCTAGTTTCTCTCAAAGATTAGAATTAAAAGGGATGAAAAAATGGCTACTTATCGTTAGCATGCTAATAAGAAGCTTTTGGAAAGATCCCTTCATACCGACGTGGTATATTCCTTGGATTCTGTTTGTCATGAGCGTGTCATTTCTCGCTTGGAATTTCATTACGAATTAGCTTCAATCCCGGGTGTTAAAAATGGGAAATTCTTTGGTTCCAGTTGCTGTTAGTATGCTTGCGTCCATCGTTCCGCCCGACAATACATTACTGTCGATTATTTCAAAGCACTCATCCCACTGGGCGTTCGTTACGGCGCTTTCTTGGCTTTCTGCATAGACTGAATCGACGAGTTTACCGTTTTTAAAAAATCCGTATTTCTTACTCAAATTCTTTTTCCTCATCATTTGGTTTCGTTATTTGCATGTTCACGTTCTTATAGGCCGGCAATTGCTCTAAGGCTTCCGTTCTCGCTTCAACGGACCTTTTTCGAGTCGCTTTCGCCGCATCCCAGCCACTTTTAAAGACATGTTCTATCAGTAATGAGACGCGCTGCCTGTCATAATTGTTTAGTCTGGATACGAAACCGGAAAGCATTAGTTCGTCGCTTGTATACGCACCCTCTCCCACTGCTTCCTTCGCCGCTTTTACATCGTCCCGATACTCAGTGTAATCCGAAGATAGCAGGAAATCGATAGCTTCCTCAAGCGTTTCTGCCGCAACTTTTACTTTAAATCTATCCAACATGGACAGATAACTTTCTTTTAACTGAATGTTTTTAATTCCAGTTTTCTGCCTATGTTTATGCGCTCGAAATCTATTTTGTAAGCTTTTAATGGCGTCTTGATTAATATATTTACGTAAGCTGATATACGTATTTTTTGGAATTGATTTATCTATTTCAATATCAGATGAATTTAACTTTTTACCGTCGTTAAAATCTTTTTCGGTTAACCCATTTAGAAATTTTTCAAAATGTTTCGAAAGGTAATCTTGCCAAATCTTATCTTCTTTCACTGCCCTCCCCCTTAAAGCGTTACTTATAACGATTTATATCACGGCGGCAACTGCCCTGCAAAAGTAATTTATTTTAAGCGTTATATGTAACGCAATACTTGTAAAGTAAACAGAGAGATTTTATTATTATAGATAATTACACTTATCTATAATAATGTAGTGTTTATGGTGGCATGGCACCTTACGTCAATTGAATGGGCTTTTAATGAATACTGATTTATCGTTGTTTGGTGACTTTGCTCTTGAAGAAGAAGATCGGGCGCTGGTGGTTCAAAATCTTACTGAGCTACGCGATTCTGTATGGGGAACCATGTCAGCCAACACACGCAAGGCTTATCAAACTGACTTTAACCAGTACTTAACTTTCTGTAATCGAAACGGATTGCCGGCATTGGCTAGTGATTGGAAAGTGACAAAAATAGCGTGTCAGGCATTTTTCGATGACCTAATGCAGACTGACCTTAAACACTTCACTGTGAAAAGAAAACTCGCGTCCATACGTTTCTTTATCGGTGTTAGTGAATTGCCCGATCCATGGAAACACTCGAAATTATTTGCCCGTTACATCAACGGTAAGCTGAAAGATAAACCTGCATTGCAAAAGCAAGCAAAGCCCTTAAAGTTGGCGGATGTTCGCCTGGCCAATAAAGTCCTTAACATCGATACCTTGCTAGGCCTTCGCGATGCAGTGCTGGTAAACGTAGCGCTCGATACCCTTTTTCGTGCTTCCAACATATTGGGCATTGAAGTCAAGCATATCGATTGGGCTGCAAAAACGATCTTCGCACCACGTTCCAAAACTGACCAAGCGGGTGAAGGTCATTTTGGCTACCTCTCTGATGAAACCGCGACGTTATTACAAAAGTGGCTTGAAGTGACCAATATTACAGATGGCTTTGTATTTAGAAAGCTCTCCCCGAAACAGACCGTCCAAAACGCTCCTATGCAGTACCAGGCATTATTAAAAAGATATGAAGCAGTTGGGATGGCACTCAATTCTGATGGTAAGTTTACCTGTCACAGTACACGAACTGGGGGAGTCCTAACGTTAATGGAAGCCGATGTGCCCATGGCAGAAATTGTGTTATCTGGAAATTGGAAGAGTGAAGCAATGGCTATTCGATATTCTCAGCAATATAATGCAGGTAAAACTGGTATGGCTAAAGTTAGATAGTGGAGTGCATTTCTTTAGCAAACCAATTGGACCTTAGTTCGCTTGGTGTTAACAACCTTAGTTGGATTGGTGTGATTACCAAGGAAAACTGACGGTATAAGTACCAAGCGACTTTATCATAATATCACTTTTTCGTCAGTAAGGTTGCAGTACATACCCTGTGGTACTGCACAGGGTATGTTTTATGTTACTTAGAGGCCGTTCACTAACGTTTGAATTGCTTCAATAACGACTTCGGGCTGTACTTTGTGGATAGAATGCTGGCGCTCTCCCGTAAATATTAATGTGCTATCAGTAGAACGAGAAGCAAGATTTTCTTGCAGACCCGCCCATATATAATGTTTTGTATTTTTATTCTGAATTTCAGAGGATGGTTGATTTCGAGCGATAACCACCAACGGCAAATCACCGTAGTTAGGATTTAGTGCGTCTAATTGATTTAGACTCTGAGGGAAATAACTGGCTTCGTCTAAGCTGGTATATTGATGCTTGGTTGTACTTTTTTTGGCTCTCTCTTCTGGAGAAGTATTGGATAGATATAATCTAGGCAGTCCGAAAGGAGCTGCCAACATGCCAAATTTGAACACATACTTTTGAAAAAAGCCCGTTCTCGGTATTCTATTTAATTGGTCTTCATGGGCAGAGTCTACCAAAACCAATGCCGCTATATCTTCGGGGTAAGTAAGGGCTTAAAGTTGCATATTTACTCCACCAAACGAATGACCAACTAGAACAATTGGACCTGTCTCTTTTTTTCGGACTTTCGTCACTCCAACCTAGGCCAGCCCTGTCGTATGTGATGACTCTCGAAAACTTTGAGACTTTGTCTGCTACCTTGTTCCAAACAGACAAGTCATCCCCCATTCCAGAGTCGAGGATTACGTTTACCTTTCCACTTCCACTATCCTCGACGTAAAGACTATAGCCCCCAACATCGAACATTTCACCAGACTTCTCAAAGGAGGATGAATCGACGTAACTTTTATATGATTGATATACAAACCCAACCAACAGTAAAAGTATCAGACCGAACGAAAAAATTTGAAAAAAACTCTCATTTGGAAATTCCCTTTATCTCAATGTTTAAGAAGTTCTATTTATGTGCAGTTTGTTTTGTTACTTCTAAAAACTCAAATAATCAATGCACATTGGAATTTTTCAATCCTTAACTGAGTCGTATTTAGTTGATTGCGAAGCTTTGATTGACGTTTTTGTTCTTTCAGGGGTAAGGTTTTAACTTATACAATTTTCTGGACAAGTAAACTGTCATAAGATCTAAGGAAAGAGCTTGCTTGAAGTGACCACTGCGACGTTTCGAAGACGAACTCGCCTCGAAATTCAAAGACAACTAGATAGTTCCACTGCTCCCATTGAGAGAAATGCATGGAACGAAACATTTCTTGCTTACAAGGCTGAAACGCGGAGGTTAACCTTAAACGTTTCACTCTCTATTGGATGTGTACTGGCCTCTATAGGCACTGTTCGAATGTTTGGCCCCCTCGTCATAGATGATGCAATGGTAAGTGCATATCACATAGCGGTAATAGATGGGATAGATGTTGTCATAACGGGATGGATCATCGCAGGAGGCTCCGAGGGCTTTAATAAAATTACGTCAGCATTGGAAAAGCTGATCTCACCAACACCTAGCATATCTTGAGGACAAGTACCATGACTTTAATCAGAATTATGAGCCTAATCCTGTTATGTGTGTTGGCAGGATGTTCAACCATCACTGGCTACCCAAACAGCAAAACCAGTGAATTACCTCCCAGAGAAGACAGCATTTTCCTATTGTCTGATAAAGAATATAGCGATATGACATCTAAGGATAAGCGGAACGAAATTATCCACAAAAAAATCAGAGATATTGATTTGGCTTACTCTGTCTTTGAAGCAAGCATGTACAAAGAAAACGTTGTTACTGATCTATCCACCGATGTAACACTTCTCGCATTAGCTGGAGGCACAGTACTTACAGGTAGTTCCAGCGAGAAAGAGCTACTCGCAGCAATAAGTGCCTTTATTTTGGGAAGTAAGTCAGCGTTCGATAAACGCGCACTGTTTGAAAATACCATGTCAGTCCTTGTCCAAAAAATGAGAGCAGATAGGGCAGTAATAGGCAACGATATCCTTCGAGGAAAGGCTGAAGAGTTGAGGAAATACACGCCGGACAGTGCTGCTATAGATATTGCTCGATATTACTATGCTGGAACGATTCCAAGTGCCTTGACTGGTTTAGCAAAAGTAGCCGTTGATGAGGAAACGGAAGCTAAAGAAGAGCAGAAGGCAATCGTAAATGATCAGTTTACTTCCGATGCCGCTCGCACATGTTTAATCAACTATTGGAAGCCTGATGGCACGACCATAGATACCACCAATCAAAATGTAATCGTAGCATGGAAAAACGCATCTCATTATAAAGATATGTTCTTCGGACTTTTCATGAATGGTGCAACAGGTGCGGAGGCTAGAGTTGAAGCAGTAAGCCATCTGATAGAAACAGGTAAGATTGCTGAGTGTTCAATGTAGAAGGAAAGAAAAATGAGCGTTTGTTACGTGATAGATAATGTGCCGGAAGAAGAACTTCAAAACGTTAAAGATTCTATGGCTGTTGATGGATGCACGCCAAAAGTCGAAGAACAAGATGATGGGATATACAAAGTATCAGCCATATGTGGAGAAGATGAGTAACCCATACATGCTCATATCTAACCTGACACATTTGGTTTAAGAACTCGCCTTGGGCTTTTAGCCAGAGTTTGACAAGTAATAGTCTGGTCGATTCAACCGTCACCATGACTATCAGAACAAAGATAAACTTGAGAATCATTGGGACTTCTCAAAATCATTTAATCTTATATTTTCGACCCCCTTGAGGCGAGAGGATAAAAAAGAAATTATTTGGGAGTTCGTTGATGCAGTTCCTAATCATTCAAAACAGTTAATGAATTACGAAGTCAAAAACGGATTAGAAGAAATGCGCATACCTCGCTATGTTTGCGAAGAACTTTTGGAAAAAGGGCTGTATTATTTTCAACCAAGCACTTAACAAGCGTAGGCACCAAGGAAGGTCATGATTATCTATCTGAAGGCGGTTCTTTTCCATCGTTTGCATGACCAGCAATTGATTTCTTCTTGCGACTAAATCACTCATAGGCTGCATCGTTTCTGGCTTTAGCTCAGAGAGATTAGGTTGAATGACTTCACCATAATGCGCAATTAATTGCGCATCGAGCTTATCAGTTTTCGCTCGCTGTCCTAGTGCTCCGGCAAAGCGCTTTACGTGGATAGGATTCGCGATAACAAAAGGCATTTCAAGGCGACCAGTGGCCTCTATAACAATGCGGTGGGGTGAATATTTCTTGATTGTTTTAACGGCTTCTTTAATGCCTTTTTCATCATTGTTGACGGTGAAATATATGTCGAGCGGGCGGATATAAATATCCAGCTGAAACTTACCCGTATCGACACCGACGTTAACGTTTTGCTTTGTTTTTGTATTCATAATAAGCTAACTCTTGCTTGCATAATGCGGGTTGAGACCCAGTAGACTATTTGAGTGTTTTGCTTGGAGTCTTTTGTGGTGTTCTTTCTTGTTATCGGTCTCTCAACTGAGGAGCCATCGCTCAATCGAACTACCACAAAAGAAAGCTTTAGTTGCTGCTAAAGCCTGGGTCTCACTTTACCTCACACTGATTGAAATCAGGATGATTTACATGAGTTATTATCCATACAAGGCGGTTAAGCGAGTGGACAGCAAAACTGCGTCGCTTAGCGTGGCATTGAAAGACTACTCTTTGTCTGTTGGAGCCAGTAGAAGCTAAGCTTCGGCTGTGTGCCAATACCCGACAGTCATTGTCCGCTGGCCGACTTAACGATTATAGCTGGTTGGTTACAGCCATGTTATTATTCCCTCGTCTATATAATCTTAATTTTATTCAAAAATAATACTGATAGATAGCGCTCTTCGCACTCTGGAGCTCTTTCAGCAATAAATGAGCATGGACATTCTGATAATCCCAACTACGATTAGATAATCGTTCTGAAAATGAACGAAAGTAAGATGGATATTGAAAGTAAATCACGGCAATTTACACATTTGATGGTCGCATGAAGCGTGTTGTAATAACTCTCGTAGTGTTGTTTAGCTATTTTCGATTAGTCGTTCAATTTGGACAGGTTGCTAACATGGAGAACGGAAATGAGCGAAGCAACACAGGCAAAGACAGCCAAAGATACTCAAAAAACAGCCCCACCATCTAAAAACGCCCAAAAAGGCAACGGCGTTACAAAATCCAAAAATCTTGAACATGCAGCGGCTGTTGAAAGGCCGCCCGCGGATTTTACTGGCGCCATTTATGAAGCATTCAACAGCGTATTTGGTAATGACAACCCTTCACAGATGTTTTCACTGTGTTGGCCAGGGACAGTATTAGCCCCACAAGATTATGGATGGGATCCTGATATGGCGTTTTCCGGTCAAGCGCCACTCCCACAATACATTCGGACATCACGGTTGATGGACCAATATGTTCCCCCCTCCCCTATTACTCAACCTGATGGGACGCGCGTATCGGAGCGATATAAAGCTGCCATTGGTCAGCTAGCCCCCGTTGTAAATGAGCATTTGGCCGACCTGCAGAAGATTCTTAGGGATAGGATAAATCAAACCGTCACCGTTGAAGTGGATGGTGAAAAGAAGGAGATGAAGATAGTCGACTATTTCTATCTGCTTTTCGGTAAATGGACACAAGCAAAAGAGATGTGGGCAGCGAAGCAGCAGGAATGGCTGGCACTGATTGAAAAGAAGTACCCAAACGACTTCAATGCTCAGTATCAGGCATATCTTGAATGGTATGAGAAAAATGCTGAGAGCTGGATAGAGAAAATTAATGCGGCATATTATGAAATGGTAGCGCAGTTCCCGCTAACGCAGTGGGATGATGCTATTGCGATTTTAGATACCCATGATGATGGAAACCTCAATGATGCAAAGAAACTGTTGAGAAACTCGATCATCAATGTCCCCCCTCGAGAAGGTTTCTATTACCTGCCAACAAACAGTAATCCTTCAACGTGGCCCAACCAATTAAAGCCGACCACGGGTTTCATTGATATGCTGGCTGATCCAGAACTACAAAAAGGAACACTTGAAACAGCATTAGCCAGGCTGGAAAAGGAAATCAATGCTTGGCGTGCGATTGTACCGCAAGTTGACGATCAGGAAATAAAGCAGCTTGCTTCCCAATTGGCGGAAAAGAGTACCAAGTTCCGAGATAGTCAGAAAGAGCTGAGAGACACCTATACCGAAAATACTGTGACTGCAGTAGAGATTTTTATCGATGTATATGCTGCTCGAGGCGGTAATCTTAGTAAGGCCTCTGAAGGCGAAAAAGATAAGGTCACTGACGAAGTTAATAACCTCGCTAGTGCCTTAGGTGCAGAGTCGGGAACCTCACCGCAAACAATAGACTTCGAGCAAATCAAGGAACTCGCCGGCAAAATAGGGGATGGCCAAGATGCGCTTAACGAAAAGCAAACCGCCGTCATCGAAGCTGGAATGTCATTAGCAAACACTGCACAGGAGTATTTAGACAATAAGGGGAGATCCTCGTCATTCGGATGGATGCAAAACTACATTGATCAGTTGAAAGCATGTTGCGAAAAGGCTGATGCACAGCTGCGTAACTTTTCTTCGGCGAGTAATATGTATGCTAGCTACTTATCAGCAGCACCTGCTGAACCCGGTGGCAATCCCAATTACAGCCCTAATTTCGGGAATGATGCATTTCCAGATAAAGTAGCAGATCCACATGCTAAGACGTGGTCAGAGATAAAAATCAACATTGACTCCAAACAGATGAAATCTGAGAGGAGCTTAAGTACTTACTTCAAGCAGTCAGACTGGGGAGTTAACCTTTTCATTGCTAGTGGTGGCGGCAGTAGTGTAGAGAGCGGCTCTGACTTTGCAGAAACGTTCATGGAAGAGGAGTCGAAAATTGAGATTGGTTTCCTCGCGACAAAAGTGACCATAGACAGAGCTTGGATGAAGCCTGAGGTATTCCTGAATACTGCAAACATGTTCAGGACACTAGATACACCGCTATCTCCTAAAGAAGCGGTCGATGTGAAAGAAATCATTAAGTTCAGTAATGAAAGTAAGTTGAAGTCGTTAATCAACAACAACTCTTTCCCCGCCTATCCAGTGGCCTTTCTTCTCGTGAAGGATCTGTGTGTAAAGGTCAATATCAAAGCCAGCGAAACAGCTCGTGCCCGAAAAATGTGGGAACGCAAGAAAACGGAGGGTGGGGGGTTCTTTTGCTTTTCTGTATCAAAGACATCGGTAGAGACTAGCGATGAAGAGTCAATGAGCAGCTATGCGATGGGCGGCCAACTTATATTTAGAGCTCCGACACCACAAATATCAGGATACTTCCTTCAGATGGTGCCACCGGATAAATCAGAAAAGCTGACAGAGGAACAAGTGGAGCAAATAGGCTCATCTATCGGGTTTATCTCAGATCTCAAATATGTACTAAATTCCGACCCGTTACCGTCAAGAGTCGGCCCTAAAGACCCTGATGAAAGGAAATAGACTATGCGCCATAGCATAATGGCCATAGTGTTGATAATGGGAATGGCTGGGTGTACCTCTATACCCCAGCCCAACCCATATCAATACGAAAAGGCAATAGTTACGCCAACTACCTTCATGGCTGAGGGAGCTCAAATACCGATAAAACCGCCTGGTAAATTAAGATTATCTGTACTGCCCGTAGGTGCTGGTAATTGTGTCATCATGGAACTGCCAATAATTAATGGGAAAACCCCCTTTATCATAAATGACTGCGGTAGCTCAGGTGCGGGTACTACGGGGTGGTCTAAAGCAGACACTGTCGACTTTATTAACCAGTTGCTTGATCAGTATATTGTAAATAATAACTTTACTGCACACGTCATTGTTGTAGTCAGTCATGCTGATATTGATCATTACAATATACTTCCTAGTCTAAATACGAATATGGTTGCCGAAGTCTATCTTGGTGGACTGGATGTGGATTACAACGATGCAATGAAAGAGTGGGTTGGAAGGGTTCAAAACCTTGTTGGCCAGACCAACATTCACCATGATTTACGCAAAACCCTGGTGGATGAAATCCGCGGCTATCAAGTAGGGCCGTATGGAGTGTCATTTAAGATGCTCACCGTCAACGCCTCAACGTCAATGGTAGATAATGATGACAAAAATGCAGATTCTATTGTGACACGGCTTGATGTAGGCGAAATATCAATTACCAATACGGGCGATGCTACAGCCGATACGATACTTAGTGCTTTGAGAAACGTCAGTGAGAGGGGGTGGGAGTTAAAAACTGACATCTTGGTATCCCCTCATCACGGGGCAGAGTCTCACGGCTCTAACAGCTACCTTGTTGGACAAGCATTTTTGCCGCAAATGGTAATCTTTAGTGCTGGCGATCGCTACTTACATCCACGATGCACGTCGCTTGAGGCTTACTATCCAACTAAACAGTTGCTCAATCGTATTGCGAATTATGTTCCACGGGTCACACAGGTAGCGCCTCATCAAGTCCGTTGTGGTAGAGATAACCAATACCACTACAAGCAGACAGACAGAAACGTATGGGTTACTAGCGCAACAGGCTTGATTCAGCATACATGGTGACAAGGATTGGTAATGGCTTATATTGATTAGGTAGGCCGCATTTGCTAGGTTTAGTTCTGTTCGACGTTATTCATTTGGGCGAGTCTCGTTGTGGGGGTGTGCAGTACTTATTGCGTGCTACCATTTTTGGGGCTATTACCAAATATGGTCGCCAGTGTTTCAAGATGGAAAATTATCATCCACTTCTTCACTGGCGACTCCATTTGTATCTTTGGAAGCGGTGGTCATTTCGTGCTGCGTTTTCCTGGCCATGTTTGTCTTCGCAAAAGTTGAAGAAGGCGTTTGAAGCTATTTTGTCCGGTAATGCCATGAAAAAGCTCCACGCAGGTATCTTGCCTTACCGGACATCCATGTTCTGCTTATACCGTGACTTATAATTTTTAAGCTGTTCGGTCGATAGTGTTTTTTCGTCTTTCCAGTCATAGACGATGTTTAACAAGCTTGCGATTTCACCGTTCGGCAGTGAAAAGACTTTCTTTAGCATTGCGGCGTCATGATGGGTTGCCAGCTGTACCAACTGATAAAATGCATTCACACAGTCTACACTCGATGCTCTTTGAGACTGGGTTCCAACTTCTGTAACTTCATCAACTACGTATATTTCAGCGTGCTCAGCATTGGCGCCAATTGCATCTATTATCTCAGGCAGAGAAGGCCAGTATCTATCATCATATTGGTTAAATAGGCGTTCCAATTCACTTTTTGGGTACATATCATAGTGATGATTTGCTGCTATTTGAGCTGCAAAATTTATTGCGTATCTAATGCTTCTAAAATTATCACTAGAGACACCTGAACCTTCTTTTATATCCACATGTCGCTGCATGAGATTAGATAAGTGTGCGGCGGTTTTGGCAATTTCATGATTATTGTCTTCTAGCTCTTTTTTTATTCGACGTGCCTTTACAAATCTGTCTGGATTTGCGGTTATTATCAGTCCAACAATGCAGTTAATTAGGTCATACCGTTCCTGATAGTTAAAGTCGCTGACAAGGTGTTTCCAAAAACCTGAAAGCTCATCAAATCGTAATAGCAAGCGCTCGATTACCGGGACTTCACTCGCCAGAAATTGTTTTTTCAATCGTTCGGCTTTCATGTATTCCAAACTTAGCCTGATACTTTCTACCGTATTGGTCTTTAATACCTCAATATACTGAAGCGAAGAGTTAATACTCATCGTTTTTATCCTATTGTTCTGAAATTTGGTAGCACTATATCTCGACTGATTTCACGATTGCGTATCTGATTAAAAATTAGTTGTGCCCGACTCAGTTACCAGTCAGTCATAATGAATTTTTATCATGTGCCAATATGGCGCTGCGTAAATTTGTTGAACATTGGATTGAGAGATAAGTCCAACCCCCGCTCTCTTTTATCGGTTAAACTAGCCCTAGGTGCAGTCGATATCGTTGACGTTTCATGTGATTATTGTTTTACATTGTTGCCCCATAGACAGGCTGTGCCACATGACCCATCAAGATAAAGATTTGAAAAACGTTACTTCGATAGAGCAAGTAGAAGTTATTGTGAGTAACTTACTTGCACTCAAACACCCGTTAGAGAGTAATTTCACGGTTCCATTTGATGATGTTATCGTTTCACTGGAGACTGCGTTGATGTTATTGCAAATTTCTCGACGCCAAATGTCTCGCTTATAAATTCGTCAGCCCACCAATTTTGGTTTTCTTTCTAGTCGATGTAAGAACAACACTAATTAACCTCTTACGGGCTAGTGGCTCTGCCTTCTTCACCCATAGCAGACATAAACGCTCTCATGTTGGCATTCGGTTGCTCTACCTCAAAGTCACCATAAATATGCTTCAACTCACGCCACAAGTCTTTAAACCTCCCTTGTCGTCGATATAGGGGGTGAATCCACACAGTGGATAATAACGCGGGGCATCCTTCAGTTATATTCATAGTGACTAGTCCAATCAGGCAATCTCGCTCATCTTGGGTGCCTGGTATTGCTAGTCTATCTGTTAACGGATATGCCTCTACATTTTTCCATCCTGCATCAGATGTATCCCACGACATACCATCACCGCACTCTCTGCTTTGGTACCGTCTTAACGCCACGCATGCATGCTTTTCCCAATCAGACGATTTAATGGTTATTTTCTCACTAAATTTGGCTCCCTTCGGCGCAGATATCGGTCGTAAAATACACGCATTACATTCATCAAACAGTAAATCTCTCGCATCACTAGTATCACATGAATCTATCGCGCTACCATGGCTAACTAGATCAAATAGACCTTTCAGTGCGTCGTCACTACTGTATTCTTTTTGAGGAAGCTCGCGTGGCGTATCACCCCGCATCGTATTTTTATAACGCGTCGTGGTTTCATAGCCTATGTCGACGATATGAAATAGACCGGAAGGTAGGTTTTCAAAGCCTGAAGGGCTGTCAGCCAAGTACACTAAGCTTTGTTCATAGCTGCGCATATGCCTAATTAAATATTTGCAGCAACTTTCCAAATCATTTCCGAACAAAAACAAGCTGTTGGCATCAAAGGATATGCCTGAGTTCGGATATGCCTTTTTGCAGAATTGTTTTAGTAGGTGTGAAACATGATGCTTGGCCATTTCATCGTAACTAGCCAACACGATGGGTATATCTTCTTTTTCTGATTCGTTGTCTATTAAACAATCTATGGCGAGGCTTAGCGCTTTTCTGTACCGCTCATCAATGTTTGCATTTTCGCTCAGAAAGCTTTCTTTTAATTCGAGTAAGTCCATGGAAATTCCCTTTATATAAATCAAGTTTATTATGCCTGTGTCGGCACCATTCACCAATTACGTTCAGCAATGTAGTAAGTGAATTAAGAAGAAAGCTAGATTTGTAATTTGACCTTACCTAGAACTTGAAATTACAATTAACTGTATATTTATACAGTTTTAGTGTTGTTATGAAAGTCATTCCTATAAAAGCACAAGCAGGTCTCATTGGGTTTGAATCTGCTGCAGCCGAATATGCCGAGATGGATCTCAGTCTAGACGAGCTCTTAATTGAAAAGCCCTCAGCGACATGGATTGGTCTTGCTCAGGGCCATTCAATGGAACTGGATGGTATTTTTGACGGTGATATCCTCATTGTTTCTCGTGCTGAAGAGATTAAGCACATGTCCGTCATTGTCGCAGTTTTAAATGGCGTATTTTGTTGTAAGCGATTGGATATTCACCAGCGCGCATTAATATCGGCGCAGCGACACGCACGTCCTTATTTTCTTCGTGATGGCGACGACTTTTCTGTTGAGGGCGTAGTAACAAGGTCGGTTCGCATACACAAGCCACTCAACCGGAAAATTGGCGCGTAATGTACTTTCTTATTGATGCCACCAGTTTCTATTGTTCAGCTGAATAGGTATTCGCACCTCACCTACGCAAACGCCCCACGATTACCTTAAGTAATAATGTACGTGTAGATTACTAAATAATGGACACATCAATTATTCTATTTATCAAGCAAAAGAAAGTTGGCGCCAGTCTATTTTATATGTAAAAAAATAGACTCAAACGAGTTCCTTCAGTCCATTATTACGACAAGTTTCAAATCAGTGATTTCTAGTGATGTAGGCGGAAAAAGGTTTCGTATCGGGTTATTGAACCAAGCAGACTACTCTAAACAGTTAATTCCTTTATAATTATGTACCTGAAACATCTTTTGGCTCATTGCTACTTCAATAGCAGTTATGAGCAAAAAGCGGCTATTGGCTTTTTTCAATACATTTATTTGCGTAACTGTACTTTCTCACGGTTGAAGTCGATACGCTTGCATAGTCAGGAAAATCCCCAATCGCTCGTTTAAGTCTGAACTCAATTTTCTTTTTACTAGCAATTAGTTAGCGGTCTTGATAGAAATAGACTATTCAGAAATACGAGCGATAGTGTGGTAGAAAAGCGTGCGATTCGCTCGCTACAAATATTTTAGGCATAAAAGGAATTTCAAAGAGTGAGCGATGAAGAATTCTATCTCACAGCAACAAATGAAGTTGAAGCTGAAAACAAGAAACTAGACCTCTGGGCCAAAGCTATGGCCCTTTCAGAGGGTGATGAGGAAAAAGCTAAATACAAATATATTAAGCTTCGGGTCGAGCAAATTACAAACGAACGAAAGAATGCGGCTCCAAAGTTTACCAAGAAAACTGTTGATGAATTCGACCTCAAGTACATGCCAGTAGCAGAATTCGCTATATTGAAATCTATCTCAATAGACAAGGTGATAGAAATGATTCGGGATGGTTTCTATGTTGGGCAGATTAAAAATGAAAAATGGTACGTAAGCCGTGATGAGGTTGGTAATAATGAAAAGCCAAAACCAGAATCTATGGCATTACAAAAAAAAAATGATTTGAAAAAACAATACATCCCTGTTGAAGAATTCTCAGAATATAAAGGTATAACAAGTGAAAAGGCTATCGTTATGATTCGTGATGGATTCTATCGGGGACAAATTATCGATGATAAGTGGCATATCGCATACTCCGAAGTAACAAATGCAGGCGAAGCTTCATCATCTAAATCTGGAGGCTTTTTCTCAAAGCTGACATTGGGTGATTACGGGCTACCTAAAACATATTGGTTGTTTGGGGTGCTTGGAAACTTGCTATTTATATTTCCTATAGCATTGGCTGTGACCGCCGGTTCAATTCCAATATTGGTACTAGCTCTTATTGCAAGCGTTATCTATTCCCTAGCTGTAGCGGTGGGCATTTGGAGAGCATCAGATAAATATCTTGGTCCAAAAGCGTGGGCTGTATTGGCCAAGATCGCTATAATTTTTGGCATGCTTCGATTGCTTTTCGAGCTAATATCGATTGGCAACTCATAAAATAACTTACAAGCACAGCCTGCAGGACAACCCAAGCTGCACTCAGGTTTGCATCTGTTCTAAGCGTTATCGGACAGCTGCTTTTTCGATTCAAGTTCAAATACAGAGAACTTGGTGAGCGACTGAAAATGGTACAACTCGGAAGTTTAAAGCCCAGACTCTGAAGGCTGTTCCTTGTCTTTTGGTGCCAGTCAGCTTAGCTCATGGGTCTTCAAAGTACGTGAAGCTGTCGTTTAAAGCGCCGGCAGAAAGATCGATTCGCTTTATTTTTATTCACCAGTTTTGTGAATTCCTAAATGTATGACTTGGCTTCGTAAAACTGTACTATGCCAATAGTGATTTATTTATATGCGAACTGTGGTTCGCAAAATATTAAATGTGGTGCTAGCGAAGTCATGACAAGGGGTAGCACAGTATGATAACAATTACTGTATGTTCTGAACGGCCGCATCAGTCAAATGTTAATTTACTAAGGAGAGTTCGTACAAATGCCATTTGATGATCTAATGAATGACACCGTAAAGGTGTTAAAACAAAATGGAAAAATAATCTCGGAAATCAAATCGAGCGTTCAAAAGGATAAAATATTTATTCAGCGTTCTGATATTTTGATAGAGACTGGTGACTTAATTCAGCGTCCTATGAGTAACGGTTCAGAAGAGACGTACAAAGTTATCGATCCGGGTTTTCACGAAAAATTCCATGATATTCCAGCTGGGTACCAAATGGATGTTATCAAACTCGGCCTCCCCGAAGCAAAAGCAGCTGTCCAACATATTACTTACAATATATCCGGCACAAACAACAGAATTAACCAACACTCCATAGATAACTCGGTCAATATTGTAAATTCAAATCCTGAACTTAAAGAGCATATTTCTGCTCTGCGTGATGAAATTGATAGACTAAATCTTCCTAAAGAAGAGCAATTGGCCTCCTTTGAAGTGATTGATGCTGTTGAAGCTCAAGTCGAAAGTGGCAAGCCAAGCAGAGCGGTAGTCAAAACTCTTTTAAGTGGGCTGCCCAATGCAGGTAGTATTGCGTCAATCGGTTCTTTTATAGTCTCTTTATTGGGGTAATTTATGAAACTCGATGATTTTGTTTCGGAAACGTTAAAGCAAATTATAAAAGGAGTCGTGGCCGCACAAGAGTACGGAAATACTCAAAATGCTAAAGTTAATCCAGTTAGCGCAAGATTTCACGGTAACTCTGAAGGTCATTCGTACTGTCGAGAAACAGGTCTTCCATTACAAAAGGTTGAATTCAATGTTGCGGTTACAGTTACAGAAGAAAAAACATCGGCAAATGATGGGGAGTCGGTAGGTTCTATATCCGTAACTTCAGCAAGTTCCAATAGTTCGCAAAATAGCTCCGTGAGCAGGATTCAGTTTGAAGTACCGGTACTATTGCCTATAACAGGGATGTAGGTGGGATATTAGCTTAACTGTACAAGCGCATGTTGTCCGACTCATTTTCCGTTGCGCTCCAAACCAGCCGAAAATGCGAACATTGACCGTCTGCTGTTTGTCTACCCGAGCCAGTCAACGTTATTTGTGCGACTCAAAAGTACGTTAAGCGGAAGTTGAGAGTTAGATATCTGTTTGCATGTACAGTTGTACCGACCTTTCCCCTATATTCAGGAAAACGACCCAATCGCGCGTTTTTGTACTAAACATAATTAGCCCCAATTATGCGCAACCTTTGTATTCTTTGACTTTCAGTAGATTCGGAATGATGGCACTATGGATAGAAACGAGCAGACGCTCGGGAGAAAAGCGCGCAATTTTCGCAGTATTAAATTGTTAGTTGACTAAGGAAGTTATACGTGGAAGTCGATAATATAAAATTATACATAGATGGTCGCTGGGAACTAACTGACTTAAATTTATTGACGCGTGTGTATATTCAGCTTTATGGATTACTTTATTCCTTGGATGTCGCTGATGATTATTTAGATGCTGAGATTCAGTATATTTATGGAAAATATCCATGGCAAGGTGGCTTCAGCGCAGTAAATTTTTACCAAAATCTATTCTCTAAGATGCCACGGGAATATAAGCCAAATATTAAATCTATTCAGTATGCTTCGCCTGGGTTTATTGAGTTAACTCAGATAGTAGAAGTTGCTAAAGATGTAGCACAAATTGTGGGATATGTTTCTGCTGCTTTGCTAGCTGGTAACAAAACGTACAGCGTGATTCATAAGGGAATGAGTGAAAGAAAACTTATGAGGCTAAACCTTCGGAGCAAAGAGTTAAGCCTTTTAGAGAAAGAAAAGACTTTCATTCATCGTTCAGTAATCGAAATATCTCAGCTAATGGGCGTAAAGCAAGAAACTTTAGCAAAGCTCTACTTTCGAAATGAAAATAATGAACTTGCGGTATTGAAAATTTTAGCTTCCGTATATCGTCGAGCACGGGATTTAGCAAAATTACAAAATAACCGAAAACTTGACCTGCAACGAGCACATCGCGAACGGTCATCAACTAACAATCAAAGTCAGTCGGACTCGTAAACTCGCCGCTGCTTTGGACGTTGCATTTACTAGGGAAGTTAGCCAACATGGCAAAAACAAATCCTTTCAAACCAAATAGCCCAGTACCTTCTGGTATGTTTGCTGGTCGGATAGCTGAAATCGAAGCGCTTGAAAATGGACTTCACCAAACAAAGCATGGCAATAGTTCAAATTTTCTCATTACTGGTGAAAGGGGAATAGGTAAATCCTCTCTCATCGGCTATATAAAACCAACCGCACAAGGGGTTATCAAAAGCTCCGATTACGAGGATTTTAACTTCGTGGTTGTCAATACGGTTATTTCAAATAACTCGACACTTATTAGTTTTATTAAGCTTCTTGAACGTAATCTAAAAAGAGAACTAGAAAAAATAGGGAAAGCTGAAAAAGTAAGAGCCTTCTTTAGTGATACTTGGTCATTTATTCAAAGATTGAAAATTATGGACTCTGGTATAGACAAAGCCCAAGCCAGTGATGACTTAGATCTTATTATTGACGACTTTTCCTATTCGTTAGCTGAAACGTCTAAACGAATAACTAACCCTGAAAGTGGGGAAGTTGCAAGGGATGGTATTATGATCGTCGTGGACGAAGCGGATAATGCTTGTCCAGACCTTCATATCGGCTATTTCTTCAAAGTAGTAACAGAGCTCTTGCAACAAAACGGTTGCGAAAACGTAATGTTCATTGTTGCGGGATTGCCTGATGTTGTCGAAAAACTAACAGCCTCGCATGAGTCATCAATGCGCGTTTTCACTCAATTAGTCGTAAAAGAGTTGAAGCCTGATGATAGAAAATATGTAGTTAATCGTGGTTTGGAAGTAGGTAACGAGAAAAACGAAGAAAAAACAACCATAACGACTGATGCTAGAAATATGATTTCTACTCTTTCTGAAGGGTATCCACATTTCATACAACAGTTCTCATATTCAGCTTTTGAAGCTAATACAGATGGTGAGATAAGCGAAGATGATGTAGGTGCAGGGGCATTCAGGCAAGGCGGTGCATTAGATGCGATAGGGTCAAGGTACTATCAGAGCTTATATAACGAACAAATTAAATCTGATGAGTATCGCGAAGTTTTGGAGATTATGGCGGAAAACATGAACTCTTGGATTAAAAAGAGTGAAATCCGAGAAAAATTTTCCGGTAATGACCATACGGTAGGTGATGCATTGAAAGCACTGACCGCAAGAAAGATCATCCTAAAGAATCCATCAAAACTTGGCGAGTATCGCCTCCAACATAAAGGATTTGCACTCTGGATTAAATTGTTTGGTCGCAGGAAAAATGTAGCAAGTCAAAGCACACGGACGCAGTAAACTGCGCCGGTGTTTGAAGCGTTATTGACCGTCTGCTCTTTGTCTTTTGATGCCCGTCAATGCTTGCTGTAGGGTAGTTCCGTAAGTACAGCAAACATTTCATATTCCTTCCCATGAATACACAGAATATGGTTTTTCAGTGGAAACGGGTGTTACCATGAAATCTCAATAATAGAATGTTAAGTGCCTAGGGAGGCATTATTGAAATTTTCAGATTGGCGTGCATATCAAAACGAAGTTGCTGCTTTCTTTAGAAGGCAAGGCTGCAACGCCGAAGTGGAAAAAATAGTACAAGGTGTACGAGCAAAGCATGAAGTCGATGTGCATGTGAAATTTCATCGTTCGGGTATTGAATGCACCTGGGTCGTTGAATGCAAGCTTTGGAAAACTAAAGTGCCTAAAGAAAAGGTTATGGCGCTAAAGTCAATCGTGGATGATGTGGGTGCGGACCGAGGAATTATTGTTAGTGAAAAAGGATTTCAATCTGGAGCACTAGATGCAGTCCGAGATACAAATATCACTCTCGTCACATCAATAGAAGAATTTGAGAGAACTGCATCAACCAATTCCAGCGAAGAGCAGCTTATCTATTCTGATAGCGGAAATGGTATGGTGATCTATAAGTTCCCAGATGACTCAAAGCCCCAACACTTATTGAGATATGGAGAGCTTATAGTTTCAGCTAATTGGGGAAGCGGAACAATATCAATCGTAGATCCAAAAAAACGAACGATAGTTAGAACTATTGAACTAGACAGATATGAATCAAAATCTTCAAGAACCGGTAAGCGTGTTATTCGAAAACATCCGGCTGGAGATATGGCTATAGCTGAAGGGAGACTTTTTGTTGGCCAAGTATTCTCGGACTTTCTGCTTGTAATTGATATTGAAACTCATTCTATTGTAAAGCGCATTTATCTCCCCGGAGGCGGAGAGGGACAAATAGCCGTATCTCCTGATGAAAAATCCATCTATTTTGCAAGTAATAAAGAAAATCAGTTTTATATAATAGATAGTGCTACCTATAAATTTGAACCTATTAGTTACCCATCAGGTGGACGTGGCTGCATGTCCTTATCCGCAGATCCAGGCGGTAGGATTATATATATTGGGGTACAGCGTGGAGGGAAGCTAAATGGAGTTTCATATTTTGGTGGAAATTGCTTTGTGGCAGTCTATGATCTTTCTCGGAAAGAATATTTGAAAACTCTATACCTCGCAGAGATCAATAATGGGCGTTCAGATGATGCAACTCCGGCTTGTATAGAGATCGATCCACAAGATCAAAAAATATACATAGGTATGTTTCAGTCAATGCGAGGGGTTTGCGTTGTCGATTCCAATTCTTATGAGGTTTGTGCTGACATTAGATTTCAGAAAGGCGCCCATAATAAACACTTCAATTGGGTCGATCCTTTATCTGTTAAAGTTTATGAAAACTACCTCCTTTCATTGAATAGAAACAATTGCGAACTAGCCGTGCTAGACAAAACATCTCTCGAAGTTATTGAGACCTTTTATCTAGGGGAGGCGCCAAATGGCCCGCGAGACCTCGAAATTATTAGCGATGAGGTGATTATCAGCTACCCCGAACGAAATGGCCTAATCATATTGGATATCGAAGCAACGTCACTTAACAAATCAAAGCAACCGACCGCTAACGTGGCGGCTGATTGAAGCGGTAAAGGTCCGCTCCTTGTCTGTAGGTGCCATTAAAGCAAAGAGTCAGCAAAGTGCCAAAAGCAGACCTAAGCAAACATTATGCTTAGGGCAAGAAATCCGACAATGCGGTCTTTCGGCACTTAAACAAACCCATTCCAAAACACAGCAAACATAGGGGGTAGCACATAGCTTTAACTGTTCTTACTACTTATGCGGCTTAATGATTCCATGAAGTAGCTGTGTTAAAAATGGAGTATCTACACAATCATTAATTTTTTAACTCCTTTATTTTTTCGTTTGCTTCTTTTACATAGAAACTATCTCGCTTTTCTGTATCTGACAAACCAGCTCCGTAAAATCCATCAAATACTCTATAACCATAAAATAACTCTTGGTTATCAACGATTGATCCATTTTCAATGGATAAACTAGTACTAGAACCACCTGTGTTTAATATTTGTATAAGCTCAGCTTTAGCCGTAATTTTATTATCGCTATTATCATAAAAAGAAAGCCTTAGGCCATTAGCGCCTAATACTTGATGAATAATAACATTACCATTAGCTACAGCTCGGTCCATACAACCTGATGGTGAATTTTTAAAATGCTGTTCTATCGTATAGCCGTCAACACTCCAAATGAAGGGTTTTACGAATTCGTATGTAACCTTTCCTATTCTATTCAACTCTAGTAAAGCTTCTATATCTATGTCATAGCTACTAACCTTTGCTAGATCTGCGCTTGCCTTATTCGTCCTGTTAAATGAATAGACTTTATTCGCAATTTGAGTAGGCGAATGCTCTTTCTTGATATAGTCTATTGAGCAACTTGATCTCGTAACTTTTATGACTTCTATTTCGCCAGAGTACCCAATTACAGTACCGGGCTCAAGTAAAGTACTAGGAGGGATTATAGGCTCATAGCCGAGTTTTATCAGATCTTCGTGCAATAACTCATTTGATTCCAGTCCTGATTTTTTCGACATACATCCTGTCAAAGTCAATACGAAAACAACTAAAAATAAAAAGTTAACAACATTCATGCTAAGCACCTTGTGTAATTTATTCCACGTTTTTTAATAAATACAAAATCATTGCGGAATAGTTAGTTTTCAAATTTTCCCATACAGAACTCTCCATATATTCTTTGGCGTTTTCCAGTCTCTCTTCTGGCGTCAAATAAATTCCATTGGAATTTGAATTCATGAAAATTGGTTGGTTAGAGGCGAAAAGAAACTCCGGACCTGAGTCAGCTCTTAGGACAGGCGCGTAAATTGAATTAGGTTGATTAAATGAAATTAAAGCGTTTTCTATTCCAGTGAGTTCACGTTTCTTTTCTATTACAAATGAAGTTTCAGCTGTTAATAGGAAACCTAAAGCGTCAGCACGAGACTCTATCTCGCTAGTCTGTTCATTTTCTTTAAGCGGAGGATCTAACCACAAGTGGACAGCTTCGTGTGACAAAATAAACCTCAACGAATCACTGTATTCTAGACTTCTAGGAATCGAAACTTCTTCCATGAGTTTTACATTGAGTTGCTCATCGCTATAGTAACTATAGTTTTTTCTGATCAGTTCTTTTTGATCGACAAGCTTTGCGTACGAGCTTTCGACTAAATCAACTAGCATTGCGCTACTCACTATGACTTTTGGAAAATCTTTATCCTGTTTTGCATATATGTAAGCTGAAGAACTTACCACCACCTCGACTACAAATTTTGGGAATTTTTGCTTGTTAGAATGGTACCTATCACCGTAAAGCTCTGAATTTTTTTTCTCAATCTTCCTTATTTCATCAGATATTTCATCAGCAATAAAATTCAGATCATTTTCAATAGTTTTCTTATCATCATCGTCTAAAAAGAAGTAAGCTCGCTTGTTACCATACGAGTACAGCAACTCCCAATGCTCATAAAAAATTGACGTTTTATCTATAATATTATACAAATTGTAAGACGTAGATGCCGTACCCGCCGTTATTTTTATTAGGTCAATAGTGGAGCAAGAAAAACAAAATAGTAGAGTCAGTGTAATGAGGAAATATTTAAAGCTACGTCCATATTTATTTAGATTCACAATAAATCATCCTTAATTTAAATATTAAATTATGAAGACATTCATAATAGGCTAAAGCGAATGATCAATAATATAATTGTACAAAAAATGAACTTTTGCAAGGTTTGTTCTCTCCTACGTGGCTCAGTGGATGGTTGGCGAGGCAATAAGTCTTGACTTTGTAAATGTAAGCCTTCAGCGAGCCGACGCCTCGACCCTAATCCATCACCAGTAAGCTGTTTGACGCTCAAGATCTTTTGTTTCACTCATGTGCTGAACTTACTGTGCATTCCGGTAGTCCAATAGCTAATCTTTGAGTGACCGATTTTGACACAAATACGAAGTCCGATATTAACCTTCTGAAGGTCTGCTCTTTGTCTTTTGATGCCAGCCAAAGCTGGTTGTAGGTCAACTGTGTACGCAGGCTGTGTGAAAACTCACTTTTAATGATTCTGACTATTTGAAAAGATCGGAGTTTGCTTTTGGGTAGCTAGAAAATTTGAATGAGTGCCGCCTCAACTCTTAGCTTTTCAAGGCGGACATTAATCCGTAAACACCCATGATATTTATTACTCTTTTGAAGTTGTAAGCCAGGATATGCAAACTCACCTCTGTTTTGACATTTTTCAATGTTCTTGTAAGCAATTGGTGTGTTCCTGCCCATTGCTTAATCGTACCAAAGGGATGTTCCACAGTTTGACGTCTAAGCGTCATTGCATTAGGCATGGAAAGGTGTTTACTGGACAAATAGGTGTTCGGGGCAAAAGCCAGTTCATTTAATTGGTCACTGATGGCTTTAGTATTTGATTGCTTCTCTTAAGTCGGAGTTCGAATATTGTAAACTTACTCACTCTACCGTGTCGTAACACCACTGGCGAGCTTTCCCCTTTGCTCCCCCCTGATACGACGTTACTATATTAACGGAGCCCCGAAAACACTGGAATTTAAGGCTTGAATCAGTGCATTTGGTTTACAATAAGATTGGTGAAAATTTATCTTTTTATCGCCCCAAATATAAAAAGGAGATACTTAGCAAAAGCATCTCCCTTTTCGGTATACTATAATATTTAGAGTACTAGAATGTTTCTTCGTTCGCTATGAATGTCTCTTCGTTTGCAACGAATGTCTCTTCACCTAGAAATAGATTTTTCATATTATTCTCTTTCATTAATGACCCCTCAAAACTATCACAAGACCATTTTTTACATACTGAACAGTAATTAGCAAACACTTAGTCACTACAACATACTATTCTTTTATAAAGATTATACGCTACAGAGCAATATAAACCAAACCATTTCATCTAATCCTTTGGTTTAGGGGGGCTCAGTAACTCTTCTTCACACTCTCCTATACGTTCCCAATAATTTTTCAGATCTCCATCAGTTAATGCTCGTCTATATCGTGTTTCTCCAAAGCCTTGATTCGGCTCACTTAAAATTGATTTCCTTAAGTGAGACTTTATCTCTTCCCAATCACCATTTAACAAAGCTATATAGCAAGCCAAATTGAAATGAAACAAACTAATATTCCTAGACTGTGAATTGGCGCCTCCAACTTCCTCGAACTCAGCTGAAGTGGTAGATTTTAGGATTTCAATTGCCTTTCTTATCCATGACACATCATTAGTCAACTGGTACAAGCGGTAATAAGTATTACCCAATGTACCTCTGATTCTGATAGAAGGAGCCATTTTTAATGCCGAATTGAGCTCTTGTTCAATAGATCTGAGGTAGACATCTCTCGCTTCATATGAGAACAGCTCTTCCAAGCTCTCCTCGGAATCCCTCTTAGCCCTCTTTACACGCTCAGATAACTTTCTATCGTATTTGTCTAATAACAAACGTTGCTCGGTAACTATACTTTGAGCTTCGTCGTGAATAGTATTAAGCCTCATAGTTTCCTTAAGCCTCTCCCGTGTATCGGTCAAAGCAGAAGTTGTATCATTAACCGACCTTTCTAATTTTTGAATCTCTTTATCTTTTGACTCTAATTCCTTTCTCTGCTCTTTTATTTGTAAATCATGCCTATCGGATGCCGTCTTATTAATCTCGCTAGCGGCTTTGCTTTCGTTGGCAACTACTAACGCCTGCTCCCCTATTGAGAGTAAGAACTTGCGGGCAGAGTAAGCAGCCAAAATGCAAAATCCGAAATATAAGTAATAATTATGAGGATTGGATGTCGCCTCCTTGAGTATGCTACTACCAATGATACTCAAGAATAACGGCACAACAAACGCTGCTGCGATTGCCAATGAGTAGACTCTAAATAATGAAAATCTCATCCGGCGCATCTCAAAAGTATTTAGCAAAATCGCATGATTAGCAGCCCCCCCCAATAAACCTCCTAAAAATGAAAGAGCAATGACTATGGAGGCATGAATCATTAACTCTGCTTTTTTAGCTACAATAAGTTTTCGTTCCGCGAAGAGAGAATCTATTGCCGACCGCTGCTCTGTACTCAGGTCGATATTATCTAGTGTTTCAATTTCATTCGTAGACCAATTAGAGATTGAGGTCGGTTCAATGCCACTAGCTAAAATGTAAAGTGAAATACCTGTGAATACTATCAGCGTAAAAAGAGTACTAAGTCTGATGTAGTATATTTTTGATAAACGCTCACTTATTTCCTTACGATAAGCACGGCTTTCGGCTTTTTTTACATGTCTATCCAATACATCGTTCTGATTTGTTTTTGACATCGAAAGCACCTAATTAGAAACGCAGTTGAAAGAATTGCTTATTACAGAGCTTGGCTTTACACCTTGGGCTCTGGGAAACAACGTAATATCAGTCAATGATTCAATATCTTCTATTGAAATCGTGTAATCACAAATATTTGCGCTGTATTTGTACGGCTCTATCATTTCGAAACCAAATGCTACGTATTCAACATCGCGGTCTTTAATTTCATATATGACTTTCCAAAAGAATGACGGAATAGTATGTTCTTTCTTTGTGTTTGGTAACTTCATTTTGTCAGAAAAATAATTCGTTTTTAACGCACCAGCGAGTACATAAACCCCACTTTTGGCAGAAATTGAATAAACTCTAACTTTGTCTTCAAGAACGGACCATATGCCTCTATTGAACCCTTTTTTTTGAGGGACAATATTAGTTAATAGGTTGGTTTCTTCCCATTCATCAGTATTTGAAAATGAGGCCAGTGGAACCATGTGCCCCCTGTCAGTGTCAAGCTCAAAATAAGCTCCCTTGTAATCATCAGGGTTCAATGTAACTTCGTCATCAATCCAAGGTTCTTTCTTCCAGTTTCGAGGCTTTGCTGAACCAAAATTTCGCGGCTCTATTTTATACGCAACCCAATCAGAGAACTTGGTTTGATGGTTATTTGAAAGTGTATAGTTAGCTCTTACGATAATACTTGTTTTATTAGGCGTCTCATGGTGCGGACATGAAAGAGGACAATGGTAGGAAAAAACCTGTGCCGCATTCGTTGTAATTACAAAAAAAGAAGTAACAACCAAAAGGCTTATGCCTGAAATATAAAGTTTAATTGATACTCTCTTGTTCATGAAAACGTCCCTGTTATAGCTCACTAACTAGTTATCTACACCGTTCTCAAAATGAAGTTTTTAATGAATTATTTATTAAGCTCAGAGCACGATGTATTGATATTATGTGAGTATATACTGTCACTTTTCTTTGTTGCAATACTATCTTTGGATATTGACAATGCACAGTGCTTTAGGAAGGCAGGTTCGACTAGAACAAGAGAATATATCATCCAAAATTGGTCTTTTACCCATCAATTCTAACACTGTTTTTCTTATACCATTAGTTTAAAAAATGAGTGAAAATATGACTATTTCAACTATCGTCAAAGCACTAACCGAGCTAAACAAAACCTTGTCAGACGGTGAATATCTGCTTACTGCGGATTAGAAATAATAGAAATCAACTTCTTTTTCGATAAAGCCATCGAATTGATTAATGGCTACAGGATACCCTTGGTATATGTAGAGCACTTTGATCTATCAATGCTGCACGGCAGCCTGAATTCCCCCGTAACTCTAAAAAGCACTGCTAAACACACCAGTTAACGTTAAAAATGATTTTGAATCTAAAATATAGTTAAAATTAAAGAATTATGAGTCATAAAAGCCCTGTTCCTACAAATCTTCGGATTCTCAAATTAGAATAATTGAAAGACTAACTAATTTGAACTGGTCAATGGTTCATACCAACTAACCAAGGTTTATGAATCTCCGTAATAATACAATATTGCTGACCAAGATTTGCGCAAAAAGCGGACTTCATCCATACTTGATAAGGGTTTAGCATTAATTAGGCTCTCATTTAGAACATAAACGGAAAGGAAGCTGTTTATCTTCCCCTTCCACTTTACTCCTATTGTAATGACTCAGCTCAAATCTTGTTTGAGTGCTCTGTGCTCTTTATACAAGTAGCAATGTGCTTTAAAAAACTATGCTTTAGTAAATAGGCTAATGAAAACATTAGTTTATTCACAGGGTATTTACTCCATTTTAAAGGAATCTACTCTTGACAATGCAGAGCGTTTGACCGGGCAACACGTGATAAAAGGAATTTAAAGTGATAAACAAAATTCGACAATATTTAGGTTGTAGTCGCATTACAGTACCATTAAGTTTTTTGGTGGTAACTGTACTCGCTAGTGGCTGTCAAAGTACTTCCGACGCAGAAGAGAAGCCATTCACCAAGTTTGCCGAATCTGCTGCATCATTAAGGGATGGGACTGACGCTGCAATTACTAACCTGATGCCAAAAAGCGTCGCCTCTTATAAAGCAAAAATGCTTGAAAGCTTAGACAATGGTGATTTGTCAGAGCTTGAAAACGCTCAGCTTACGTTAAAGCCTGACAACCCATACACATTTGAGTTTATGCCTTCCTACATGATATACGACCAGTTCAGGTTGAGCCTGTTCGGACTAACTCAAGGTATGCATCAGTACAGCTTGTCATTGGCACAACTAGTGGGAGGAGAAATTCAAAGTGAGGAAGAGTTTTCTAAATTTGCGAATGATTTGAATGCTAATTCGCTTGAAGCTTACACTACGATAAAAGAATCATCCGGTGAAAATGCATCTAAAAACATAGCGATATTTTCAACAGCTGCTTCGGTACTGTTTTCCAATTATCTCAAAAACAAAAAATTTGAAGCATTAGTCGAAGGTATCGAAACCAATCAGGCTACGATAGACGAGTATGCTTCAAGGGTAGCGGAAGCGATCTCACTCGTAAGACAAATGATCAGCAACCGTTATTTAGAAGAATCGGATAAGCTAAGAGATTCTGTATTAGATTCACAAAAAAGAACCGCAGCTATAGATGCTTTGATTAATCTTAACCGCCAGTATTATACAGAAATACAGACTTTGCGCTTATTGAACGAAACTATTAAAAAGTTTCCAGAGGCGCATAAGAACCTCATCACCGCTACGAAGTCTGGAACATCAATTTCTAGTATTTTAGAGTTAGTCAGCTATGGAACACGACTCAAAAGCATTGCAGAGAATGCTAAACAAGCCAACGAAAACACATTATTGAATGCACAAGCAAAGAAAGTTGAAGAAAAAGCAGTTGCCTTAGAAACTGACGCAAAACTTGCTTCGTTGGATGCAGCTAGTGCGAGAGCAGACGCAGTCATAGCCTATATTGAAGTTGAAGCATCTCCTAGTGACAAACAAAAATTGGAGGTAGCCAAAAAAATGGAAGCGATCGCTTTAAGTCTAGAAGAAATTGCTACAACGAAAACAAAGGCTGCCAAACTGGCTCGAGAGGCCGCTGATGCAGTTAAATCCAGCACTGATGCACTTACTAAATAGAGATTAGGAGACAACAATGAGTGACGAACCAAACAGAGAGCAAATTATTGACTCTCTTTTAGTTACTTTGCAAAGAGGACAGAATTTAGCCTTGCGCCTTAAGTTTGAAGGTAAAACTGTGCAATACGCTGAGTTAAAACAAAAAAACCAAAAGTTGATGCGTGAAATTGATGAAATTATTGAACAAGCGATGACAGATTGGATTGGAAACATAGCAAACTTGAATTCAGAGGTGAAGACAGCAAATAAGCGCTTGCAGGCAGCCATAACAAGTATAAAAGCGGACAAGAAAAAAGGTGAAAATATAGTAAAAGCGATAGGTCTTATTGATGATATTTTAGAAATAGCTAAAGCAATTGTGCCATAGTAGCCTAGCAGCTCACCCTCACCTGAATAAAGGAAGTGAGCCTTTAAACTTCGGTGTTTATTTTTTTGGCTTAATCGGTCATTGTTACAGTTAGTGTTACTATGGAGCTTTGTGCTACCTCTAATATCAGTGTTAGTGTTGTTACCTTGCTACTTTTCATTTATTAGTATTAAAGGCTTTATCCCCCCCCTGACAGTCTGGGTAGACAGAAATACCTTTACCTAATTGGGCTATCAGTTGTTCAATGCGCTTTCCTATTTCTGGTATTTTTGTTCTTCGTTTATTTTTTGCGAAAGCAGGTTACCTTTAAGCTGCTATCATTTTGTCTAGTGCCATTCCTTTTTCTGCTGCATCTGTTTTTTGCACATTTAGACGGTGTTCCATGGTAGCAACCGAACGTAACACATATCAACCTAGCTCGCATCAATAGGTAATAGTATTTCTCTGGCTGCGCTAGCAGCCAGAGAAATCTCTGCGCTAAACCTCCTAACTTCATCTGTCATGGCTATCGTCATGTAAACCTCCCCTAATTATGGGTGTAACTAATTAGGGGAGGTTTACAAACCACACTTCCAATCGATTTAAGCTGATGTGCCCTTACTTGTCACCGGCAATGTAAAACTGACCCACTAACGACAATTTAAAATTGACCCACCTGAGGCACAATGACCACCGGTTATGAAAAAAACGGTGGTTGAGATGCAATGCTAAATCAGGAGTCACT
>Ga0115012_10000196_pt1 | contig 34649 bp, 45 predicted proteins | sample TroAtlMetagenome_FD_88706 | JGI IMG/M metagenome (GOLD analysis project Ga0115012, IMG submission 88706) | Marine eukaryotic phytoplankton communities from Atlantic Ocean - Tropical Atlantic ANT10 Metagenome | ecosystem: Environmental > Aquatic > Marine > Oceanic | place: Tropical Atlantic... | reverse complement strand
TCTATCATTTTACCTACAGTTTTTGCTTTAACTCTACGGTTACCATTAATATCTGTTGAATCTTCTGAGTGAGTTAAGAAATATATAGTAAGGTCATCTCTCATATCTTTAGGCATCTTTGCTATTTGTGCAAGATTAGCCGCTATTTGAGTGAACTTTTCATAACCTTTCTCATTTGCTCTATCAAAATATTCAAAAGAGCTCATATATTGCCAATCATCAACAACTAATGTTTTGATGTGTGGCATATTATCATTTACGTGTTTCATTGCTTTACCTATTCCAGCAGCAGATGAAACAGCTACAAGATTACCTTTTGGGTTATCTTTATTCATTACAGTATACTTGCTTTTCCAGCCCTTAAAAGGTAAAGGCTTATTAGCAATGTTGATTATAACAGTTGACTTAGGCTCAAGGTTTCTCATACTTGTTGATTTACCTGTGCCTGAGTCAGCAATAATTAATACAGATTGTGCCATTTATTCCATTTTATTTAATATGTGATACATTGTTTTATTTATAGCTTGTAAAGAAGCATTAATCTCTCCAAGCACATCTTTAACAGTAGGATCTTTTTTATTATCAGGGTCAGGCAAATTAGCAAAGTCTTCTATTACTTTTGCTACACTGTCTGTGATATCTCTGATCACTGTTAATTCACTGACGGGTATCAAATGTCTTTGATAACCAGACTTACTTTCTACTAATTCATATTCTTCACGCCAATGTGGATTACGTTTATGTAGATACAAAGTCCTTTTTGGGTCTTCTGATTCATAATCAATACTTACAAATTCAGTATACACGTCTTGATCTTTCTCTAATTCACTAGGAAAGAAGCTGACATGTAATTCATCTTTGCCAGGTGGCCTGTAAGCCATCTTGGGGATATATAGAGCGTCAGTTAATTTGTTGTCATTAAACCACATTTGGTGTGTTTCACGCAACTTCTTAACTTTTGCTTTTCTTTCTTCTGGTGACATATAACTTTTATTTTTAGTACTTATCATTTAATAATTTTTTAAACGTGCAATCAACAGCTGGGGAGAAAAATAAATAGGTTTATCTCCTTTGTTGTTGTTCTGGTGTTTTCATTTCAGCTATTTCCATTTGTTCAAATTTAGCTTTAAAGAAACTCATTCTTGCATCACCATTCCTTGCTTTTAAGAAATGTAATACAAGTGTTCTATCATCTTCTATGATATACCTATCAGGTCCATAGTATCTGATCTTTTGTTTTGCTGGTCTGTTTATACCTATTAAAGTATCAGCATGTTGTAACATTGCATCTGAACCAAATATATCTGATTCAAGTACATAGTTACCATACTTTCCATCAACAGCCCTATCAGGGTTATCAATGTTTCTATTTAATTGTGATATAACAACAAACAAGCATGGATACTCACGTTTTGTTTGTGTAAAGAATTCTCCTAATTCAAATAGCATATCTAAACTACTATTTTGATAGGGTGCTCTTTTTACAAGCATAGTATGATCCAATGTTATTATAGTTTTAGCACCTTTATGTAAATTCATATACATATCAATCTGATCACGCATTTGGTTTACAGTTAAAGGTTTACTTACTATATCTACTGGGTGCTTGACCCTTTCTTTAGCATAAGCATGACATTTATTTAAAATATCTGTCTTTAGTTTACTACCAGCACTACATAATTCTTTATATGTTTTACCGGTTATGGATGAGAACTCTCTAATTGCTGAGGTTCTACCTACCATTTCAAACTGAAATTCTAATACTCTAAAATCATCCGCTGGATTTAATACAAATGATTCTCTTACTATTTGATCTTTAATAAGTGTTTTACCTGAACCAGGTCTTCCACCTATTACTGTAAGAGTATTCCATTCTAATCCATCAGTTGTAGCATCATTAAACTTAGGCCAAGGTGTATATATAGACTTTTCCTCACCGGTTTGTCTACGGTACATATATTTAAGTGCTTCATTGAAGGCAGCGAACTGCCCTACCCAAGCTTCTTTTGCTTTTGCCATTATACTACTTTTTCTTTAAAATGTTCATCTTCTGTTTCAATACCTTCTAATATCATATCACAATAATCAGCAAGAGTAGAATGTTTTACCTTATGCTTATCTTGTTTACTAATAAAGTATTGACTTGTCTGCATATATAAATAATCTTTATCTCTGTATTCATTTACATACATCTTAGTTGCTTTATATATAGTTGGCCAATCATAATTATAGGTTTCAAAGAACCATCTAAATGCTGTGCCTAAAGCTTTTACATTATTTCTTGCAGGTTTACCGCTTGGTAATTTCTTAGCTGGGAATATTTCTCTGTAATCTTTAATTAATGATACAAAGTCTTTACCCAAAAGTTGTATATCCGTTTTCTTTTTTGCTTTAAGAAAATAGTTGTCTAACTCCGTCATAATATCTTTAGCATTATCTGTAATTACATAATGGTTTTTTGAATCATTAAATTCAATTAGTCCTTTATCTAATAAAGTATTGATATTATTACCGTAGTGAGGTGTAATCTTCATATGAACTGCAAAGAGTGAAAGACACTCATTAGGAGTCATACCAGACTTAGTAATTATCTGAAAAAATTCCCACATATATATTGGTTTTTAAGGTTATCAAATATACGAAAAGGTTACCACTTAATCAAGCATTATACGATTGAATTGCATCTCTACGATAGGCAGATGAAGCTACAAATTGCTAATCTCTTTAAGAGGAAATGCTATTCTATCAGCAACATTAGGGTGAAGATAGGGTGTTATCCTATCCTCACAGCCTTTAGTTGCTTAATGCGGCAATGTTGGAATGCATTATATGCATCACAATAGCTGATTTTAAGGCTTTTACGACAAGTAGTGTTCAGCTAAATCAAGCCACATTTTATTAATTTATATATAATATATTTGGTTCATTCATAAATTTTAAATATTTTTACATCATGGCAAAACAATTAGAAAAAAAATCAATTACAGGTATTACTGTTCATTCAGATTATATTCCTGCTCTGCAATCAATAATGTTATATTATATTGATCAAGTATATCCTAAGTCAGAAGACGTAGCATCAACATTAAGTAAATTCAAAAGAATGCTTACTGGTGAACTAGATCAAGAAAAGTTAGATTTAAAATGGTATGAATATCATACATGGATCATTTATTCTTTACTTCAGACTTTTGCTTCATATGCTAATGAGCAAGGTCTTTATCAAGAATCTAATATTGAAATGGATACAGACTTATTAGGTAAACTTACAAAAAGTATACTTGAGAATGATACTGCAACACAATCTGAATTATATCAAGAGTTTTTTGCAGATATACAGGCTAAGCAAGATGCAGCAAAGAAAGATAAATAATTATCTTAACTGCATTCCGTTAAAGTCTCCCATTTCTACAAGAGCTTGAATTACTAAATTTAATTCATCTCTATCACATTCTGCAAAACTTTTGCAATACTCTTGGTTATCTCTAACAAGGCATAAACCGGCTTTTCTTTTAGTTTGTAGTTTTACTTCTTCAAATGTATATCCTATATATTGAGCAAGTTCACGGATCATAGCGTGCACTCTAGCAAGTTGTGCATTGCTGCCTTTATCCGTGCTTACACCCATAAATATATCTATTGCAGTTCCGTCAGGTATTTCTTTTAAAAATGCATTAAACCTTGTTTCTTGTGGTTTACTTGGAAAGTCTAACTTACCATTGTTGACCACTAATCTTGCATGTAAGTTACTCTTCATTGTGTATTTTTAATATTGTATCTTCTAACATCCACGGATCTAAATCATCATACAGTTCTAAATAAGGTAATATGTCTACGTCAACACTTTTACTATTTCTATCTTTGCATAATGCTCTAATCTGTACAATTTCTACAGTTGATGCGCTACCCGGATGGCCAGGATCACCATTAGCATATGTATGTACTGCTGGTTCACCTGGTTCATATTTGTAATAAACGTCAACCCAAAATTTTTCTGTTAATTCTACGGTATGTATTCTATTTGCCATAATATATTTATTTAAATCTTAAAATTTCTCCGTCAACATAAACAAACTCTTGACCACATGCTAAGCATCTTGCCTCAGTTTCATTACGTTCCATAGTTGTGTTGTTACAATTTAAACACGTATCTTGATTCCACGGAACAAACTCCTCACAAGTTTGTTTGGCCATGTCTTGAATAAATGCATCATGTGATCCATTATATTCGTGTTCAACCATTTCCATGAAAATTTCTTTCATTTTTCCCATAAATTATATTGTTGGATTATAATATTTAATTTTATTATCATCAAAATCCTTTAGTGCTTTGGCTACCCAAGTCTCATCTTGTGTATTTTTATAACACAATATGTGACACACTGCAGTATTTGATGGATTTAATCTGAGTAATCTACCAATTCTTTGTGCTGTCTTCCTTTCATTACCATATGCATGCATAATAATACCTTGCTTTAGGCCTGGAATAGTAACACCTTCACTAAGTTGTAATACACAAGATAGTTTATCTATCCGTCCATCACTAAATAACTCAAGATTAGCTTCAGAGTTTGGATTCTTTGAATGATAACTATGCTTACAAACACGATCTGCTTGTTGCATAGTATTAGCAAAGACAATACATTTTGTTTTTACTTTCCTAAGTAGGTCCTTTACATAGGTTTCTTTTGTACTGTAATCCATTAGAGCACGCATTCTCATTATAGAAGCAAATTGCATCTGCTTTTGTGTCTGAGCTGCCACTACTCTTTGTACTACATATGCGTAGTCTTTCTTTTCTGAAGTATACCATTGTCTACCATCTTTAGTTTTCTTCTTTAATGTTTTTAAATCAGATAACTCAAGTTGATGTACAACAATTTGGTAATCATTTAATATTTTTGACTCAGTTGCATCATCAACTGAAAATTCATACTTGATTGGACAATATCTTTGTACCATTCTGCCTTTCTCACTACTCTTTCTTCTTGGTGGTGTACCAGTAAGACCTAATATCTTACCATTAAATTCATCTAAGAAAGTTTTATGTGATTCTAACAAGCTATGACACTCATCTAAATAAACAATATCATATTCATTTGGATTTTGCTTATTTAAAGAGAGATATGTACTAAATATAATATGTCCTCTAAGATGTAAAGCTCTCATTTTATTCAATTCATCAATCCAAGACTGCTTAACTGTATTCTTAGGTACTACTACAAGTACTTGTATAAGGGGATGATAATTTCTTTTGAGGTGCTCTATAGCAATACGTGTTTTACCAACACCCATTGATATCCCAAGACCACATCTTTTATGCTGCATTGCTATAGACAATGCATCTTTTTGTATAACATCCCTATCTTTATTCACAGGAACATCTTTATTATATATTTCCATAATGTATATGTAAATAAGAGTATTATAGACCAGGTTATTATTGCAAACCAGTTCCAGCCTTTTTTATTATTATTCATAGTTTTGATTTTGAAAATCCAAATTCATTAGCAAGATCAGGGTTTTCTTCTATAAACATGTGACATGATCTGCATACTGCAAGCCATGTAGTAGTATCAAGATGATATTTACCCCTTCCTTTCATATGATGCACATCTGTAGATTTAACTGTGCATTTAGCTAAACTTGCTTTACAAACAGGATGATGATCTAAGAAGGCCTTCCGTAATGTACGGTAGGCCAACTCAGTTCTCTTCATTTTATTAGACTTAGATTTAATCTTCTGTCTGGGTTTCTTAAACTTCCTATAGAAATCTGATTTAAAATTATCTTGTTGTTTAATTTTAAACCAGCAAATTTTACAATACTTGTTGCCTTCATGATTCTTCCATATAACTTGCTCTGTATCACAGCTATAGCATAGTTTTTTCTTAATCTTCATGCAGCTTTTAATGTTAGAAAAGTTCTTGGAAGTAATCCTTTCTGCATAAATCTTAGTATCACGTCTTCATATGTAATGCCAAGATCTTTCAATGTCATAGTATTAGTAAAATTTTCAAGTGTTTCCTCTGGTGGTATTGATATAATATACTCAGCAGCAGGTCCTGTAAATGTATCTCTAAAATAATCATTTACTTTCTTATTACAAATAATTTGTTTCCAATTATTTATTTCTTTTTGGGCACGTTTCCATACTCTTGTTATCCTTCTTTTCTTGTCCCAATGTAGTTTTGCTTTCTCTTCAGCATTATACATGTTTAAACCATGTAGTACACGTTTAAACAAAAAATGTTGATATGGATTAAGTTTACGATAGCTCAAATTTTGAACTAAATCTTTTGGATGTAACTGGTATTCTGATAATATACCATAATAGTTTAGTCTTTTTTCTGTATCTATGATTGACTGCTCTATTTGATGTTCTTTAAGTGATTTTAATTGTTGTGGATTAAACATATTATTATTATATAAGGTTAAACATAAGTGATAAAAATATAAATACCGGGCTCCAAACCGTATGATCAAGCAAAAGTACTGATAGGAATGTCGTGCACATTATTATGCAATCCTTTTAGCATCAGTACAAATGATTTTTGTATTTATATATAGTAAATATTACAGGTCAAAGGACTCTACGCCCTCATCTTCTGTAATTTCTACAGGTTCTTCAGTTTCTGCTTCAACTACTTCTGTTGCAGAATCATTTTCTTCAATCTCAGCAATAGAATCTTCTAAGTTAACTTGCTTTGGTTGAACTTCTTTCATAATTTTAGCCGAAGTACCGTTTGCTTCTCTAATAGCATCACCATTAGCATGAGCAATTAATGTGTCAGATACATTTACATCTTCTGAATAAAATGTTTTCCTATAAATAGGTTCCCCATCTTGGGTTGCACATATAATACCTGTATCTCCAGCGTATTTAAGATCTCTGTCTGGATTTTCTTCATTGAACGGTGTTACTTGCTCAATTACATAGATCTTTCCATTGATCTCTTTAGTATGTTGAAGACCGGTTTGTTCTAGTTCTTCTAATTTACCGTGAATTAATGTAGACAAGTTCTTTACATTTACAAAATTGTTAGAACCTATCATACTTCTTGATTGTGTGAGTCTAATGTATCCAAACTCAGGATTTTTTGATGACTGGCGTATTACATTACCCAGTTCATCAGCCACTATTTTGACTGTTGACATAATTAAAATATTTAAAAGGTGAAAAAAATTGATTAATCAGATATCATCTGAGTGGAAATAGTCATCATTCATTTTGTCTATATCAGATACTTCATCCAGTCTGGGTTCATATTCCTTTTCTGATTTCATATCTTCTAAAGCTTCTTTGCGTGCTAATGTTGTATTAGCATACAAACCATAGAATGGGTTACCTACTTCTTTTGTATATGCTGAGCCAATACCATTAAGATCTTTTATCTCTTGATCTGACATAGATAGATACTGTTCTACTGAACATTCTATAATTCTGCCATTTGGGAGTTGTAGTATCATCTTATTACATCTGAGTCAAATCAAAAGTAACAAAAATTATACAGTCTTTATGGTTTATAAGTGCATATTACAGGCTCAAAGTGTAAATTGTTAGCATAATAATAGCTAACGCACTAATTCAATAATAGGATCTTACGTCCTTTTCTTGCTATTATCCCATGAATCTTCAAGTTTTTTATTAATCTGCTTACTTGACGCTGACTCAGGTCTAATGTATCTGCAAGTGTTGATATAGAAGGAAAGCACTCCCTTTTATCTCCACAATAGACACATAATAATGCATATAATGCTTTCTCTTGTGGTGAAATTATTGGATTAGACATAACTTCCCAGTTAACTATACCAAATCTCTTATATATCTTGTGCATTTTTGCTTTTTATATATGGAATACTTTCTTCAGGCACAAATGTTAAAGAATGTGTATCTATTCTCTGTCTATCAATAATAAATTTCTTATCATTGTCATAAACAAACATATCTATACTTTGTCTTGGACTAAATCTTTTAGGTGTATTACCATAATCATCTTTGTATGGTATTCTTCCAAACATATAGTCTCCAACCATCAATCCCATGTCTAAAAGGACATCAGTGTCATATTTGTCTCCAAAATAAACTGATTTATGATGAAATTTAACATAATCACCAGGTATTAATGGTACATATTGAACAGATTGTTGCATTAGCATAATAATTATTGCTATACTTTCTTTATCCATTGTCTCCATTAAGCATTCTACTACTGCGTCTCTGTTGACATGCTCTACAAGCCCATTTTTAATGAGCTCATAGGCAGTGTCAAAAGGTATTGGTATTTCTATTTCGTGCGCCATCTCTTTAAATCATTAATGTGAAAGGAATATTGTGGTGTTCTAACATGTGTCATGTATGCTTCTATTTCATACCATACATCTCCTGTTGCAGGATTTTTAAGTATATGGTTTTCCTGAGCAGGCATAAAGCTTTGAGCCAGCATAAAATACTTATGACCAGTCTCAGCGTCTAACAACACATCCACAACACTTACTGCATGCCCAGGAAAGCCACCTACAATTAATATATCACCCGGTTGGATATCCCAAATAGGTACAGAAACAAGATTATACTCTGATATAGACCATGTGTTAGCATATGTCCATACAAGATCAAGCCATCTTCTGAATGTTTTGCAGTTATCTTCTCTTCCTGATGTTTTCAAATAGTTTAAATAGTTATATTCTGTACCATCTGCTCCATTAAAGTATAATCTTTCATAGAATTCAGGTCCAGCACTATAATTATATGATGCCCATAGGTACATTGCTGCATCAGCACACTGATGTAAATCTAAAGGCCCTATTTCATAATCAAATACTGCATCATAGATATCATTAGGTTGAGAATACTTTACAGCGCCTGTATGGTACTTAAGTACATCATCCTTTTTTAATGGGTGACTAACTATCCATTCTGAGAATGCATCTTCAAATCTTTCATAATTTTTGGCATTCTTTGGTTTTTTATACAAGCTACTGATAGTTTTGCTTGTTTTGCTTGGTATTTGTGCTGATATAGGTATAGTAACCATCAGGCACAATAGGTAAATAATATTTTTCATTGTTATAAGAGTTTAAATGTTAGCAAATCTCCGCTTGGGAGAAAAATAATTAGGAAAATATGTGTGTTTAGGGACAGTCATTTCTTATGAGAAATTAAATTCTATGAAAACTAATCAAAAACTAAACAATTTGACTGCCCCATCACACACAATGGTTATCACTTACCTAACCAAGTATTCTTTAGCCTCAATACTACTGTATAATATAGTATATAATACTATGTTATTATTAGTATGACATTGGTGTCACAATTCTAGTGGTAATTTCTTATTATAGCCTATAACTATGTATAAGAAAGGAACTAGTATTGCAAGAGATCCGTTAGATGCTAAGCCTATTGAAAGGCCAAACTGGGATTTCTTAGTAAATTTTATATTAGGTAAGATTTTAATTCTATCAAGTAGTGCTAAATGCACTGCTGTAGATAGAAGCATTATTGGTGATGCAACTATTGCAAACAACCAATCATAATCAATAAAGGCTATATACATTAAATATACAGCGCATAAAGGTTGAAGTACTACAAGTATAAACTTGAGTAACCTCTTTACAAAAGGACTTTCCATAATCTATTAATTTAAGTTAATAATAAGGTCTCCATTCTCAATCAGCGTGCTCAAATTAGTAATGAGTAATGACTCACCAATATTATTGTAGCAACTGATCTCCGTTGAATCTACTTCTATATCATAGATATTGTTACTGAATATTTTATAATCCGGTTTACTACCATACCCTATAGCATAAGGTGGCATAAAATAATAGATTAAATAGTCTTCATATGACAATGGTCCATTGGATGTATAATTAAAAGTAGTCCAATCAGCTAAAGTTTGACATGATTTATCACTGGTATGTGCTAAATACAGATACTGGTAATCACTCATATCTCCTTCATACTGTTCCTTGTTAGGGTCAATAGTATATATAAATACTTCTGACTCAAGTATTGCTATGTCATCATCTGAGCTACAAGAGATAAAACTCAATGATAAAGCAATGATATATAAATATTTCATTTTATTTTGTGTGTAAGTAAAGGTATAAGCCTACTAATAGTAAGTAGGCTATACCTATGATTAAGTTTAACATCTAACCATTCTTTGCTTCTTAGCATTCCAACACTTCTGTGATTTGTAGTATTTCTTTTTACTTTTACACATTCCACGTTGACTACTGCAAGATGTTAATACTGGCCCTAATACGAATAGAGCCAGTAGTAAGTACATAATTTTTCTTTTCATAATATTAGGCAAACGATTTTATTAGACTAAGATAATCACTACCCCAAGTATCAATCTCTATTAGATTGTTATCTAAGGCTAATTCTCTAAGTTCAAGGTTCAACAATAGCTCATTATGTAGTTCTACATCTGTTGGGTATTCTACATCTTGAGCATTAATTACTCTGTGATCACCATACTCATCAAAGAAGTTGACATGGTTCTCATTATTTGATGCTACTAATGTAACACCAAATTCATTATTGTGCTTAATAAAAGCACCTGGTTTAATAAATTTAATTTTCATAACTGTAAGTGAATTATGGGTTAAACAATATTGCGGGTACTATACTCTTCATATAAGAGAGAGACAATACTAAGTATATATAAGCTAAGTAAGAGCTTGGTAGTAATTTTCATTACGTGCAGTCCCAAATTACTCTCACGTTAGCTATATTATATATATACTGTGCATAATTTTTATTCTAGTGGTAAAAGGTGGTATTTTGTGGGTATATTGCCTCACTTTAATTGCGTAACACACACAATTAATTTGTTTTGATAGCAAAATAGTTGCAAAACACAACATTGGAACTAAATAAGTGAAAGAGGGAACATTTAGTTCCCCTTTCTTTTAGTGTGCCCAATACAGGTTGTCAAATTCTTCTCCTGTAGCTTGGTTTACTACCTTCTTTTCAGTCAGCTCTAATGATTGGATTTCATCTCCTACCTTTAGCTCTGCTCTTAAGGCCATTCCGTCTTCAGGGTTTATTGCAGTAAATCCGAACTTTACTTGTCCGTTGCCTGCTTGCTGTCTGACTTGCATTTCTCTACCCCCAACTTTCTTGGTGATAGTTTCAACTGCTCCCAATGGAGAGTCTGTTGTGATGAGAGCTTTGTTACTCTCTGTGATTTTAAAATAATACATAAGTAAAAATTTATTAGGTTAAACATTAATTAATGATAGGGGGAAGACCCCTACCAAAATTTAGTTGGGGAGAAATATTATAGGACCTCTTGCCAATGCTAAATACATAACATTTTTTTTAGGTGGGGAAAAATTTTTGTATATTGGTCATATAAGGGTAATACTATGGACGGTATGGAAGAACAAGAAGACTATGGCTACGGGAAGACTGTAGAAGAGATGCAAAAAGAAGATGAGATGCTTTCTTTTGCATATAATAATTCTTTTATGTTTCTAACTAATAAGGTTAATATGGACTATGTATTAGAGGCCAGTGAGAGTGAATTTGGCTTCGTACTAGCTCATAATACAAGTATAGGCCCTACTAAAATGGAGTATGAGAATATGATCCTCTACTTTATAGAGACTGAAGAGTATGAAAAGTGTGCAATACTTAAGAAGATGTTGAACACTAAATATCCTGAGTCAACTAATGAAAAACTAGATGAGTGGCTATGACAGAAAATAGTATAATAAAATTAGGTTTTGAGAAATGTATCGTATCTAAAGAAGAAAGTAATTTAGACGTAGATATACATTACTATACGTATAACGTAGGAAACGTATGTTTTGTATCTAATGATAGTGGAGACGGACAAGAAAAAAAGATGTGGTCCGTAGAAATGCCTGAAGCCGAAGTAAGATTTTATGACGTAAAGGATCTTAAATGTGTAATTGAATGTCTAAAAAAAAATAAATATGAGTAAAGCAATACTAAAATTTGAGGTGCATGAGAGTGGTGATGGATCAAGTAAGTTTAAAATGGTTGACATAGTAACTGATAGAACACCTGAATGGACTATGTCACAATACTTAAGAAATAGAAGTAATACTACAATGAAATATCTTTACTCAGTACCTTTTGCAGAATCATCAGAAGAAAAAAAGCATGGATAAGTATATATATAGGGCTAAATTAGTAAGAGTAGTGGACGGGGATACCTTTGATGCTATGATTGACCTGGGGTTTGATACATGGATAAAACGTAGAATCAGACTGAAAGGCGTAGATACGTGGGAATCTAGAACTCGTGATAAAGCTGAAAAGAAAAAAGGCTTAGCCGCCAAAGCACGCACGAAAGAAATACTTGTAGACGTAAGCTGTAAATCTGGATTATGTAGGCTTAAATCACACGGTACGGGTAAATACGGACGTGTATTAGGTGAAATATACATCAAAGATATTGATGGAAAAGAAATGTGTTTGAATCAAATGCTATTAGATGAAGGTCATGCTTACATTTATAATGGAGGTAAAAAACAAACATTTAAATCATGAAAAAAATAATTCTTGCAATAGTAATTTTTTTATTATTTACTCTTTAATACATCTTAGTGGAAAAGAAAAAACCTTATAGACCATTACCGGAATATCTTTCAATAGGTCCTTCTGATATACATGGTGCGGGTATCTTTGCAAGAGAAGATATCCCTGCTGGAATAGATATGGGTATTACACACGTATATGATCCAGAATTTCAACATGATTATATCCGTACTCCTTTAGGTGGGTTTATTAACCACTCAGATCAAGCTAATTGTGAAATAGTAGAGGATGCTGCTGATTGTTCCTATAAAAGAATCAAAACTCTTCATAAAATACAGATGGGTGAAGAAATTACTTTAAAGTATTCTCTATATAATTTACAAGATAATTAACTTTAAACTTTTATTATTTAAACTTTCTTTATATATTTGTTATATATTGTTTAACTTAAAACCAATTATATGGCAATAGATATAGATACTGCTCCAGAGGAGCAAATGACCCCTGAAGAGGTCAAAGAAAGAAGACAAGAGCTTACAAATTTCTACAAAGATGGAAGTAAGCACTTAAAAGTTCAATTAGAGTATGAAACTCTTTTGACTGAAATTGAAGAACAAAGAGCTAAAAGATTACAAGCATCAATGTTCTTGGCGCAATCATTTGCAAAACAAGAAGCTAATAACCAAAACCAAAGTGATGAAACTAATCAAGAAGGGTGATAAAGGACCAGAAATACACAAACTACAAACTATTTTAAAATTAACACAAGATGGGGTCTTTGGTCCTGCAACAGAAAAAGCAGTTATCAGATTTCAGCTAGCTTATGATCTTAAACCAGATGGTATAGTAGGAGCATCTACTTGGGAGCGTCTTTTAGTAGGGGCTACATATCAAGATGAAGCTATAGATGAAGATACTGATAATCAATCTATGGTATGGGAAACTCCATTTAATCAAACTATACACAGATACTATTTACCTAAAGGAGAATATCTTGAAGGACCTGTAGTAAATGAATATGCTTTTATACATCACACAGCTGGTAGGCAAAATCCTTTTAAGGTTATAGACCACTGGGGTAGAGATACTAGAGGTAGAGTTGCTACAGAGTTTGTACTAGGAGGTAAATGTTCAAGTACAGGTAATGATAGTTATGATGGAGTAATGGTACAAGCTTTTCCTATTGGAGGATACGGATGGCACTTAGGTAAGACAGGTAGTGGTCATATGAATAGACATTCTACTGGTATTGAGATATGTGCATTTGGATATTTAAAAGATGGAAAGACTTATGTTAACACAACTGTTAGAGAAGATCAAATCTATACACTTAAAGAGCCTTTTAGAGGCTATACTCAATATCATTCTTATACTGATAGACAAATGGAAGAAGTTGAAAAATGGATAAAGTATATTGCTGAACGAGATGGGATTGATGTAAGATTAGGTTTAAAACAATGGATACAAAAATACGGACCTGCAAAAGCATTTGATTTTCAAGAAGATGCTTTCTATGGTAAAGTAAAAGGTTTATTGACTCATACTAATGTAAGAAGAGATAAAACAGACTGTTATCCAGATGAAAGATTAATTGATATTATACTAAGTTTATAAAATGGCAATAGTAAATAAAGTAGACTTTAAAAAGCAAGTGACAATAGAAGATACAATAGCGTATCAAATATTGTCACACTGCTTCTTTAATAATATACATATAAGCAATACAGATCTTAAGCTTTTAACTAAGTTGGCAAAGCAAAGTGGAGTAGAGCTTACAAAATTTTGTATATACTTAACTGACAATGATATTTTTAAAAGCAATCAATCTGCTAGAAATGCAATAACCAAAGCAGAAAAAAAAGGATTGGTTGTTAAAAATGGAATAAATAAGAAAACAATAAACTTAAATAGTGACATGAATGTCCAAATTGAAGGAATTGTTTTGTTAGATTATAAAATTTTAGGACGTGAGACCAAAAAGCCACAAACAGTTTAAAGAAGAAATAGCTGAAGAGGTTGGTGTACATCCTAAAGTTGTAGATGATTTTATATCTTTTTATTATGCAAAAGTTAGAAAATCTTTATCTACACTAGAGTATCCCAGAATTATGGTTGATGGTCTAGGTACTTTTTTTATTAGAAAAGGTAAATTACAAAAAGCTATTAAAAGAAATAAAAGTATGCTTGGTAATTTAAGAAAAAGAACTTATGAAGGATATGAAAAAACATATGCAATAAATCAAAAACTTGAAGAGATGCAATCTGCTTTAAGAATTATAGATGAGAATATAGAAAACAAAAAACAGTTTAAAAAGAATAAAAATGCCAATAAGTAAGTACATAAATGCACTTAAGAACATAGATCAAATCTATGATGGTATAAAAAATGACATCTTTAAAACTGAATATGTAGAAAAAATTGCAGCATCTAGAATTAAAATATGTGAGTCATGCAAAGAGTTTGATGCAAAAGGAGACAAATGTATGGCCCCTGGCACACAACCGTGTTGTTCTTTGTGTGGTTGTTCTATGAAATGGAAATCAAGATCTATGTCATCAGAATGTCCAGCAGGAAAATGGGAAGCATTACTCACAGAATTAGAAGAACAAAAATTAATAAATAATGATTGAATATATATACAAAGAAAATAAAACTACGTATAACATAAATACCCAAAACGGTATGTGGTATACATCAATAAGTTATTAAAATGGCAATAGTATTTAAAGAAGAAGGACACGTTTATGAAAGCACAGACCAAGATAAAATAAATTGGACTAGTGTCACTGGTTTTATAGGCATGTTCAAACCTAAGTTTGATGCAAAAGGACAAGCTAAAAAATCCTCTAAAAACAAACGTTCTAAGTGGTATGGTATGACTGAAAAAGAAATACTACAAGCTTGGAAAAATGAAACAGATAGAGCCATAAAATTAGGAAACTTTTATCATAACCAAAGAGAAGCGGATATGATAGAGTTTGATACTATAAAAAGATATGGTTGCACACTTCCAATATTTAGAGCTGAGTTTAATGAAGAAGGTGGCAAGATAGCTCCAGAACAAAAGTTAGTTAGTGGTATTTATCCTGAGTTATTGGTCTACCTAAAGTCAGCTAAATTATGCGGTCAAGCTGATTTAGTTGAAATTGTAAATGGGTATATTAATATTACAGATTACAAGACAAATAAAGAAATAAAAGAAAAAGGATTTACTAATTGGGAGGGCATAACTAATAAAATGTACAACCCAGTAAGTCACTTAGATGATTGTAATTTGAATCATTATAACTTACAATTGAGTATTTATGCGTATATTATTAAAAAGCACAACCCTAAACTAAAGGTTGGAAATCTTAAAATTCAACATGTTAAATTTAAACAAGTTGGAACAGATTCTAATGGTTATCCTATCAATGAACACATAGATGGTGAACCAGTAATAGAAGATATAAAAATGTATAACCTGCCATATTTAAAAGATGAAGTAGTTCAACTTATTAAATGGCTAAAAGAAAATAAACATGCCTAAAATAACATTAATGAGTATAGTACCCTATGTCCAATTAGATGGATCAGGGAATAAGCAAGTAATAACAAATGCTACACAAGAAATGACAGTCCATTCAGAACTTATTTCAATGGTAAAACCTCATTGGAATATCCAAGTTGCAGGTTGGGTTGATGGTGTCTATGATATCTTTTTAAAAGATGGTGCTGGTTTTGTTACGGTTAAACAACCTTATAATCAACTAGTAGCACTTATGAATGAAAATGCATATTCACCTGTTACAGTAGGTAGTGGTGACACAGTTGACCAAGGAGGAGGACAAGGTAATGGTAATACAGGAGGTAATACTGGTAGTGGTAATACAGGTTCAAACGCATATACATCAACTACTGTTACAACTTTTAATGGAGCATGTAGTGCTACTGCAAATCAAACTTATAAGCATAATGGTACAGCAAATGCTTTACCAGCAGCTGGTAATAAAGTATTTTTAAATGATGGTAGTACAGCATTAAGTGATGGTTACTATGGTGTTACATTGACAGGAAGTGCACCAACTCATTCAATTAAAGTAGTTGGTGGATTTGTTCAAACTGGTTGGCCAATTGTTTGTGAAAATATCCCAATTCCATAATGTTACAGCGTTGGGAAATTAATATGGCTATAGTACCAGGATTTTTATTTGGGTATAGAAACTATGTAAATGAAGACTCATGTTCTATTGAACATGTTTTATATTTAGGAATAATGGACATCTCTTTAATTTTATATTATGATTGTTAGAATATTTGATATACAAAATGGTAAAGCAGTTCCTACGGAACACTGTTATACAATAAAGTTTTTAAAAGAAATAATGAAAACTTATCCTGATACATATATGCAAGTATATCAATATTTGTTTTATATGTCATGCCCTAATCCGGATTTAAATCCTTTTTTTAATTTACCAGAACATGAAAAGGAAGATATTATAATTGAAGAAATAGAATTAGAGGAGTCTACTGAAGACCCTAAAATTAGATATGCATTAGATATGTGCAAAAAATTATATGAAACACCAACGTATAGAGCATACGTAGGTATCAAATCTATGCTTGATAGACTTGCTAAGTATATGGAAGTCACACAGATAGAGCATGGAAGAGACGGTAATATTAACTCAATGGTAAATGCTGCTGCTAAGTTTGAACAAATTAGACAATCATACAAAGGAGCATTTACTGATATGAAATCTGAGCAAGAAAGTTCTGTCCGTGGTGGACAAGGCCTTGCTTATGATCAAATGTAAATTAAATTTAAATTATGAAAACCAAAGTAATACCAGTAGGTAAAAGAGTACTTATCAAAAAGAAAGATGCAGATGCATACTTTGCAGGAACTAGCATTATGATACCCGAAAGTCAAAGAGAAGATGAACTTAAAGGCCATGTAATTGCAGTTGGTAAAGAAGTTGATGAGGTAGAGGTAGGTGATTTAGTACAATATGCAGACTATGCATTACCTACTAAAATGAAACATGAAGGAGAAGATCACTTACTAATAGCAGCAGGTGATATATTTGCTGTTTTAGTAAATGAGTAAATCTATCCCTACATACAAAGATGGAGAGTGGACTGCCACTGAATTTAAGTCTGAAGAAGACTTAGCCAAATTTGTATTGTCTATTTTTTCTGAACCAGGTAAATATGATTTTGATGAGACTGCTTTTATTTTTAATGCAGAAGCACGCAGATTTAACAAAGATGGATTTTATTGTGGTTCTCCTTTTAGGTCTAAAGACTTTATGGCATATTGGGATGATCAGAAAAAGAAATGCAGAAATGGTGTAATATACACAGTAAATAAAAAAACTTGGTTTATAACTAGAGATTATTATATGTGGCTTAATTTTTTGCCTATATATGATAAAGAAGAAAAAAAATATGGTTTTGCAAAAGTTAGAGATGCCCAGTACCATATGGCTTTATATGAAATATTAGCAGAGCTTAATAATAAACACTGTGCAATATTAAAGAAACGTCAGATAGCATCATCATATTTTCATATGGCCAAGGTTATAAATACTTATTGGTTTGAAGAAGGGTCTGTGTGTAAGATAGGTGCATCACTAAAAGATTACATAAATGACAAAGGTTCTTGGAAGTTTTTAGATGAGTACAAAACATTTCTTAATGAACATACAGCTTGGTATAGACCATCAACACCAGAAAAAGTTTTATTATGGGAGCAGAAGATTGAAGTCCGTGTAAACAATAGAAAAACAGCACGTGGTTTAAAATCTAAAATTCAAGGAGCATCATTTGAAAAAAATGCAACAACTGGAGTAGGTGGACCTACAACTTACTTTTTTCATGAGGAAGCAGGTATTGCTCCAAAGATGATGGATACCTATGAATATTTAAGACCCGCTATGTCTTCAGGTATGATGACAACCGGTATGTTTATAGCTGCTGGTTCAGTTGGTGATCTTGAACAATGTAACCCACTTAAGGAAATGATTCTTAATCCTACAGTGAATGATATATATGCCGTAGAAACTGATTTAATGGACGCTGATGGCACTTCAGGACTTGCAGGACTGTTTATACCAGAACAATGGTCAATGCCTCCTTATATTGATGATTTTGGAAATAGTAAAATAGAAGAAGCACTTGAATCTATACGCATAGAAAGAGAAAGATGGAAGGCAGAATTATCCCCTGAACAGTTTCAGCTTAGAATTTCTCAAAAGCCTATGAATATAGCAGAAGCTTTTGCTTACAGAAAACAATCTATATTCCCTCAAGGTATACTGCAAAAGCAAATGAGAAAAATAATTGACAAAGACTATAGCTATGAGCATATAGAATTAGAAATGGAACAAGAAGGTATAGTAGCTAAAAGAAGTAATAGATTACCTATTAGCAAATTTCCTGTAGATAAAAAGGCCAGTAACAAAGAAGGAGTATTAGTTGTCTGGGAAAGACCTGTAAAAAATCCTGATTTTGGAATGTACTATGCTTCTGTTGACCCTGTGTCAGAAGGTAAAACAACTACATCAGATTCTTTGTGTAGTATATTTGTTTATAAAAATCCTGTTGAGATTAGAAGAGAAACACCAGATGGTATAGAAACTATTATAGAAAAAGATAAAATTGTTGCTGCCTGGTGTGGTAGGTATGATGATATAAACAAAACTCATGAGCAACTAGAAAAAATTATTGAATGGTACAAAGCATGGACAGTTGTAGAGAATAACATATCCTTATTTATACAACATATGATTGCTAAAAGAAAACAAAAATGGTTAGTACCTAAACAACAAATTTTGTTTTTAAAAGATCTTGGTTCAAATAGAACAGTATACCAAGAATATGGATGGAAGAATACAGGAACACTTTTTAAAAATCATTTAATATCATATGCAATAGAATTTATAAGAGAACAAATTGATGAAGAAACTGATATAAATGGTTCTGTTATTAGTCAAACATTAGGTATAGAAAGAATTCCAGATCCTATGCTTATAAAAGAAATGTTAGCTTATTTTCCTGGACTTAACGTAGATAGACTTGTGGCTTTCTCTGCATTAATAGCTTTTGCAAAAGTACAACAATCTAATAGAGGATACCTTAAAAGGAGTGAATCAACATCAAAATCCTTGGATAATCAAGAAAATTTGTATAAATTAAAGTATAGTCCGTTTAGAAATATTGGACGTAATAAAGGCATAGGAAGAACCAAAAAAAGATCAGGATTTAAAAATATAAAATAGCATGAGAGTATTTAACGCAATGCAACTCAAGGCAGGAGCCAAAAAAGAGGGAGGTCATGTATCTTCATCCTTAACACAACCAATCCAGTTTTTACCGGCTAACAAGAAAAATGATGACTGGTCAGCTTGGAACTTAGATTGGCTTGAGTTACAAGGAATGGAATTCTTACGTAGAAATGCAAGAAAGCTATTAAAGAACTATAAACTTGCTAAAGGTATTATAGACAAGAAAGACTACATCATTGAAGAAGATAATGACCATAAAGACCTTATGGATGTTTTAACTAAAGAAGATGAGTCTGCACTTGAATTAAAGTTTTATCCTATTATCCCAAATGTAATTAATGTATTAGGTGGAGAGTTTTCAAAAAGATTTTCAAAAGTTCAATTCAGAGCTGTAGATGACACATCATACAATGAGATGTTAGAATCAAAAAGAGCACTTGTAGAAGAGAACTTACTTGCAGATGCATCAAATAAACAATTGATGAAGATGTTAGAAATGGGTCTTAATCCTGAGTCAGAAGAAGCAAAAGAAATGATGGATCCTCAGAAGATGAAATCACTACCAGAAATAGAAGACTTCTTTAGTAAGTCTTATAGAAGTATGGTTGAGGAATGGGCTACACATCAAATGAATGTAGACGTAGAAAGATTTAAAATGCAAGAGCTTGAAGAAAGAGCATTTAAAGATATGCTTATTGCTGATAGAGAATTTTGGCATTTTAGAATGTTAGAGGATGATTATGATGTTGAACTGTGGAATCCTGTTCTTACCTTCTACCAAAAGTCTCCAGAAACAAGATATATATCTGATTCAAACTATGCAGGTAAAATGGACCTTATGACTGTTGCAGATGTTATTGATAAGTACGGGTACTTAATGAATGAAAAACAATTGAAGTCTTTAAACAAAATATATCCAGCTAGATCTGCCATGTATCAAGTTAATGGATATCAGAATGATGGTGCATACTATGATGCTACTAGATCACATGCATGGAATACAAACTCTCCAAGTTTAAACTTTAGAAGATATATAAGTAATTGGTCAGATGATCCAGCCAGAGGCGGGGATATAGTAAGTGCAATTCTAAATGAAGGGGAAGACGTCATGCAATGGGGAGAGGGTGATCTTATGCGTGTAACCACTGTCTACTGGAAAACGCAAAGGAAGGTTGGACATCTTACCTGTATAAAGAAAGACGGAACTGTTATGCAGGAATTAATAGATGAGACTTTTAAAGTAACAATGAAACCTGTATATGATACTACGTTAATCAAAAACAAAACAAAAGAAAATTTATTAGAAGGAGAACATGTAGACTATATTTGGATTAATGAAGTATGGGGTGGAGTAAAAATAGGACCAAACTCACCTACAGGATGGCGTTCTGAAATGGGTAATAATGTTGATCCTATCTATTTAGGGATTGATAGAGTTAAGCCAGGAAGAATACCATTCCAATTTAAAGGAGATAAAACTTTATATGGATGTAAACTACCTGTAGAAGGTAGAGTATTTTCTGATAGAAACACTAGATCTACATCATTAGTAGATTTAATGAAAGCTTATCAAGTTGGTTATAACATGGTAAATAATCAAATAGCAGATATATTAGTTGATGAACTAGGTACAATTATTATGTTTGACCAGAATGCTTTACCACGTCATGGTATGGGGGAAGACTGGGGTAAAAATAATTATGCTAAAGCATATGTAGCAATGAAAGATTTTCAAATGTTACCGCTTGATACATCAATAACAAATACAGAAAATGCAACTAACTTTAATCATTATCAAACTCTAAACATGGAGCAGACTAATAGATTAATGTCAAGGATACAACTAGCAAATTATTTCAAGTCTCAAGCTTTTGAGGCAATAGGAATTAACCCACAAAGACTTGGAGGTCCTGTAGCTCAACAAACAGCTACTGGTGTTACACAAGCATTACAGCAGTCATTTGCACAAACTGAGACTTATTTTATAAATCATTCAGATAATCTTATGCCAAGAGTACACAAAATGAGAACTGATTTGGCTCAGTATTACTACAGTAACACTCCAAGTTTAAGGTTACAATACATTTCTACAGCAGCTGAAAAAGTTAATTTTACAATGAACGGTACAGATTTACTTATGAGAGACTTTAATATTTTTGCTACTACAAGAACAAATCATAGACAAGTATTAGAACAATTAAAACAAATGGCACTAACTAATAATACTACAGGTGCAAGTATTTATGATTTAGGTAATATACTTAAAGCAGATTCAATTGCAGAAGTAACTGATATCCTTAAAGACTCTGAGCAAAAGACTCAAGCTATGAAACAGCAAGAAATGCAGCAACAAAGACAAATGCAAGAAGAACAAATTAAAGCTCAAGCTGAAGAGAATCAACTTAAACTTCAATTCCAATCAAATGAAGCTGATAAGGAAAGACAAAATAATATTACAGTTGCTGAAATTAGAGCTGCAGGTTATGGTTCTATGATGGATCTTAATGAAAACAAGCAGTCAGATTATCAAGATGCGTTAAAAGACATACAAAAAACTTCACAGTATAGAGAGCAAATGAACATGAAAAGAGAGCAGAATGCTCAAAAGAATGCTCAAGCCCAAGCTAAATTACAAATAGACAGAGAAAAGTTAGCTACACAACGTGATATTGCTGATAAACAACTACAAATAGCCAGAGAGAATAAAAACAAATATGACAAAGAAAGTTAATTTGTAAAAATTTTTTTTGATGTTAGCTATATATTGCGTAAAATGTTTTAAATAATCAAATATTATAAGTTTACATGTCAATATTAATTCTTATATTGTATATGTACATAATATTATTAATAATTAAAACCAACAATTATGGCACAAGAAAATAAAACGCAGGACACTACTGTTGAAAAGGTGGACATTAACATAGATGAGTTATTTGCTGCAGCACCAGATGCTGACGCAATAGTAACTCCAGAAACAAAACAACCTAAGAGTATTTTTTCTAAGAAAGAAGAAGTTGATTTGGATTTCACAGAAAAACCTAAGGTAAAGGCTGAAAAGCCTGCAGTTGAAGAATCTGATACTGAGGAACCAAAAGCTGAAGAAGCTAAAGAGGAACCTAAAGCAGAAGAAAAGAAAGAGGAAACAACTGCAACATTAGATGATGTTTTAGATTCTTTAGATGAAGAAGCTGGAGAAGAAGAAACTGAAACTAAAAAAAGAGGTAGAAAGAAGATAGAAGGAATAGAAGATGTTTTTAACAAATTGATAAAAGCAGATAAGATAGTTCCTTTTGATGATGATAAACCTTTAGCTGAGTATTCAGCAAAAGATTGGGAGGAGTTAATTGACGCTAACATGGAAGAAAAGGCAAACCAAGTTAGAAAAGAGACTCCTAATAAGTTCTTTGAAAGTTTGCCTGATGAATTAAAGATTGCTGCAAGATATGTATTTGATGGTGGTAAAGATCTTAAAGGTTTATTTCAGACACTAGCACAAGTTGAAGAAACTAGTACTATTGATGTAAAGTCTGAAAGAGGCCAAGAAAGAGTTATCCATGAATACCTTTCTGCAACCGGATATGGTACAACAGAAGAAATAGCAGAGGAAATAGAAGTCTGGAAAGACCTAGGTAAGCTTGAGCAACAAGCTCTTAAGTTTCAACCTAAGTTACAAAAGATGCAAGAGAAAGTTGTTTCAAAAAAACTGCAAGAGCAGGAAATGAAAAAGAAACAACAAGAACAAGCATCTAAAGATTATATGCAAAATGTATATGATACATTAAAAGACGGAGCTTTGAATGATGTAAAAATAGATAAAAAGACTCAGTCAATGTTATATAATGGACTTGTACAACCTAATTATCCTTCTGTAAGTGGACGTAACACTAACCTGTTAGGACACTTACTTGAAAAGTATCAATTTGTAGAGCCTAATTATACTCTTATATCTGAAGCCCTTTGGTTATTACAAGATCCAGATGGTTATAAAAGTAAGATTATGGAAAAAGGAGCTCAGAAAACAATTGAGAAAACAGTCAGAAAATTAAAGACTGAACAAGTAAATAGCGGTGGAAGCTCTCTAGGAGTAGAACAAAAAGAAGATACTTCAGTGAAGAGGGGAAGCAAAAAATTAAAAAGACAACAAAACATATTTAAAAGATTTTAAGAATTTTTATATTTACATTTAACATTAATTATTAACTATTAAAAACTATAATCAATTATGGCAACTCCAGTTTTAAACAATGGAATTTTCCTAAGAGATACAAGCTACAAAGCAAGTTCTCACATTGATTCTTATCACTTGACAGCGATGCTAGGTTCAGCAGAACCTCAGGATCTAGGTCCCGTTGATTTATGGGCAATGACTCAAAAAGTTGAAATGCCCCTATATCAAATGGCTTCGTTTGGTGGAAAGAATACAATTCTTGTGGACAACGCTAGAGGCGAGTACAAATGGCAAACTCCAGTAGCTCAAGATCTACCATTTATAGTGGCGGATATTGAGTCTTCAAACTCAACTAAAGGTGTTGATGGAACCACCTTTAAAGTTAAATTATCTAAACGTGCATTTGGACATGGTGATATTATCACTTATGACAAATATAACGGTGTAGAACTTTACATCACAGCAGATGATATTATCCCTGCAGGTGATGGTTTCATCTATACAGTACAATTAGTCAACAATAATAGCGCTGCTATCTTAGACAACAAATACTTAGCTTCTGGAACTAAATTCTTTAGAAAAGGTTCTGCAAGAGGAGAGTATGGTGAAAGATTCAGTGATATTGAAGCTGGCTCAGGGTTCAGAGAATTCTACAACTTTGTAGGAGGAGCTGAAGCTCACGTACACTATTCAATTTCTTCTAGAGCTGATCTTATGATCAAAGGAGGATTGAATGCAGACGGAACAGTTCCTGTAACTGAAATTTGGAGAAATTTTGGTGCAGGTGATAATATGTCAGTAAGCTCTATTGAAGAGCTAGTAGCAAGCATGGGTAAATCAGGTGCTAGAGATGCATTTGAAAGCGGTCAATTGACTAGATCTTTCATTACAAATCTAGAAGCTGCACACTTAAGCAAAGTTGCTAATGACATTGAAACTTACCTAATGTGGGGTAAAGGTGGTAGAATTAGACAAGATGGTCCAGATGATATTAGATTATCAGTTGGTCTATGGTCTCAGTTAGATAACTCATTTAAAAGAGTTTATAACAAGTCTGCCTTCACTCTTGATATGTTCAAGTCTGAATTATATAACTTCTATCAAGGTAAAGTTGAATTCAAAGGTCCAGATCCACAAAGATCACTTGTTGTACAAACAGGTATTGGTGGAATGCAGTTGATCAACAAAGCTATTGCTGATGAAGTATATGGTTCTGGTTTAGTACAAAATGCTTCTGATATTGGAGCAGTTAAAGGTTCTGGAATGGATCTAGATTTTGGTTTTGCTTACACAAGCTTTACTATTCCATTCTTAGCTAACGTTAAATTTGTATTGAATCCAGCATTTGATAACTTACATACTAATGATGTTGAGAACCCATTAATTGACGGACGTCCATTAAGTTCTTACAGCTTCATTATTTTTGATGTAACAGAGAACGGAAATGATAACATTCACTTATTGAAGTTATCTTGGGATAATCAACTTAAGTGGTTCTACCAAAATGGTACTATGGACTACATGGGAAGAAACCAAGGTTTTGCTTCAACTGGTAACTTTAATGGTTATAGAGTTATGATGACTCAAACCATGCCGGCTATCTGGGTGAAAGATCCAAGTAAAGTTCTAAAAATTGTAATGAGAAATCCAATTACAGGAGGATCATTCTAATATTAATTAATTAAAAGGGAGGAGATTTAACCCTCCTCCTTTTTTATGTTTAACCTGTAAAAAAGATTATATCATGGCAGTAAATAAAGTAAAGCAAGTAGTAGATGATTCTGTCTTAGGTAAAGCACCAAGAGCTGAACATGGTTTAGCAAGATATGCACATGTTAATGAAGTTATAGCAGAAGTCAACAAAGTTGTTGGCCCTATAGCTAAAGTTAGTAATGCTGCACTTCTAGCAAGGAATCATGCAAACAATGCCGCAGCTAAAACTGCAGGTCTAGTAAATGGTGATATTTATCATACGTCAGGAGCAGTAAAAATAGTTACAGCGTAACTCAAAACACTTGTGCTGGGCTTAGGCTCAGCATTAGATATTTTTAAGAATGTACATAATTATGTACTTTTGAGTTGAATATTAATTTTAAAAACCAATAAAAATGAGTGATTATACAATAGTAGAAAAGTATCAGCAAACTAAGCAGAATAGCAGTATTGCTGTACGCCCATACTTTAATCCTGGCAAAAGCAACATGGGATTAGAAAATTATGGAATGGCCTTACATGATGGTGTTTATCATGAAGAAAGCTTAGCATGTTTAGAAATAAACGGTGTTAAGAGATATGTAACCGGTCTTAATGAGTTTGCACCAGAAGTTAAAAAACTGGCTGTAGCTGAGAGAGAGCAAAAGATAAAAGAAATTAGAAGCATTGTTTCTCAATTAGAAAAGGATTTAGCAGCTAATGTTGTAGATCCTGAAGACAAAGAATTTTGGAACAAGCTTACTTTATTAAAACCAGACAATGATAAGTTTTGGTCAAGAATAAGTATAAAGTGTGGTAATGATCCTGTATTTCTAGATCCTTACAATGATCCTTATGATTTAATAAAGCTTTATGCTATTAAGGCAGGTGGGTTTTCTATTGTAGCAAAATCTCTAAAGCATGCAAAGACATCAGGTGATGCACCTAAGTTTTACTTAGATACTGTAGAAGAAACTGTTTCAACTAGAACTGAATTTAGTAAACTAAGAAATAGGGCTATTGTAGAATTACAAAAGCTATATGATAAAAATCCAACAAAATTAAGATACGTAGCAAAGGTAGTAGATGTAGAAAGTACTCAATATACAAGTGGCATTTCAAATGATGTTGTATATGAGAACATGGATATGTATATAAATGGTGAAGGCTCTGAGTCTAATAAGAAAAGAGCAACACAAACATTTGTAGATGCAGCTAGGTCAAAAATGGAAGATCTTAAAATTAGAGCACTAGTTAAAGATTGTCTATATTATAAATTTATAACTACTAAAGCTAACGGATGGATAGAGACTTTAGATAGTAGTGTTAAATTAGGAAAAAGACCTGATGAATGTGTTGCATTTTTAAAGAATCCAGAAAATGAAGAAGCACTTACTAGCTTACTAGAAAAGGTTGAACCATATTGGAACGCTTAAAAAATTAAAATATGACTAATGATCTCATACAAATTAAACTTAGACAGAGACTTAACAAACTGTCTAGTAATGACTTTGATAACCTAGAATGTTGGCAAATAATTGAAGCTTTTAATAAAGCTGCATTACAATGGGTAAGAAGACAACTTCATGGTATGAACCAATTTAAAGAAGGTGATGAAGGTTCTCAAAGACGTATAGATGATCTTAGTGTACTTTTAACAGAAACAAATCTATCAGGCTCAGAAAATAAAGATTATTTTGAAGCCAATGGATTACCAGATAACTATTTAGAATATAAAAGGCTCAGTACAAAAGCAAAATCAGAATGCTGTAAGGAGCCTTATTCTATGACAGTTTATCTAGTAGAAGAAGCAAATATTGATTTAATATTAAGAGATCCGTTAAAGAAACCGGATTTTGATTGGGCAGAAACTATAGCAACATTTATAAATAATACAGTTAGAATATATAGAGGAAGTGATTTTTCTATTGTCAGACCAACACTAACATATTATAGAAAACCAATAACTATACAAATTCCTGGATGTATAAATCCACAAGATGGGACTACTACTACAACTGATGTTGAAAGTGAGTTCAGAGATGATATTGTAGAGTTAATTATAGATGAAGCTGCAGCACTCATTGCTGGTGACATAGAGAACGTCATACAGATGCAAAGAGGCATGCAATCTGCTGAACGATCTAATTAACATTAGTTTGTTATTAGAGAAATATTTTGTATATTATTTATATACCTAAAAAGGTATAGATTTATTTATTAATTTTATTTATAAACTTTAAAAACAATTTATTATGGCTTATTTTAATCACGCTTTTGTAAAAAGCTTTGTTGTTGCAGAAGTTGATGCAACCGCTAATACAGCGACTTCAGCTTTAGCAGCAGGAACAATGGGTTTAGTAGATAGTAGTGACTGGCAAACTATTGCAACTGCAAATGGTACGCTAGGTAACAACGGTCTATTATATCTAGTTCAAGGAAATTATCAGACAGCAGACTCTATAGGTAACAATCCAGGACATGGAGGTTACTCTGAATCTGTAAAGTCTAAAGGTATCAATCCAAAGTATATTAACGCTCTTTGGAAAGGTGCATGTGTCAACCCAGTTAAAGCTACGGCTACAGTTGGAATTGGCAAAAATTGTGCTCCATGTGGAGAAACACAATATGTAAGAGTAGATATCAAAGGATCACCTGCTCTAAGATTCTTAAATAAAAACGTATACGCTATTGGAGACAGTGGTTCAGTATGTTGTGCAGATGGTCAGACTTACGTTGACCCAGCTGTAGCTCTTGCTACAATTGGAAAAATGTTATTAGCTGATCCAGTTGTAAAACCTTTTATTCAAGAAGCTACAGGTGGTGGTATAGTAATAACAACAGCTGGTTCTGCAGCTACCAAAACAATTGCTCAAACTTTAGGTGAAGCAGGTTCTGGTAATTATACTGCAAGTACAGACCCAGTGGGAGACCAAGTAAGTGCTACTTTAAAAGTAGAAGCTGCTTATAGTGATACTGTATTTGGTAACTGTTCATTTGATACTAGAGACTTTTATGGAAAAGAGCCTTTATCAGTTGAATTGTCATTTGTTGACATGAAAGGTGATCCATGTGACTCATGTGGAACATCTTCTAAAACACCTGGTAAAATGCAGCAAACAGTTGGAGAAACAGTACTTAGAAAAGTATTGTTATCTGAAGCTTATGCACAAAATCCATTTAGTCAAGGTGCAATTGATAGCGCAAGAATTAGAGAGATTGAAGGATCAGATAAGATTTTAGCAGCTGTAGATAGATCAGCTTTATACAGATCTTATTATATTCAACACAGTGTTCCAAGATTTAATAATCCTACAGGAACTTTTGATAATGATCAATATCTATATGAAATTTTTGTTAAGTGTACAGATTCAGATCTAATTAGTAAAATGGATGCTCTTCTAACAAGAGTTGAAGCTTTAGCTAATGGAGTGAATAACATGGTTAAGATTGAAACACCAGATGCTTAATATATAATTTAAGTAGATTTTATATTATTTTAAGAAAGGCAGGACCTAAAAGTCCTGTCTTTTTTATTTTATATTGTATGATTAATTTTGTATATTATTGTTGTAGTGTAGTTATTCCGGACTAAATACATATATATAATGGCAGAAAAACATATTTTAAGCTTAGAAGTACCTACAGTTAGCAATTGTGAAGTCTTATGTGTCAAAGACACAAGTCAATACACTAAAAAATTAAACGTAGATTGTAGTGAATTATTAATTACAATGCCTGGGTTCACTGCTCCCGTATTGATAAAGGTTGATCATGAATTTGATCTTTGTCTAAATGCATGTGTCCTAGCACTTCAAAAAACTGATTGCGGTACAAAGCGTATGAAATTACCTGATGGCGTTTATGTTGTCAGATACAGTGTTGCTCCCAATGATAAAGTATATGTAGAATATAATCATTTAAGAGTAACAAATCTTCTTACTAATTATTATAATAAATTATGTGACATAGATGTCAAACCTTGTGAGCCTAGCAGTGAAAGGGAAGACTTACTTAAACAAATGAATTATATTAAAACTCTAATTGATGCTGCAGTAGCAGAAGTAGAGTATTGCACCAATCCTAAAAAAGGAATGGAATTATATAACTATGCAGAAAAATTATTAAGTAAAATAATATGTTAGAAAAATGAATTGTAAAAATTGCAATAAACCAATATCGTGTGGTTGTCAAAAAGCAATAGCAAAAGATGGCAGCACGGTTTGCAAGATGTGTTTAACTGAATATAATAATAAAACTCAAAAATAATAATGTACTCAGAAGTTGAAGTCATAGAAAAACATCAAAAGTTTGCTGAACAAGCATATAAAAATTTTATGTCAAAAAGATATGGCATAAGTTCTTGTGGTTTAACAAATCTAGAATCAACTATAATTAAAAAAGAGATATGTGATTGGAATAGTAAATGGAGAGCACAAGAAGCTTATCCTACAAATGAAGATGGTAAATTTATTGCACCATTTGAAGTTATGTCAGTTAAAGATGAACCTTGCACAGATCCACTACCTACAGAAACCAACTGTGTAGTTAATTTACAAACGATAGTAAATGCAGCTAATGATGCAGATACATATGTTCACCACCAAAGTGCAGCTGCTAGTACATGGGTTATAGTCCACGGCTTAGGAAAATTCCCATCTGTTACAGTAGTAGACTCAGGTAATACTGTAGTTGTTGGTAATGTATCATATGATAGTCCTAATCAAGTGTCAATTACATTTGAAGCATCATTTAGTGGTAAAGCTTATCTAAATTAAAATTAAACAGTTATGGCAATAAAACATTTATCAAGTATAAGCTTAGAACAAAACGAGTTACAGAATGCAGTAATTCATTCTTTAGGTACTGCACCTACAAGTCCTGTTCAAGGACAAGTATATTATAATTCTGGTGCATCTAAGACTGTATTTGTATATACAAAAGCATCTGGTGCATATGATGCAGCTTATTGGAAAGCGTTAGCTCCTGGTGATATTACAAGTATTACTACTGCTACAGCAAATCAATTACAAATTACAAATGGTTCAGAAGGTGATACTGTATTAGATATAATCACTGCTGCCGTAGCAAATAATGGTACAGCTTTAGCAACAGGTGATCAAATACATGATTTTGTTACTGCAGGTACACTTACACTTACTAACAAAACTATAGATGCAGATAATAATACTATTTCTAATTTAGAAGTAGACAATTTTAAAGCAGCTGCTATAATTATTGAGTCAGAAGGTATTAGTAGTAATGATAATGATACTACTATACCAACCTCAGCAGCAGTAAAAGATTATGTTGATGCACAAGTTGGTACACAAGAAGAAGTAGAAGATGTTGTTGGTGGAATGTTAGACGGTGATGAAACTTTTATTACAGTTACATATGATGATGCAGATGGCAATATAGATTTCACTGTACCTGTTAAAGATGAAGACAATATGGCTTCTGATTCTGCAACTCATTTAGCTACTCAACAATCTATCAAAGCTTATGTTGATAGTCAAGTAACTGCACAAGATTTAGATTTAACATCAGATAATGGTACAATTGCAATTGATTTAGATAGTGAGACTTTAACAATTCAGGGTACTTCTAACGAGATTGAAACAAGTGCAAGTGGTAATGTTTTAACAGTAGGATTACCAAATGATGTAACAATTGCAAGTCAGTTAGTTGTTGGATCTGCTTCTAGTACTGATACTCCAACAATAAAAGCTATTTCTGCTTCTACATCAGCAAATATTTTATTAGAAGGTAAAGATACATCAAGTGCTTCTGCTCCTGATTTAGTTCTTTATAGAAACGCAGGGGCTCCTGCAGATAATGATACATTAGGTGTTGTTGAATTTAGAGGTAGAAATGCTATTGGTGGTGGTGGAGCAGATACAGCTGATATAAGTTATGCTGGTATTTATGCTAGAGTAACAGATGCAAGTGACCAAGAATCAGTATTATCAATTGCTACAAATAAAGGTAATGGTAGTGGTGCATTTGGTACCGCTGTAAATATAATGTCTATTGGTGCTAACAACTCAATGAGTGGTGCCGTAGTAATTAATCCTGCATCTGATCTTTCAATACCTACACATAACTTAGATGTTAATGGTACTGCAAATATTAGTGGAAATACAGAACTGGGAGGAAATTTAACGGTAACAGGAAACTTAACTGTATCAGGAACTACAACTACTGTAGACACAACTAATCTTAAAGTATCAGATGCTCTTATAGTTTTACAAGATGGTCTTACTGCTGGGAATACTAATGATATAGGAATTATATTTGAAAGAGGTTCTACAGGTAATAATGCTGTATTTATATGGGATGAAAGTGAAGATAAGTTTAGTTTAGGTACTACAACTGCAACTGGTGATAGTACAGGAGCATTATCTGTTACAAAAGGTTCTTTAATTGCAGACCTTACAGGTAATGCAGATACAGCTACCAAATGGGCTACTGCAAGAACAGTAACATTTACTAATGATGTAACTGGTAGTTTCTCAATTGATGGAAGTGGAAATGTAAGCAGCTCTTTATCATTAGCTGGTACATTTGATAACTATGTAGGTTGGAATTTAAAAGTAAATGGAAGCAATACTACAGGTGGTGCATCAGTAGCATCTGGAGAAACAGTTGATTTTACAAATACAACAGGAAACGGTGGTATTACCGTAAGTAATCCTGGAACTAATGAAGTACAGTTTACTGCACTTGGTGCTACTACTACTAGAGCTGGTGGTATAGAAATAGCAACACAAGCTGAGACAGAAACTGGTACAGATAATACTAGAGCAGTTACACCTAAAACTTTAAAGGATGGTATTTTATCTAAAAGATTCTTTAAAGCTACAGTAGGTAATGGCTCTCTTACAACTATTACGGTAACGCATAACTTTGGAACTAAGTTTGTTATAGTACAATGTGCTGATAACGGTACAAATGGAACTGATCCAGGTGAAACAGTATTAGTAGATACAGAAAGAGATACTAATAATACAGTAAAATTATATTTTGCTTCTGCACCTGCGGCTAATTCTATTGATGTCATGATTGTTAATTGTAATATATAATTGTACATTTGTTTAACATAAAAGAATTGTAGGTATGAGTTTAAAGTCCTTATCACCAATAAAAGTAGGACAATACACGCTGCCAACTTCTGATGGAACTAATGGACAAGTCTTAACAACGGACGGAAGTGGTAATGTAACATTTACAACTGTTACAGTACCAAATGACAAATACCTTAGTGGACTTTCCTTTGATACAGCTACAGGAGTTTTAACAGCAACGGTTGCTAATGGATCTAATGTAACACAAGATCTAGATGGGAGATATCTAGAACTTGGTGGTGGCACTATGACTGGTAATCTAGTTATAACTCACGCTAATACTCCTCAATTTGAAATAATAGATACAACTAATGATGTAGATTTTAGAATTAAATCAGCTAACTCATATGTGTACTTAGAAGCTGACAGAGATGATGATGCTGCTAGTACTAGAATACTTATAAAAGTAGATGATAATTTAATTCATGAATACTTACCAGCAGGCCAAATAGCACATGTAGATGGCACATATACCATAAGAAGAGACCATGCTACAGGTCAAGTAAGTTTAGATCTTTCAACAAGAAAAGACCATACTGGTAGTGGTAATTTTGCAGCTGGTGATGATATTGGTAGATTAAATTTTAAAGCAAGAGATAGTGTTGTTACAAGTGATACTACAGTAGGTAGTATAATAACAGAAGCAGATAATACGTTTACAGCTACAGATAAGAAAACAAGAATGAAGATGCAGGTTTCTACCGGGTCTGGTGTAGAAAACGTTTTGTATTTAGATTCTGACAAAAGCGCTACTTTTTATGGAAACATTACAACAAGTGCTGATTATCAAGTTGGGGGTACAACTGTAATAAATTCTGGAAGACATGCTGCGTTTGTCAATTTAACAACTACAGGTGATAATCAGTTAGGTAATGCTACTACTGATGGTACAACTGTTGCAGGTACTTTAAGCGTAGGTGCTAATTCAACGTTTGCAGGTGATATCTTAGTGAATACTGCAACAGGGGGTAGATATATTCAAATTGATCATAGTGATGATAGTTTAAAATTTGCTGATGGTAATGTTGCTAAATTTGGAACTGGTAATGATTTAAGAATACAACATACAGGATCAGAAAGCCAAATATTTAACAGTACTGGTCAATTAGATGTAAGAACATCAACACAATTATTAGTTACCTCTTCAGGTGGTGAAAACATGATTAGAGCGGTTAATAACGCTGGAGTGTTTTTATATTATGATAACTCAGTTAAATTTGAAACTTATGCTGCTGGTGCTGGTGTAACCGGAAACTTATATTTAACATCTGGTAACCATATTCAATTTGATAACGGTGTAAGTAATGACTATTCTGTAAGAAAAACCAGTACAAAACTACAATTCAAAACAGGTGGTACTTATGAATTTTTATCTGGTAATACTACTTTTGCAGGTCATATAATACCTGCAGCAGATAATACCTATGATTTAGGTACTACAAATTCTTTAGATTTTAGAAGTCTATATATAAGAGATATTGATATATATAATCAAAGGTTTAGAATGAGCTCTTCTGGTACTATTGCAATGCTTGAAGACCACAGTTCAGTAGGAGATGGTTTTAAATTCAACCACTTAGGAACAGAAATATTAAGACTTGGTAATGGGTCTAGTACAACAGCAACTTTTGCAGGTGCCATTAGAACAATTTTAGATATTGGTAGAGATGACCATAATAGAATAATGTTTTCTACTGATGATAGCCTTATATTTAGAGTAGCAGATAGTCATAGGTTTAGAATGGACAGTGATAATTTTAGTCCTTATGTAGATAGCTCTTATGATTTAGGTACATCAAGTAAATATTTTAGAGCAGCTTATATAGACACTATAAATACAACAGGTGATTTAACTGTTGGC
>Ga0115012_10000195_pt1 | contig 34799 bp, 36 predicted proteins | sample TroAtlMetagenome_FD_88706 | JGI IMG/M metagenome (GOLD analysis project Ga0115012, IMG submission 88706) | Marine eukaryotic phytoplankton communities from Atlantic Ocean - Tropical Atlantic ANT10 Metagenome | ecosystem: Environmental > Aquatic > Marine > Oceanic | place: Tropical Atlantic... | reverse complement strand
GCGGTGAAATCTATTTCAACTTTCATAGTGAAAAAGTAAAGGGCAACTGGCAAGGTCGCCAACACCTGGACTGTGGACCAGCCTGGTGGCAAGCTGACGCATCTCACCTACTGAGCTCTGTTGCAGCCTTGCCAGGACTCAACCCTCCGGCTGATGCAGTACAACCAACACTGTCTAACCTGCCAATCCATATCCGCAGTATCGGCAATGCTGGAGAAATTAGGTTTGATTTATCACCCGACTACGCTCAAAGACTGCTACACACTCCAAATCTGGAGCTGAGACAAGAAGCCCTGGACCAGATTGGTCGCGCCCAAGCGTTGTTTGCTGAATGCTTGATTGCTGCCAGTGGCAATCTAAAGGTTGGTAAACAAATCAGCCACCTCTTGCAACAGATGGCTCAAACAGCAAAAATTGACCCACTTCGTCCTTAAGATAAAAACGACGGCTCTTAAGCCGTCGTTTATTTTTGTAGCGCAGCTGCAAATGCGGGCTGAGCCTTTTTGTACCACAACTCATACCCTTCGTTACTTGGATGGAGTCCATCCATAGAGGTATAGCGCTCAGGCTGCGCCACAAAAGGGTCATCTTCTGGTTCATCAAATAAATCTACGTAGGTGAAGTTGGGAGTTCTGGCTGCCAGTGCAGTGACTCGCTCTCTATAGGTACGAGTGAGTGCTTCGAGCTCTGCACTTTCAGTGCCTGAAAAAGCCTGTGCTCCACCAACATTTCCGGATGTAAGCAACACAATCTCTTGTGTCAGTGGAGCCAGCCGTTGGATGAGTATCTCCAAGTCTGAGAACACCACATCTAGATCACGTTTTTGCAAAATATCATTGGCGCCAATTTGCAGCACTACGAGGTCTGACTGGTCAGCATACTCTTCAGTATCTTCCAACAGCTCAGTTACCGTACGGCCGTTTACACTACTGTTCTTGATGGCGTACGCCGGAAAATCAGCCCCCAGTCGCCCAGCTATACTATACTTTCCAGCCGTAGCTCCGGTTCCATACCCGGTACTGTCGCCAAAAAACTGTATTTTTCCTGCCCCGTCTCCTGCTTGTTCATACGGAGCCACGCGAGCTATAAGAAATACTGTCTTCACAAATCGTAGTGAATCACTCATATACATCACTATACCAAGCACTATCAAAATTGCACTTATCGCCCCAACAGTGAGACCGGTTTTGCGCGAATGCATCATGTTAGTTTTTAATTATTTGCGTTGTTGCTGGCAACTGAGCTTCAATCGCAGCCAAGTCCTCTTCTGAATAGTTGTTGCCCGAGACATCAAGGAGTTCAAGATTTTGCAGCTGTCCAATCTCTCTTGGTAGTCCGGTCAGCGCATTGTTTGAAACATTCAGCGTCCGAAGCTTTGACAATTGCCCAATCTCTGCGGGCAAACCTGTGAAGCTGTTGTTGCTGATATCGAGCATTCGCACGTCAGACAGCTTTCGTATCTCGGCTTTGAGTGAACCATCAAGGTTTTGTCCCGGAATCTCCACCTGTACTACATTGGGTGCAAATGAGATACCTGGGTAAATTTCAATCTTTACCGTACCAGCTTCCGAGATACTGTCGGCTGCTTCTTGAGCAGAATCAATAGCGTCCTGATAGTTTGACTGAGTTTGTTCGCCATCTGGCGAATCAGACCTGCCACGCAGGCCACTCGTACTCACAACTACTCCGACGACTATTACTACCAATAACGACAAAACACCAAAATATTTCATATAACACTAGTATATCACTCAGCTCAATCGCTCCCTAGTACGCACCAAGAGACCGGTACTTTCTTTTTTCTCGTTTTAGTTTATGGTGAGAACAGATAGGAGGCTGACATGGTTGAAGAAACTACAGTTCTAGAACTTCGGAAAGACGCTGCTTTGCTGGCTTGTTTTCCAGTAAAAGGGATTCCTTTTGGATTTACCACTATTCAAGACGAAGATACAAATGAATACCTCAGCTGGGTATTTATTGGCGACGTTAATTGTGATGAGAATACAGAAGGAACACCGTATGTGATAGGCAGAATATTTGCTGACAAGCACAGCAGCCAGCTGATGATTATTACCTGGTTGCCGTCATTTTCTATTTCGTTCTTTTTGGCCTTTGAATAAACAAACAGCGGACCCTCTGGGTCCGCTGTTTTTCATTTGTGTGTATCAGTATTTAGTCTACTGTTTCTTTCGGTCACTTTCCTTGAGGAATTTCTTTCGCAATCGAACTGATTGAGGACACACTTCGAGGTATTCGTCGTTGGCCATAATCTCAAGACCAAACTCAATCGAGATAAGCTTTGGATTGATGAGGTTGATAGCTTCATCTGTTCCAGAGGTTCGCATGTTGGTAAGCTGCTTTCCCTTCGTCGGGTTTACCATCATTTCTTCACCCTTAGAGGTGTTTCCAATCACCATTCCTTCGTACACTTCTGTACCAGGACCAATGTACATTTCCCCACGAGTCTGGAGGTTTGCCAATGAGAAACCAAGCGCTTTTCCGGCGGCCATTGAGATCATTGAACCAGCCTTTCGCTTCTTGATTTCACCAGCGTATGGTCGGAAACCAATCACCTGTGAAGCGAGAATTCCTTCTCCCTTAGTATCAACTACGAACTGGTTCTTGTATCCAAGTAGTCCTCGAGTAGGACCTTCAAAGAGGAGGCGCATCTGATCACCGTTGGTCACCATGTTTTGCATAATGAACCCGCGGTTTGAAAGTCGTTCAATAACTGCTCCTTGGTATTCACCTGGAATATCAACCGTTACTTCTTCAAACGGCTCAGACTTTACACCATCAATATCTTTGATGATTACTTGTGGCTGTGAGACAGATAGTTCGTATCCTTCTCGACGCATGTTTTCTAGGAGTACCGCGATGTGCATTTCTCCACGACCAAACACCTTGATATTTTCGCCAGTAAAGTCTACTTGTAGTCCCACGTTGATTTCAAGCTCTTTTTCGAGTCGCTCCGCAATCTGACGTGACGTCACGTACTTTCCTTCTCGTCCCGCAAATGGAGATGAGTTCACCATGAACTCCATTCCAATCGTTGGTTCATCTACGTGAATCGCAGCCAATGGTTCAGCGTCTTCTTTGTCTGAAAGGGTTTCTCCAATATTGATATCTTCGAGCCCAGCAATAAGTACGATGTCTCCAGCATATGCTTCATCCATCTCAACCTGCGACACTCCTTTGTATCCAGACATTTTTACCACCTTCCCTTTTTTCACTTCGTCAGAACCTTCAAATTGAATGAATAGCGGCTGACCTTTAGAGATTTTCCCTTCATAAATACGCGCTACAGCGAGTCGTCCCAAGAAGTTGTCATACCCAAGGTTGAATACCTGCGCTCGCAAGTCATCTCCTTCTGTATATCCTTTGGCTGCTGGTACTGTCTCGAGAATAGTATCAAGGACTGGAGAGAGGTCTGTCATTTCGTCTTCCATCTTTCGCTTTGCAACACCATCTCGCCCGATAGCATATACCACCTCAAATTCTGACTGATCATCATCAGCTCCAAGCTCTAGAAAGAGCTCTAGTACTTGCTCTTCACATTTGTCTGGGTCGGCTGCTGGCTTATCAATCTTGTTGATAATCACGATTGGCTTGAGACCGAGCTCGAGAGACTTCTTGAGTACAAACCGTGTTTGCGGCATTGGACCTTCTTGCGCATCCACCACAAGCAATACAGAGTCGATAGAACGCAATACACGCTCCACCTCAGAACCAAAGTCGGCGTGACCTGGAGTATCAACGATGTTGATTTTTGTGTCTTTGTACGTGACTGACGTATTTTTTGCATAGATAGTAATCCCGCGTTCTTGCTCGATTGCGTTGTTATCCATTGACGCATCACCGATACGGTCTCCAGTGAATTCCATCAAACCGTCGGTCAGTGTTGTCTTTCCGTGGTCAACGTGGGCAATAATAGCGATATTTCGAATTTCTTGTGGCATATAAAATAATAAGATTAAGTTGGGTGGTGCTTTGGTCTCAATAATAGAAAACGGCGCGTGGTTCGCGCGTAAGCTCCGCTAGTATGCCAGTCAATGACTTTTTGGTCAACCAAAAAGAAAGACCGCTGGGGGCGGTCTTTCGTGGTCTGTATTGTGATGGATTAAAATGTAATCATCCCATCTGCTGGTAGCGCACCGTCTGCAAAACCAGCCTCATATTCAGCACTTGATGCCGCCTGCAACAACAGTGCAGCCACGGCAATATGGTTGTTGAGCAGTTTATTGATTTCTAACATACGCCCTGTCGGCACAGAAAAAGAAATCCAATCACCAGCCACCTCATCAGGTACACACCAACTAAATCTTTCGTTTCCTACGTCCGTGCGTACCCATAGTTTGATACTTTCATCACTCACTCTGTTCTCCTTCTTACATCTATTGGGAAAAGTACGCTCAAAACAAGACTCAGTCAACTACAGCTGACCCAAAAAGGCCAAGTTTGCAAAATAGGCAAAAATCAGCGCACTCGTGAAGATGACGATAAATTTAAGAAACATCAGTGGAAATAAGTTTACGGTGCTTCCAGATTTTCTGTCCGACATACAAGAAGAGAATGATACCCAGCGGATAATAGATATATGACGACAACAATATGTTCAAGGGAGAAAAGCCAAAGAATCTTTGCGTACGGTAGATCCCAGCCAAATTCTGAAAGTATCCATCAGATACTTCTTTCGAACCAAAATACAACAAATATTTACCTACGTTGTCCGGAGTACTGACTTCTATCTGATATGTGCCTGGCTGTACGTCTGTCATCAGTACTGGACTTTCCCAGACACTCATACCGAGCTGAGAACTTTTCTCTTTGGTCCAGCTAGTCGAAGACGATTGCAGTCTCGCCACCTCACTCACCCCGCCTCCTCGTTCGTTTTTGCGGATAGCAATCACAGAAAAATCAACTGGTTCTCCCCCTGGCTGGTAACGCTGCTGCAGTTTGACCTGCAGAGCAAATGACTCATCACTGGTGACCTCATACATTACTGGAAAACCAACAAGCTCACCCAAGTACTCCTGAGTCGACTCACCCTGCTCCTCAATAGTGATTATTTCGTAAGGTTGACCCACCTCGGCAATCACTGGATTGAAGGCTTGCGCCGGCCCCGCGAACAAAAAGAAGACAGCTACAGCGAGCATATATTTCATGTCTTTATCATAACAAAAACACCGCTGAGCCGTAAGGCTCAGCGGTGTTTTTGTTTACCTAGTCATTCAAAATAGATTTCATAATCCCTGCTTCGTCAAGAATTGCTTGCATAGTCGCTTTGTCGTTGGCACTCTTGGCGACCGCAAATGCTTCTCTTTGCTCTTCAGACAGCTCTTTGAGCATATGACCTCGGCCGTGACCATGGCGGTTATTTTTTGGCTCAACTCCCAACTCTTCAAACAACGCGTTGGCCTCAATAAAATCCCCGTCGTCTTTTAGCTCTTGAGCAGCCCGAAACTGTTCAAAATCAGCTTCCGTAGTGATGATGTCTGCTAAGGGTGTCTCGGAAATAGACGCTATAAACGCCTCGTAGTCACCAGCGACCAAGGCAGCCTGCATTTCCAGCTCCACTTGATGCTTGGCTTCATGCAGGCGCTTGAGAACCTTCTCGTCAATCCCAGCTTCTACCAAACTGTCGCGAGCAGCAGCGAGATTTCCGTGTTCTTTTAATTCACGAGCGCGAGTGATGGCAACTTTCTGTTCGGCTGAGATGTTGGCTCGTTGTAGGACATTGTTTCCGCTATAAGCAAAGACTCCTGAGGTGGTTACCGCAAAAGCCGCAATCGCTATAAGCATTGATTTTGACTGCATATATATAGTAGTTTCCTAATTTTCAATGATAAATCCAAGTAGCACGTTGGCTACTCTCTTTAATACATTTTTCCAGGCAATATATTTCTCAATTTCGTCGCTGCGAAACAGTTTTGTACAGAAATCAAGAGACTGCTCTCAATTCACCCTTTATACAGACTATTCTCTACTCGCTGTTTCGAGGTAATCCCAGATATTTTTGATACTCAACCAGAGCGGGCTGTTGGTATCCACCTGCGTACCACAGGTATCGAGTACGAATTCTTCACCGTCGAGTGTCACTGTGTACTGAACATCAATCCCGTCAGAGTACGAGCTACAGACTGCTGGATCTATCGGCTGACTCTGCGCCTGCAGCGCTGCTGGGGTAAGATTGCGACGCAAATCACGCCGCATAGCAAACGGAATAGTCCCACTCTCAATCACCTGTGGCTCATCGTAGGCCACCGAATAGAGATACCGGTACGAACCATCACCAAGCACTTGAAACGACGGACACGAGGCTCTACAGCCCCCATACACCTCACTCTCAATCACGAGCGACTCGACACTTTCTTGAGTCGGCACTTCTATCGATGCAACTGTTGGCGCAAAGCCCACAATAAACAGATACGCACCAGCAATCACCCCTACAAAGAAGGTCATGAGAATGCTCAGAATATCCTGCTTTTTCATATCTACAGTTTACACTGCTTGAGACTGATGTTCTATGGCTGCTGATGACTATACGTCAGCGGGTACGTCACACATCAGAGTCAGACCGGTCTCTTCGTCGTAGGCGCGGTGAATCGTCCCTTCAAAAACCCGTAAATGAATCTCCCCTGCTCCGGATACGCGCATCGCAAAGATATGTCCGCCAAAGACAGAGAGGTCTTTTCGACCAAAGGTCCCGTGCATGTGCACTACGACCTCCCCGTCCTCTTTCACGCCGACGTTGCCGTTGAGATTGAGAATCTCGACCGCCTCACTGATTTCGTGTCGTTCGTATTCTTTGGTTTCGATGTTGTAGTAGGCTATTTCCACCACATCAGCCGCGCCAAGCCCGGCAATATGAGCCGCGTGGATGTTATTTTCACTTAGGTACTCTTTGAGCACACTCATAATCTCCTCGCCTTTCTTGAAAGAGAGGGTTTTGAAGTTGTCTTGGGTGTGAATGATTTTCATAGGGGTAGTATAACAAACCATCTTACACTCTTGGATTCACTGCTCGACGTTCGTCTCCCAGCACCTTGCTTCGAATACACTACTCACCCTGTAAAAAAGAACACACCAGCGCGAGGCTGGTGTGTTCTTTTTTATGCGGAGAGAGGGGGATTCTTCCATTACATGGACAGTATACCTTTTGGACAGATTCGTTCGCTTCGCTTCGAATCTGACTCAAAAGCTTTTCGAATCCCGCGTAAAAGTTTCCCAAACTTTTACTCCTCTCTCCTCTTATAAAAAAACACCCGTGCGGGTGTGTTTCTTTGCGGAGAGAGGGGGATTCGAACCCCCGAAACGGTTGCCCGTTTACATCCTTTCCAAGGATGCGCGATCGACCACTCTGCCATCTCTCCAGTACGCTGCCAGTGACAGCTATTTGACCGATTCAGCCAGCATCAACGCCCGCCAGATAGGCTGAGCAATACGTCTAGCGTATCGTTCAATTGACTCGAGGCGAGTCGACGTAGAGGTGTACGAAGTACTTTCTCTGCTGGCAGGCACCAGTATATACAACTTTGTCCCCTTTCGCATACCACGGATATTCACCTTGGCTTCTTCTGACCAATCAATCAAAGACTGCTTGAGCTCAGCTGAGCCATACTCTTGTGAACCTGATGCTTGAGTACTAAAAATAGACAACGACTTTGATGCATCGAGTGAAGTCTCAACCTCAGTAAACTTCTCCTCTTCAGACGCAGCGTGGACAAATTGCTCGTGAGAAAAACCATAGCGATACGCAGGTGTAGAAAACAGCGTCTCCCCTTCATACTGCTCCTGCAGATTTACATCAATAAATGTCGCGTAGTAACGCACAGTTTTTGTTTTTGGCTTGAACTCCTTTTGGTCAAACGCAACCTCATGCACGCGCATATCAGTATCACTAAAGACAGTATAGACATTCTTAACGTTGAGGTTTGAAAATGAACCCAAGAGCAACCCGGACTCATCGAGCATCTGCGCCACAGTATCGTTCACATTATCGTTGTAGGTATAGAGCAGCGTACGGTTGAATGTATTGGCCAGAATAGGTACCAACGCCATATTGACTTCTCGTGCCAAGAGAGTCGACCCAATAAACCAATCGCGACCAGATATCAAGAGGACCGACACCCACAACAGAGCTGTCATGGCAATAATCTTTCCTTGCAAAGTGTTCAGGTCTACTTCAGCAAGAAATAGAAAGACGGCAATCGCAACAATAAACAAAGCTGCCACCACCACAAATCGGATACTTCCCCGCACTGCAATTCGGCGAGCATTGGTAGTTTTGACAAAGTCGGCAAAACCGCTTTCTACAATAGAATGCAGCTTGGTCTGGAGTACTTCGGTTGTTTGCAGGGTGTCTTTTATTTTTTTCATACCTCTGAGCCCATATTTCGTAATTTCTGTATTCGGTCCTGTGCTGGCGGATGTGTCTGAAATAGACCAGCTAGCTTTTGTTGTATACCTGGTTTTTCAGCCTTGAACGGGTCGGAAATAAACAAGTGCGCCGTAGCGTGCGAAGCGCGCTTCATCGGCTGGTGACTCTGACTAATCTTTTCCAAGGCTGAAGCCAACCCTTCTGGATACCTCGTCAGGAGCGCCCCAGTGGCATCGGCCAGATATTCACGTTTGCGCGACACCGCGAGCTGGATCATTTTAGCAGCAATCGGCGCCAAGATGATGCCGACTATGCCCAATACCAGAAAGATTGGGCTGCGATTACGGTCACTTCCTCCACCAAACATCAGCGAACGGGTCAGCACGTCTGCGACAATCGCCACAAAACCAGCCAAGACCACAGCCACCGTCATCACCAACATGTCGCGATTCCCGATATGAGCCAGCTCGTGTGCTACTACTCCTTCGAGCTCGTTTCTATCGAGTATAGCCAACAGTCCAGAAGTGACTGCTACCACCGCATGCTCTGGGTTGCGCCCAGTAGCGAAAGCGTTGGGTGCCGCGTCTTCTACGATAAAGACCTTTGGCATCGGCAGACCAGCAGTGATAGCCAGGTTTTCGACCATATTGTACAGGTCAGGTGCCTGGGCCTTATCTACTTGCTTGGCACCAGTCATCTTGAGAACAATCTTGTCGGAAAACCAATAGCTTCCCACACTCGTAAAGAGCGCCATGGCAGCTCCGATATACAATATGACCGGATTCCCTACGTACCACGCCACACCATAGGAGATAGCAATCACCATCACCAAAAACGTACTCATCAGGAGGTACGTTTTGAGAATGTTATTTGACTGCTGGGTGTAAAGTGTAGCCATTGAAAATCAGTGTGTATTAGAGCGGGATTCCTTGTACGCTCTCGTTTGAACGGTATTTCACATCGGCTGACCAATGCAGGAAATACCCGTGCTTGTAGCCACCTTTTTTCAGCATATTTTCTTTCCGAGCCGCAATGATTTCTTCTTTCGGAATCTCGAGCTGATGAATAAGCGTCTCTAGCACCACCATAAGGTCAGAGTACTCTTCGAGCAACTCTTCTTTGGTTCGACACATCGATAGTGACGCAGCTTCTTCCTGAATTTTCTTGAACAGCTCTTGCTGAAGTTCCTGCACATCAGTGATTTTACGCACCTCGCACGCTTCTCTTTTGGCTTCGATTTTCGCCGGGATATTGTCCCGTATCAATTTGTTGTAATAGACTCGGTTTATTTCTGACATATCTTATATACTACTACGTTTCATTTAATCAAACTACCACGACCCTCCACCGCCGCCGCCAGAACCGCCGCCGGAGAACCCTCCTCCCGAGGAGCCCGAACCAGAGCTAGCTGGTCGCGTCGAAGTAGTAAGCGCTCCGCTAAACGAACCAAGCTCGCTGGCGAAGACAGCTGCATTAAACTGCGAGCCAGCCACCTCAGAATGATACCAATCTGGCGAAGCCATAGAAATATCAGCAAACACCTTGGACCACTCTTTTTCTACACCAAACGCGATGGCATACGGAAGAAACTGCATGAACTGTTCAGGACTTTTTGCTGGAGCGTTGTGGAAGGCGTACCTCTCCTTTTCCGTCACTGACAAAAATTCCTTGAAGCCTCTGAGGTAATACATCGCTTCGAACCCTTTCTGAGTTCTTCGGTCGAGCGTAAAAATGACCATCAGAATAAGGGAGGCAGGGATAGATACAAACAACCAAATAAATACGAGATGATTTACGGTTGACGTCGAACCAGCCAGAAAGACTAGCAAGATTCCTACCCCCAAGATTCCCAGACCAATCCAGGCCATGCGTTTTTGTTCACTCCACTCACTCTCCAAGAACCCTTCTTCTTTCATCCTGTCACTGACAGTTTTCTCGAGAGCTTTGATAGCCTTGGCATTTATCAGTAACTTTGACTGGTTTTTCTTAATTTCAGAGAGGCGCACCTTTTTTCCGACCTGCACCAAGCTCAATGCAGTCAAACTGGAGTCCTGCACTCCTTCAGCGACTGGTTTTTGTCCCATGAACAGTAGGTGCAGTAATTCTTTGTGATATAACCCACTGACCTCACTCACTGGCCGAAGAAGCTCAATGTCATAGTCTTGTGTCTCAAACACAAATAGGACTTTGTTGGTTTTTTGGGTGATGCGAATAAATCCTTGCTCGGCCAACTGCACGATGCCAGCAGTAATATCTCTGGCGTCCAATCGCCCATCAAACAACACACCCGTGAATACTGGCTGAAAATGCTCGTACGGCTCATACTGAGCAATGACGGTAGTACGGTCTTGATGTCGATATTTCCACCGCACGATAAACACCACCAATCCGATATGCCACAGCAACACCACCGGTAGCAAGAGATACAAAAGCTTATATCTTTCGACGGTCTGCACTGGCTGACTCAGCTCTAAAGACTGCGCAATAGTCATTCCTTCTCCTGGACTCAGGGAGCTAGTGTGAGCAAACGTCACCACCTCTGCGACAGAATCATCTGACTGCGACGAGACCTGGCAACGCTCGCTGCTTCCAAGACCACCGACGTAACAAGCAGCTTGTTCACCAAGTGCACCCGCATCGCTCAGCCGCAGAGCAACTCGCACTTCTTCAATCGGAATCTGCCACTGGTTCCCAGTTACATTCCAATACAGCTCAGTCACATCAGACTGCTGACTAAGCGCACCCGTGACTTTGTAGGTAATCTCGTACGTATGAGTTCCAGAAATCGTTCTACCAGCATCACCAACTTTCAAGTACATACCGGCATGAGACTCCTCAACATATGGCTCGGAAGAGCCATTACGGAGTACTGACACTGGTTCCAGCTCAATTACGCGCTCTTTATACCAAACAGAAGCTGGCTGAGCGTGCTGGTTTTTAATCTCACGAAAGATACCGTGACGCTCAAGGCTACCAAAGTCATACACAATCTGTTCGGTCACCACGAGTGTGCCATCTGTCTCGACCACGATGTTTACCTGAAATGACTCGATACTCTCAGCACTTGCTATAGAAAAAAGCATCGCCCACAAGGAGATGCTGATTCCGATAGCCAGAAGCCACTTTTTTGTTGTGTGCAAATAAGTTTTATTGGCCATCTCTGGTTCCTTAAAAGCTTACTTTTACTGGTTCTCGCTCTTCACTCTTTTCTTCTAGTTCGAAGTATTCTTCACCGGTAAAGTTGAAGGTTTTTCCGATTAGATTTGATGGGAATGACTCAAGCGCAATGTTCAAGTCTCGCACATTTCCGTTATAGAATCGTCGCGCTGCTTGGATTTTGTTCTCAGTATCAGATAGTTCTCGCTGCAGTTCAAGGAAGTTGGTGTTCGCCTTGAGGTCAGGATACGCCTCAGCGATTGCCATCAATCGTCCGAGCGATTGAGTCAGACTATTTTCTGCTCCAGCCATGGCGGTGATTTGCTCTGGCGTGACATTTGCCGGATCAACGTGCACTTGAGTAGCTTTGGCACGAGCTTCGGTCACTGCGTCAAACGTTTCTCGCTCATGTGCAGCATACCCCTTTACCGTCTCGATTAAATTCGGAATCAAGTCGTATCGACGCTTGAGTTGTACATCGATATCTGCCCAGGCTTCTTTTGCTCTTTGTGAGAGTTTTACAAAGTTGTTGTATGCGTAGATTACGTACACAACCACTGCTCCAACCCCTCCAATCAATATCCAGTTCATACAGTAGTGATCATCGTTTATCAATAATAGATATAGTATACAGCATTAAAGGCATTGACTCGACCGTTTTCTGCTTTATAGTCTGTATAGACACACACCTTCATAATCTACAGGACAGTTCTTTATGCAGACCGAATTCGCTTTCGACACCCAGCTGTGCTCAAGCAACAAGGACTTTTGTTACCTTGGTTTATTTCTCAGTCTTCCGCGCAGACAGTTTGAATACTGTGGCACGCGTATCAAATTGACGCGAACTCAGTTTGACTTCATGCACTTACTCATTATGACACCCGATGTTCATCATGATATTCAGTCTATTGAAGCAAATCTTCGGATAAAGCCGAGCAAATATACAGTTCGTAGTCTGGTAAAGCGTATACGCAAAACCTTGACTGCAGCTGGTGCACCAGGTGAGCGTATCATCGTTTCGAAATACGGTGTCGGCTATCGCCTTTGGAACCAAGCAGACCTTGAAAAAGAGGTTTGACTCAAAACGCAAAAGAACGGACTTTCTGTCCGTTCTTTTTTCTGGTCTCTATTTTACCTAGGTAAAGGGAGGGTTTTAGTGAATTTTCACACTGCTTTGAGTTCAAGCTCACCGATACTTTACCTATGGAAAGGCAAAGTCCTGGTGAATTTTCACAATATGCCCTGCGGGCATTTGTTCAAATTACATCATGCCCATTCCACCTCCCATGCCGCCCATGTCTGGCATAGCTGGCGCTCCTCCCTCTTCTGGCTCATCAGCGATAGCAGCTTCAGAAGTGAGCAGAATAGCCGCCGCAGATACTGCATACTGCACACCTGAACGCTCAACTTTCACTGGGTCAATAATCCCTGCCTTGATCATGTCGTCAACCATTTCTCCCTTGGCTGCATCGTATCCCATACGACTCTTTGGGTCAGACTTTACGGATTCTCGGATTTTCTCCAGTACTACTGCCCCATCCATGAGACCTGAGTTATCAGCGATTTGTCGTAGTGGTGCTGTCAAAGCCTGCAATACAATACTGTAGCCAATCTTCTCCTCCATCTGCAGTCCCTGATACTTGTCACTCGACTCAACAACCCCAGCTGCAAATGCGAGTGAGGTACCACCACCAGGCACAATTCCTTCTTCAATCGCTGCCTTAGTAGCATTCACGGCATCTTCAATCTTTAGTTTGAGGTACTTCATCTCAGTTTCAGTCGCTGCTCCTACTCGAATAACCGCTACTCCTCCTGAGAGCTTGGCGATTCGCTCTTCAAACTTTTCTTTATCAAATTTAGATGATGCTTGTTCAAGCTGAGCTTTCAAAGCTTTTACTCGATCATCGATATCTGCTTTGGCGCCCGCGCCACCCACAATAGTCGTATTGTCCTTGGTTGAAACAACGCGATCTGCCTTTCCAAGCTGCTCTAGTTCAGTGTCTTCTAGTTTGAGACCCATGTCTTCAGAAATCACCTGTCCACCAACGGTAATCGCGATGTCGTTGAGGATTTCCTTTTTACGGTCACCATATCCTGGCGCTTTTACTGCCAATACTGAGAAACCACCCTTGAGCTTATTCACTACAAATGTTGCCAGCGCTTCGCCTTCTACATCGTCAGCAATAATAACGAGTTCTTTTTTTCCGGTCTGAGCAATCTTTTCTAGTAGCGGCAGAATTTCTTGCACGCCAGTGATTTTTTTATCAGTTAAGAGAATGTGAGCGTCTTTATACTCAGACTCCATTCGCTCATGATTTGTCACCATATACGGAGAAACGTACCCTTTGTCGAACTCCATTCCTTCTGTGAGCTCAGTTTCAATCCCAAATGACTGAGATTCTTCTACCGTTACAACTCCATCCTTTCCAACCTTGTCGATTGTTTCGGCAATCTTTTCACCCAACTCAGCACTTTCGGCTGAAATTGTCGCTACTTGTTTGATTTCATCTAATGAAGAAATCTTGGTAGCCAAGCCCTTGAGAGCTTCCACCACATCAGCAGAAGCGTGCTCCATACCATTGCGAACAGCCATTGCATTAACTCCCATCGTTGTCTGACGAAGTCCTTCATGCACGAGCGCCTGCATCAAAATAGTCGCAGTCGTAGTCCCGTCTCCGGCTTGTTCGTTGGTTTTGTTGGCTACCTCTTTAATGATTTCCGCCCCCATGTTTTCAAACTTGTCCTTGAGGGTGATTTCTTTTGCGATAGACACACCGTCGTTGGTGATAGTCGGGCCGCCATACCCTTTGTCGAGCACTACATTTCGCCCACGCGGTCCAATCGTTACCTTTACAGCATCAGCCACGGTATCAATACCGCTCTTCATTCGCTTTTTTACCTCCTCTCCAAAAATTACTTCTTTTGCCATAGCGTTCTATTGTATTTAATTAGTTAGTAAAGATACCGAGAATACTTGATTCAGAAACGATGAAAAATTCTTCTTTCTCAATCTTCACCTCATCAAAACCGTATTTTGAATACACAATTCTGTCACCAATACTTACGTCCATAGGAATTCTTTTCTCTCCGTCATCATCCCACTTTCCTGGACCTACAGCCAAAACTACTCCTTGTTCTGGTTTTTCTTTCTTGGCTGAATCAGGAATGATAATTCCTGAAGTTGATGTTGTGCCGAGCTCTTCATCAGTCAACGGACGCACTACCACACGGTCACCTAACGGTTTAATCGGACTACTTGTTTTTGCTGTATCTGCCATATACCTATTTAGTTTCTACTTAAGAACTTAATAACCTTTCTACTAACAATTTTCAGTTGCGACACCTAAAACTGACTATTACCCTGGTCGCGCGCTCATTATACTTCAGGTGTAGTAGTTTGCAATTTTGGGTAAAACTAGAGTGAAGAGACCATATTAGATGAGTATAAATAGCCCGCTCTGTTATTGACTTTATACAATTTACTGGCATAATATTTACAGACACACACTTGGAATCAAGAAAGGATTCTTCATGTTCGCTAAAATACGCTTCGCTCTCGTCACTGCCCTTTTGCTGATTGGCAGTACATTTGCTGCTGTCGCTTTGACACCAGCAGAAATCCAACGCAAATGGGCTGCGCAAAGCACCTTGACGGGCACCTTCATCACTCAATACGAAGGTGGCAACCAATCTCATGGCGACTTTCACATGCAAGGCCCACTACAGCTCGTAATGGAATACCGAGCCACTGGCGGCCAGCTCATCTTCAATGCCAGCGGCATTGCCATGGTGGACGTCAATTATCCAGCCAATAACACGATGCGTCGAGACAGCCGACTGAAAGCTATCTTCAGCACTCAGCCGTCGTTTGCGGGCTACCACAGCTCCAAAGGCAGCAACGCTGAACATACGGTCCTGGGCTTTGCAGCTGATGAAGGCGCGATGAAGGTCTACTTCTCCAATCGCAGTGGCCGGCTCAGCTACCTTGTCATTTTTGGTAGTGACGGCAAGTCGACCACGCAGTTCTTTTACGATTAAAACTTTAAGGCCTCAGCACTGATACTGCTGAGGCCTTTTTTACTTGCCAGGTGTCTTCCTTTCTGGTATTCTCCTGAGGCATGAATATTATCGATTCAGTGCTTCCAGCACTGCCATACATCCAGATAATCCTCTCCATCTTACTCGTAGCAGCAATTTTATTGCAATCTCGAGGTTCAAGTCTTGGAGGTGCTTTTGGAGGCGACAACTACAGCTCATCGTTTAATAAACGACGCGGCGCAGAACAGTTTCTTTTTCAATTTTCAATTGGAATTGCTATCTTGTTTGTGTTTGCTACGTTCCTCAACGTACTCGCATAATTCAACTATCTAGCTTTAGATAGTTATTTGGTTTGTGCTTTTGCACTGGTCTTTTAATTTCACTACATTTTTGAGTATATATGGACAAGAAATTCTCCACCCCCCGTCTTTTAGACCGCCTCATCGGATATATTGAGTCAGTCCCCCCGAGCGATAGATTTATTCTCCGGCTGGCTTTTTTTGTGACGATTGCTGGGTTTATTTTTTTGCTTTTCGCATTAAATGACAAATATTCAGTTTTGACGCCAACCAGCGGCGGCTCGATCTCAGAAGGTATCATCGGCACTCCTCGTTTCGTGAACCCGACACTAGCTCTTACCCGCGCTGACCAGGACGTGACCGCTTTGGTGTACCGAGGCCTACTACGCATTGGTGCGAACGGAGAACTAGAAAACGACCTTGCGGAATCAATCACCACCTCTGATGACGGTCTGACATACAACGTGGTACTCAGGCGTGACATTCAATTCCATGACGGAACACCACTTACTGCACACGATGTGGCCTTTACTATTCAACTTATCCAGGATCCTGACCTGAAAAGCCCGCTCCGTGGCAACTGGACAGATGTTCGGATTGAAGAAGTCGATGAGTACGAGCTCAATATATTACTTGAAGAAGCGTACGCTCCATTTGAAGAAAACTTCACTCTCGGCATCATGCCAGCACATATCTGGAGTAATTTAAGTATTGGTCAAATGCCATTTAGTCAGCTGAACACTGAACCGGTCGGTTCTGGTCCTTTTGAAATTGTTGACGCCAACCGGGACGAGACCGGAATCATCAGTCAATATAGCCTGGAAGCGTTTCGAGGGAACGATATTCAACCGAAATTAGATGCTATTGAACTATTCTTTTTCCAAAATGAATCGGATCTTATTGATGCGTTTATGGATAAAGAAATTGATGCTACTGCCTATATTTCAAATGAAAACATTGAACTGAGCACCACAAAAAATATTAGTGTCTTTGAACAACCACTTCCGCGTACTTTTGGTATCTTTTTTAACCAAAATCGGTCCAGTGTTCTCCGTGACGAGTCAGCACGTACAGCATTGACAACCGTCATTAACCGCGATGCACTCATCGAAGAAACGCTCTTTGGGCACGGAGTCCCCATAGTGACACCTACCACTTACGCAACTGCTACGCTAGAATCAACAGAAGGTTCAGAAGACACGGAGCAACTCAGTATTGAAGAAGAAGCAATCAGCATTCTCGAGGCTGGTGGTTGGTTGAAAAACAATATTGGTTTATGGGAAAAACAAATTGACGGTGGTGCGGTCACCTTGAGTATCACACTCAGAACCAGCAACTCACCACTCTTTGCTTCCCTCGTAGAAAATGTAGCCAAGCAGTGGCAAAGCATTGGTGTAGAAGTCACAATCGAACAGTTTGAACAGACCGGCTTGGTCCAATCAGTCATTCGAACTCGTGATTTTCAAGCACTATTGTTTGGTCTGGATATGAACCGAACACAAGATCTATATCCATTTTGGCACTCATCTCAACGTGATGACCCTGGCTTAAACATTGCTGAATATACGAACCTGACCGTTGATGAGTTACTAGAGAACGCGCGCACCGAACAAGATGACACTATAAGAGAAGAGTACCTCGCAGAGGCGAGCCAGATCATTGCTGACGAGATGCCTGCTATTTTCTTATTCCAGCCAACTCTCAGTTATCTTGTTCAATCTGATGTCACGATTAGCCCAATGGATAACCTTGGTCGCCCGGCTGACAGATTTACCACCATTGCTGACTGGCACGTAGAGAGCGAATCATTGTGGCCAATCTTTCGATCAGATTTGGAATAAACCCAAAACAATTTGATATTGATTAATAATTACCGAACCTAACAGAAATAATATGAACGAAGTACAACAAACATCCGGAGGCGAGGGTCAGTCAAACAACCGACGACCAGCCCGAAGAACGTATGCAAGGCGTCCTGGAGGAGCTGCTGGTCGAGGACCGCGCACTCCTCAAACTGGAGGTGGACAAGGTCCGCGACGCAACAATCAAAACGCGAACCGCCCAAAAAACAACAATCGTCCCCAACAAGGTGGGCGTCCAAACCAAGGAAAAGCCAACGGAAACGGACGAAAGCCAAAACGACGCAACAACCAATTCCGACGACGCCCAGACAAGGCGCCGGCTCTTACTCATCGCCTAAATACTGAATCAAAAGGACCAAAAATCCCTGAAATCACTGATGAGAACACTGTTCGCATCATCCCGATGTCAGGAGTGGAAGAAATTGGTCGAAACATGAACATCATCGAAACCAAAGATGACATTATTGTGGTAGATGCTGGTTTCCAGTTTGTGTCTGAAGAAAGTAATGCCCCAGGTATCAACTACATCCTTCCAAACACCCAGTATCTTGAGGAGCGAAAGCATAAAATTCGAGCTCTCGTCGTGACTCACGGTCACCTCGACCACATCGGAGGAATTCCGTTTATTATGGAACGAATTGGGAATCCACCAATTTATACCCAATACCTCACTTCTCTGATGATCCTGAAGCGGCAGGAAGAATTCCCGCAAATGGACCCAGTAGATATGCATGTCATTAAAGAGGGTGAAAGCTTCACAGTTGGAAAAACGAAGATTAAGACCTTCCCTGTTACCCACTCTATTCCGGACGCAATGGGACTCGGTATCGAAACCAAGCATGGTGACGTGGTTGTTACTGGTGACATCAAGCTGATTCACGAGGATGGCGAAGTGGTTGTTGAAGAACGGTCTTCATGGGAAAAAGTTGGACTCAACAACAACCTCGTACTTCTATGTGACTCAACCAACGCTGACCGAGCTGGCTTCTCTGCATCTGAAAGTCGAGTATTCGACACTCTCGAAGACATCATCAAAAACTCTAAGGGTCGGCTCGTAATCGGTACGTTTGCTTCTCAGTTTGACCGACTCATCAGTATCATCAAGACCTGTGAGGCGATGGGCAAAAAAGTAATCATGGAAGGTCGAAGTATCAAGACCAACATCGAAATTGCTCTACAAGCAAAATTAATGGAAGTGGACCCAAAGGTATTCATTACCGCTCACGACATCAATGACTACCCAGCAGACAAGATTGTTATTCTTTCTACTGGTGCTCAAGGTGAACAATTTGCTGCCTTGATGCGTATGGCGACTGATAAGCACAAATTCATCACCCTGACTGAGCGTGACACTATTGTTCTCTCATCATCTGTTATTCCTGGAAACGAAATTGCGGTCCAAAAACTGAAAGATAATATTTACCGAAAGAACGTAAAGGTTATCAACTACCAAGGTTCACACGTTCACTCTTCAGGACACGGAAACGCCGGTGAGCTCGTCTGGGTACACCAGACTGTGAAGCCAAAATTCCTTATCCCAGTCCACGGCCACCACTACCACTTGAAGAACCACATGTGGGCTGCAGTCGAGAATGGTTTCCCGCGAGACAATGTAGCTGTGTGTGACAACGGAAATATCGTTGAGATTTATAACGGTACTGAAATGAAGAAGCTACCAATGAGCGCACCGACTGAGTCAGTTATGGTAGACGGATTTACCGTTGGTGCTCGCCAAGAAGTTGTTCTGCGAGACCGTCTTAGTCTCGCTGAAGACGGAATGTTCGTCATCATCGCTACAGTAAACGCTAAGACTGGTAAACTTCGCAAGTCACCGGACATCATCTCACGAGGTTTTGTATACCTGCGAGAAAACCAGCAACTTCTGTCTGAAGCACGCGTGCTTATTAAGAAAACGGTTGAAAAGCAAACTGAACGAATGCACCCAATCGATCTAGAGCTGGTCAAAGACGATTTGGCTGACGTGGTCAGTGGATTCTTACTGCAAAAGACCCAGAAGAATCCGATGGTTATTCCAGTACTTATCGGAGTGTAAACACGTTTTACTAAACCCGAAGCCCGGCTCTTGAGCCGGGCTTTTGTGTTGGTAGCCAACCAATAGCTACCGCTATAGCGGTTATAATGGTGTGTATATGCAACGAACCTTCCCTAACAGACACCGACAGCAAAAACCAAAAAGACGTCTGATTCCTATTTATGCAGCTACTCTCCTGCTGATTTTTCACTCGTTCTTAGTGGCTTACATTAACTCCTCGTTCTTAGAGCAGTTCGTCTCCCCGGCCGCAGTTGGGATGATTTACACTATTGGATCTGCTGTAGGAGTTTTTTTATTTTTGTTTATATCAAGAGTCTTACATCGAGTCGGAAATTTTCGACTCACCTTTATGTTGCTCATACTGAACTTTATTGCTATCGCTGGCATGGCCTTTGCTGAAAGCTTACGAGTAGCAGTCCCTCTCTTCTTAATTCATATCAGTACGTTGTCTCTAGTTTTCTTCAACCTAGATGTGTTTATGGAGGAGCAAATCGGCAATAACGAAAACTCGACCGGCTCAAGTCGCGGACTACTTCTTACACTGATCAGCTTTATGGGCGGTCTCGCACCCCTTATGAGCGGACTACTGGTCGATGATTCCACCGGGAGCTTTACCAACGCCTATCTATTAAGTGCTGCCAGCTTAATTCCTATTGCGTTTATACTGATTGCGTATTTTCGTGATTTCTCAGATCCTGAATATGACGAAATTGACTTGTTTGCTGCGATTGGTGGCTTTTGGAACAAAATCAACATCCGCCTCGTGTTTATTGCCCACTTTGTCTTACAGATGTTCTTTATGTTTATGGCTGTATACACGCCGCTCTATCTCACCGGAACCATTGGATTGACGTGGGTAGAGTTTGGGATTGTGATGTTCTTTGCACAAATGGCGTACGTTCTCCTGGAATACCCCATCGGAATTATTGCGGATCGATATATTGGTGAAAAAGAAATGATGGCTTTTGGGTTTTTCGTTCTCGCTATATCAGTGTCTTGGATTTCGTTTGTCACAGTATCCGATATCGTCGTCTGGATTGTGATCTTATTCGCCTCTCGGGTTGGAGCAAGTCTGGTCGAAGTGACCACAGAAAGTTATTTCTTTAAACAGACCAAAAGCAGCGACGCGCAAATAATCAGTTTTTTCCGACTCACCCGTCCGCTGGCGTATGTGCTTGGTGCCATGATAGCGAGCTTAAGCCTTCTCTATGTACCGTTTAACCTACTCTTTGTAGTACTCGCCCTGCTGATGATTCCAGCCCTATTCTGTACGTTGTATATAGAGGACAGCAAGTAGTCTGGCGTACACCTTATTCCTTCAACCGATACGACCTCCCTACTTTTTCCACCAAGCTTTCTTCCACAAGCGAATGAAGCTGACCCTCTACACGAACACCATCAAAGTCAGCCAGAGTTTTGTACAGCTTCTTTTTAGTCATGATTGAAAGAGCAAGCGCACGCAACAGAGCACCCCTGATTTCGCGGTCACTACCTTTAAATGCTGATTGTTTTACATAGTGTTTACTCCGACGATTTGGGTTCACTACGGTTTTTTTGAGATGCGTACCATAATCCATCAATGCGGCATACCACTCTCTAGCATTTTCTTTTGGCAGCGTTCTTTCAATATACGGAAACAACGACTGGTCTGACACATCTTTTTGAGTAGAAAAAAAGTGATGAAGATAGACACGTCGAACGTTTGTTTCAATCAAAATGACTGGCTGATTGAACGCAAAAGCCATCAGGGCGCTTGCAGTATAAGGACCAATTCCAGGTAACTGCTCGAGCGCTTTTATATCTGCAGGAAATACTCCGTGATATTCATCCGTAATAACCTGAGCGCACTGATGTAAAAACTTGGCTCGACGGTTATACCCCAGACCCTGCCAAGCAATAATCACCTCACTTTGTCGCGCAGCCGCCAACTGCTCTACCGTCGGCCATCGCTGCAGAAACGCTTGATACTTTGGAATCACCCGCTCGACCTGTGTCTGCTGCAACATCAACTCAGACACAAGAACCTGGTACGGATTTTGCTGTGTACGCCACGGAAGCTCCATTCGTCCGTGGTCCGAATAATATTTCCAGACATGGTCGACAAATAACTGCTCAGTTTTATTCATTAAAGAGTTTTTTATCAGCCGGATACATATCTATGTAGGCCTGCACATCGAATTTTCGTTTTGCTCCATTAAAATTCATATATCGAATCTTGCCAAAAACTGGTCGCTCATTCCAGGCTCGATCATGAACACCACAAATAGACCACATCACACCTACCACTCCATTTGGGTCGTTTCCGTCAAGCTCGTACTTATCGTTTAGATACAGCGCTCTATCAATAGCCATCTGAGTATTCTCGCTCCATTCAAGGATTTTTTTGGCCCAATACATACGACACCAGCCATGCATCTTGCCAGTCAAAACCATTTGGCGCTGCGTTGCATTCCACAACTCGTCATGAGTTGCAGCCTCCTCTAGTTCTTTCCCTTGGTAGACGTGTTCGCGCTCGTCATTCTTGTGTTGTTCAATGGTTTTTTGCGCCCAGTCATGTGCACCCTCAACCTTGTCGTACTGCTCATTGTAATAACAAAAATTATCCGACAGCTCACGTCGCACGACCACCTCCTCGAGATACACATTGCGACTTTCTCGCGAATATCCCGTTGCAGCATCAATCTCTTGTGCGAGCCACTGTGCCGAGAGTTGTCCAAAGTGTAAATACGGCGAGATATCTGACAATGCTTCTTTAGTGGGATCATTTCGCAACTCAGAGTAATCATCGAGCCTGTCAGAAATAAACCGCTGAGCGTGTTTTTTGGCCGCTAGAGTGCCTGGTGTGAGCCACTCTACTGGAGCAACACTTCGGTCTGCTTTTATATTTTTACGTAACTCACCCCAGTTAATAGGTACCGATTCAACGCCCCCTGACAGTGACTGTTTTTTGAGCGAAGGAAAATCTGTGAGGTACTGCTTTAATTTCCTGTGCACTTTGGGACGGAAGGTGTACGCAGCGTACTCCTGCTTCTCACTCGCCACCCAGCACGGGATAATATTGTGCGCATCTACCTCAGTCATTTGTATATCGATACTTTCAGCCACAGACTTCTTCCAGTTTGCGACAAAGCGCAGTGGATTAAAATCAACCACCAACTCTCCTATGGAGTATTTTTGTACAAACTCGGGGATAGTCTGAGTCGCATCACCTTCAAGCAAAACAAACGGTATATTTCTTTTGTTTAATTCTTCAACGGTTTTTTCCAACCCTCGTAACATAAAGTCGTACTGTCGAAAAGATGCACCTCCAAAATCAGTGAGCAGATTGAACACTACTACCAACTGCTCATTACGTTCAAGGGCTTTTTCTTGAGCATACAAAAGAGCCCAATTGTCTTGAGCTCTTTGGTCGCGCTGCATCCAATAGACTACTGGGCCGACACGAGTGTCTGCTTTGTTGAGCGATCTATAGCGGTCAGCAGATATTTTCATGACTACTCTGAAACTTCGTAATCTGCAGTTTGTCTTCCGTCTCTATGCTTTGGCATCACCAGCCATGCTCCCAGGTACAACAGTAAGCCAGGAAATATACCAGTTAAGATCAATAAAGTAATAGCAGCTACTCGAAATAGTGCTGGATCTTGATTAAAAAAGTTCGCCATTCCAGCCAGTACACCAGCCACAATCGCCTGCTCCTCGTCTCGTTTCAATTTCTTTTTCATAGCGACAGTATAACAAAATCATCTGATTATGCAGCTCACCGCATCTATTCGTTAGTCAGTTCGTACTCGTATCTATATGGTGTAAATAACATCTTTTCGCTCCACCACCACCTCCCAACCCATTCGCTTGGCATGCGCGTAAAGATTCTGATTAGGATTAAAGCAGATTGGACGAGCAACACTCTCAAGTAATGGAATATCTCCTTCAGTGTCTCCGACTGCTATCGAACGAGCTGCATCAAGCTCAGGCTGGCGTTCAAATACTCGCTTGAGAATATTGGCTTTGTTTTGGATTAAATGTTCATCAGTACACACCCCAGTAAATCTGTCTTGTGGACCAATTTCATACATTCGGCCATACACCTTATCAAACCCATACTGAGCACAAAATTCATCGAGAATGGTTTTCGGTGACTGCGAGATAGCAATTGTGTAGTAACCTTGTTGCTTTAGCTCTACCAGCAGGTCTCTCGTGTAGCGGTACACATGCTTACTCTGCACTGCCACGACCCTCCTACCAATATCTGCCAACTCTCCGTAATGCACTCCCTTCAGATGAGTAATGAAGGTCTGAATGAGTGCATCGATATACGCCTCATACGACCCTTCTCGCGCCCGCCACGCTTGCAGCTGGGTGCGATAGTCATCTTTGGCAGTAGCTGGAAATACCCCCTCTTTAATGAACTGTTCCACTAGCTCAATCAATAAGCTGGACCGAAAAATAGTTCCATCAACATCGAAGCAGGCTACTGGTATTTTTTTCATATATTACGTAAAAGATATAAAGACAGGTTTCCATTCTTGCCACTGCACCTTAGTGTACTGCATTTCTTCATAGACACCATCTTGTGTGCGCCCGACACAGGAAATGACTATCGTATCGTCTGGAGTAACCGACTCTACATAGGCCAGAAATTCATTTTCCTGACAACCATTGCATTCCAGAACAGATCCGGTTTTAGGCTCCAAACCAATCTCTACCCCACGCTTTCCACGCAAAATATGTTGCCAGTTTCCCGGCAGCCGTGGACGCTCAAGTGGCCAATGGGGTTTTGTGCCGGCTTTTTTCAAACGGTAGTGAATATACTCAACTGACTGTAATGGGAGGTTGAGCTCTCCGCCCAGCAGAGCGTCTTGCAAAAAAGCGCGCAGTTTCATTGTATTCTCTTCCGCGGCTGTATACGCACTGTTTTTAGTAAAGTGTGGCAACACAGCTGCTACATCTGTCTCTAGCCCCCTAGTGTCCACCCACCCACGCAGGTCAGCATGTTCGACGAATGACCAGTTATTTTTTTGCTGCATCACTCGCACTGCATCTCCATAGGAAAAAATCCCCCGCAGCGTATCAAATTTTTTTTGGGGTGTTTGTAGGCAATGCAGCTTTTTTTGACTCACATAACAGACCCTACTTTCAAGCGAAGACTGAGCCTCAATAGATTGCGCCTCTGCTTCTTTTGCTGCCGCCTTTGAATGTACCTTATCAGTCAGCAACAATTGCTCAGACGCCGGAGCTTGCGCAAAGTGTTGCATCACCGCAAAATCCCAGAGGTCTTTTACTACCTCAAACAGTGCAGCAAACATAGAAAACTATCCTTGAGCCGAGTGAACCAGCAGTTCAATCATGCTACCGATAGCGAGTACCAATACTCCAACCAAGATAAAGGCTCCGATAACTGGTAAGAGCGAGAGCAGGACCACGCCGATTACTCCAACTACTAATGTAACGAGGGTGATTTGACCCACATCTTGCTTGAACGCTTTGAGCGCAGCATGACCAACAACAGCTGGCAAGGCGATAATGCCCAACATCAGCAACAGCGCGTACATGAAGAAAAGCGCGATACCAATCAACATACCGATAACGCTTACTGACAAAATAACAATGGCAAACGGAGCAAGGATAATAGTCGCAAAGCCAAACGCTGCAGGCTTGAAACTTCGACTGAGTGCAGTGTGCGTAATTTTATTTAATGACTTGCGAGACACTAAGTACCACGCAAGGACCGAAAACAGAATCACCAAGACCGGAATAAGGGCTGACTGAATTGAAGTTTCTGCTACTGGAATCACTGGGTCGTTTCGCACCAAATCTCCTTCGATGGTAGCTCCCTGAGCCTGTACCGCTAACTCACGACTGACATACTGCACAGACCCAGTAACGCGGGCTTTTTCACCAAGTGTCAGTGTATTTACGGTTACTGAAACATCCCCCTCAATCGGTGCATCAATTCGTAAATCATCACTCCAACCAAGCACGTCACCACCCACAGAACCTTCGATAGTAGCCTGACCAGTCAGAAGAATCACATCACCAGAAACAGAAGCACTGGAGAGTAGTGTGAGAACCCCTCCAATCACCATCACATCACCCATAATCGGCTCGGCAATAGTGGTTTCACCAGCAATGATTCGCACATCATCCCCAATCGTGCCGTACACGTCTACCGTACCACCAATCAAAATAGCGTCATGCTCAACATCACCGTTGAGCGTGATTTGTGAACTCGCAATAATCGCGTCACCCTGCACACTACCAGAAAGGTTTATCTTTCCAGTCGCTGAATAAAAGTCACCCTCTATAAGCTGATCTCCAGCCACCGACACTGTGTCACCAGTTCGAATCACAGAATTTGCGCTCACCAGTTGAGTGCTGATAGCTAGTAGCGAAATTATCGCAAATAAAATCCCTGTCAGTTTTTTTATTGAGTAGGTCATACAACGATATTTTCTTTAATTACTTTTTTCTTCTCGTGTGATAAATCGGCAATTTTTTCTTCCACTTCTGCGATTGCTTTGTTCTCACTCTCTTGCTTCTCCTCTTCTCGCTTCATGGTCGAGTTTGCAATATTCTCCTTTTCAGACAGGTTCATTAACAAGAAAATCACCACTGATACAGCGATAATACCGAACAGGTTGAGGAACAGGATCAGTGTAGCTCCTTTAATAATGAGCACATCCCAGTACGCCACACCAATTCCAATGGTAGCCAAAGGCGGAATCAAGGCCACGGCAATCGCTACTCCTGGTAGTGCATCCCCCCACTCAGGTCGAGCCAACATATATGACACCGCTGCTCCCGCCACGAGTGCTACCAGTAGGTGTAAGTGACTCGGGACTGTCCGAGCCATAACTTCAGCTGTTTGGTACGCAGTAGCATCGCCAAAGAAAAAAGCAGCCAAAACAGAAAGCCCTAGACCAACTGCGAGTGACTTAGTAAGAGTCGTCAACGCACGGGTAAGGAGGTTTATATTGGTATTCATCATCACCAACCCGAGTGATACACCAAGAATTGGATACATTAATGGAGCAATGAGCATACTCCCAATCACTATCGAACTACTGTCTAGCAGCAGACCAAGCGTGGCCATTAAGGTCGAGAGGCCTATTAAATAAAAGTAATCAAAGTCAGGAGTACCATTTTCTACCAGTTTTCTAATCAGTGACGCTTTGTCTTTATCTGGGACAGCGCGGAATCGGGCAAATACAGACATAATGTTATTTATCTTTATAGTATACGGACTTTAGGTCTTGGCGCAACGAGAATTCTACACTACGCAGCTGTACTCAAATGAAATATATAGACATACACAGCTACAGCCGCCAACGCAGAAAACACAAAAAGCCCGACAGAAATCAGTAAGAATTTTTTCATACGCGCGAGTACTCGACTGGTGCCTGCAAAAAACTAATGATGGTAAGCGCCAGCAACAACAAGAAAAGCCCGCCACAAAACACTGCTACCCGCGGACGCGAGAGCTCCATTTTGCCACTATGCCAATTGCGTTGATAGAGGAATGAGAATGCAAATTTAAAAAAATTCATACTGTTGTCTTTCAGTATTAGTGTACCAGCTTCGACTGAGCAAGACGGCTGTAATCAACGCTTTGGATAGATGAATTTATTCGCCAAATTTTTGTAGGGTGAGTCGCACAGTCTTTTGCTCTCCATCTTGGACGACACTCAGCTCCACCTCTTCTCCCACTTGCTTACCGCGCAGTATCGTTGAAAGCTCGATACCGCGTAACTCCACCCCATCTACAGCCAGAATAATCGTCCCCTCATCAATACCAGCAAACTCAGCTGGAGAACCTGGTATAACCGCCGGCTCTTCTGACGCTCCTCCAGACACTACGAGTACTCCATAATCAAAGGCTAGATTATTTGCCTGAGCTAACTGTTCGTTGAGTACTACGTATCTCACCCCAAGATATGGACGCACAATTTCTCCATATTTGCGCACCGAGTCAACCACTTGCTCCACAATATGAGCCGGTAGAGCAAAACCGATGTTGTCAGCCCCTCTGGAAACAGCAACATTCACCCCAATCACTTCCCCATTAATATTTAAAAGCGGCCCCCCAGAATTCCCAGGATTTATAGCCGCGTCAGTCTGTATCACCTGATCAAGCTGCTCACTTCCACCCATACCATCACTCGCCACGATAGACCGAGCCAATCCAGAAACAACGCCAACTGAGACCGAATTTCTAAATTCAGCCAAGGCATTGCCAATAGCAACCACTGTCTCTCCAAGACGAAGAGATTCAGAGTCTCCAAACGTCACGTAGCTTAATGATTTTTCAAGCGGTTCGTTGATTTTCAAGATAGCCACATCTAGCTGAGGATCACGCGCGAGCACCTCCACACTATACGAAGTCCCGTCGTTTAACAGTACCGAATATCGAGCATCGAGGTCACTCACCACATGACGATTCGTTACAATCATCCCGTCATTTCCAACAATAAAACCTGAACCGCCACCAACTTCACGCTCTTGAGTTCCGTTCTCGCGCACACGAGGCACAGTAAATCCGCCGTATAAACCAAATGGACTATAGGTCTCATAATATTGTTCATACACAGGCACATCTTTGGTCACCAGCACTGAGACCACAGCTGGATTGACCCGTTCAATACTTTGCACCACCGTCTCCTCTACTGTCAGGGCGACTGAAGTATCGAGCTTGGAATCAGAAGAATCTTGCACTAAAAGAAAGTGTGCGAGTGGGTCGCGCAAAATGTACGCCCCGACCACGATAATACAAAGAGTGAGCAGACTACTCAGAATTACGAGCTTGGCTGCAGAAAATTGTTCATTCATAGACAGTTCTTACTACGGATGATTTTTAATCCTCTTTCGAGTAGAGTTTTTTTCCTCGATTCCACATCTCTGGGTGATCTTGCTTATGCAGCCAGTACCACCATTCTGCACCCCACAAATACTGCTGACTGAAGTGCGTCTTTTCGGCATAGTCCAGAATCTCTTCAAACTTCTCGAGATTCATACGAGTAAACTGTATCTCGAGCGGCACATCAACAATTGGCTCAAGGAGCCACGGCTCGGCTGAGAGCTCAATTAATAGCGTGGGTTTATCTCCATACATTACACCCATCAAATTATCTTTGACTCGGTACGCCCACGGTGGCAGCACAGTCTTAAACTGACCGAGCTCAGGATTCCAAAAGTGTACATAGACACTGGTACCGAACATATCTCCTCGAGAATACGCACCGCGCCAACTACCAAGGTTCCCACTGTCAGTCACGAGTATTGGACGTGAAGGATCAAGTTTTTTGACCAGCGCAATTTCTTTTTCTAACAACTCTACATCGTGCTCACCACAATGCTCATACGCAAACAATTCGAGGAACGGTTCATTTTCTACTTGCCACGTCACCACAGCCGGACTGTCTTTGTAGCGCTCTACCACCTGCTCCACCATCCGTAGCTGAGCAGAGTTTTGTTGTTCTTGCGGTAAGTCTTTGACCCAGCTTGGGATATGACACTCTGGCCAGCGTGGTAGCCGCCTCCCTACAGCCAAAATTACCTCAGCATTCACTTCTTCAGCTCGCGCTATCTGATAGTCTAATTCTTCAAAATTGTAGATATTTGGGGCTGGCTCAACCATTGGCCAGTGTGCTGCCAAACGAAACTTGCGAACACCCAGGTCGTCAATGATTGCATCATAGGTCTCTTTCCAGTCCAGTCCCAACTCACGCGCGTAGAGCGTATTGAAAGACATACCATACTCAATAGTTTCAGGCTTTTTTGTTTGGGCGAAGAGTACCAGCGTAAAGAGCGCCACCACCAGAAAACCCACTAGAATATATATCAGCTTTTGCACCATATGTTACGTAAGATTGTATCACGTGAAGAGGACGAAAAATCCGACCAAAATGACGACCACATACAAGATTTTTCGGAAAAATACTTTTGGACGCATGTCTCTATCGGTAGCAGAATCTGGCAGCCAGTGAGCAAGGACAGCTGAAATCACTAAAATAAATACATACTGGAGACCGCCCAAGGCCTGCACTACAGACACTTCTCCCAGGTCTGTGGCTTTGAGTAACATAAACGAAGCAACGCCAGCAAATACCTTTGCCAGCAACACAATGCTTCCCGCTTTTTTAGAAGTATCCTTGGTTTGTTGAGTAATTTTTTTGTAATACTCAGGAACAAGCAAAAGTGACAGTGCAAACAACACAAACCCAATCCGTGACCAGAAAAAACCATTATCGAAACTAGTTTCTTCAAACAACCCCTTCATGGTGATGTAGTGCAATGCAAAAAATAAACCGCTGTGAAACACATTGAGAATAACTGACTTTTTAGGCAACGTTTGCGCCACCAGCATGGTCCCAACTGAAAGCAAAACGAGACCAACGATGAAGTTTTCGTGCAACTGTGCATCCAAAAACAGGTAGCTCAAACCAAATGTTGACAGAGCTGAAACAGAGCCAATTATTGGCATCGTACTTGATGCATCAGCCCGCTTGAGGGCATCAAACATTGAGACCAAAGCAATAAAAAAGGTATAGGCTGCCAAAAAAGACATGGCTACGACCTCGAGCGTAGGAGTATGCACGTTGGCAAAAGACGGGATTCCGAAGCTTCCCAGCCCTGGGACAAGACCAATGAAAAATATTAGGACCCACGCTCCCGTGACCAGACAGGAATAAAATGCGTACACAAAAGGCCGCGGCAGGACATTTTCGTCCGAAACGATATATTTATCGAAAATTGCAACAATTGCGTTCAGGAATTGTCCTGCCGCTGCCAATAGTATCCAACTCATAGACTTATTCTACTATGGCGTTATTGTCGATGATTTCTTTATACACGTACGCTGAAGGGCGAACCTCGCGCTCCAGAGTATCGTAATTAATTTTGATTAATCCAAATTGTTTTTCAAACCCAAGTGCCCACTCGTAGTTATCCATTAGTGACCAGTACAAATGCCCGCGAACATCAGCTCCAGCTTGAATTGCTCGCCAAGTCCCTTCTACTTGTTTGGTAATGTACTCAGCACGATCAGAATCATCATGATCAGCCAGTCCGCCCTCAGAAACAAAGAGGGGTTTGTTATATCGATTGAGTCGCATTAACGCATCGTAAATGTGTTCTGGAGCAAAATTCCAATCCATATCGGTCTTTTTCCACTGTCGCGTATCACCGAACTGGGTGTAGAAATAATAATTTAACCCGATAGAATCAGTATGATTTTTCACTCGGTTCATAAATATCGATGTCCACGCATAATTCGCCAACGCTGCTTTGATTTTATTCAGAGGATTCCAGTTGGCAGCAAAGACAATCACATGTTTAACGACACTCACTTCAGTTTCAGGTGAGACCTGCTTGATAGCAGTGTATGCAGCATTATGGGACAAAGCCAAGTTTTTCATCACGCGTAAGTACAAGAAAAACGGCCTCAGACCCTTACTGGCTTTTGATTCATACATCCGTCCAGAGTTTGTGATTGACACCATGTCAGTCACCGCAAATCGCTTGAATGGTGGCCAGCTACCGCGCAGCCAGCCGTTACTTCCAAATACATTTGGTTCATTCATGGTGGAGAAATGTTCACACAGGTCGCCAAGCTCCTCCACCACATGAGCAGCGAATCGAGCAAAAATATCCGGTGAATCAGACCGCTCAAATCCACCCTTTTCTGTAAACCACAATGGTAATGTGAAGTGCCATATAGTTACAAATGGCTTTATACCGCGCTCATTAAGCGACTGTAATACCGCTCTATAGTGCGCAATAGCTTCAGGGTCAAACCGACCCTCTTCAGGTTCAATCCGCGCCCACTCAACAGAAAAACGATGTGCTGTGTGACCAAGCTCTTTTGCAAGGTCAAAATCTGCTTCATACTGGCTGTAGTGATCGCAGGCGCGACCACACGGCGGCACTCGACCTTCACGAGCAGCTTCTGCCCAATCACACTGTTCAATTCCTCCCTCAACCTGATACGAAGCAGTCGCAGCCCCCCAGTAAAAACCGTCCGGAAATTTTTTCATGAAAATAGTGTAGCACAAGAAAACGCGCCCATTTCTGGACGCGTCAATAATTTAGAGGAGTGGCACATGCCGGAATTCACCAGCTTCGCCGATTTTTCCTTCACCAATTTTAATGAGCGATACCTGCTCACCCGACCGGGTAAGCGCAAAAAAACGCACGTTTTTCGATCCGATAGTCATGCGCACTGCACCGCAAAGCGGTACATTGCTGATACCAACCATACCGGACTCATGGAACCAGCCAATAAACCAATCCTCGTCAGTTGCTGCTTGGAGAACCACAAACTTCCTCCAACCACCCAAGATAGGTATATGAAAACGAGGAATGAATCCCAGCCACCATGGTGCACAAGCGTCTGGATCACCTGCAAACCCTAAGTCCATCGGCTTCGGAATAAGACGAAGTATCTCTCGTTCATATTTATCATTATTCCAAAAGTGTGTCCGTTGAGGAGTCTCCCACAAGGTACCTTGTGTGGTGTACATAATGAATTTCATGAACCAGTCAGCTACCCGACCGATAACGCCTTGTGGATGCACTAAAGATTGCATTGTTACCTCCAAACAAAAAGATCAATTGCCGTAACTATACAACAATATTATGATAATTCAAGCGCATTGATGAAGCTCTTTGGAGCAAGGTTTTGCAGCCATTTTTCGTAGAGTGCCGTAATGGCTTTTACATCTTGCCCGTTATATTTAGCAATCTGATCAATTTTCTTCGCTAAGAAAAATTCGGTAATGTCTTCCCCGTTCATAAATAACTTTGGGTTTTGCACGCCAAACGCATCACACAATGACGACAGTGAAGGCTTTTTGTTGACTGCGCCATGAAAAGAAAACTCATCAAAAATATCTACATGATACGGCGCCGACTGCTTGGTTACATACCGAGGACGAGCAATCTCAACTGTTGGTTTGACCCCAAGAGCTATTGACCGAATATACAAATACGGAATATCGAAGGCCCGCCCATTGAAACTCACAAACACAGAATATTCGGTAGCACTCTGCCAAAAGTCTTCCAGTAACTGCTTTTCTGTTCGTGATTTATACACGAAAGAATCATCAGAGAATTCCTCATCAGCCTTCCCAGAAACGTAATACACTACACCCAAATCACGAGTGGTGTCATACATTGCTAAAGAAATAATCTGCCCTTTATACGGTGAGAGTGAGTCGGTATTTTCGGTGTCAAAACCGACAGTTTCAATATCTAAAATGAGAGTGGACATAGTTCTATAACCGAATAGGTGTAGCTGAAAAACAATGAATAATAGTATCTCTTTGGGCAGAGATTTGATACCGATACCCTTCAGCAGCCATCACTCCTCCACAAGCATCACCTGCAGCCGCTGAAGATCCATAAATTGGGAATCCGTCGAGCGCCCAGCCCACGAGAGTATTGCTGCCAAAGATACCGTACACACCAGCTTCGTTATTTCGAATCAATGAGCCATCAGTAGCAATACCTATAACATCAGATGAAATACATGAGGCTGCAGCCGCTGGAAAATTGCGCACTGGCAGCTGCACCAAGATGTCTCGCACCGTAGCAGTTTGAGTTTCTGTAGATGTACCTGTACCCACCGACTCTGTGACCACCTGTTCTTTATAGACCAACCGCGCACCCTCCACCTCTTCAATCTGAATACCAACCGGAGACCAGTTCACACTCGACGCGGCGTATCCAGGGCACAACTGCACTTCTGTGGTCACAGCAACCTCTGAACTACTTGCTGTAGTTGTGGCAGGTAGCTCCTCAAGAATTTCCTCTGGCTCTGGTGCAGTGATGCTCAATTGTTCGCTCGCTGCAATTTTATCTCTCATCGTTTGTAGCTTTTGCGCTCGAGAAAAATTTTCTGCCGTAGCCACTTCTGCCCCATACTCACCAGAATGAACTACAGCCGGCTGCAAATCTGTACCTACCGAGTCAGTATTTTGTAATTTCGAAAACACTGTGACCCCAATTGCCATACACAAAAACGCAATAGCAGTCAGTACCAAAAATAAATCTCGAGTGCGAATCATTCTGCCTATCATACCAAAGAGCGACAGGCTTTGCCTGTCGCTCTTTGCACAATCAACTGGATTATTTCACCACTACCCCTTCTGGGACTTTGGTCGGATCTACTAGAAATCCCTTCATGTCTTTCCGGCCAATAATGACTGGAAATCGCAGGTGTCCGCGTGGAGTGTAAGTCGCAATAGTCTCCATGTCGTGACCCTGCATCTTAAACTTCAGCTTCACCGTTCGTCGTTTTTGTCTTCCGCTTCCAGATCGTACTCTGACGAACGTGCCATGAGGATCAAGTGCCAATTCCTCTACCAAGTCACTATCAATCGAGGTTCGGTACGCACCAGTATCAACTTTTGCCCGTACCACTTTCTTCTTATTTTCATTTCCGTAAATGGTAATTTTCTCAATCACTCCCAACATAGCAGTCTGCTCATCCACTGTCTCGAGCGACTCTTCAGCAAAGAGTTTTTTTGCCAAATCAACCCCTCTTTGTACTGTCTGGACTTTCAGGTCAGCGATCCGCTCGAGACGTGTCCGCAGCGAAGATTGGTTCGCAATCTGAATTCCCAGTCCAGGTCGGGCGTTGATTTCGAGCACCAAAGGCCCGAGTTCGTTATCTATCACAATATCAATCCCGCAAAAACCTAGTCGAGAAGTTTGCTGTGACTCTACCGATACTTGCAGTATTTTATCCCAATCAGGAATACGGATACCACGAACTTTGATTTTGGTTCCAGGGATATACATTACTGGCTGAGTTCCTACAACGCCATACGTAGTAATACCAGTCCGCATATCAATCCCTACACCGAGCGCTCCCAGATGCAAGTTTGCTTTCCCGTCAGAGTAAATAGTCGGCAGTCGCATCATCGCCATGACCGGCACACCACTACACACAATCACCCGAATATCAGGCACGCCTTTAGAGGCATATTTTTTAAAAAAAGTGTGCGGCTTAATTC
>Ga0115012_10000193_pt1 | contig 34846 bp, 33 predicted proteins | sample TroAtlMetagenome_FD_88706 | JGI IMG/M metagenome (GOLD analysis project Ga0115012, IMG submission 88706) | Marine eukaryotic phytoplankton communities from Atlantic Ocean - Tropical Atlantic ANT10 Metagenome | ecosystem: Environmental > Aquatic > Marine > Oceanic | place: Tropical Atlantic... | reverse complement strand
GGCGGAGAACGCCTTCAACATCTGGCTCGATCTGCCCGAGGGCGTGGGCCGGGCCGATGTGGTCGCGCGGATGGCGCGGCGCCAGATCGGGCTGATGCCCTCGGATGCGTTCACCGTGCTGGGACGCCCGGGCGAGCAGCTGCGTGTCTGCCTCGGCGGTCCCGCCACGCGCGAGACCCTGGGCGAGAACCTGCACGCCCTCGCAAACGCGCTCACGCCGAACAGTTTCATGGGCTGAGCGGGTTCGGTCAGCCCGCCCTTGCGCCGAAGCCGTGCATGCCCTTGGCCCACTGGATGGCGACGACCATGCCCTTGACCGGCGGCAGAAGGGCGAGCGACAGCGCGAGCGCCGCGCCGCCGAGGATCAGGGCAAGCATCAGCGGATCGTCGAGGAACGACTTGTACATCAGGTGCATGGCGAAGCCGACGATGTGGCAGACCAGCAGGATCACGATATAGGCCGGGCCGTCATCGGCGCGCTGGGGCGTCAGGTCGAGGCCGCAGGCGTCGCAGGAGGCGGTGACCTTGAGGTAGCTGTCGAAGAGCCTTCCCTCGCCGCATTGCGGGCAGCGCAACCGCGCGCCCTTGAGCATGGCGCTCTTGGTGTCTTTCGTCTCGCACATTGCCTGTGTCCCATTTCGACCACTTGACCGCACAGCAGGTCGCAGGAATCAATTCTGCCGTCAATGCTTGAATTGATTGCAGTCAATCAGGGCGGCACATCCGCGCTCGCCAGTGCGACATGGCGCACCGAGGCATACGTTGCACGGCGCCAATCCGCCCCGAGAGGCGCGACTGACCCGACCAAGACCTGAGTCGCGCCCGGAGCCGGGGTGGGCCGGGCTCCGGGCGCGACGATCAGCCGGCAGCGCGCAGGTCGCCGAGCTCGCCAAGGACGCTTGCGGCAAGCCGCTGCAGCCGACTGCTGTCCGGGGCCTGCTCGGCAACGCTCTTCAGCCGGCCCCATGCGGCGCGGTAGGCAAGATCGCAGGTCAGTTCCATGAAGCGATGGGCATCGCGTGCGGCATGGCCGCCGCCGGAGATGCGCTGTGCTTCGGCCTCCCACTGCCCTGCGCCCTCCTCGAGCGCGGCGTCGCTGTCGCGCAGGAAGGCGGCAAAGGCGCGTGCCCCGGCCCCGTCGTTGAGCGTCAGCGAGCGGGTGGCGGTGGTGCGGGCGTGGATGCCGTTGGTGCCTTCGTAGATGGCGCAGATGCGGTTGTCGCGCCAGTTCTGCTCGGCGCCGTATTCGCGCAGGTAGCCGTAGCCGCCCATCACCTGGATCGCGAGGTCGGCGGCGTGGCTGCCGGCCTCGGTGCAGAAATACTTGCACACCGGGGTCATGAACTCGACGAAGTCGGGCTCGGTGCCGAGCTCTTGCGCCACCAGCGTGATGTGGCAGAGCGCCCGTCCACCAAGTGCCAGCGCGTCGCATTCGTCGATCATGCGTGCCACGTCGGGGTGCTGGTCGATGCTCGCCACGGTCCCATCGGCGCCACGGCCCTGCTTGCGCTCGGCGGCGTAATGCATGGCGAGGTCCGCCGCGCGGGCGGCGTGGGCGACGCCCTGCAGGCCCACGTCGAGCCGGGCGTGGTTCATCATCGCGAACATCGCCTTGAGCCCTGCGCCCTCGGCGCCAACGAGTTCCCCCTGCGCGCCGTCGAAGGCGAGCTGGCAGGTCGGTGAGGCGTGCAGGCCGAGCTTTTCCTCGATCCGGGTCACGGTAACGGCGTTGCGCACCCCATCTTCGCGGATCGCCGGGCAGGCAAAGAGGCTGAGCCCGCGGATCCCGTCCTCGGGCGCGCCGGTGCGGGCGAGCACGAGGTGCAGGATGTTGTCGGTCATGTCCTGATCGCCGCCGGAGATGAAGATCTTCTCGCCCTCGATGCGCCAGCTCTCGCCGTCGCGCGTGGCCTTGGTGCGGATCGCCGACAGGTCGGAGCCGGCGCCCGGCTCGGTCAGGCACATGGTCGAGAGCCACTCGCCCGAGGCGAGTTTCGGGATATACGCCTCTTTCTGCGCCTCAGAGCCGAAGCGCATCAGCAGCGAGATCGCGCCATGGGCCAGCGAGGTGACCATCTGCAGCGAATGGTTGGCGCCGGTGAAGATCTCGCTCACCGCCGCCAGCACCGGCCCGCCCAGCCCCATGCCGCCGAACTCCTCGGGCGCCGCGATGCCCTGCCAGCCGCCCTCGGAGAGCTCGGCATAGACCTCGGCAAAGCCGTCGGGCATCCGCACGCGGCCGTTCTCGAGCCGGCAGCCCTGTTCGTCGCCGGGCGCGTCGAGCGGTGCGATGCGGCCCTCGGCGAAGGCGGCGAAATGGCCGGTGATCTCGCTGGCCAGCTCGTCGTCCCAGTCGGGCAGGCGGTCGGCGCGGGCGACGTGGCGCAGCGAGAACAGGATGTCGTCGGTGGGGGCGTGGAACGTGGTCATGTCACGACACCCCCAGGAGCCGCATGGCGTTGTCCTTGAGGATCATCGGGCGGACCTCGTCGCGGAACTCGGCCTTGTCGAAGGCGTTCAGCCACTTCTCGGGCGCGATCATCGGCCAGTCGGAGCCGAAGAGCATCTTCTTCTTCAGGATCGTGTTGGCGTATTGCACGAGGATCTTGGGGAAGTACTTCGGCGACCAGCCGCTCAGGTCGATATAGACGTTGGGCTTGTGCTGCGCGACCGAGAGCGCCTCTTCCTGCCAAGGGAAGGAGGGGTGCGCGAGGATGATCGGCATGTCGGGGAAGTCGACGGCGAGATCGTCCATGTACATCGGGTTCGAGTACTTGAGCCGCATGCCGTTGCCGCCGCGCATCCCCGATCCGACGCCGGTCTGGCCGGTGTGGAACAGCGCCGGCACGCCGGCCTCGGCGATGGCCTCGTAAAGCGGGTAGGCCATGCGGTCGTTGGGGTAGAAACCCTGCATCGTGGGGTGGAACTTGAACCCCTTGATGCCGTGGTTTTCCACCAGGTCGCGTGCCTCTCGGGCGCCGAGCTTGCCCTTGGCCGGGTCGATCGAGGCAAACGGGATCAGGATGTCGGCGTTCTTGGCGCAGGCCTCGGCGACCTCGTAATTGTTGTAGCGCCGGTAGCCGGTCTCGCGTTCGCTATCGACCGGGAAGATCACCGCGGCGATGTTCTTCTCGCGGTAATGCGCGGCGGTCTCGTCGATGGTCGGCGGATGCGCCCAGGGGGCGCCGAAATACTTGGCCATCGTCGACTGAAGCTCGTCGTAGCCATCATCGGTGTGACAGCCGCAGGCCTCCTCGGCATGGGTGTGGAAGTCGATCGCGCGGACCTTTTCGAAATCGATCATGGTCAGTCCTCCTCAGACGCGGATCAGCGCCGGGTCTTCGTTGTCGTAGAGCCGCTCGAGCAGGTCGGCCCGGCGGGTCAGGATCTTCTTGATGTTGAGAGAGCCCTTGTCGGTGATCTCGTGGTGCTCCAGCGAAGGCGGCTCGGCGAGAACGATGGCCCGGGTGATGCGCTTGGCCGAGCCGGTGACATGGGCGTTCATCTCGCGCAGCTTGACCTCGATCTGGGTCATCAGATGGGTGTCGGTGACCGCGCCCTCGGTGACCTCTCCGGGCTCTGCCGCACCGGGCGCGGGGAAGATGAACAGCCCCACCTCGCCGCGGTCATGACCGCAGATCACCACGTCCTGCGCCAGCCCTGCCAGCTCCTTGAGCGCGGTCATGCGCAGGTTTCCGGCCTGCACCCAGGTGCCGGTGTCGAGCTTGAAGTCCTCGGACACGCGGCCGTCGAAGATCAGGCCACGGTTCTCGTCCTCGGGATCGACGAAGCGCACCGCGTCGCCGGTGATGAAGAAGCCCTCCTCGTCGAACGCTTGCGCGGTCTTCTCGGGGTCGCCGTAATAGCCCGGCATGATGTTGGGGCCCTTGACCCGGATCTCGCAGCGCATGTCCGCGTCGGGGATCAGCTTGAGCTCGACCGCCGGCAGCGGCACGCCGATGACGCCCGAGCGTCCGATCGGCTCGTGCACCATGACGCAGGCCGGCGCGGTCTCGGTCAGGCCCCAGCTCGAGATCATCATCGGCAGGCCGCCACGGGCGCGCAGGCAGAACTGCTCGAGCGCCTCCCAGACGTCCTGCGGCAGCGAGGCGCCGGCGTAGAACAGCAGCTGCTGGTCCTTGAACAGGTGCTCCTGCGTGGCGGGATCGTCCTTGATGGCGTCGACCAGCATGTTCCAGCCCACCGGCACGTTGAAGGCCAGCGTGCCGGGGCGGTCGGTTCGGTTCTTCAGCGTGGTGGCAAAGCCGCGCCCGGTGGGCTTGCCGCTGTCGATGGTCAGCGTGCCGCCGTGGCTCAGCATCATGTTGACGTTGTGCGAGCCGCCGAACACGTGGTTCCACGGCAGCCAGTCGGTGATGCGCGGGGCGTGGTCCTTCAGGAAGGGCAGGGCCACCTCCATCTGCACCTGGTTCACGCACATCATCCGGTGCGTGGTGAGCACGCCCTTGGGATCCGAGCTCGAGCCGGAGGTGAAGAGGATCTTGGCCAGCGTGTCCGGGCCGACCTTGGCATGGGCGGCGTCGAGCTCGGGGCTCTCCTCGGTATGCACCAGTTCGGACATCGGGGTGACCGGGCGCCCGGCCTCGCCACGCGCGGCAACGATCTCCACATCGGCAAGCTGCGGCAGCGCCAGCGCAGCCGCGTAGCGGGTGGCGTCGTCGACGAAAGCCATCTTGGGGGTCACCTTGTCGAGCACGTAGATCAGCCGGCCATGGGCCTCGGTGATCAGCGAGTACTGCTCGGCCAGCGGCACCACCGGCACGCCGATATACTGCGCCGCGAGGGACAGCAGCAGGTGGTCGAGCCCGTTGCCCGACATCATGGCGATGGTGTCGCCCTCGCCAAGGCCGCGGGCCAGCAGCGCCGAGGCGATGGCCCGGACCTGCTGCAGCAGCTCGAGATAGGTGATGTTGCGCCAGCCCGGCCCCTCGACGGGGCGCTCTGAGACGGCGACCCGGTAGGGTGCCTTCTCGGCCCATTCATGCAGCCAGACGCCGGTATTGGCGACCGGCTCGGGCAGGTCGTAGCCCGAGCGCAGCAGGATGCTGCCGTCGGCGCGGTCCTCGCGGATCACCTTGTGCGGAACAAAGCGGGTCAGGGTGTGGCGGCGGGCCCAGTCGGCCCGGGCGGTCGGGTCCTTGGGGGCGCGTTCGATGACGTGGGTGTTCATTGGCTCCTCCTCCCCGCGTTCTCAGCGGAAGACCGGGTTGCGCTTTTCGAGGAAGGCGCGCAGGCCCTCCTCGGCGTCCGGCGTGGTCTGCACCAGCGCCGCGGCGAGGCTCTCGGTAAAGAGCCCGTCCGAGCGCGACATGTCGCCGATGCGGGTCAGGGCGTTGACCATGAAGTAGTTCGACATCGGCGCGTTGGCGGCGATCTTGGCGGCCAGCTTGCGCGCCATCGGCAGGGCCTCGCCCTCGCCGACACTGTAATGGGTGAGGCCGAGCTGCAGGCCCTCGTCGGCGTTGTACTTGCGCCCCGTGAGCATCATCTCGACCATCCGGTCGGGGCCGAGGATGCGGCCCACGCGCACCGTGGCGCCACCGCCCACGAAGATGCCGCGACGGCCTTCCGGCAGCTGGAAGATCACCGACGGCTCGGCAATGCGCACATGGGTGGCGGTGGCCATCTCGAGCCCGCCGCCGATCACCGCGCCGGTCATGGCGCTGACGGTGATGACGCCGCCATACTGGATCATGTCGAGCACACGGTGCCAGTTGCGCGAGTGGTAGACGCCGTCCTCAGCGCTGCGCGACACGTGCTCGGCCAGATCGAGCCCGGAGCAGTAGTGACCGCCGCGACCGTGCAGCACGACCACGCGGACCTCTTTCGGCAGGGTGTTGTAGAACTCCTCGATCTCGGCCAGCAGCCCATCGGACATGGCGTTGCGCTTGTCCTCGCGGATCAGTTCGAGCTCGGCGATCTGCCCGTCGTAGGAGGCTTCGGTATAGGTGCCTTTCATGGTGTCAGTCCTCACTTGGGCGTTCATTTGGGGGCAAGGCGGACGGCGCTGTCGATGCGGATGACCTCGCCGTTCAGAAGGGGGTTCTCGACGATCTGCTGCACCAGCATCGCGTATTCTTCGGGTTTGCCCATCCGCGACGGGAAGGGCAGGCCGGCCTCGAGCGAGGTCTTGGCCTCGGGCGGCAGCCCGGCGCTCATGGCGGTCTCGAAGAGGCCCGGGGCGACGGTCATCACCCGGATGCCGAGGCGCGCCAGCTCGCGCGCGGCCGGCAGGGTCAGTGAAGCCACACCGCCCTTGGATGCGGCATAAGCGGCTTGGCCGATCTGGCCGTCCTGATAGGCCACCGAGGCAGTGTTGACGATGACGCCGCGAGCGCCGTCATCGTCGACCGGTTCGAGCGCAGCCATCTCGCGGGCGGCGATGTTGAGCACCGTGTAGGTGCCCAGCAGGTTCACCCGGAGGGTGCGCTCGAACAGGTCGACGGTCAGCGCCCCGTCGCGCGGGAGGATGCGCGACGCGGTGCCGATCCCGGCGCAGCTCACCACGATGCGCGGTGCGCTGCCCAGCTCGTCCTTGCAGCGGGCGAAGCCGGCCTCGACCGAGGTCGCGTCGGAGACGTCGGCGGCGATGCCGATGCCGCCGGTCTCGGCCGCGACGGCCTTGGCGGCCTCGAGGCTCAGGTCCATGACGGCGACGCGGGCCCCCGCCTTTGCCAGCCGCCGGGCGGTGGCGGCGCCGAGGCCGCTGCCGCCGCCGGTGACCAGCGCGATGGTGTTGTTGATGTCCATTGGGAGGCTCCTCAGAACAGGCCGCGGGTCAGCAGCATGGCTGCGACAAGCGCGATGTCGGCGGCGAGAAACGGCAGGATGCCGGCAAAGATCTGCTCGAGCTTGACGTAGTCCCGCGCCACAGAGTGGATGACGAAGACGTTGAGCCCGACCGGTGGCGTGATCATCCCGATCTCGAGCAGCTTGGCGACCAGCAGGCCGAACCAGATGGTGTCGATGCCATGCGCGGTGGTCAGGGGCAGGAACAGCGGCAGGGTCAGCAGCAACGCGCCGATCGGCTCGAGGAACATGCCGAGCGCGATGTAGATCAGCACGATGATCAGCAGCAGCCCGGTGGTGCCAAGGCCCATCGCCTCGACCAGCATCCCCACTTCCCGCGAGAGCCCCGACATCGCCACGAGGCGGGTGAAGAGCCCTGCACCGATGGCGATGATGAACAGCGCGCCCGAAGCGAGGATGGTGTCGACGAGGCTTTCCTTGAAATCGGCCCAGCTCAGCGAGCGGCGCAGAAGTCCCAGTGCCAGGGCCATGAAGGCGCCGAAGGCCCCGGCCTCGGTGGCGGTGAAGATGCCGCCGAAGAGACCGCCGAGCACGGCGCAGATCAGCAGCAGCACCGGCCAGATCTCGAGCGTCTTCTTCCAGCGGTCGCCCATTGTGTAGGGCTCGACCATGGGCAGCCGCTCGGGCTTGCGCCACCAGACGAAGAGCACCGCCATGATGTAGAACAGCAGCGAGGCGAGGCCGAGGAAGATGCCGCCCATGAACAGCGCGTTGATCGAGCTGTTGGACTGGATGCCGAACAGGATCAGGATGATCGAGGGCGGGATCAGCGCGCCGATGGTCCCGCCTGCGGCGACCGAGCCGGTGGCGACGCGCAGGTCGTAATTGTTGCGCTTCATCTCGGGGATGGCGATGCGGCCGATGGCGGCGGAGCAAGCGACGGACGAGCCGGAGACCGCGGCGAAGCCGCTGGCGCCGGCCAGCGAGGCGATGGCGAGCCCGCCGGGCAGCCAGCTCCACCAGACCCTAGCGGCCTCGAACAGGCCCTTGGTGAGGCCCGAGTGGTAGGCGATGTAGCCCATCAGCAGGAACATCGGAATCGAGCTCAGCGTCCAGCTTGCCGAGGAGGTGTAGGGAATGTTGGACAGCATGCTCATGGCGGGGCGCAGGCCGGCGATGCCGCAGATGCCGAGGAACGACACGAAGATCAGGCTGACGCCGATCGGCACGCGCAGGGCGATGAGACCCAGCAGCCCGACGAGGGCCAGAAGGCCGACGGTGATCGGATCCATCAGTTTGTCTCCTTATGTGTGGCCTGCAGCTCGTCGAGCGGGTCATGGGCGCGCAGTTCGAACTTGCCGGTGGCGACCTCGATGAGGCGCAGCACCAGCACCAGCGACATCAGCCCGAACGAGATCGGCAGGATCCAGTAGGTGGGCCAGGTCTGGAACACGGTGGTGCCGACCTCGACATAGGCGCCCCGGTCGGTCTGGCGCAGCGCGTTCTGCGCCGTGCCCCAGGTCATCGGCAGGAAGGCGGCGAGCGCGATGGCGAAGCCCAGGAAGGCGATGACCTGGCGCGGCCGGCCCGTAAGATTGTCGGTGAAGATCGTCGCCTCGATATGGCGGCGGCGGATTTCGGTCATGGCGAGCGGCAGGAAACTGATCGCGACCATGTAGTAGCGGCTGACGAGATCGGCGGTGGCCGGGAAGCCCGAGCCCAGGAAGGTGCGCATGAAGACGTCGATGACGATCTGCAGCATCATTGCCAGCAGGACGAGCGACGCCAGTACGGCGCTGATCCGGCCGATCCATTTCTCGATGAGGTACATGACCCTCTCCGACGGAATATGTGTGGGGGGAGTGATGAGGTGCGCGCCCGGCCTCGGGGCAGGGCGCGCCAGCCCGGTCAGGAGCCGTAGTTGTTGAGGTCGATCTTGGAGAAGATCTCTTCGTAGCGCAGCTCGGCGAGATCCTCGTAGCTCATGTCGGTGGAAACGAGCCCTTCCCACTTTTCGATCAGCGCCTTGTAGCGGTCGATCTTGGCCTGCGCGTCCTCGACGCCGCGCTCGGTCAGGATGTCGGCGGCGGCGGCCAGGCGCTCTTCGTTGTAGGCTTCCTTGGCGGCGAGCAGGGTATCATCGGGGGCGATGAACTCGATGCCCTCGACCGCGCGGGCCTTCTCGGCATCTTCGAGGAAGCCGACGAGACCCTTGGCGATGCCGTACTGGGTCGCGCGGGCCAGCGCCTGGCGATCCTCTTCAGACATCCGCATCCAGAGCAGGCCGCTCACGCCGCCGGCTGCGGCGCCGTTGAACACACCTTCCTCGATCTCGGTCACGTAGCTGATGACGTCGCCGAGACGGTTGGCGATGATCTCGTGGTTGGCGCTGAAGGTGCCGTCGATGACGCCCTGGCTCAGGCCCTCGAACAGCTCCGACGACGGCAGCTGGGTCGGCTCGCCGCCCATCGCCTGCACGAACCCCGCATAGAGCGGCGCACCGGTACGGATGCGCATGCCCTGCAGGTCCTCGGTGCTGCGCACCGGCGAGGTGGTGAGCAGGTTGTAGGGCGGGGTCGCGTCGGTGCCGAGATAGACCTGGCCGTTCTGGGTGAACTCGGCCTGGCAGTCGTCGCAGGTGGCGATGTACTCGGTCACGGCAGACGAGATCACCAGGTTGTTGGAGCCGAGGATCGACAGCTCCGACGGCAGTGCCGCGTCGGGGAACTCCGCCGGGAAATAGGGCATCAAGAGCGTGCCCATCTCGGTGACGCCGTCGCGCAGGCCCGAGCTCATCTCGTTGGGCGCCACGAGGCCCGAGGGGGTGTCCTGCAGGTCCCAGCCGCCATCGGTAAACTCTTCGAGGCGGGTGCCGATTTCGGGATACACCACGGTGGCCAGCACGTGCGCCGGGCCAAAGCCGCTGGTGGCGCGGATGGTGTCGGCCTGCGCCAGCGTGGTGCTCGCCATGAGGGCACCGGCAACGGCCAGTGCGGTCATTCTGATGGTCATGTCTTCCTCCCTTGAATCCGCCCAATCCCTCCGGGCGGAATGTCCGGCCTAGTCGGCCATTGAACCTTCGATGCGGTTCAGCAGCGCCAGCAGCTGCTGCTGTTCCCCGTCTTGCAATGCGGTCAGGCACGCGGCCTCGGCGGCGGCGATGGCCTCGGCGGCCTTGTCGTGAAGGCGGCGCCCGCGCACCGTCGCTTTGAGCTCGAAGCGGCGGCGATCAGTCTTCATCTGGGTGCGGCTGACCAGCTCGCGGGTCTCGAGCTCATCGACCATGACGACGAGGTTGGAGCGCTCGATCTTCAGCAGCTCGGCCAGTGCCGAGGGGGTGATGCCCGGGTTGCGCACGATCACCGACAGGCAGCTGAAAGTGGGAATGCGCAGGTCGAACGCGGCCGCAGCCTGCTGCGCGGCGGAGTGCAGCACGATGTAGGCGCGCTTGACATTGTAGCCCATCAGGCCGCGCACCGCGCCTTCGTCAACAGGCGCTGTCGTGGCGTTGGTGGTGCTGGGCTTGCTGGGCGGCATGTCGAATCTCCTCTTGCTTGCAAGGATGCGAACAAAAGTAGTTATGGTCAATAACTATTATCCAACATAACTAGCTGCGATGCAGAAAGCGACCGTGATCCGGCCTACGTGAAATAGGCCAAGCTTCTGACTTCGAGCTGAATTCTGGGATGCCGCGGCGCGGCGATGTGACCTCCGCAGGCCTTGCGCTCAGCCGTTCTGCGAGGGCTTTCCGCTCGTGGCTGCGCCCTCGGCCGGGCGTAGCGGGGCACGGCTGAGATCGTTCTCGGCGGTGGTGACCTTCGAGAGCAACGTGACCAGCGTGTCGCGTTCGCCGGGGCCGAGCTGCTTCAGCATCACCTCCTGGGCGCGGCGCACCACCGGGCGCACATCGCGCAGAAGAGCCGCGCCCGTCTCGGTCAGGGTCAGGACCCGGGCCCGGCGGTCGGTGCGGCTGACGCTGCGCTCGAGCAGCCCGCGGGCTTCCAGCCGCGCCACGACGCCGCCGATGGTGGCGCGGTCGATGGCAACCAGCCCCGCCAGCGTCGCCTGTTCGATGCCGGGGTTTTCCTCGAGCATGCAGAGCGCCGCGAACTGCATCGGTGTCAGATCGAAGCCGGCGGCCTTGGTCTCGGCGGCGAAGGCCGAGACCGAGATCTGGTGCATGCGGCGGATCAGGTGGCCGGGCAGGTCGTAGAGGTCTGTCATCATGGGGCACCGGAGCGGCTGCGGAACGGGTCTGGACACTATGTCACCCAAGGCAACGGTGGGTAAAGATATAAGTATGCTTACCTTTTGCCCGAAGCAGCCTCGCAACAGGTCGCCGTTCCGGCGTGCGGGCCTGTGCCGGGCGGGCTCAGATCCCCAGCGTCTCGATGGCGGCAGTTACCGCGAGGCGGAAGATCTCTTCGGCGGGCGGCGGCGTGGTCTCGGGGCGGGTGACCAGCCCCACCGGCCCGATCGACATGGCGGTGTCGAAGGGCAGGCGGGCCAGCCGCCCTTCCTGCACCTCCTTGGCGACCACCCCGGCCGAGATGATCCAGATCGCGTCGGAACTCGGCACGTAGTTGCGCCCGAAGGCCCCCGAGACGGTCTCGAGACGCCGCGGCGGCACCCCTACGCCTTGAGCGATCAGGAGGCGCTCGACCAGCGCCCGGATCGCCGCGCCCTCTGGCGGATAGATCACCGGCCACTCGGCGATGCGGCGGATGTCGGGCGCCTCGAGCAGCGGGTGGCCGGGGCGCACGACGAAATCGAGATGCTCGTTGTAGAGCTGTGTGAAGGAGATCCCCTGCATCGTCTCGGGCGGCCCGAGCCGTCCGATCACCACGTCGATCTGGCCGCGTCGAAGCAGGTCGATCAGGTAGCCATGCGGGCCATCGATGATGCGCAGCGTCACCTCCGGGGCGCGCTCGAAGAATTCATGCGTGACCTGTGGCATCAGCCGCGCCGCGACGCTGGGCAGCGCGCCCACTGTGAAGGCGGTGCCGCCGCCGCGCCCGAGCTGCTCGATCTCGTCGAACCCCTGTTGCAGCGTCACGAGGCTGCGCTCGGCGAAATGCAGGAAGACCTCGCCCTGCCGCGTCAGGGCGATGCCGGCCCGACTGCGGGTCAGCAGCGGCGTGCCGACGATGTCCTCGAGCTCCTTCAGGGTCCTGGAGATCGCCGGTTGGGTGACGAACAGCGTTTCGGCGGCACGCTTGAGGCTGCGCTGGCGCACGATCTCGACGAAGCTCTGGATGTGTCGGAACTTGATGCGACGGTCGATCATGGCATTACTTGCCTTTTTGGTTAAGTTAAGAGGCCTCGATCTCATTTTACTTTCAATTCGGCGCATGTGAAGACTCGGGACGAGGGGCAGGCCAGCCTTTCTTCGGAACGCGGCCTGCATATGGGAGCCAGAGACACGCCGCCGGGCATGCCTGCCGCGTGCAATCACCAAGGAGAGCCGCCGCGATGCGCAGCCTGCATGTGAACGGGATCGATCTGCATTGGCGCGAGGATGGCGACCCCGAGGGCCGGCCGGTGGTGTTCGCCAACTCGCTCGGCACCGATCTGCGGCTCTGGGACGACCTGTTGCCGCTGCTGCCCAAGGGGCTGCGGCTGATCCGCTTCGACCTGCGCGGTCACGGGCTCAGCGGCTGCTCGGAGGCGCCCTACGAGATGGACACGCTGGTCGCCGATGCCGAGGCGCTGATCGACGCGCTGGGCCTCGAGAGCCCGGTCTTTGTCGGCCTGTCGATCGGCGGCATGATCGGGCAGGGGCTCGCGGCCAAGCGCCCGGATCTGCTGCGCGCGCTGGTGCTGTCGAACACCGCCGCCAAGATGGGCGAGGCCGCCATGTGGCAGACCCGGATGCAGGCGATCCGCGAGGGCGGGCTGGCCGCCATCGGTGACGCTGTGATGGAGCGTTGGTTCGCCCCGGCCTTTCTGCAGACCGATGCCCTGCCGGCGTGGCGCAACATGATGTGCCGCACCCCGCAGGAGGGCTATCTCGGCTGCTGTGCCGCCATTGCCGGCACCGATCTTGCCACCAGCACCGCCAAGCTGACGCTGTCGGTTCTTGGGATTGCGGGGGCGGATGACGGCGCCAGCCCGCCCGAGCTGGTCAAGGGCACGGTCGATCTGATCGACGGGGCCCGCTTCGAGGTGATCGACGGCACCGGCCATCTGCCCTGCGCGGAGAAGCCCGAAGCCTATGCAGAAATTCTCACCCGCTTCCTGAAGGAGATCGGACATGTCTGATCGTTACGACACCGGCATGTCGGTGCGGCGCAGCGTTCTGGGCGATGCCCATGTCGACCGCGCCGAAGCCGCCAAGACCGAGTACGACCTGCCGTTCCAGACCCTCATCACCGAGAGCGCCTGGGGCACGGTCTGGGCGTCCGACGGCATCGCCCGGCGCGAGCGCTCGATGCTGACGCTGGCGCTGCTCGCCGCGATGGGTAATTTCGAGGAAATCCCGATGCACATCCGCGCCGCCACCCGCACCGGGGCGTCGCGCAGCGACATCATGGAGGCCTTCCAGCACGTCGCCGTCTATTGCGGCGTGCCCAAGGCCAACCACGCCATCAAACTTGCCAAGCAGACCTGGGCAGAGCTCGATCAGGGAGAGGATTCATGAGCCAAGCAGAATTCTACCAGCGCGACCGCGAGCGCCATCCGCCGGCGCTGACGCCGGATTACAAGACCAGCGTCATGCGCAGCCCGCGCGCCGCGCTGATCTCGCTGCAGCAGTCGGTCTCGGAAATCACCGGCCCGGTCTTCGGCCACAATGACATCGACCCGATCGACAACGACCTGATCCACAACTACGCCAAGGACGGCGAGAGCGCCATCGGCGAGCGGATCATCATGCACGGTCGGGTGCTGGACGAGAACGGCCGCCCGGTGCCGAACACCCTCGTCGAGGCGTGGCAGGCCAATGCGGGCGGGCGCTATCGTCACAAGAAGGACACCTATCTCGCGCCGGTCGACCCGAATTTCGGCGGCTGCGGCCGCACGATCACCGACGAGAACGGCTACTACTTCTTCCGCACGGTGAAGCCCGGTGCCTACCCGTGGCGCAACTGGGTCAACAACTGGCGCCCGGCGCATATCCACCTGTCGGTCTTCGGCACGAGCTTCTCGCAGCGCCTGATCACCCAGTGCTACTTCGAGGGCGACCCGCTGATCGCCAAGTGTCCGATCGTCAAGACGATCCCGACGCAGGATGGCATCGACAGCCTCGTTGCGGCGCTCGATCTGAACGCCACCGTGCCGCTCGACTCGATCGCCTACAAGTTCGACATCGTGCTGCGCGGCCGCCGCTCGACCCTGTTCGAGAACCGCCTGGAGGGGAACTGATCCAATGGTGCAGAAACTCGACTACCTGAAAGAGACCCCGTCGCAGACCGCCGGCCCCTACGTTCATATCGGCCTCGCGCCCGGTGCCGCGGGCTTCGATATCTACCGTCAGGAGCTTGGCTGGGACATCGCCGGCCCGAACGCCAAGGGCGAGCGGATCCGCGTCGAGGGCATTGTCATCGACGGCACCGGCAACCCGGTGAAGGACGTGCTGATCGAGACCTGGCAGGCCAACGCGGACGGCGTCTATGCCCATCCCGAAAGCGAAGGCGAGGTCGAAGAGGGCTTCCGTGGCTGGGGCCGCGTGATCACCGATTTCGAAACCGGCGAGTGGGGCTTCGACACCGTGAAGCCCGGCCCGGTGAAGGCGCGCAAGTCGCTGGGCACCGGTCCGCTGCACCCGCCGGCCCATGCTGGCGACGACTGGCTTGGCCGTGGCGACGAGGGGCACGAGGACATGGCCCCGCATATCAACCTCTGGATCGTGGCGCGGGGCATCAATATCGGCCTGAATACGCGGCTCTATTTCGATGACGAGGCAGAGGCAAATGCCAAGGACCCTGTGCTGAACCTCATCGAGTGGCACAACCGCCGTCCGACGTTGATCGCCAAGCGCAGCGAGCGCGACGGCAAGGTGGTCTACCGCTTCGATATCCGCCTGCAGGGCGAGGGCGAGACCGTCTTCTTCGACATCTGAGACATCTGATTTCCGGCGTCGCCCCCCGATGGGCGGCGCTTGCTTTCTGAAAGGGACGACCATGGGGAAACCCTGTATCATCTGCGTTGCGATCACCGGATCGCTGCCGACGAAGGACAACAACCCGGCGGTGCCGATCACCGTATCGGAACAGATCGAGAGCACGCAGGAGGCCTTCGAGGCCGGCGCAACCATCGCGCATTGCCACGTGCGTGACGACGAGGGCAAGCCGACCTCGGATCCCGAGCGCTTCGGCAAGCTGCTCGAGGGGCTCAAGCAGCACTGCCCCGGCATGATCGTGCAGCTCTCCACCGGTGGCCGTTCCGGCGCCGGGCAGGCACGCGGAGGCATGCTGCCGCTGAAACCCGACATGGCCTCGCTGTCGGTGGGCTCCAACAACTTCCCGACCCGCGTCTACGAGAACCCGCCGGATCTTGTCGATTGGCTGGCCTCGGAGATGGTGGAGCATGGCGTGAAGCCCGAGATCGAGGCCTTCGACCTGAGCCACATCCTCAAGGCCCACGAGATGTGGCAGAAGGGCCAGATCGAGGCGCGCCCCTACGTGCAGTTCGTCATGGGCGTGAAGAACGCCATGCCGGTCGATCGCATGGTGTTCGACTACTACATCCAGACCGTGAAGCGCCTCTTCGGCGAGGAGGCCGCGTGGTGCGCCGCCGGCATCGGCCCGAACCAGATCGTGTTGAACGAGTGGGCGATCTCGCAGGGTGGCCACGCCCGCACCGGCCTCGAGGACAACGTCCGCATCGACCGCAACACGCTGGCGCCCTCAAACGCCGCGCTTGTCACCCGCGCCGCCGAGCTCTGCGACAAGTACGAGCGCCCGGTGGCCGATTGGCAGACCGCGCGCGAGATCCTCGGCCTCCCGCTGGTGGCCTGAGTAGGGTCGGATTGAAGCCGCGCGAGCGCCGGACCGTGGTTTGGCGCTCCGTGCTTCGAGCCCCTTGTTTTATCCCTGCCCCATCCGAAGGACCTCGACCCGCAAACGCGGATGTCACCAAAGCGCCAGACCGCGGGGACGGTCCGGCGCTCGCGCGGCGCCCTGCGGGCTTGAGTCCGCGCGTCGGCGCCCGCCCCCAGAGCTGGCGATTTGGTTGCGCTCGGCGCTGAGTGTCGACGTTCTTCGGATTTGGCGAGGATAAATCGAGAGGTTCATTGCAACGGCTTGCCATCTCACGGGCGGGCGATGGCGCGGCTTCGCACTCCAAGCGAATAGGTGCGGCGAACCTACTCCGCCGCCCGCTCCCCGGAGACCCGCGCCCGGTAGGCGCTGGGCGTCTCGCCCATCCGCAGCCGGAAGCGGCGCGAGAAATAGGGCGGGTCGGCATAGCCCAGCCGGTAGCCGACCTCGGCCACCGGCAGCCGGGTGAAGGCGATGAGGCGGCAGGCCTCGGTCATCACCGCGGTTTCGAGATAGGCGGTCAGGCTCATTCCCGCCGCACCGCGCACCACCCGGTTCAGATGCCCGGTGGTGACATGCAGCGCCGAGGCATAATCCCGCGCGCTCCAGCCCTCGGCCAGATGCCCGGTGATCAGCGCGTCGAGCTGCTGCATTTGCCGGTTCGGATCTTTGGGCGAAGGGGTCTGCGCGGTGCTTTCATCGGCGAGAGCCGCCAGCAACGCGTGCGTGAGCGATACCAGTCTCTGGGCGCGAAAATTACCATTTCCGGCGTAGGCTTGAACGACCGAGGTGAGCAGCGCGCCAGCATCCTCCGACAGAGCGCCGTGCTGGCTGGCCCCGAGCCAAGCGCTCAGCGCCGGGGTCTTTGGTCCAAGGCGCGCCACGACCGGCGAAGGGATGGACAGAACGGTCCCCTCGGTGCCACGGCTGAACGCAAAGCCATGCACGATTTGCGGCGGAATATAGAGATATTGCCCCGGTTCCAGCCGCCTCTCAACCCCGTCCAACGTGACCTGTGCGACCCCTGACGAGATCTGGAAGACCTGCGCCATCTGGGTGTGCCGATGCGGTGAGATCACCCAACCATGCAGCCCGGCACGGTCGAGCACCGCCTCGCAATGCACAACATCCGGAAACGCTGTGGTTTCTCCGAAGAGGTTGAAAATGGGGATGTGTGCGGGTCGAGACATGCGCGAATAGTACCATTCAATGAGGCTCCCGTCCATTCGCGTGGAGACCCGTGCGGGCTAATGTCGGGCAACGGAAACGGGAGGATCTCGCGCATGACAACCCTGATGACCCAAGTCGCCATCATCGGCGGCGGCCCCTCTGGCCTGCTGCTGTCGCAACTGCTCAACAAGTCCGGTGTCGAGACCGTCATCCTCGAGCGCTCGACCCGCGATCACGTGCTGTCGCGCATCCGCGCCGGGATCCTCGAATGGGGCACGGTCGAGTTGCTGCGCGCCGCCGGGGTCGATGCCCGCATGGACAGGGAAGGCATCCCGCATGACGGCTGCTACCTGACCGATGACGAGCTCATGGTGCATATCGATTTCAAGGAGCTCACCGGAAAGCAGGTCATGGTCTATGGCCAGACCGAGGTGACCGCCGATCTCTACAACGCGCAGGATGCCATGGGCACGACCGTGCTGCACGGGGTCTCGGACGTGTCGATCCACGATCTCGACCAGTCCAGGTCGCGGGTCGAGTTCACCCACGAGGGCGAGCGCAAGGTGCTGGAATGCCTCTATGTCGCCGGTTGCGATGGCTTCCACGGCGTCTCACGCAAGACCATCCCCGAGGAGAAGCGCCGCGAGTTCGAGCGGGTCTACCCGTTCGGCTGGCTTGGCATCCTGTCGGAGACCCCGCCGGTCAATGACGAGCTGATCTACTCGAACTCGAAGCACGGCTTTGCGCTGGCCTCGATGCGCAACGAGAACCTCGTGCGCTACTACGTGCAGGTGCCGCTGTCGGACAAGGTCGAGGACTGGTCGGATCAGCGCTTCTGGGACGAGTTCAGCCGCCGCATCCCCTCGGAGGCCGCGAACCGCCTGATCACCGGCCCGTCGATCGAGAAATCCATCGCGCCGCTGCGCAGCTTCGTCTCCGAGCCGCTGCGCTGGGGCAACCTGTTCCTGGTGGGCGACTCGGCGCATATCGTGCCGCCGACCGGTGCCAAGGGCCTCAACCTCGCCGCCTCCGACGTGTTCTACCTGCACAGCGCCTTGACCGAGGCGGTGACCGGCAAGGGCACCGGCGGGATCGACGATTACTCCTCGAAGGCGCTGGCGCGAATCTGGAAAGCGATGCGGTTCAGCTGGCAGATGACCACAATGCTGCACCGCTTCGACGGGGAGGATGCCTTTGCCGAGCAGATGCGCAAGGCGACGTTGGATCACCTCGCGCATTCCGAGACGGCGCGGCGCGATCTGGCCGAGAACTACATTGGCCTGCCGTTCTGAGCGGTGTCACACGTGAAAACAATCCCCGCCGCGAGGAGGCTCGTGGCGGGGTTTGCGTTCGGCAGAGCAAGCGTTTGGGGCAAAGCCGGGCGCAGCGACGCTTGCCTGGCTGGTCTTAGCTCGCCCCGAGCCGGGTCACCTTGCCCGCGATGTCCTGCGCCACGGCCAGGGCGCGCGCGGTTGTCATCAGCATCTGCGGCAGCACCATCCATTCCAAGGTCCACGCGACGCCCGAGCGCTCCTGTTCGTGCAACATGGCGTGGTGCATGGCGCTGACCTGTGTGGCGTTGTAGCGCGCCAGCGTGACCAGAAGCTCCGCCGCCACCGGGTTCTGCTTATGCGGCATCGCCGAGGACCCGCCGCCACCCGAGAGCGCGATGTCCTCGACGCCCTGCTGCGCCATCAGCGCGACGTCGCCACCGATCTTGCCGAGCGTGCCCGTCACCAGAGACAGGAACGAGGCATAGCCCGCGATGCCTTCGCGCATGGCGTGCCAGGCCTTGTCCGTCGACGCGAGACCCAGTTCCTGCGCCACAGCAGTGACCACGGCGTCAGCCTTGTCGCCAAGCGCCTTGCGGTCGCCCGAGGCCCCTCCGATCTGCACCCGCTCGACTTGCAGGCGCAGCGCGGCAAGGCGCTCGCGATGCCCCGAAAGCGGCAGGCGCCAGGCCAGAAGACGGTCGCGCACGGTGATCTCGGTGGCGGCCTGCATCCGGGTGCGGCCCATCAGCGGAGCATTCCCGAAGCGCGCCTCCAGCTCCGTGAGTGCCTCGTCGAGCCCTGCAAGCCGCGTGTCGATCAGATTGGATGCGTCGCGCAACGACAGGACCAGCGCGGTGTCGACCACGTCCTGCGAGGTCGCGCCCTTGTGCACCGCCTCGGCCGGGGCGACGGCCTTGAGCTGTTTCACCAGACGCGGGACAGGCACGCCGTCCTGCGCCATGCCGGCGGCAATGTCGGCAAAGTCGATCTTGGCACTCTCGATTGCGGACGCGGCCTCGGCGGCCATTTCGGGATCGAACAGGCCGGCAGCGCCGCAGGCGCGTGACCATGCCGCCTCGAAGGCGAGCATTTGCGCCATCTGCCGCTCGGGCGAAAGCAACGCGGCCATCTCGGGATCGTTGAACAGCCCCGAGAGCCAGGGGTGGTCGAAAACGGCGCTGGTCATGGGCGTGCTCCTCGGTCGTGCCGCCCCGGTTTACAGCTTTTCGGGGCGGATGACAGGGATGGGAGCGCTACCGAATTCTCGGTATCAGCTTCTGACGCGCATCGGTGCGGTGGGCGGCATCTGCGGCACGATCTCGGTCGCGGCATTGCGCGCGCCCTGCTTGCGCCGTTCGGCGAGCCAGGCAACGCCAAGCATGACCGCAAGCCCCACCGGCAGGACGAGCCATGCCATCGGCTCGGGGTCGAGCATCGCCGCCATCAGCACCTGCAGCGCCAGCGAGGTCAGCGTGCCAACCGAGAATACGAGCAGACCGTGCTTGCCCAGAAGTCGCAGCGGTGCCGCTGCGGGCAGACCGCTGAGCGCGCGCACCTGCGGGAGGCAGGAGAGCACATAGAACAGCGCCAGCGCGTGCAGCATCCGGGGCACCGCCACGAAGGTCTTATCATGCGAAACGAAATGGAACGGCACCCCGGCGGCGCCAAGCTTGGCCATCTGGTGGTTGAGGAAGGTGCCGACCCCCGGCGCATAGCGCCATGCCAGCACCAGCGCCAGCCAGCCGAGGGCGAGCCAGAACAGCGTGCGCGAGACCGGCACGAAGCGGGTGCCCTTGCGGGCGTGAATGCCGGTGAGCAGGCCTGCGACGAAGAGGATCTGCCACGCGAAGGGGTTGAAGAACCAGCCGCCTGGATTCGGATGGTTGGGCAGGTTCAGTCGCCAGAGCCCGGTGACGAACCAAAGCCCGACCGAGAGCCCCGCCAGCACCCAAGGATGCCGCATCCCCAGCATTACGGCAAAGGGGGTCGCCAGCAGCAGCACGCTGTAGGCGGGCAGGATGTTGACGTAGCCGATCTGATGCAGCAGCGCGGGCAACGCCGCGAGGGTCTCCCCGGGGCGCTCGAAAATGGCGCTGAGGTTGTTCTTTTCGAGCAATTCGGGCAGGCCGAAGACCTCTGCGCCAACGGCAAAGATGGCGATGCCCCAGAAGGTCAGCAGGATATGCGCGAGGTAAAGCGTCCAGGCGCGTTTCCAGACCGGTTCGGCGGCAGTGAGAAAGGGCTTTCGGGCGAAGCCGCCGGAGTAGGCCAGCCCCGCCGCGATCCCCGACATGATGAAGAACGCCTCGGCCGCATCCGAGAAGCCGAGGTTGCGGATGGTGAGGTATTCGTATGGATTGCCCGGCACATGATCGACGAAGATCATCAGCAGCGCGAGTCCGCGGAAGGCATCGATGCGCGGGTCGCGCTCGCGCCTCGGCGCGGGCGCCGTGGTTGGCTCAGGCCGCGACATCTGCGGTCACTCCGGGCGGGGGCGTGTCGGGCGAGTGCGGCGCGGGAGCATTGCGGCGCATCAGCGCGCGATAGCGGGCGACCACGGGAGCTGGCTCGGCCTCGTCGGGCACGCGGAACAGCGCGTGGGTCAGCGGGCGCGAGGTCCATGCGATGAGCAATGGTGCGAGGATCATCGGCACGCAGACCGGCAGCAGCCACGGCACCAGATCGGCGGAGAGCAGGTAGACCGCTGCCAGACCGACCACGCCGGTCGCCACGATCCAGGCGCTGGCCTTGAACGCTTCGCCGAGATGCAGAAGCCCCTCGCCGCGGGCATTGGCGGGCCAGCCGCCGTCGCGCCCCATGAAGACCTGAATCACCGCGCGCAGCTGGTACATCATCATCACCGGCGCCATCAGCGAGCTGAGCAGGATCTCGAGCACCAGTGAGGCCAGCGCCTTGCCGGTGCCGCCGAAGCCGCGCACCCGCCCGGTCGTCGCGGCGTCGATCAGGATCGCGAGCTTGGGCAGGATCAACAGGCCCACGATGCCGATGGCCAGCGCGGTGATCTCCTTGGTGCGGTCGCTCGGGAACACCGGGAAAAGCTGGTTGGGCTCGGGGAAATAGTCGGGCGCGGGGGCCAGAACGGTGGCCGCGATCGAGACCAGCAGGAAGCTCGCCCAGAGCACCGAGACCACGTAGGACAGGATGCCCTGAAAGAACACGAACCGGCTCCAGGATGCGAGGCCCGGGGCGGTCAGAAGGCGGATGTGCTGCAGGTTGCCCTGGCACCAACGACGGTCGCGCTTGGCGTAGGAGAGCACGTTCTCCGGCCCTTCCTCGAAGGAGCCGTCGAGCGAGTGGTCGACCCGTACGCTCCAGCCGGCACGGGCCAGAAGCGCCGCCTCGACGTAATCGTGGCTGAGGATGTGTCCACCGAAGGGCGGTTTGCCGGTCAGCTCGGGCAGGGCACAACTCTCGGCGAAGGCGCGGACGCGGACGATGGCGTTGTGGCCCCAGAACGGTCCCGTGCTTCCCTGCATCCGCTCGAGCCCGCGGGTAAAGATCGGGCCGTGAAAGGCCGCCGCGAACTGCATGGCGCGTCCAAACAGGGAATGCCCGCCGACGATGCGCGGCAGGGTCTGGAACAGGCCCAGCTTCGGATCGGCCTGCATCTCGGCGATCATCGCGCGAAGGGTTTCGCCCTCCATCAGGCTGTCGGCATCAAGGATGACGGCGAATTCGTAGGCACCGCCGGAGCGACGGATGAAATCCTCGATATTGCCCGCTTTGCGGCCGCTGTTGTCGGTGCGGCGGCGGTAGAAGATCTGTCCGGGGCCGCTCTGCCCGGCGAGCAGACGGTCAAAGGCCGCGACCTCCTCGGCAGCCGCGTCGGGGTCCTGGGTGTCGGAAAGCACCGCAACGTCGAGGTTGAGCCCGGCCTCGATGGCCGAGGCGTGCATCGCCTGAATGCGGGTGAAGGTCGCCACCGCATCCTCGTTGCAGATCGGCACAAGCACGACCGTCGGCGGCTGCTCCCCGACGATCTCGGCGCGCTTGCGAGGCCGCGCATGCGGCAGCCCGGTCAGGGCGAGCATTGCGCCCCATGCCAGCCAGCCGGTGGTCACGAAGATGAGCAGCGTACGCAGCCCGTCCAGAAGGTCGAACCCGTCGGTGGCACCGGCTTCGGCAATCAGTGCCGAGGCGAAAGACGCCAGCAGCAGCGCGCTGGCAACGGCAAGCGTTCGCACGCGGACGGTCCGGCCGTCGGGGGCAGGGGCAGCTCTCTTCATCGTGTCAGACCTCAGGCGCGCGAGCGCTTCCGGAACAGCCGCAGAAGCGAGCTCTCGGAAGCTCGCGTCTCGGTTTCAAGCATCTGCCGCGGCATCTCGAGCGGGGCCGCGGGCGGTGCCCAGTCGGTCTCCACGGAGGTGGCGGTCTTGGTGTCGGTGTCGCGCGCGGCGCGCATGTCGGGTGTCTCGATCATTGCTTGATCCATTGATACAACCATGTCTCAGTCAAAGTTCGGCCGTAGCCCTTAAGGGAGGCCCTCAGCTCGATTGCTGACCGGGTCTCACCCTCGACGTCGATCACGAGCCGCCAGATGTCGGTCCCGCTGATCCGCGACAGGGAGGTTTCGGTGACGCTTCCCTGTTGCACTGTGATTTCCGGTACAACCTCGGCATCCGGCGAAAGGTTCCGCAACAACCCACCGGAGAAATCCACCACGAACTTGCGCTCGTCGGTTTCCTTCTCCACGCCAGAGACGCCGCCCTCGCCGGTGCGGGTCCGCAACACCTGGCCAAGCTCTTCGCCACGGTCGCCCGGCGGGGTCATGCCCCAGTGCAGGCGATAGGAGAATTCCAGCGCATCGCCGGCGCGGGCCGGATCCTCGGGCACCCAGTAGGCGACGATGTTGTCATTGGCCTCGAGCTCGGTCGGGATCTCGAGCAGGCGCACGGTGCCCTTGCCCCAGTTGCCCAGCGGCTGGACCATCAGCGACGGACGCTTCTCGTAGTGGGCTTGCGCGTCGAGATACTGGTCGAACTCGCGCTCGCGTTGGACGAGGCCGAAGGAGGTCGGGTTCTCGGCCCCGAGATAGGAGCTGGCAAGCCGCGAGGGGTTCTTCAGCGGACGGTAGAAGGTGGTTTCGCCCACGTTCAGCACCAGCGCGCTGCTGTCATGCACCGAGGAGCGGTAATCGTAGAACGCACCCGGGTCGGCACCGTCGAACAGGAACATCGAGGTCAGCGGCGAGATGCCCAGCTGCGCCACGTCGTTGCGCATGTAGAGCCGCGCGGTGACGTCCATCGTGGTGGTCTCGCCCGGGGTGATGACGAAGCGGTAGGCGCCGGTGACCGAATTGCTCTCGAGCGCGGCATAGATCGTCATGTGATCGGCGCCGGGCGCCGGGCGCTCGAGCCAGAACTCGGTAAAGCGGGGGAACTCCTCGCCATCCGAGAGGCCGGTGTTGATCGCAAGGCCGCGCGCGCTGAGGCCGTAGACGTTGTCGCGGCCAAGGGCGCGGAAGTAGCTGGCACCGAGGAAGGCGACGAGCTCGTCCCATGTGTCGGCACGGTTGAGCTGGTTGTGCAGGCGGAAGCCGGCGACGCCGGGCATGTCGAGATCCTGCGGCACCTCGCCCTCGTAGGAAGAGTAGTCGAAATCCTCGACACCGAAGCCCATCGGCAGGGCTTGCCCGTCGACGACCTCGTGCATCCGGATCGGCTCCTTGAAGAGCCAGCCGAGATGGAAGGCGTGCAGGCGGAAGCGCGCGGCGGTCTCGTCGCCCCAGCGCGCGTGGTCCTTGTCGAAGCGGATGCGCTGGTAGGCGTCGTAACCGAGCTCGGCGAGGAACCCCTGCACCTGCGACGGGCTGGCCGGGTCGGACTGGCTGGCCTGTTGCATGCGCTCTGACAGCAGGTCGAAGGAAAAGGCCTCGCCTGCGGGCGCAGTCTGCTCGGGCGCGGCGGCGTCCTGTGCAAAGGCCGCAGGCGCCAGCAGCGCGGCGGGCATCGCGCTGCACAGCGCGCCGATCATGGTCCGGCGGGTGAGGGCGTGGTGGGAGCAATCAGGAGTATCCCGTCGTCGCGGGTGGAGCGTTCTGTGTGCGGGCATCTGTCTTTCCATGTCGTTGATCACAAAATAAAGTCCGCTATTCCGGGAAGACCATCCTTCGCTGTCGTCATGCGCGTGCCCTTGCCGATGAAGCGCGGAACCACGCTTATGACCGGCACTGAACGCGTCAAATGACATAGTGGTTCCGGCAATCAGGTGCGCAGGCGAGGAAAAACGCTCGACGAAAGGGCCGATGCGCGGAAAGTCGCACAACCTAGCCGCGAGCATCGCGCAAACGCAATGATTTTCAGCGATTTAAGGGGAGTCTGCCGGTTGTTTGGACCGGTTTGAATCTGGCGCTCCGCAGCGCCCTGACAGCAGGCTGTCGTCTCGGTTCGTGATGGTCATAGCCCCGCCAAACACCTCTTCAACGCGACCGCAGCTCCTGCCTGAGAATCAGCGCATAGCCGCTCAGCACCAATACGCCGAGTGCAAACCAAGTCAATGCATAGCTGAGGTGGCTGTTTCGGAACGAGACAACGGTCTGGCCACCACGCGGCCAGCCGTCGCTGTCGGTCCTCTCGGCATCGACGAAATACGGCGCCGCGCGCTCGAACCCCTTGGCCTCGGTGATCGAGCCAATGTCGCGACGATACCAGAGTTGCTCGTCAGGGTTGTTGTCGCGCGAGAACAGCCAGCCCTTGTCTTCCGACATACGCACAAGGCCGGTCACGGTCGTCTTGCCCTCGATCCTCGAGATGTCGCCGGACTGGGCGCGCTCGAGCGGCACGATGCCGCGATTGACCATCACGATGGTGCCGTCATCGCGTTCGAGCGGGGTCAGGACGTAGTCGGCCGGGCCGTAGTCGGAGGGGGTATAGATCAGCACTTCCTCGTCGTTGCGGAAGCGCCCGGTCAGGGTGACGCGGGTATATTCGTTGTCCTCGGCAGTGATCGTGGGCCAGTCCGCGGGGCCGGGGGCCGGGACCGGCTCGGCATGGATGCGGCTGTCGACGCGCTCGATCAGGTCGAGTTTCCAGTGCAGGCGCTTGACCTGCCAGATCCCGAGGCTGGTGAAGCCGGCGATGCCGACCGCGGCGATCAGCGTGACGATGATCAGGCGCGGCCAGCGGATGGTGCGGGACATCTGAAACCCTCCGGAAAGCAGTCAGGGCCCCGAGGGGCCCTGACGGTTGGTACTGGATATAGGGTCAGCCCTGCTGAGACTGAAGGCTCTTCATCTGTTCGATGTGCTGATCCATCTCGTGCATCGGCATCATGTTCTCGTTCATGTTGTGCATGACCCAGAGCGAGCCGGCGAGCACGATCACGAGGATGATCACCGCGAAGATGGTCGCGAAGAAGTTCCAGCCCTCTTCGCTCGAGCGCTTGAGGTGCAGGAAGTACACGAGGTGCACGACGATCTGCACCGCGCCCAGCCCCATGATGATCGCCACGAGGGTGGAGCGCGCCATGTCGACCTCGGCCATGACGAGGTAGAACGGGATGATGGTCAGGATCGCGGCGAGCGCGAAGCCGATCATCAGCTGGCCCATGGTGCCGTGATCGTGTGCGTGGTGGGTATCGGCGGACATCAGATCAACCTCACGAGATAGACGAAGGAGAACACCCCGATCCAGACCAGATCGAGGAAGTGCCAGAACATCGACAGCGTGCCCAGACGCTGCATGTTCGGGCCGATCAGCCCGTGCATGCGGATCTGCACCATCAGGGTGATCAGCCAGATCAGGCCGCCCGTCACGTGCAGGCCGTGGGTGCCCACGAGCGCGAAGAACGACGACAGGAAGGCCGACCGATCGGGCCCGGCGCCGAGATGAATCAGGTGGTTGAACTCGTAGATTTCCATCCCGATGAAGCCGGCTCCGAACAGCGCCGTCACCGCCAGCCACATCAGCGTGCCGTTGGTGTCGGACTTGCCGGCGCGCAGCATGGCAAGGCCGAAGGTCACCGACGAGAACAGCAGCAGCGCGGTCTCGACCGCGATGAAGCCGGGCTCGAACAGGTCCTTGGGGGCGGGCCCGCCGGCATAGTTGCCGCCGAGCACCGCGTAGGTGGCGAAGAGCGCACCGAAGATCACGCAGTCGCTCATCAGGTAGATCCAGAAGCCCACGGGCGTGGGGCTGGAATGGGCGTGGGCATCTTCGTGGGGCTTGGCCTCACGGGCGTGATGCATCGGACGGTCAGCCAAGGGTTCCACCATGGATTGCTGGGCCGGAGAGGTCGCGCTGCTCATGCCAGTGCTCCTTTCGACTCGGTTTCGCGCACTTCATCCGCGGGGATGTAGTAGTCGCGGTGGTAGTTGAAGGTGTGGGCGATGCCGACGGCGAGCATCGCGACGAAGGACGCAATGGCGAGCCACCAGATGTACCAGACCATCGCGAAGCCGAAGACCAGCGCAAGGCCCGAGATGATCACGCCGGACGCGGTGCCCTTGGGCATGTGGATCGGCTGGTAGTCGGTCGAGAACTGGTAGTTCTCCTTCTTCATCTGCCAGAACGCCTCGCGCCCGACCACGTTGACGTCCTCGGGGAAGTTGTACGGCGCCGGCGGCGACTGGGTCGCCCATTCCAGCGTGCGCGCATCCCAAGGGTCGTTGCCGCAGGCGAGCTGCTTGCGGTCGCGGATCGAGACGTAGAAGTTCATGAAGTTGCACAGGATGCCGGCAAGGATCAGCAGCGCGCCGATGGCGGCCACGATGAAGTAGGGCTGCCAGCCCGCATCCGGGTACATGTTCATGCGGCGGGTCACGCCCATCAGGCCAAGCGCGTAGAGCGGCATGAAGGCGACGTAGAAGCCCACGAACCACAGCCAGAACGCGCGCTTGCCCCAGACCTCGTCAAGCTTGAAGCCGAACGCCTTGGGCCACCAGTAGGTGACGCCGGCGAACACCGCGAACACCACGCCGCCGATGATGACGTTGTGGAAGTGCGCGATCAGGAACAGCGTGTTGTGCAGCTGGAAGTCGACCGGCGGAACCGCCAGCATGACGCCGGTCATGCCGCCGATGGTGAAGGTCACCAGGAAACCGATGGTCCAGAGCATCGGCACCTCGAGCCGCACGCGGCCCTTGTACATGGTGAACAGCCAGTTGAAGATCTTCACGCCCGTGGGCACCGCGATGATCATCGTGGTGATGCCGAAGAACGCGTTGACGTTGGCGCCCGAGCCCATCGTGAAGAAGTGGTGCAGCCACACGACGAAGCTCAGCACCATGATGCAGCCGGTGGCCCAGACCATGGTGCGGTAGCCGAAGATCGGCTTGCGCGAGAAGGTCGAGACGATCTCGGAGATGATGCCGAAGCAGGGGATGATGAGGATGTAGACCTCGGGGTGCCCCCAGATCCAGATCAGGTTCACGTACATCATGGCGTTGCCGCCGAAGTCGTTGGTGAAGAACCGGAAGTCCATGTAGCGGTCGAGCGTCAGCATGGCGAGCGTGGCGGTCAGCACCGGGAAGGCGGCGACGATCAGCACGTTGGTGATCAGCGCGGTCCAGGTGAAGATCGGCATGTCCATCAGCTTCATGCCCGGCGCGCGCATCTTCACGATCGTGGCGATCATGTTGATGCCCGACAGCGTCGTGCCGACACCGGCGATCTGCAGCGCCCAGAGATAGTAGTCCATCCCCGGCCCGGTGCTGTAATTCGCCCCTGAGAGGGGCGGGAAGGCCAGCCAGCCGACACGGGCGAACTCCCCCACGAAGAGCGAGATGTTGACCAGCAGCGCCCCGGCCACCGTCATCCACAGCGAGAAGTTGTTGAGGAACGGGAAGGCCACGTCGCGGGCGCCGATCTGCAGCGGCATCACGTAGTTCATGAAGCCGGTGATGAAGGCCATCGCCACGAAGAAGATCATGATCACGCCGTGGGCGGTGAAGACCTGATCGTAGTGGTGCGGGGGCAGCCAGCCCTCGCTGCCGCCGGCGGCCATCGCCTGCTGGCCACGCATCATCAGCGCGTCGGCAAAGCCGCGCACCATCATGATGAAGGCGAGCACCATGTACATGATGCCGATCTTCTTGTGGTCCACCGTGGTGACCCAGTTCTTCCAGAACGGCACCCAGAGGCGGAAGTAGGTCATCAGCGCGAAGACCAGCAGCCCGCCGAGGGCGACGCCGGCGAAGGTGCCGATGAGGATGGGCTCGTGGATCGGGATCCAGTCGAGCGTCAGCCGACCGAAGATCGGCGAGAAGGTTTCAGCCGGTTGGATGTGCTCAGATGCCATTGGTTTCTTTCTCCGTCTGAGTCCCGAACGGGCTGCAGAGCGCGTTGGGATCCATTGCCAGAACGTAGGCGAGGGCGTTGGGCGCCCCGGAGCCGTTCAGGGCTTCGTGGTCGCTGCCGTGACCGCCGCCGTGGCTTTCCATCGGGGGCAGCTCGATGCGGTTGCCGAAGCCGTCGATGGTGCGGGCGCGGTCGTAGCTGTAGGCCGCCGCGTTCCCGACGCCCTCGAGGCCGCCGCCACCATTGTGATCGACCATCATCATGTGGCCCATGCAGACCTTGCCGTCTTCCACGCACATCTCGACGATGCGGCCGAAGAGGCCGTCTTCTACCGAGCCGTAATGGCTCACCGGAACGTTCATGCTGGGCTCTTCAAGCGCGAGATAGGTCTCGCGGGTCAGCGGCCCGGCCTCGGCGCGGATGCCTTCGACCCAGGCGTCGAACTCTTCGTCGCTGGTGGCGGTGGTGTCGAACACCATGCCTGCGAAACCGGGGCCCGAATAGTGCGCGCTGCGGCCCGGGTAGACGCCTTCCTCATCGGCGATGAGGTGCAGCTTCGTCTCCATGCCGGCCATCGAGTAGACCATGCCGCCGAGCGCCGGGATCGACAGCGTGTTCATCACCGTCGAGGAGCTCAGGCTGAAGTTGATCGGACGGCCCGCGGGCACGACCAGCTCGTTGACCGAGGCGATGCCCTGTTCGGGGTAGATGAACAGCCATTTCCAGTCGAGCGACACCGCCTGGATCTCGACCGGCGCGCCGGCCTCGAGATGGTCGAGCGGGCGGTAGGGGTCGAGCCGGTGGGTGTAGACGTAGGTGTAGTAGCCAAGCGCCACGATGATCAGGATCGGAACGCCCCAGACCACCGCCTCGAGCTTGTTGGAGTGCTCGAACTCGGGATCGTAGTCGGACGTGTCCTCACGGTCGGCGCGATACTTCAGCGGGAAGTAGACCGACATGAACAGCACGGGGAGGATGACGATCAGCATGAGCAGGACCGAGATGATCAGCAGGTCGCGCTGCTGATCTCCGACCCAGCCTGCCGGTGACAGGACATCGTACTGGCAGCCGGAAAGCGCGAAAGCGCCTGCCGCGGCCAGCAGCAGATTTCGGGTTCTATACAAGACTGTGCCTCTTCTTCGGGACCGGTCCTGGGGCATCTTGGGGAGAAGGCCGCAGGCCGGAGCGATGTTTGCAGGGCGCGATCTATCGCCGTCCCCGTGTGCGGTCAGTGCGACGCATGGCCGCGACAGGCGGCAAAACGGCCAGTCTTCACAGGGATTTGAGAATTGATAACTGCGCAGTGCATCATTCCTACGCAGAAGATGACAGATCGACGCAGCTTTTTCGGTGAGCCTCGCCGCGCGCCTGCAACCAATGGGGCCGGCGGACGCTGCGAGCGACTCACGTGGAACCTTTCGGAGGTGACGGCGGGGACGTGCCGCAGGCGCGGGCGTTGCATTGTGCGGGCGCGGTCCGACCCTATATCCTCCTCGTAGCAGCCCTGTCGGAAACAGAGAGGTCCGGGCCCGTGGGATATTTCAAGACTGCCGTTCTGATGGCCGCGATGACGGCGCTGTTCATGGGGCTCGGCTACCTGCTGGGCGGGTCGGGCGGCATGGTGATCGCGCTGGTGATCGCCGGTGCGATGAACGCCTTCAGCTGGTGGTCGTCCGACAAGATGGTGCTGAAGATGCACAACGCCCGGCCCGTCAGCGGCAATGACCGCACGGGGCTGGTGCAGCTGACGGCCGATCTTGCGCGCAACGCCGATCTGCCGGTGCCGGCGGTCTACGTGATCGACACGCCGCAGCCCAACGCCTTTGCGACCGGGCGCAACCCGCAGAACGCCGCCGTGGCGGTGACGACCGGCCTGATGCAGCGCCTCTCGCGCGAGGAGCTGGCGGGGGTGATCGCGCACGAGCTGGCCCACATCAAGAACCACGACACCACCATCATGACGGTGACCGCGACCTTCGCCGGTGCAATCTCGATGCTGGCGAATTTCGCGCTGTTTTTCGGCGGGCGGCGCGAGAACGGGCTCGGCATCATCGGCACGATCGCCATGATGATCCTCGCCCCCATCGCCGCGGCGCTGGTGCAAATGGCGATCAGCCGGACCCGGGAATACGCCGCCGACAAGGCCGGCGCGCAGATCTGCGGTGATCCGATGTGGCTGGCCTCGGCGCTGCAGCAGATCCAGTCCGCCGCCTCGCGCATCGACAACGACGACGCCGAGCGCAACCCGGCCACGGCGCATATGTTCATCATCAATCCGCTGCACGCCCACAAGCGCGACAACCTCTTCGCCACCCACCCGGCGACCGAGAACCGCATCGCCGCACTGCGACAGCTGGCCTCCGAGATGGGGAGTGTCAGTGCCCGCGTGCCCGAGCCGCCGCGCGGACCGACCTCGTCGGCACCTTGGGGTGGTGAAAACCGCCAGCCGCCGAGTGACCGCTCCGGCCCTTGGGGCTGAGCCGCGGGCGGATCAGCAGCACTCGTCGCGGTAGCGGCGTGGCTCGCCGAGCGAGGTCCGCCGCCGCAGCCCGCGCGAGATCCGGTCGACCGCCGCGGTGAGCAGCCCGGTCGCGATCAGCAGAACCAGCGCCCGGTCGAGGCGCAGCTCTGCCAACGCGCTGTCGATGTAGAAGCCCAGCGTGGCGATGCCCAAGAGCCCCATCACCGCCGTTTCGCGCAGGATGATCTCCCAGCGGTAGAGGCAGAGCGCGATGAACGGCCCTGACAGCCTCGGCGCCAGCTCCCAGCTCCAGAGCGTCAGCCCGCGCGGCGCGTCACGGCGCAGGCTCGGCACGATCTCCTCTCCCTCGCGGCCCAGCAGGTGCGCGATGATGGCGCCGTTGTGCAGCGCCAGCGCGAGGATCGCCGGTAGCATCGACGGCCCGAAGATCTGCAGGAAAAGATAGGCCAGCATGTATTCCGGGAAGCTGCGCAGGATGACGAGCCCAAGATGCCCGACCATGCGGCCAAACCGCGAGGTCACCCGCGGCACGATCAGCCCGAAGCCCGCGAAGGCCAGCGCGCCGGTCAGGGCCAGCGCGATCTGCGCCACCAGCACCGTCGCGATGATGCCGGGCAGCGCCTCGCTCAGCAGCAGCGGCTTCAGCCAGTCCCAGAGCGCGGCGCCGTCCCAGCCGTCGCGCAGCGGTGCGGGGACGATGTCCTGCGTGAGAAAACGCATGAGCGCGCCCGAGCCCATCGGCGGGCTTTGGATCAGCGTGAGCGTGACGACCGAGGCCAGCAGCCAGAGCGGCGCCAGCACGGGGCGCATCCACAGCCGGATCGAGGCGATCAGCACCACGTAGCAGATCATGATCGCCGAGGCCGCGCCGTAATCGCCGAGCCGGAAGAAGCTGTCGAGCTGGAAGCCCAGCGTCGGAAGCCCGACAAAGCCCAGCACGGCGCTCGCCCTCATGCCGCATTCCAGCCGGTAGAGCGTGTAATGCTTCATCACCGCGAGCGCGAGCGGTGCCCGGGCATAGAGAAAGCGCGACAACGCGTCGGTGCCCTTGGGCAGCACCTGCGCCGGGCGCGGGTCGGCTTCGTCGAGCTGCTCGGAGAACACCTTGGCGAAGATCCCGGCATAGGGCAGGGCGATGGCCAGAACACCGGTCATCGGCGCGATGCCCATGACCTGCATCAGCATCAACGCCCAGAACAGCTCGTGCACCGAGCGCAGCGCGATGCAGAGCCAGCGCACGCCGCGCAAATGGTAGAATGGCGCCAGAACCAGCCCCGCCGACGCGCCGGCGGCCACGCCCGCCACGGCGAAGGCGACTGTCAGCCAGATGGCACGGCCGATCTGCTCCACCGCGGTGAAATCGGGGCGGATGAAGCCCGAGAGCATCCGCGCCAGCGCCGCGCCCGCGTCGTGGCTGCCGAGGCTCAGGTCGGCGAAGGGCAGCGCCAGCAGTGCCAGCGCTAGGAACAGCGTCAAGACCCGGGGCCGGGTCCAGCGCTCAGCCTGCGTAGAGCGCGGCAATCTCGGCATCGCTCAGATCCTCGGGGGCGGCGTCGAACAGGATGGCGCCGCGACGGATGCCGACGAGGCGGGTGGCAAAGCGTCGGGCAAGGCCGACATCGTGCAGCGCCAGCATCGCGGTCGGAAAGCGGCTGCGGGCCTGCTCGAGCAGAACGCCGGCCTGGGTCTCGTCGACTGCCGAGACCGGCTCGTCGCCGATCAGCACGGGGCCGCCCCGCCACCAGGCCCGGGCCAGCGCCACGCGCTGTCGCTGCCCGCCGGAAAGCGCGTGCACGGGGCGGTCGATCTCGGGCCCGAGCCCCACCGCCTCCAGCACCTCGGCCACGCCGGCACGATCTCCCGCCCGCACGCGCAGCAGGTTGGTCAGGTTGTAGAGCGCCCCGTGGTCGTCGAGGCGCCCCATCAGGACATTGCGCAGCACCGAGAGCTGGGGCACCAGCGCGTGATCCTGCGGCACGAGCGCCACGCGATGTGCCGGCGCCAGCCGGTCATGCACCGCGTTCAGCAGCGTGGACTTGCCCGCGCCGCTGCGGCCGAGCAGCACCACGCGCTCGCCCTCGGCCAGCGCGAAGCTGACCTCGGAGAGAACCGCGGTGCGCCCGTAGCCGAGCGTCTCGTTGTCGAGGATCGTCAGGCTCATTCGATCAGGCCGAGCTCCTTGGCGGTGTCCTCGATCGGCTGGAAGTCTTCGTCGGCGGCGGGGATGAAGGCCTCGCGCGGGAAGGTGGCCAGCAGTTCGGGATCGTCCATGCCGATCAACGCCGCCTGCACTTTGTCGGCAAAGCCGTCGCCAAAGCGCGCATCCACGTCGCCACGAATGGTCCAGTTGTAGTCGGGGTAGGGCGGGGTCTGCCAGATCACCTTGGCGGTCTCGACCTCGGGGGCGCCCTCTTCGACGGCCTTGTCGTACACCGCGAAGTTCAGCGCACCCACCTGCCAGGCGCCGGAGGCCACCAGCCGCAGGGTCTGCGAGTGATCGCCGGAGAAGCCCACGCGATCGAAGAACGCCTCGGGCGCTTCGCCGGTCTCCTCGCGGATCCAGTATTCCGGCATCAGCCGGCCGGAGGTCGAGGTCTTGGCGCCGAAGGTGAAGGACATGCCTTGCGCCTCTGCGGGGAAGCTGTCCGAGGGCTCGAGCCCGGTCTCGGTATTGGCGATGAAGTAGCTCACGAAGATCGGGTCTTCCTTGCCCTGCGCGATGGCGCGGGCTTCGGGCACCGCAAGACGGGCCTGCACGCCGGTCAGGCCGCCGAACCAGGCGAGCTGGATCTGGTCGTTGCGGAACGCGGTGACCGAGGCGGCGTAGCTCTTCACCGGCACGAACTGCACGTCGACGCCAAGCTCGCCTTCGAGGTAGTCGGCGACCTTGGAGAAGCGCTCGACCAGACGGGTCTCGTCCTCATCGGGGATGGCGGAGAAATACAGGGTCTGGGCCGAGGCCCCCAGCGCGGTGGTGAGGGAGAGCGCGAGGGCGAGGGACGCGGTACGGATCATCGAACGGGTTCCGGATACTGTTGTCGGGACTGGGCCTGTAGGCACCTGCAGGTTGCCTGCGAGTTTTCCCGGAGAAATGCAAGCGACGCGGCCAGGGCCGCCCGTGATCTCGCCTCGAGTGGCCTGTTCCGCGTGCCTGTCCGTCGCCGCGTTCCGGTGTCTCCGAAGGGCTGTCGGCGCATGTTCCGAATGAGCCCTATATATTCTGTGTGACGGCGTGGTGCTCTGGAGGTCGCCCGAGGCTGTCCCGGGCCGGGTTTCGCTGCCGAGCCGACCCGTTGGCGCCCCGCATCGTCAAGATCCTGCGTTTCTTTGCGCGAGTCGGCGAAGAGTCGGGGGCGGAAGCGGCCAGTGACTCGCGGTCGTTGGCTGGCGCGAGTCGGGGGCTTTTGTGGTTCGGAATGTCGCCGCCCCCAACATGTAGTTCTGACGGTTCTCCCCTGGTGCGGTGACTCGCTTGAAGCTGTTGGTGTTGCCGTTGGGTCAGGGTGTTTTGTTGTGGTGTTGGGCGAGAAAGGTTACCCATCAAGTCATTGATATAATGTGATTTGTGATGTTCTTTTGGAAGAATATGACGTTTTCCTAAAAAAGGGGTTGCGGGTGTCGGGGGGTATCCGTAAAAGCCCCTTCACCGGCGGCGCTGAGGCGCACGACGGGGCGCCAGACGGGGCGCCAGACGGGGCGGCGGCGAGGCGGAGACGCGGAGCTGACGCAGACGAGGCGGACGAAAAATTCGAGAGGAGTGACGGGCGGCGCGCCGGAAGTTAGGGCGCACTGGTCTGGTTTTGTCTCTCACGCTGTTTGACATCGCTAATATCTGAAGAGATATGTGGGCGACCTTGGTTCATTCGATGGATCAAACGTCTGTATATCGCGCTTCTAGGGTTTCGGCCCGATGAT
>Ga0115012_10000192_pt1 | contig 34875 bp, 23 predicted proteins | sample TroAtlMetagenome_FD_88706 | JGI IMG/M metagenome (GOLD analysis project Ga0115012, IMG submission 88706) | Marine eukaryotic phytoplankton communities from Atlantic Ocean - Tropical Atlantic ANT10 Metagenome | ecosystem: Environmental > Aquatic > Marine > Oceanic | place: Tropical Atlantic... | reverse complement strand
GCCTCGTCCTGAGCTCGATGTCGTTCCACCAGGCAGCACAGTTGGCGAGCACACTCGACACTCATGGCGTTCACGTGAACAGCGCAGAAGGACCGAGCGACGCAGTGGCAGCGTTCTCAGCTGAGCGACAACGAATCACAGGGACCACTCACGACTACGTCATGAATCAGGGCCTGTACGAACTCAAGTCCGTGGTGATGCCCTCACTCGAGGGTGGTCGTCTCGTTTCTGCGACTCAACCCCTCCGCTCCAAGCTCATCGAGATGCTTGAGGGATTCGCCTCATCCTTTCCTGAACAAGCCATGAACATCAGTGGTCTTGAGAAACGAGCCGACCGCTTCATCCGCGAGAAACGTACCTTCCTCTGGCAGACCGAGGATGATGATTTCGTATCGATGGCTTCAGTCGTTCGACGCTCACCACGCACATCGAGCATTTCCTGGGTGTACACCCCACCTGAACACCAACGTCAAGGTCATGCGGCCCGTGTGGTGGCCACGCTTTCCCAGTCAGAACTCGATGCAGGCATGCATGCGTGCAATCTCTTCACGGACATGGCGAACGCAACATCCAACGGCGTTTACCAGCGCATTGGATACCTCAAGATTGCCGACTTCATGCGGATGCGACTGAATGCGAAACCTTCAGGCCAATAGGCCCACACACTGAGGCATCGGAGGATTGACATCCAGCCGTGGCGCCCCCGATACACAGCCCGAAGCACCGCGAACATTCATCAGGGCCCAGAGTGGCTGTCCTCTACGCTGTGCTACCGTCTCCGAAACCGGAGTGGCCATGCTCAAGCCCATATTCTTCATCTCCGCTGTATGCGTGTTCGCTTGCTCTACCGAGCCAAACAAAGGTGCAGTCCAGCCCCCTCCAGCCATCGACACCAGTCCCGATACTGCGGACGATGCCGACACCACAGACGACACCGGAATTGCGTCAGACACAGGCTCACCAATGCCCGACTGGGTCGACCCTGACGTGCCGGATGGACCAATTCCCGAGACAGAAGGAACGAGTACAGTACCGGAAGAAGGCGACTTCGGCTGGGATGGAATTGAAGAGACCCGAATAGGTGACCTTCTCCCTGAGGAAGAACTCAGCTGGTCAGAATATCCGCGCTACGGTGAAGCCCTGATCTTGGACTGGTCGGACAACGAGGCGTGCGTGTGCTTCAACACGGACTGTACGCTCTGCAGCGAAGACGATTGCAACGCTGAGGCATGCACCTACGACCTCAACGAGAGCCATGCGCTGAACAAGTATCACATTGAGCTCCGGTCAACCGAGTATCCAGACCATGCCCTCACCTTCGAGGTCAACATCAGCGCCGACCCACCGATTGCGGCTGGCATTGATGACGCCCTCTCCCGCCTGGAGCGGATACCCGTCGAGTACTGGTATGGACTTAAAATTATTACCGAATTTGGGCACGGAATTCAGTTCCTCCACACGTCTTACTTCGCATCTGGAGCCGCAGCCTACGGTGGTATGAACTACATCGATACACGGACAGTGGCCATCTCCGTGTTGCTTCACGAGCTGGGCCATACCTTCGAGCAGTACACCCGTATTGGCAACGCTCCGCTCCTTGAGCCCCAGAGCAACATCTTGAATCCGGTGTGGAGGAATGCAATCCGGCGTGATGACATTCGAACCTCGGGGTACGGCAACAGCAATGAATGGGAAGACATGGCGGAGTTCTCACGACTGCATGCACAGTGTCTCGCTGAGGGAACTCTGGACCAACTCGAGGCCCTCAGTCCAGAGCGGTTCCGGATTTGGGAACGGATCTTACTGAACGGCACCACAATCACTCACTGACTGGAGACGGTGCCCTCAGACCCGCTGAAGCCCGCCAGCATTCGGCAGCGTGGACCGAACGCCCATGCCCACCCCGAGACCCCATGATGTTCGATTGTCATCGACGCCGTCTCTCCCCGACGGCTCATTGATGACTTCGGGTGACACTTACGGCATGTCGGAGCTTATGGCTCAGAGACGTGACGGAACCACTCCAGAGACGCCGCGATGTACAAACCGCTATGCTGAATTGAAATGAGTACAACTCAGCCAGACTATGAAAAGGAACTCCTCGCCTGGGGGCAGGACCGGCGGCGTCTGAGAGAAGCGCCTGAGGAACTGCTCTACGCCATCGTGAATGAGCTCACACGACTGGGAATAAACCCTGGTCTCGGCAGTGTGGCCATCCGTACCGCACACCCGCAACTGGACATGCTCGTGATGCGCTGGCGACCCCTGAACACCGACGAAGTGCCCACCTCCAGTACAACATCGATTCGCGGTCAGCAGACGATAAAGCGTGCAGATGGGGTGATGGATCTTTATCCACTGGCTCACGGCCATACGGACGAGGAGATGTGGCGTGCGAGCCCGTTTCACAAGGCGCTCGAGTCCAAAACGAGCCTGCGTGTACGACTCAACCCAGCGCCGGAACACAGTCCGTTTCCCATCATCGATGACCTCATTGAGCGTGGAATGACCGACTATGTGGTCTTCCCACTAGAATCTGGTCCGACAGTCTCTGTCGTGGTGAGCATTGCGACCCAGCGTCCTGGCGGCTTTCCCGATGCATTCATCTCTGCCTTCGAGAGCTTGATTCCAACCCTGTCGCTATCTGTCGCGTACAAGGTCGAGCGATTCCAATTTCAACAGGTGCTCACCGCCTACATTGGACGTGAGCCAGCCAGTCGAGTCTTGGCCGGACAGATCCGCCGAGGCGATGTCATCACACGACAAGCTGCCATCGGTTTTGCAGACCTGCGCGGTTTCACGGCTGCATCGGAACGCCTCAACGCTGAAGAATTCCTCGCCCTCATCGGTACGTTTTTCGAGCATACCTGCGACTGCGTCTATGGAGAGCACGGTGAAGTCCTAAAGTTCATGGGCGACGGGGTGCTGTTCATCATTGCTGACGAAGGCGACGCCACCGCCACGTGTGATCGCGCACTGCGCGCAGTGCAGTCACTGTCCAAGGCCATCGGTCAACACAACGCATCCTCTGAGTCTCCCCCCCTACGGTTTGGATGCGCCCTGCACTACGGTGCGGTTCTCTACGGGAACATCGGCTCGACCAGCCGACTCGACTTCACCGTGGTTGGCTCAGCAGTGAACCTCACTGCCCGCCTCGAGTCCATCACGTCTCAGGTCGGAGAAACCTGTCTGGTCTCAAAGGACTTTGCTGAGCTCACCTCACACAGTACCCGGCTCGTGGGCGAGTTCGCTCTCAAGGGATTATCTGAACCCCAGGCGGCTTATGCTCCACCAGACATTGTTCCAACCTGAGAGGAGGACCACCTGTGTCCGACCGTCCATTCATGCACACCGAAAGGTTCAAGGTTGTGCTGACGCCAGGCTCGGATCCGAGAGCCATGGGCGGTGCCGTGACGGTCGCACTCTGCGGCCACTGGGACCATGAGGGACCGTGTCGATGGCCACACTACACCTCGGTAGAAGCGACTGACCGAGGTCGCCACCTGGTCACTGTTCGTTTTGATGCATCCGAACTCGAACGCAAGGCCGTCAGCGACCGCATCAATGAAGCACTTCAGCATGGTGCTCAGGCGGGCCCTGACGGCCAGGTGTCACGATGGACGCTCGTGGCTACGCGTCCTTGAGGGCGATGGTGAACTCCACCTGGACCTCATCGTTGATGACCTTGTCGCCCAGGTCCACGAAGAAGTTTCCGGACCGGTAGACGATGCCAAACTTGGTCCGGTCGAATGTCGCCTTGCCCACGTACTTGCCGCCGTCCTGCTTGACCGCGAAGGTGATCGGGTGGGTCTTACCCTTCACGGTCAGCTGACCGGTCATCTCCCCTCCCTTGTTCTCGCTCAGCTCCAGCGAGGCCGTGGGGAACTTACCCACCTCGAAGAAGTCCTCACTCATCATGTGCTTCAAGAAGTTCTCTGCCTTCTTCCCTTCGAGATCCGTAACGGTCAGCGATGTCATATCGAAGATGACTTGTCCGCCTTGAACCTCTCCGTTGGAGACGGTGATCTTGGACGTCTTGGGCGTGATATTTCCTGTGTGGAACGACCCCGTCACCTTGCTACCAGTCCAGGTGATGACCGAGTTGGCAGCGTCAATCTCAGCCGCGATCGCTGTCGTGCTGAGCATGAGTAGAGCGGAAAACAAAGAGAGTATCTTGGTCATTGAGGCCTCGTAAAAGTCAATGGTAATGGGGGTCCGATACAGGTCGGAATTTCTCAAACACGCCAGGCTGGATTCGAATCCCGACCTGGGACTCACAAACCGTAATTATGGTGTCGAATCACGCCAATCGCCGATGCCATCTACATCCCCTCACGCTTGGGTCTTGAACGTGAAATCAATCCCTGCGTTGGATGCTGAGACGCACTTGGACCCATACGGTCGAACGGACCCTGGGTTTGCAACCTTACTGGTCTGATTGGGGTCCACGATCGAGATCGTACCGCCATAGCTACACCTCAGCGTCGCCTTGCCTCCATCCGCCGACGAGACCGGACGACAAGCTCGCGGCGAAGTAGGCTCAGTAGAGGGGAAGTTTGTACAGCGTGGTGACATCCAATGGCTCCATGTACAACCAACCATCCATCGACACAGAGCAGGAGCCATTGTTTCCGTGGTCGGTCGGATAAGGCGTGATCTCGGACCAGACATCCGTGGCGATGTCGTACTGCCAGATGCTCGTTCCTCCTGACCCACCTGCAGCGTAGATGTGACCATTGCGATCTCCGCAAAAGATGTCGTTGAGGAAGCCCTCTGGGTGTAGCGCAATGCTCGTGACAGTCAGCCCGGTAGTGATGTCGTACCGATAGACTTCATCATCGGAGAATCCACCGAAGAAGATGCTGTGGGTCGGTTCATCGTAGGCCAGACGTGTCTCGTATACGGAAGGCGTAGCCGTCACACTGTGTACATCCATCGCCCCGCTACTGGGGTCGTAGCTGACCAGCGAACTGCCACCCTGGTACGCCCAGAGGACGCCATCGCGATCCGTCACCGTCATGCTGTGTTCGTCGCCCGAGGCCCAGATGCCATACTCCGTACTCCAGGAGTTGGAGGGGATGTCGTAACGGTAGGCCTGGTCTGATCGGATCTGCCAGATTCCACCGTCATTACCCAGAGCAGCAGAACCCCAGTTCGCGAGAGATCCGGGCGGCGACGCCAAAGACTCCCATGATTCTGTGTCGAGGTTCATTCGCCAGAATCCAGCGCTGCTGTGACCGACATACATGTGATCGGCTCCCGCCTCCAGAAACTCTTGGAGGCCCCGCACGCTGGGTGCCGAAAAGGATGCATTGATCCAGGTGTCCCCATACTCGCCGGTGAGACCAAGCCCATCGCTTCCATCACAGTCCGAGTCCACACCGTCGCCCTCAGCTTCTTCCATGCCTGGGTGGATATCCGGGTCGGTGTCGTCACAGTCTCCGGCGGGAAGCAGACCACTGCCTTCAACCCCATCCGTCACTGCGCCCGCATACTCGTCGGGTACATAGCCATCGGCATCATCATCGTAGTCATCGTCTCCTGCGCAGTCGGCATCGACACCGTCATACGGTTCATCCGTCGCGCCAGGGTAGGTGCTCGGGTCATCGTCATCACAGTCTCCGAGGAGGCTGGAGAATCCGTCCATCGAATCGCATGCGCCGATGAGTGTGGCGCCGAAGCCCCACCCGTCCGCGTCGATATCGATGAAGACGCTGATCATCTCACCCTCATCCACCTCGGTGTCACAGTCGTTGTCTCGGCCGTCGCACACTTCTTCAGCACCCGGATAGTCCTCGACCTCGAAGTCGTTGCAGTCGGTTCCGTCTGACACATAGCCGACAGGTGCGTCACATCCGGTCATGGGCCAAGCCCCGTCGCCAAAGCTGTCTCCGTCATGGTCGAGATACCAGGTGGCAGGATCCACCGCATCGCCATCGACGTCGCCATCGCAGTCGTTGTCCAGACCATCACAGACCTCGACGGCCTCTGGGTGAATCGTGGGATCGGTGTCATCACAGTCACCACCAGTCATCGCGACGCCATCGAGCGTGCCGCAAGCGTCGATCATGGATTCATCGGACCCATACCCATCGCCATCGGCGTCGGTGTACCCGCTCACAAGTAAACCCTCGTCAACCTCCGAATCGCAGTCATTGTCTGCCCCGTCACAGACTTCTTCAGCCCCGGGGTAGACGGCCGCATTGAGGTCATCGCAGTCGGTTCCATCAGCCACGTAGCCGGCCTCCGGTTCACAGCCTGTCAGCGACCAGTCCACATCACCGTAGCCATCGCCGTCGTAGTCGAGGTACCAACTCACCGTATCAACAGGGTCGTCATCGATGAGCCCATTGCAGTTGTTATCGACGCCGTCGCAACGCTCCACCGCTCCTGGGTAGATGCTGGAGTCTGAGTCGTCGCAGTCGCCATCGTCTGTCGTCACGCCATCCCCGTCTGCATCAGAGACCGGAGTCTCAATGTCTCCTGTGTCGTCCGCGTCCGCGTCCGCGTCCGCGTCAGTGATGGGAGCCTCGCCCGTATCGTCAGCGTCAGCGTCAGCATCGACATCCTCACCGGCTTCGTCACCTGTGTCTGTTTGGTCGTCGCCATCGGCGTCCATCTCGTCGGTTTCCTCGGGAATACATTCGCCATCTTGCTCGACGGTACCCTCGCCGCACGAGGTTCCCTCCGACTCCTTGAGTAGGGATGTGTCAGAGCAGCCAATGGCAAACAGAAACAAGAACCAACAACGCACGATGTACACCCCTCTGAGATTCAGCAAACATTACCAGACACTTGAGCCAAAAAAGAGCCAGAAGCTACATTTATCGAATATTGACGGAACCACTCCCCGGGTATCAGCGCCCAGTACCGGCATTTCAGAAACACCCAGACGTCAACGCTCGACCCCCAGCACCACTCAAGGGTAGCGTTCCACTGACGCTCGCCATCCTTGGTCGCAACCACCCGCGGGCCGAACTGGCCCCTCTCTGAACCGAGTAGAATTCGCCAATCGGCTACGGGCGTCCCCCTGGCCGGACTCAGGCCTTGGGAAGCTTGAGGGTTGGCTGACCCTTCTGTCGTCGCCTGTAGAGCACCAATGTGTGGCCAATCCGCTGCACCAGCACAGCGCCAGTACCCTCTACGATCTGTACCCCAGCCTCGACCGCCTCAATCTTTTCAGCAGCAGTGAGCCGGACCTTCAGGAGCTCATGTTGCTCAAGTGCGGCGTCGATATGCTTAACCACGCCTTCCGTCACCCGGTCTTGACCGATAATGACAATGGGCTTCATGTGGTGCGCCTTGGCTCGAAGCCAGCGCAGTTGCTTACCGCGAAGTTTGTTCATGGGCGCGGGTTTAACCCCATCGGTCATTGAACGAGGAAAATGGGTTCAGAATGGCACCCAATCGACCGAAGTAGACCCTGAAGTCATGAACAACACCAGTCCACACATTCCGCAGGCCCAGGTGGCCAAGCTCCTTCCAGCCACATGGGATGTGGACCGAGACATCTTGCTCATTGTCGGAGAAGGAGCGGCACGGATCGCAGCCCCCTTCCTGGCCTACGGTCTCAAGCGTGTGTGGGTGATGACCCCCGCTCCGCTATCACCAGAGACGGGTCCACCGGGCGCGGTCACACTTCACAGCCGAGGTGCGCTCCATCGGGCCATCCAGACCATGCACGGAGACAGCGCAGGTACACTCGCGCTCCTTCGGACCCCACAATGCTCTCTCCCGTCCAGTGACACGAACGCCATTCGGACCCTGGCGATGAGCTTACTCAAACGTAAACCCGCCAACGAGCACATCCACGAAGACTTGGCACCACTTTGGGCCATGAACGGCCTCAAGAACCTCAATCATGTCGGCTCTCGGCCCATCGTCTCCGACCTGAAGGATGACTTCACTGGCGTGCCCCTCATTATTGTGGGCGCCGGACCGTCTCTATCGAAGAACATTGACCGTCTAAGATCCGCGCAGGACAAGGCCATCATCATCTGCGTGGCGCGGGCCCTAAAGTCGCTCCAAGAGGCTGGAGTCATGCCAGACTTTGCCATCAGCTTGGATGCCATTGACATCAAGTCTCACTTTCGGGGAATCCGAACTTCAGACATACCTGGCCTCCTCCTCAGCATGACGTCGAACCCCAACCTGTTCGAGCTGGGCCATCCTGGAATCATCAGTTTCTCGGCCAACACCGAGGCGGAGGGCTGGATGCTGGATCCGATCGACGGGCTGGTCGAGACGCCTGCCGGCGGATCCGTCTCTTGCTCGGCCATGAGCATCGGACTCCTGTGGCGCTGCGACCCCATCATCATGGTCGGCCAAGATCTCGCCTTCAAGGAGGGCGCGGTCTACCATCGAAATGGCACGGATGGTGACACAACCGTCGTCCACGACCCGACCACAAACACATGGACATTCAGCGGGTTCAGCGACGACCTGGCACATTCGCTTCAACATCAGATGACGAATGGCGTGCTTCGCTTGAATGCAACTGATGTGCCAGGCTACTACGGAGGGTCGGTTCGGACGACACCTGAGTTGGCCGTTGCTCGCGAGTGGTTTGGATTGACCGCCCAGGATGAAGAAGGACGAACACGACTGTTCAACTGTACGGAGGGTGGGGCCAGCATCGAAGGCATGGTGCACGCACCGCTGGATCACGTTCTCGAGGCCCTTCCCGACCGGAAGGTATCGACTCTGCAAGTCATACAGGGATTATCCAAGCAGTCCATTCTCTCGGACCGGGCGACAAGACTCCGGAACAGGTCGCAGTCGTGCCACGACGCCATAAAAACCGTCAGCAGACTTGCGCGGGCATGCGTCTCCCAGATTGACTCAATCCCGTCCAAGCCGGGTGCCATGCAAACCCTGCAGAGGCTGGAGAGGCAGCTCTCACCGGCTCTAAAGCAGGCCTTTGTACTGAATGTTGCCGCGCAGGCAGACATCCGAGAAGCCATCCAGCAGGGCTCCAGCGCAAAGACACTTGAGGACTCTCTGGCCACCTCTCGACGGCTCTACAGTGTGATCGCCGACTGGGGCGAGCGCCTCAACGCTCAGTAACCAAATAGCTCGAAGTCACGAGCATAGTACTGCTCAAGCGCCGCCTGGAAGACCGGACTTGGAGCCAGCTTGTCGCTGGTGTTCTGATTGAGCTTGTGCTCGAGTGGTGGAAGATTGAGGGCCATCGCAATGCGAGCAAGCTCTCGACCAGGCTCTTCAAACCGGATGATGTGATCTGCAGGCGCATCCGTCTCGAGGTGCATGGTGTACCGCCACTGTGGAGCAACGGCATAGGGCGCGTGCTGTACCATTGTGTGGAAATATCGCTCCATCGACCACGACTTCAGGTCTGGAAAGGTCCTCAGGTAGCCTCCGCTGTATGACGACCGGCAGTGGAAGTTGTAGCTCGAGATGAAACGATCAATCGGATGACGAACAACCACAACCGTCCGCCATGTCTCCCATATGACTCGGTTCACCATCAGCGTTGGGTATCGGTGATCTGCATTGTCGACGCGGAGACCCAGCCACTTCTTCAGTGAGGTACCCATGCACTTCGGGTTGTGCACGAAGAGCACCTGCGTCGCCGGGTTCATGTTCATCGATCGGTTGAGAACGAGTAAACGTCCAGCACGCACTTCAGCGCTGATGTATTTCGTGGCAAACTGCTTTCCCGCCTCCACTGCAGATGGAGTGAGATCTTGGTCTTCAGTCATGGTGGTATTTCTCATGTCCTCCCATCGGACCCACCGTCTCGTTCTTGATGCAAAAAATCACCCTCTGCCCGTACAAAGTCACCCTCTCCGGCAGACCAAGCACGAGACACAGCAGCGAACTCAGGACGACCGGCTAAGTCACCGTTGACTGGGAGCGTCGCGACTGGGAGCATGACCTCACCATGCGACCACTGCACATCATCATGGTCCTTACCCTCATCGTGTACGGATCCGTGGCGAGTCTCGGCTTCGTCTCAGACGACCATGGTCTCATCACACATCCCACGACGGGCATAGCCCACCAGAGCGTGGGCCAAATCTTCAGCCTTGATCTCTGGCACTTCCAAGAGAGTCAGTCCGGCTACTATCGCCCGCTCATGATGCTCAGCTTGAAGTTTGACCAGGTGATCTTTGGCGACTGGGCGGGCGGCTATCATCTCCACTCACTCGCCTGGCACTTGGCCTGTGTGTGGCTCATAGGGAGACTGTTTGGCCGCCTACTGGGAGAGTCAAGAGGTGTGCTCGCTGCTGGTATCTATGCACTCCACCCCATCCTCACTGAGCAGGTGGCGTTCATATCGGCGAGGAACGACAGCATGGCGACGGCGCTGGGACTCGCAGCCCTATGGCAGGTTGGCTCACGCCATGCGACACGGCGACAGTGCATCATCGCCACGGTTCTTGCGGCCGCAGCATGCCTGTCCAAGGAAACGGGTCTGGTCGTACTGGGCCTCCTGCCTCTGATGGACTGGGCGAGGCGTCGAGATTCCATCGGCTTGAATCGGTATGCCGCAATTGTCACGGGCGTGACGGCTGCGTTCTTCATCCGCGAAATGATCGGCCCAGGACTCCTCCACACCCCTCCCATGAATGGAGCTGAGTTGGTGGACGCGGAGCGGTTGTCTCTCATTGGCCACATGCTCGGGAAGCTGACATGGCCGTGGCCACTCACCGACAGCACTCACCTTGCCTACATCGGCACAGTGGACCCGACCCCAGCCCTCGCAGCACTCATCATCATGGCCTTTGCGTCTCTGCGGGGTGGACGCTGGGGCCGTGCCGGGGTGGTGTTCGCATTGGTTAGCCTGGTACCCGGCATGCTCGCTGTCGCCAGTCGTTACCTAATCGCTGAACGCTACATGGGGCTCGCTGTATTGGGTCTCTCCGTCGCCATCGCAGCATCTGTTCCGCGCAGGAAAGGCACCCTCTGGGCCCTCATCCTGCTTCTACCCTGGGCGTGGTCAATCACCCAACGCGTCAGCGACTGGACGACCGACCTTACCCTCGCAGAGTCTGCACACCGAGTTGGACCCACCCCCTACACCGCAGCCTGGCTTGGGCACGAGCTCGGAAGTGCTGGGCAACCCGAGGCTGCGCTCACCTTCCTGGATGAGGCCACCGCAGGGTCTCCCCCCACCTGTGATTTCGCCAGCGAGTGGATTCGACTGACTCGAATAACGGCTGGCCCTGAGGCCGCACTGGTCACCGCTAAGGACGTCTGGGACAGGGGCTGTGCGGGTGGAACCGGGGTGAGGGGCGAGTGGGCCCTCACACACCTGGAGGCTGAGGATGTGGCCAGTGCACGAACAATCCTGACTCCGCGACCCACCACGTGCTCCCCATCGCTCGTGGTGCCCGTTGTCGTCATCAGTCTACTGGATGGTGGGGTCGAGCAAGCCAAGCACTGTGCGCGAACATCACAGGTGCCACAGCAAGTCCTTCAACCCCAGGTCGACCGCCTCCTTGCTCAGCTGACCAAGGTCCAGGAACCTGACGAGATATCGATTGATGATCCGACCACAGACGACGGCCCCTGAGCCTGTCCAATCAACCTGCGTCATGCATCAGCCCGCCCTCCATGGCCGAGAGTTCGGAATAGCCGCCGGGGCCCACAAGGCCAGCAGAGATTACCCCTCCCCATCCGCGTTCGCGCCCGCTGTACAGACTCGAGTTCGCGCTTGATAACTTGCAACACGCACACTGCTCTGTTGCTCACCACACCAGCACCTCAGAACCCGCGCTGAGCGGTACAATCACTGTGTGTGTGGAATCCTCGGCTATGTTCGCTTGAGTGACCAGGGCCCGTCAAACCTGACGGGCGCGCTGGAGCGCATGCTGACCACACTGACTCACCGAGGACCAGATCACGGTGAGACGCTTGTCACCCCACAGGTGGGATTCGGACACCGCAGACTGAGCATCCTTGATCCGTCACCTGCCGGTCATCAACCCATGCGTCGTGGGGCGACAACCGTTGTGACCAACGGCGAAATCTACAATTTTCGTGATCTCGCGACAGCCCATGACCTGCGCGACCTGAGCTCGGGCACAGACACGGAGGTCCTCACCACACTCATCGACCGTATCGGTATGGCAGAAGTCTTGGCCAAGATCGATGGAATGTATGCCTTCGCTGCCTGGGATGAGGCCAAGTCACACGTGCACCTGGTTCGTGATCCCTTCGGCGTGAAGCCCCTCTTCGTGGCTCGACACCAAGGCATACTCTGGTTTGCCTCCGAGATTAAGCCCCTCTTGCTCATTCCAGGATTTGAGCGACGACCCAGCCAGGCCGCGCTCCACCACTACCTCAGCTTTGACTACATTCCAGGTGCCCACACCGCGTTCGATGGGATCGAGGAAGTTCGGCCAGGAGCATGGTGGACGGTTGACCTCAAGACAGGAGATGTGACGGTCAGAACCCACCGGGAAACCATATGGACCACCAACGAACAACTCACAAAGGCGGACGCAGTCCAGACGAGTCGAGACCTCCTTGAGTCCGCGGTCGAGCGACAGCTTGTCGCAGATGTTGAGGTCGGCGTCATGCTCTCGGGAGGCCTGGACTCAAGCGCCATTGCGGCGCTCACCAAGCGCTGTCGTGGCGATTCAGACTTCCACACGTTCTCGATTGGGTTCGACGATGCGAGCTTCAATGAGGGTCATCATGCCCAGGTTGTCGCAAACCACCTTGGCACTCGCCACCATCACGTGGAGGTCACAGCCGAAGACGTCGCGGCCATGCTTCCCAGGTACCTTGGATCGATACAGGAGCCGTACGCCGACGGCTCCGCCATGCCCACAGCCCTGCTGGCTGCAGCGGCCAAGCCCCACGTCAAGGTCTTGCTCTCTGGAGAAGGGGGTGATGAATTCTTCACCGGGTATGACACCCACTCAGCCGCGGTCGCGAGACGCCGATACAGAGCCATCCCAGTATGGCTGCGCCGTTACGGCATCGCGCCTGCGGTTCGGTTGCTTCCAGTATCACACCGTAAGCTGAGCTTTGATTTTAAGGCGAAACGCTTTGTCCACGGGGCCGAGTTCAGCGCAGCCCGATCCCACTATGCTTGGCGAGAGGTACTCAGCGAAGAGGCGAAAGCTGAACTTGTCACATATGATGCGACAAAGTCGAGTCTACAGCCTTCCTATACCCTCTTTAGTGAGGCTTGGAACAGCTGCGACAGCACCCACGCCCTACACCGCATGCTGTACACCGACCGTCAGTTTCACCTTCCTGACGACCTCATGGTGAAGAATGACAGAATGACCATGGCCTCGAGTATAGAGACTCGAGTCCCGTTCTGTGACACCGACCTTGTCGCATTTCTTGCGACAGTTCCGCCAAAGCACCTCATGGATGGTCTACGCCCGAAGTCCCTTCTTCGACTCGCGATGAAGCCTATGCTTCCGAGTGCAATCCTCCGACGTAAAAAGATGGGACTGGAGATGCCCTATTCAAACTGGATTCGTGGCGAGCTGCACGACCTTGTCGATGACATCCTGAGCGAGGACCGTATTCAAAACACCGGCCTCTTGAGACCGACGCCCGTCCGCAGACTGCTCCGTGAACACAACGACATGGTCATCGATCACGGGCGTGCATTATGGGGGTTGATTAATTTTGTGATGTGGCATGAGTTGTTCATACAGACAGATGACTTTGTGAACACCACGGCAATCGACTCTATCGAGTACAGTACGGGTCGATGACCCAGAGTGCAGCAACATCACCGCCAGTCCTTGTCGTCGGCGCCGGCATCACCGGGCTGAGCGCGGCATGGCTGCTGTGCAGATTAGGCCACTCCGTCTCCATCAAGGAAGCTGGGCCCGACCCCGGGGGACTCCTTGCTCCCGTACCGTTCAGAGGCCTGCCGTGCGACCGAGGGTCACACAGAATCCATCCTGCCGCGCATCCCCTACTGCTCGAGTTGACCGAGTCGGCAAATTGGCAGACCCAGCCTCGACGAGGAAAGCTCGTCTTGGGTGGCCAACACATGGCCTACCCTCTCCAGATGATGGACTTCCTGAGAGGTCTGGGACCAAAAACCGCCGCGCACATGGCTGCGACCTTCTTGGTCAAACCGGGCGCGCGGCGCGGCATGAAGCAGTGGGAATCTGATCGGGCTGACGTCGAGGACGACATTGGCTTTGAAGCCTTCGTGACCTCTCGGGTTGGCCGCCGGGCCTATCAGCAGTTCTATGCACCCTATGTCGAGAAGGTCTGGGGAATGCACCCTTCCGAGATCTCGCAGACCGTGGCCAAGGCCAGGGTGTCCACCGCGAGTCCCGTGTCGACAATCAAGAAGGCGCTGCGACCAGGGCAAAGAGACGATGCCCACTTCTTGTACCCAAGTGGGGGCATGGCCGAACTGGTCGACTTCTTTCTCACTGGACTCATGACCGCGGGGGTCGATGTCGAGTTTGATGCCCCGGTGACGCAAGAAGACGTGGCGTCTTGGCCCGGTCCCGTCCTCTTCTCGGGACACCTCAGCCACCTCGCGCCCAGTCATGGACTCGAGCACCGAGGCCTCTTCATCCTCCACATTGCGCTTCCCAAAGGAACGGTTGGCGATACCGACACCTTCTACCTACCGGAGGCCCAATTCAAATTTGGGCGGGTATCTCAACCAGCCCGATTCTCAGCAGACTTCTCGGACCCCGATGTTGACGTGCTGTGTGCCGAGGTGCCGCAGGGACGGCATGCCGACGACATGGACTTCACCGAACAAGCCGACGTCATCCGCAGTCAACTGGTCGAGGCAGGAATCATCGCTCCCGGTGTTGAGTTGGTCGAGATCCAACAAACCTTCTGCCCACGGGTCTACCCGGTCTACACGCGCGGATGGCTTAAGCGATGGCGAGCTGCGCTGGCCGAGGTGGCGGCTTTGGGCAATGTCTTCCCCATCGGAAGACAAGGGCTGTTCCTGCACTGCAATGTAGACCAGTGCGTTCACATCGCCGATGCAGCCGTCCAGCACATCAACAGCGGTGGGGACTCCGCCGCTTGGGCCAAGACGGCAGAACAATTCCTGTCGCTCAGGGTGCGCGATTGAAGTTGGAGGTCAGTGTCCACACACGGAGCGTCTGGCCTTGCCCATCGGTCCTCAGCGACTGAGTCCACGGAGGGGGGAGACTCAGCCCGCGGACGCCTGGAATCTGTGTCCGATTTCCAATCACAATGTGTGCTGTCCCCTCACCCTCCGGATCTTGAAGCCACCCGGCACAGCGCTCCCAGTCGTGCCCTTCATGATTGCTGGGCCACCCGTGTGTGGTGCGCGGTAAAACCGCAACCTCGATGTGACTCTCAGAGCAATCGAGCAGAACATCGTCTGGGCCCACCTCATCCTCGATAAAGGTCACGATGGGTGCCATCATCTTGTAGGTCGATGAGTGCTCGAGTGGTCCCGAATCGGTGTGCTCAGGTCCACCCCGCCACAGCCATGCCAGAGCGACAAGGGGCCCAATGGCGGCCCATCGCCTCAACGCAGGCTTACGTCCCAGTGTTCTCCAGAGCTGCCATAAACCGAGCGGAACAATGACTGCAGCTGGAGCTGCGAGCTGCAGCATGTAGCGCGGGGTCACAATTATCCATCGCGACATGATGAGTGTCATGCCGACAAACGGACCAAACGCCAAGACTGCAGCCAGAGCCTGCCGACGCCCCAGTGCCCCTGGCAAGAGTGCAAATGGGAGGAAGCCCAGAGTGAGCCACAGTCCAAATGGAAGGCCTTCGTCGACGCGCCCTGCATTGTCTATGGAGAGCGCGTGAGCACACGGACGAAAGAGCCCGGGGAGATTGATGACCTCGGAGGGCTCATCCAAGCAGGCCTGCTGGAGCGATGCATTGGGGCTCACCCTGAGCTTTGAAAGCTCAATGCCCCTGAGAATCTCAGCCACCTGCTCCGTTGATTCTCGCGGCACAACACGGAGGGTGGACTGAGCCCAAGGCCCGACCGACATACCCGCGAGAACAGTGGCCAGCAGGAGGCCACGCCTGACCATGCTTGAGACCCCGCTCGCCCCAACCACGCCAAGGAGAACGAACCCAGGGAGGAGCGGCACTGTTCGACCGTCGAGCGCCCAAGCGAGTCCCACGAAGACACCGCCGGACAGTGCCCAACCAAATCTCGGCCAACGGGTCATCGCCACCATACACGCGAGCCCCATCGCCGTGGCACCACTCAGTGCTGGATAAACGTTGACCCAACGTGAGGCTGCAGCGAGGTTGGGGGTGAGTGGTATGGACATGGCTGCAACCGCGCCGACCCACGGACCAGCCATCGCTCGGCCGAGAAGACCACTCCCAAGTACGAGCAGGAGCACACCCGCCGACGAGATGAGCATCCCCGCCCACGCCCAGCCCACAGCATTGCCGAGACTTCCCAACATGTAGGAATAGAGGGGCTCGAGCCATGTGCTGTTCATGGTCCCGGGGTTGAAGTAAGCCCAGGTCTCTCTGAGGTATCGCTCCCAATCAAAACCCGCCGGCCAGTCCATGGGGACAAATGCCCGCCCCTTCCACCACATACCGAGGCAGCCGACCGCCACCCCGACAAGCAAAGGCAGTTCCCTCAAGAGTCGCCGGAGCATCAGTCGAGGTAGACCGAATAGTTCGACCAGTCGCCGTCTGGGTACCAGAAGAACATCATGCTGCCATCGCTCAGATACTCCACCACATCACCAACCAAGCGGTCATCCAGGGCTGGACATCCCCAGCTCTGTCCTGCGCGTCCGTATGTGTCGACGAACTCTGGTCGGGCGTATTCTGCACCGTGCATGACGATGGCGCGAGACCGGACGAGGCCGTTGTACGTGGACTCCATGCCGTCGATGCGCATCGACTTATCGAAAGAGCCCCAGTAAATCTCCGCGCCCTTCATCATTCCGAGGCTGGACTGGTGACTCTCGTTGATGTTCGAGAAGGTCGTCGCGTATGCATCAGAGCTCCCGGAAGACGCCTCACCGTGTGTGACATGGAGATTCCAGAGGAGGTTGCCCTCGAGAAGGTCAACAATCCAAATTCGCTCCTCGCCTGAGTGGAGTGAGAAGTCTGTAATGGCGTAGTACAACCGGTCCGGATCACCGAATTCAAAGGCCACACCCATGGCATAAAGCGCATCGTCTGCGGGCATTGTGTCCATGCCCCAGCCCTCTAAATCAGACACAGCGACAAAGCCCACGTCGAGGGTGTAGCTCCCCGCCTTGGATGAGCCAGACCATGTATCCGCTACGACCCAGTAATAGCCGCGCTCAACATAGCCGCCGGCGAGCCAGTGTCCTCGTGAGATGCAATCATCCGGGTCGTTTGCACTGAGCAGGTGAACATCAACGTCTGCACCAGACTCCATATCGCTGAGATTGAGCGAGATGAGCCCGGTCTCCGGAACGGCGAGCCTGTAGAGCACCTCGGGCCCGGATTCATCGGTACCTGGTGAGCAGGCATAGGTGTCATACGACGAGCGAGTCGAGAGCGATGTGTCGCCGCGATGGCTTGCCGGATAGCTGGTGAGGCAGACAACGCCATCAGGACATGGGGAATCGAGTGGAGGATCCCCATCCGTGTCGGCATCTGCATCTGCATCTGCGTCCGAGTCGGCATCGGCATCGGCATCCGCATCGGCATCCGCATCGGCGTCCGCATCCGCGTCCGCGTCGGCATCCAACTCACCTGCGGTTCCCGTGTCGTCACTCAGCCCTGGCAGGAGCCCTGGTGGCTCACCGCTACTCTTGGGGGTCGAACACGCTGCGAACACTAAGCACAAGATTACGAGACGCATTCACCCTCCAGTCCGGCCGCTTAGCGTTTCGTCCAACGTACCGCCAGTTGGCACGTTCGTATTGCAATTCTCGTGAAATGGTTCGACCGGTTCTCACCCGAACGCGGTACCCTCATGTCATGGCTGAGACATCGACGATTGAACAAATCATAGGAACCTTCACTGGGATGGTCGCGGGCGCCTTGGCGACAGGCGGGCTGCAGACCATCGGGCATCAATTCTACCCCCACCCACGGGGCACAGGAATCAGCGACGCTGACGCCCTTGAGGCAGCCATAGCAGCCGCACCTCCAGAGACGCTCATCGTTGTTCTCGCGTCATACTGCATCGGCACCTTCTTCGGTGCAGGTATTGCTGGCTGGATCAGTCACGGAGGCCGCATGGCAGTGACCTGGACCACCATCCTGCTGCTTGCCGCCGGTCTACTCAACATCGTGCTCATTGCGCACCCGTTCTGGTTCACCGCCTTGAGCCCTCTGAGCTTCTTGGCCGGAGGATTGCTTGCGTATCGGGCCACCGGAGCCCACGTGAAACGGGCAGCATGAGCGGACCCGACAAGAACCTAAACCTGTACATACGCGGCATGAAGCCGAGCGCCACCGTTGCCATTAACGAGCGGTCAGACGCCCTCAGGGCCGACGGACGAGACATCATCAAGTTTGGACTCGGTCAGTCTCCATTTCCAGTACCAGAGATTGTCGTTCAAGCGCTGAGAGACCATGCGCATGAGAAAGACTACCTCCCGGTCAAAGGGCTTCGAACACTGCGAGATGCTGTGGCCGATTTTCATGCCCGTCGAGATGGCATCGAAGGACGTACTGGAGACGATGTCCTGGTCGGTCCGGGCAGCAAAGAGCTGCTCTTTCTACTCCAGCTGGTCTTCTACGGTGATCTCGTCATCCCAGCTCCCGCATGGGTCTCGTACGCACCGCAAGCGCGCATCATCGGACGCACAGTCCGAATGGTGCCCACAGATCCCAACGATGGGTGGCGGCTTCAACCAGAGCGACTGGCTCAGCTCTGCGAAGAAGACGAAGGACGGCCTCGAATCTTGGTGCTCAACTATCCATCGAACCCCACAGGACTCAGCTTTGACGCATCCCAGCTGCATGCGATCGCAACCATTGCCCGAAAACACCAGCTCGTCGTGGTCAGTGATGAGATCTACGGTGAAGTCCACCACAAAGGTGCACACGTCTCGCTGGCTCGTTTTTATCCGGAAGGCACCATCATCAGCGCTGGACTCAGTAAGTGGTGTGGCGCTGGAGGGTGGAGAATCGGCACCTTCTTCTTTCCGCCAGAGATGCGTTGGCTACTTGACGCCATGGCCACAGCAGCTTCCGAGACCTACACCAGCGTCTGCGCGCCCATCCAGTACGCATCCGTTCGAGCCTTCGAAAGCGGCCCAGAGATCGAGTCTTACTTGAGCGCTTCTCGTCGCGTCCTCCATGCCCTTGGCCGCTGGTGCGCGACAACCCTCCGCTCCGCAGGCATTGGAGTGGACGATCCTGACGGCGCCTTCTACCTCTTCCCCGACTTCGAGCCGCTTCGTGCTCACCTTGAGGGCAAGGGGGTGCGAACAGCAGAGCAGCTCTGCTCCGCTCTGCTCGAAGAGACCGGTGTGGCCATCCTCCCCGGAACGGACTTCGGACGTCCACACGGTGAACTCACCTGCCGCCTGGCATACGTTGACTTCGATGGTGCTCGAGCAATCCAGGATGCGGATACAGCACTCGACTTCGAGTGGATGAAGGCACACTGCCCCAAGGTCATAGACGGCATCGAGCGGATGGTCAGGTTTGTTTCAAACTGAGATGGTCACCGTTTTGTTGCTATCAACGCTTGTACCGACACCGATCAGTGTCTACGGTGGAGACCCTAATCTTCTGCAGGAGGCACCATGCGCTCATGGCCATTGCTCACCGCCGCACTCATTCTGGGCTGCTCCACTGACAAATCCGTAGATGGAGACGCTGATCTCCCTGCAGCCGACGCAGACGCTGATGCCGACGCAGACGCCGATGCAGACGCAGACGCAGACGCAGACGCCGATGCAGACGCAGAGGCAGACGCAGACGCAGACGCAGATGCAGACGCCGATGCAGACGCCTGTGAAGATGGACCTGAGCCCAGGAGCATTCCAGTGGGAGACTTGGACGAGGACTGCTCCTACACACCGGCACCGTCCGGGGAGCCATTCTCTGCCCGGGTCGAATGGGCCATGACACACGGGTCAGTGGACCCAACCGATGGCACCGTCCATCCCGCCTACACCTTCTCTGAGTTCTCCAACCTCGACTCGGTCTTCCATGCACCCGTTGTGGGTCAGGCCACAGACGACGATGGCGATGGCGTGATCGGTGAGCAGGACACACCCGACATCGTGGTCCTGATGGGCGATGAGTTCGCCGCCTACGAGACCGATGCATACTGGAGTGCCATCCGCCTCATCTCGGGCGATGGTTCAACGGTCCACGCCTCCGTCTTGGGTGCAGAACTTGATGGCGTCGAGTACAAGCCGTACCTCTTTGCTGGGATTGCCATGGGTAATCTCGATGATGATGTGGCACGTGAACTGGTCACCATCGTCCGCGCAGACTCGCGGTGGACCTGCTTCCCGGCCATCTACGAGATCAACGGCTCAAGCATTGACCTTGTAGAGGTCTCCGCGACAAGTCTGGACTGCGAGGCACACGCCCCGGCACTCGCCGATCTTGATGGTGACGGCGCAGCGGAAGTCATCTTTGGAGACCGAGTGTTTGAGACGTCCTCCCTCACGGAGATCTGGCGTGGTTCCGACTCCGGTGGCGAAGGCTCTGGATGGTTCAACTACGGCGCTTACGGCACCTCCACCACGAGACCCGGCTACTGGAACTCGGGCTATCACAGCTTCGCGTACGACCTGGACGGTGACGGATCTGAGATGGAGCTGGTGGCCGGCAACACAGTCTACAACTCGGACGGTTCGATCTACTGTGAGCTGACAGACAGCGGTGCGCTTGTTGCCGACGGCTACCCTGCAGTTGCAGATGTGGTCGGCGGTGACGGATCGCCAGAGATTGTCCTGACCGGAAACCATTGGGTATCGCTGTTCAATGGGACACCAAACGTCATGGGGAACTGCGAACTCATCGCGGCAAACGTGAACAACCCCCTGGACGACTGGTCCATGTCGTCAGTTCCCGATCGACCCTATTGCAACGAGGATGCAAGCTCCTTCGGCGGTCAGCCCACTGTCGCCGACTTCACTGGCAATGGGGCGCTCGAGATCGGCATCGCCGGCGCGTGCTGGTACAGCGTCTTCGAGTATGACGGATCCGCCCTGCTGAATCGCCTCGCCATGGCCGAGACGCGGGACTGGTCCTCCGCTTCGACCGGTGCCACTGTGTTCGACTTCAACGGCGACGGAGCGAACGAGGTTGTGTTCTCTGACGAGGACGCGGTCTACGTATGGTGGATTGATGACTCACACGGCCTTGAGCCATGGGAACGTATGGTGACCTTGCTGGAGGACACCAACCACAAGTCCTGGACAATCCACGAGTATCCACTCGTCGCCGACGTTGATGGTGACGGGAAGGCGGAGATTCTTGCCGTGAACTCGCACCTCGAAAGCAGTGATGGCAGCGCCACAGAGCACTACGGCATCTACGTACTTGGCTCAGCCGATGACGACTGGGTCAGTGCCCGCACAGAGTGGAATCAGCACGCTTACTACATCACCAACATTGAGGACGACGGCGAGGTCACCTACGGGGCGCCAAACTACCCTGAATACAACAGCTTCCGTACCCAAGCCCCCGGCAGCTTCGGCAGCTTTGCAGCCTCGAATGTCTACCCGGTCGCAAATGCCTGCCAGACAGAGTGCGGCGACGTCCGCGTCTGGGTTCAAGGTGCAAACTCTGCCGCTTATATCGGAGCCAGAGAAGACCTCCTCGTGAAGGTCTACGGAGTGAATGGCAGCTCACTCGAACTGATTGATGAAGACCTCCTGCCCTGGCGTATCGACGCGGGCGAACTCACCGAGGGGATTGAGTTTGTATTCGATGTTGCGGACTGGACCCGATTCGAGACCCTGAAGGTCACCCTCGATGAGCCCGATGGGTCGAGTGAATGGGGTGGCGCTCAGGAGTGCAACGAGGGAGACAACTCTGCCGTCATCGACCTCGCAGACTTTTGCGAGTGAGCGCGATAGTCGGTCACCATGCTTGACCGTCGATTAATCCTCGTCCCCCTGCTTCTGTCGTGCGGAAGCAAGGGCGAGGACAGCCACTCCCCGGCCCGCTCTTTTGACGAGGCCTGTGCGGTAAACAACCCAGACGGCATGCTGTTGTGGGGCGATCTACACGCCCACTCCAGATATTCGTTCGATGCAGGCGCGTACGGCTCCATCCTGAACACCACGGATGCGTTTGCCTACGCCAAAGGCGAAACCGTCTATCTCCCTGACGAAACTGGAGCCCCAACACGCGCCGCCACAATCGACCGACCACTCGACTTCTTAGGCATGACGGAGCACGGCGAGTTCTTGGGTGAGATCAAGATCTGTACCGAGCCCGAGTGGGCTGGCTACACGTCGGATACATGCACAAAGTGGCGGGACCTCGAGCTCTCAAATGGTGCGTACGACTTTGGCGTGCTGATGGCCGACGCAAGTCCAACACGTTTTCCAGATGTGTGTGGCGAAGATGGGGACTGTGAGCGGGCAGCGAGGCTCCGCTGGAAAGAAATCCAAGAGGCTGCAAACTCGGCTGATGACCGCACATCTAATTGTGAGTTTACGAGTTTCATTGCCTACGAATACACCAACACTCGGGATGTCTCGAACCTCCACCGGAACATTGTATTCAGGTCTGACACCGTTCCTGATCTCCCAATCACACACTTCGAAGCACCAAGTCCGCTCGCGCTATGGACTCAGCTGGATGATGCCTGCACGGGTGACTGCGACGTCGTGGTGCTCCCCCACAACAGCAACCTTTCAAATGGGCAGTTGTTCACACCAAACTACGAGGGCAGAGCAGACGAGGCGGAGGTTGCCAGGCTGCGCGCCAGGATGGAGCCTCTCGCCGAAATTTTCCAACACAAGGGAGATTCGGAGTGTCGAGGTGGCTTCGAGGGTATCGAGACGGAGGCCGCTTGTGGGTTTGAGAAACTCCGACCACCTGATGACACCGTGTGCGGAGACTCGACTGGTACAGGCGGTATGCGACTCTGGGGCTGTGTCCATAGACTCGACTTCCTGAGAAACGTCCTGACAGAGGGACTCCGAGAAGCGCAGCGCATCGGCGTCAATCCCTACAAGCTTGGCTTCATCGGAAGCACAGACACGCACAACGGAACCCCCGGGCATGTCTCAACCGAGGCGTTCATGGGCCACGTGGGCGTTGTTGATGCGACCCCAGAGGGTCGGCTCGGGGCCGGTACGGTGACGCACGACACGCTTGAAAACAACCCTGGTGGGCTGGCTGCAGTTTGGGCGAGCGAGAACAGCCGAGACGCCATCTTCGATGCGCTGAGACGTAAAGAGACCTTTGCGACTTCGGGACCACGCATCGCGCTGAGGTTTTTCGGCGGCGACACCCTACCGGCCGGTTTGTGCGACGACGAAGACCGCATCGCCACTGCACGGTCCCTCGGTGTCCCGATGGGGGGTAGCCTGGACCGAGGAGCCAGCTTCTTCCTCGAGGCTCAATCCGACGCAACCCCCCTGAGTCATATCGAGGTCATCAAGGGATGGATTGATGCTGACGGGAACACCCACCAAGAGGTCATTCCACTCAGCTCACCAGCGGATGCGAGCGTCAACACCTCATCCTGTGAGCGAATCGGCGAGGGCCTCGACAGACTCTGCAGGGTCTGGACCGACCCAACACCCGTTGAGAATGGCTTCTACTATGCGCGGGTGCTCGAGGTTCCGACCTGTCGCTGGAGTCAACGGGAGTGCCTCGGGTTTCCCTCGGGTGAGCGCCCCTCAGGCTGTACGGACAGTCATATCGAACAAGTGGTTCAACAACGCGCCTGGTCTTCGCCCATATGGGTGGGTCAGTAGGCGATACCAACACGCTTGTAGATAAAGTGCATCAGCCACATTGGGCCGACCAGCAAAAACTGGAGATCCTTGAAGAAGCTTGGCTTCTTACCTTCGATCTTGTGCCCGACGAACTGACCTGCCCACGCCAGCACAAAGACCACGATTGCGGTCTGCCAGAGTGGATAGGGCACGACCCCCTGCACCCAGACGCAAGCTGCGAGCATGGCCACCGAGACAACCACCATACCGATGGCGAGCGAGACACTCATCTTGAGGTACCACAAGGTGGTGAGCAGCAGCGCAAGGGTGGCCCAGTTGAGCATCAGCCCCTCAGGCGGCGGTATTAATCCCGCCAAAGGGCCGGCTGGTATCGAGAACACCAAGGCCACCGTCGAGAAGAAGATTGCAGGTACACAGACCCAGTGAATGGCCTTGTTTGTACTGTTCTTGTGGCTCTCGCCGTATTCTTCGAGAAGGGCATCAACTTGACGCATGGCTACCTCCGAAAACCATCCTAACCGAAGTCAGACATTCCCGTCGAAACAGGATTATCGAGGACACCTGCCCCAACCATGAATCACTCCATGGACCAGCACGGAACACTGCGGCCCGTTTTCAGAGCTCGAGGAAGCACTCCACGCCGCCGTAGAAGTCCATCGCAAACACAGGATCCGGGCTGTATGAGAACGTGGCTGTGGTCAGCCAAGAGCCCCAAACGTAGACATTACCAGTCGCGCCGGACACCCCAGCCTGACCGGCTCCGCCACCGCCGCCGCTATTCAGCGAACCATCCTCGCCATCCTCACCCGGGGCCGCGTTGTCTGTGAACACGCCTGCACCACCGGCACCACCAACACCACCAACACCACCGGTCGCGGTTGCATCAAGGAGCTCAGCTCCGGCTGCCCATTCATCTGCGACCAGCAAGACGCGGCCGCCGTGGGCACCCTCGCCACCATCACCGCCCCCGCCTCCGCCGTGACCAGTGGCAGAAGGTGCATCAGCCCCCTCGCCACCCGCACCGCCGCTGGAGCCATCAGCACCGACACGGGCACCTGCCTCACCTGACAGCGTATCAGTCAGAAGAATCACGACACCACCGCCGCTGCCTCCTGCACCGCCATAGCTGCAGCCTCCACCAAGAGACGCTCCCCCCGTAGGGCTGAGACCGCTGCAGCCACCGCTGGCACCCAGCTGGCCGCCATTACCAAAGAGGAGCCGCTCGGCGTCTGTATCGTCACAGACATCAAAGCTTGTGGCGCCTGGACCACCACCGCCTCCGCCCGCACCGCCGAATACACCCAAGCCAATCGAGCCGCCTGAGCCGCCCAAGGTCGCGCCGACTCCACCGCCGCTGGCCAAGCCAGACCCAGCTGAGCCTGAGCCGCCGCCACCGCCGCCGCCTGCACTCCCAGATGAGACCGCAGGATTACCACCGCCACTGCCACCACCGGCACCACCGACGCCGTTCACGCCCGTTCCGCCAACGCAGCCATCAAAGTCACACGATTCGCCGCCGACCCCTCCCGAGCCCGACGAGAATGCAGTGCGACCGCCCTGATGCTCAGCGAATCCCGTCGACGCTGAGCCACCACGGAAGCCCTTAGCGTCCATGTCTACGCTGGCTGAGTTGCCAAGGAACACAGACTGGGCTCTGAGGATGAGTACCCCACCCAGTTCACCGTCAAAGGCGCCTGTGGTCAGTCGCGCGCCAGCCCCAAGCTCCACGGTGTCATAGTGTGGAATTCGAATGACTTGGTGCTGCATGCCACCTGCCGTCAGCAGGTCAATGTCCAGCGGATCCTTCAGGAAGATGCGGTCGCCCTCAACACTCGACACACCCAGGACGGCCCACGTGCCAGCCCCACTCTCAGTGCAGTCATCATCGTCACCATTCACCATCTGCACGAACAGTTCGTCACCTGAGGTGAACACCCCTGCGTCATCAACCGTGATGGATGTGGCACCAACAGTGTGGTTACCAGTGACTGCAGCAGCGTCATACACGAGAGACAACTCCTCGCCCGACGCAAGCACAAGGGGTCCATCCGTGCCGTAGCCCCCGATCGGTGGGCACTGCTCCTCGATGGTCACGCCCACACTGTCGCTCGGCCCAAAGTCCTCCCCATCGCTCGGTGTAACCGTGCAGATCCAGGTCTCCCCGCCACTGGTTGCGGAAGCGGACACGGTATCACCGGCCCTGAGGGTGAAGCCAGCACCCGAGTACGGCGCACCATCCACAGTCCAACTGAAGGCGTAGCTGATCGGGTCGCCATCCAGATCGAACGACAGTTCGTCGATGACGCAGACCAATTCATCGGTCTCATCCGGACCGGCCGGTTCGATTGAAATCACCGGAGCAGTGGGCGGCGTGTTCTGGATCTCGACCAGATTTGAGCCGACCTCCGCACCGTACACGAGGCCATCCGACGGCGTGGCGAAACACTGAATGATCTCGTTCTTGACGTGTGCAGTTGACGCCAGCGTGGCTCCTGTCTCGCCCTCAACAGTGACCCCGTCGATCTCCCAGCGGAAGACATACGAGAAGCTGGTCGTCCCATCCGCATCCGTGGTGCTTCCGGGCGTGCAGACCATCGTGTCGTCCGTGTAGGCTGGGTCTGGACCAAGCACAACACCGGCCAGGAGGGGAGCGGTGTTCCCGATGACCACGGTGTCACTGAGTGGTAGCCCATCATCCTCCCCATCGTTGGGAGTGACTGTACAGGTCACCAAATCCCCGACCCCATATCCACCAGACAACGTGCTGCCTGTCCCTGCAGACACTCCGTTGATGGTCCACGAGTACCGGCTCGAGTCAGGATCCCCGTCTGCGTCGAAGAAGCCAGAGTAGTCACAACTGAGCGGATCTCCCGCTGACGGTGCATCGGGACTGATCTCAACGTTCTCGATGCTCGGAGGCGTGTTCTGAATGACGACGCAGTCAGTGTCGCTCCCCGACGACGATGTGCCATCACTGGCGACAACAGTCACGCACCAGTTCTGCCCCTTCACCGTGGCGCCGGACGGAATGGTCGTGCTTGAACCCTCTGTGTACCCAACACCATCAACAGTCCAACTGTAGGTGTAGCCAATGGGATCCCCGTCTGGGTCTGAGGCCTCAGACACCAGCACCGCAAACAAGTCGTCACCCGTGTAGGCCGGGTCGGGGATAATTTCGACATCAGGGTCAGTCGGCCCAGCGTTTTCTGTGATGATGATGACCACAGTGTCTGTGCTGGTGTTTCCATCAGAGTCGGTCACAGTGATCGTGATGACCTGTTCGCCGGGAGTCAGCCCGTCCGTGGAGAAGCCGACGGCTCCATCTTCGTCTGCACCAGATGTGCTGAGAACACCATCAATGCTGCTTTCCCAAACGATATCCAGCGCATCTTCGTCGTCCTCTACGTCACTGACGACAGCGGTAAAGTCGATCGTTTCGCCTTCCTTGAAGCTCTCCCCATCATCCGGGCTGGTGATGACAACCACGGGTGGATTGTCGGTCTCGGTATCAGACCGAACCTCATAGCCAACGAAATCGACACAGTTGGCACCAGCAGAGTCGAGCACACTCAGCACCAGGATGTGTGCACCCGCACTCAACGCGTCGGTGTCCAGGCCCACACCGCCTTCGGCGTCCGCAATCGATGAGCCCAAGATTCCCAATGAATCACTTGCCCACGTCACGGTGAGCTCTTCGGGTGCATCCTCGGCATCTCCGACAACGCCACGAAGCTCCACCATCGCTCCCAAGTCACCTGAGCTGCCCGATGACGGAGCGGTAATCTCGCAGGTCGGGGGTGTGTTTGCAGGCGTGCCATCTCCCGGATCCACCACGAGGACAACATCTTCATCGGTGTAGCCGTCGGGGTCCGTCACCTCCACTCGGATGACTGAACTCGACCCAGTCACCGTGATGTCGCACTCAGTTTGGCCCTCTGGCCCGATCGGGGCGTCGTCACAGACGAGCTCGCCGTCAACAAACCAATCCGCCTCGAGGTCGCTCAACTCATCATCGGGATCTCCGGTGACGGCGCGGAAGGTTTCCGTCTCACCGTCAAGCACCACAGCGCCATCATCGTGGGAGGTGATCACCACAAACGGTGGCATGTTGCCCGGGGCACACGTGTCCTCCTCGGAGACATCTCCCTCCGCAACTCCGTCGCCGACGTCCTTCTCGCTGGAACACGCGATCGAGAGCACACACAGCATCGAAATCAGAAATGGGCGCATGGAATCTCCGGTGACCAAGGGGATCATACCCCCTGACCGGGCCCAGCGACGAGGCAAATCACACGCTCTGGATGGTGCCCGCGTAGAAGCCGTCCAGCGTCTCCTTGTATTTGGACTCCACAACCTTGCGCTTCACCTTCATTGTCGGGGTCAACTCACCAGTCTCTTGAGTGAAGTCAGCGGGCAAGATGGCCCACTTCTTCACTGTCTCGTAGCGTGCCAGACCGTCATTCATCTGTTCGACCAGTGGCTCAACCAGCGCCCTGACCTCGGCATTGGTCGCGAGCACTTCTAAGCTCTCTCCGCTGAGTCCCTGCGATGAGGTCCACTTGGCGAGTTCTTCTTCATTCAAGGTCACGAGAGCTGAGCAGAAGTTTCTGTTGTTTCCGTGCACGAGAACCTGACTGATCAGCGGGCTGAGGCTCTTAAGCTTGTTCTCGAGCTTCTGCGGAGCGACATATTTGCCGCCCGAGGTCTTGATCAGATCTTTCTTTCTGTCGGTGATCCGAAGGAAGCCCTGTTCAGTGACCTCTCCAATGTCTCCAGTACGCAACCAGCCGTCCACGAGTACCTCAGCCGTGGCCTCGGGGTTGTTCCGGTAGCCTCGCATGACGCCCCGACTCTTGATGAGGATCTCTCCATCAGCCTCATCGAGCTTGTACTCCACCCCGACAAGCGGCGGGCCGACCGTTCCGAACCTGTAGGCCTCAGGCCGGTTCACAAAGCTTGCTGCACAAGACTCCGTGAGCCCATAGCCCTCGAGGATGTGAATGCCGGCGGCGTGAAAGAATTCTGCGATGTCCTTTGACAACGGCGCTCCACCCGAGATGAAAAACCGAACATTGCCACCGAAGGTGTTGCGAAGTTTTGAGAACACCAAGCGGTCAGCCACAGAGTACTTCAGGGCCAGCAGGCCCCAAGGCTCGCCGCCCTCTTGGCGTATCGCACTCACCGCATAGCCCTGCTTCATCGCCCACTGGAAGATGCGGAGCTTGAGGCCTCCCGCTTCATTCGCCCCCGAGACAACCTTGTTGTAAACCTTCTCGAACACTCGGGGTACCGCAGCCATGAACGTGGGGCGGATGGTGCCCATATTGTCCACGAGCCTGTCGATTGAGCCGTCAATGGCGGTCGGGATACCCATCTTGATGATGGCAACCTCGAGCACTTTGGCGAAGACGTGAGCCATCGGGAGAAAGAGCAGCTGTCTGTCGGTGGCCGCCATGGTGCCCATGGCCTCCATCGCCTCCCCTTCAAACACCCAGCAATCGTGTGTGAGCTCTACTCCCTTCGGACGCCCCGTCGTTCCAGAGGTGTAGATAAGTGTAGCGAGGTGGTCGCTTCGTACGGAGCGTGCCCGAGCCTCGAAGGCTTTATCGTCTGACTCATGTGCAGCTGTACCCAGAGCCTTGAGCGCCTCAAGCGTGATGACCCAGCCGTCGGGACTCCCCTGCCCCTCAATGACGACAACTTTCTCCACGGAGGGGATGTTGGCGCGCTCTTCCAGCAATTTCTCAACCTGCGTCTGGTCCTCAGCGAAGACCACCCGGCTCTCGGAGTCGGCGATGATGTAGGCGCACTCATCAGCTGTATTCGTCGGGTAGATGGTTGAGGCCGCGCCGCCGGCGCACAGGATGCCGATATCGGAGAGGATCCACTCCACCCGTGTCCCAGACAAGATTGAACAGCGGTCTTCAAGTTCGAGCCCAAGTTCGACCAAACCGAGGGCGATGGCACGCACCTCGCTCCCAACCTCACCCCAACTCATGGCCTCCCACCCACCATTCTTTGGGTATAAAAATGCCTCCAAATCTGGGGTTGATCGGATGCGATGCAGGAACATCTCGGGAACCGAGGAAAACGACGCTGCGGCCATGGTGCCTCCATATTCGTGAAGGTTTCCACCTAACGGGATCACACCCTGCAGCAACGGAACTCAAAATCGCAACGATGGAATCCCAGCTTGCAACAGTTGCGCCGTGGTTTAGGGTGGATCTGAACAGAGACTACGAGGGGTCCATGACTTTTTTCCGCCTACTGAAGCTGACTGAGCAGGGAATCCAAGCGCTCCGCAACCAGCAGGAAACAATGTCTGAGATCGCACAGATCATCACGGACAACGGTGGAAAGCTGGTCGGAGCCTGGTTCACACAGGGTGATTACGACATGATTTCGATCATCCAAGCCGACGACGACAAAGCCATGCGGACCATCTCTGCCCGGCTGGCCGTCAAGGGCTTGTACACAGGCAAGACGTTGCCAGCGATGCCGCTGAACGACTTCATGAAGCGTTTTGGTGATGGACCAGAAGTCGCCATGTTCCTCGAGACTTGGTTCAGAGCAGGTCGAAAGGACAAGCGCCGGTAGCGCTTGCAATAAAGACACCGCAGGGGTAGACCGGCCGCATGTCAGGCTCCAGCCGAATCCCAGGCTTCTACAAGCTCCCGCCTCATGAGCGACGGGACGCGATCGAAGCACATGCCGACCTAGAGACAGATGAGGTCGCGGCGCTCGATGGCCGCGCACTCTCGGTTGAGAACGCCGACCTGATGGTCGAAAATGTCATCGGGACCTTCGCACTGCCGCTCGGTGTCGGCCTAAACTTCCTCATCAATGGACGCGATGTGGTCGTTCCGATGGCCGTTGAGGAGCCAAGTGTTGTTGCAGCCGTGTCCAACATGGCGAGGCTGGTGCGTACCGCGGGTGGCTTCACCACGGAGGTCGACGACAGCCTCATGATCGGGCAGGTGCAGCTCATCGACGTGCATGACCCTGACGCGGTCGTGCGACGGATAGAGTCCAAGCTCTCGACCTTGGTGGCCAAGGCCTCAGAAGTGCATCCTCGGCTCGTTGAGCGTGGCGGTGGACTGAGAGACATGTACGTTCGGCAGGTCACCTACGACGAGCCTGGTGAAGATGTGGAGCAGATGGTTGTACTCGAGTTCGTTCTCGACTGTGTCGATGCGATGGGTGCAAACATGGTGAACACAGTGGCCGAGCGAATCGCGCCAGATCTTGCAGCAATCTCGGGTGAGACCGTCGGACTTCGAATCCTATCGAACCTGGCCTCAGAGCGCCTGGCTCGAGCCTTCTGTGCCATTCCAGCCGAAGTCTTTAACGGTCCAAACCTCAAAGGTGAGGACGTCATCGCAGGCATCGCCAGTGCTTACCGCTTTGCGTGGGCCGACCCCTGGCGGGCGACGACCCACAACAAAGGCACCATGAATGGCATCGACCCCGTGGCCATTGCGACCGGTCAAGATTGGCGAGCCATCGAAGCCGGAGCACACGCCTGGGCCGCGCGCGATGGGCAGTACCGCAGCCTCACCACCTGGAAGGTCATCGATGGGGTTCTGCACGGGTCGATTGAGATGCCGATGCAGGTCGGTACTGTGGGTGGGACGATAAAGACGCATCCCACCGTGGCCGCCAACCTCAAGATACTCGGCAACCCGAGGGCACGCGATCTCGCTGGTGTGATGGTCAGTGTGGGTCTGGCCCAGAACCTCGGCGCCCTCAGAGCCCTCGCAACCGAAGGCATCCAGAGGGGTCACATGCGGATGCATGCCCGACACCTGGCCGCAGATGCTGGCGCTCAAGGGGATGAAGTCCACGCAGTCGTAGATGCGCTGTGCAGGTCGGGGGAATTTTCCGCTGATTCAGCCGCCGCCGCGCTTGATCGCATTCGCGGATGAGCCACACAGCCTTCGCCCCCGGGAAGCTCATTTTGATGGGCGAACACGCTGTGGTCTACGGCCACCCCGCGCTCGCCATCGCCGTCGACCGAGGCATGACTGTCACCCTCACTCCGCGTGAGGGACCAACCGGCCTGGACACTGCCGTCATCGAGGACTCTCGCCTCGGCGATGCTCTGAGCGCAGTGCTGCCCGCCATGGGCTGGGGTGTCCACATCGAGAGCACACTTCCCATTGGTCGAGGCATGGGGTCATCAGCCGCCCTCGCCGTTGCCCTGGCGAGGGCATCGCTCGCTGCCCGAGGTCGACCCGCGACACATGATGCCGTCGACAACCTGGCACTCAAGGTCGAGCGTGTCTTTCATGGAAACCCCTCGGGAATAGACCAAACCGTCTGCGCTCACGGAGGGGCAATCCGCTTCAAGCGTGGACCAGACGGGCCGGACTATCAGACAATCGACCTCCCTGATCTGCCCATAGTGGTCATCGATTCGGGTTCGGCCGGGAATACCGCTGAACTTGTGGCAGGCGTCGCGAGCCGCCGACCACAGGTCGACCCATACCTCGCAAAGATTGGCGAACTCTTCGAGGCAACCTGGCCTGCGCTCCTGGCAGGAGACCTGACCACAATTGGTCAAGCGTGGCACGAAAACCACTGGTTACTCCGGGCCGTTGGTGTCTCTACGCCAACACTCGACCGCATCACCCGACTGGCGACGGACGCAGGGGCGCTGGGAGCGAAGATGGCAGGCGCTGGAGGAGGCGGTGTGGTCATTGCGCTGGCACCCGATCCAGAGCCAGTTCTTTCGACCATGCGGACTGCAGGCTTTGATGCACACGTGGTCAAACAACACCGTCAAAACCCGCCTGAAATCCAGTAAAACCTGGTCAATATTGGCAAATCGCCAATGTGACGGTTGTGAAACGAAAACCGAGAAAACACCTTCTCGCCAGCCCGTGCTTACAGTACCCTATTGCTGGGATTTCACTGTAGGGGTTGCCATGCGTCAGTATCTGCCTTTCCTGTCCGTATTCTTTTTGATTGCCTGTAGTGGCCTCGAGAAATTCGACATCGGCGACACGGGTACCTTCGGGACAAACGGCTTTGATTTGGATGCTGACGCCGATGCCGATGCGGACGCCGATGCAGATGCAGATGCAGATGCAGACAGCGATGCAGATGCAGACAGCGATGCAGATGCTGACGCGGACGGAAGCCCGGGCGACGGAAGCCCGGGCGACGGAAGCCCAGGTGACGGGAGCCCAGGTGACGGAAGCCCAGATGATGGAGGCTCAACGGGTGATGGCCCGGGAGAGACCTGCGGCGATGGCATGGTTTACGACTGTTCTATGGCCTGCGTGTCTCGCTCATCTGCGACCGCATATGTCGGTGATGGCTACTGTGACGATGGTACGTCGGGCATGGACCTCATGTGCGAAGAATACGGTTTTGACGGAGGCGACTGCTCTGGCGGCTCTGGTGCCGATGCTGACAGTGACGGCACGATGCCCGATGAAGGCCCGAGCGACGGCGGAAGCCCAGGTGACGGCGGCAGCTCAAGCGGCGGCAGCACGGGCGGTGGGATCGGCGACGACTGCGGAACCGGCATGATCTACGACTGCGCTATGGCCTGCGTCGCCCGTTCAACAGCCACCGGCTACGTGGGTGACGGCTACTGCGATGATGGCACATTTGGCGTCGACCTGATGTGCTCCGAGTTCAGCTACGATGAGGGCGACTGCGAAGACGACGGTGGCTCACCCGGGGATGACGGCTCGCCAGGAGATGGTGGCTCATCAGGAGACGGGGGGACGCCAGGCAGCGGTAGCCCAGGAGATTCCTGTGGTGCTGGGGAAGTCTACGACTGCTCCGGGACATGCGTGAGCTCCGCGACCGCCGCAGAGTACATCGGTGATGGGTTCTGTGATGACGGCTCATGGGGCTACGACCTCACCTGCGGTGAGTTTTCATTCGACGGCGGTGACTGTGACGGTGCCGGCGATGCCGATGCAGATGGAGGCCCCCCAACTGGTGACGGCGGCGGTCCACCTGCTGGTGGCGTTGGTGACTCATGCGGCGACGACATGGTCTACGACTGCGACATGGAGTGCATTTCATCGACCATCACATCCGGCTGGGTAGGTGATGGCATTTGTGATGATGGAGACGGGTACACCAACCTGGACTGCGCCGAGTACGACTTCGACGGCGGTGACTGCGACAGCAGTGGCGGTTCAGGCAGCACCGATCCTGGTGACACATGCGGCGAGGGTCAGGTCTACGATTGCGAGCTGACTTGCGTCAACGAGGCCACAGCCACCGGATACCTGGGCGACGGTTTCTGCGATGATGGTTCATGGGACATGGTCCTCGACTGCGCCGAGTTTGACTTCGACGGTGGTGACTGCGAAGACGACTCATCCGAGGAACCCGCCCCCGGAGACGCGTGCGGGGACGACCAAGTCTATGACTGCTCAATGACCTGTGTGACCGAATCCACCGCACTTGGCTGGGTCGGCGACGGACTCTGTGATGACGGCTCATGGGGCTACGATCTCACCTGCGATGCATTTGACTTCGATGGTGGCGACTGTGAGGAGGAGACCGGAACGGATGTGGGTGATTCCTGCGGCGAAGGTCAGATCTACGACTGCTCAATGAGCTGTGTCGATGAGGATACCGCCACCTCATACCGGGGTGATGATGTCTGTGATGACGGCGCCTGGGGCTACGACCTCGACTGCTCTACGTTCGATTTTGATGATGGTGACTGCACTGGAGCTGTGCCCACGCCGGGTGATGAGTGTGCCGATGGTCAAATCTACGACTGCGACATGACCTGCGTATCGGAGAGCCTTGTCACCTCTTGGCTCGGCGATGGCGAGTGCGATGAGCTCAGCTACGGGAACCTCAACTGCGAGGAGTTCTCATACGACGAGGGTGACTGCGATGGAAGCAGCGGCGGTGGAAGCACTGGCGGCATCGGTGATTCTTGTGGGGAGGGCCAAGTTTACGACTGCTCAATGACCTGCGTCTCCGAGCTCACGGCATCGTCGTACACAGGCGATGGCACATGCGACGACGGCTCCTGGGGCTACGACCTCGACTGCTCTGAGTTCTCATTCGACGACGGCGACTG
>Ga0115012_10000191_pt1 | contig 34960 bp, 66 predicted proteins | sample TroAtlMetagenome_FD_88706 | JGI IMG/M metagenome (GOLD analysis project Ga0115012, IMG submission 88706) | Marine eukaryotic phytoplankton communities from Atlantic Ocean - Tropical Atlantic ANT10 Metagenome | ecosystem: Environmental > Aquatic > Marine > Oceanic | place: Tropical Atlantic... | reverse complement strand
TCTCATATCCTCGCAATATGGATGTTCATGCCAATGAAGACGATGAGAAAATATTTGATAATCATCTCGTAATAGTTCATCTTCACGCTTATCAAATGCCTTACACCATTCAAAAAATTTGGCTTTACGTTGATCTAAAGTCCAATCTTCCATCCACGATGTTTTAGGTTTACCTCTTGCATTTAATTCTGGAGATATGGTATTATTATATGTTATGTTCACAGTGTCCAACCCATTATTATAAAATAAAAATATGCAATACTAGCAAATACAAATAATACAGTTTTAATGTATATCCAATTTATGTCTTCTTGGGTAGTTGCTCGTTTTTTCTTTTCAACTGCATCCCATTTTCCTAAGTTACCCACAACATGCTCCATAATATAATTTCCAAAATGAATAAACTGCATATGCAAATATGAAGCTCATTCCTGGAAGAAATAATAAATAGACAAATACTCTATCCCATCTAATCTTCGTCATTTGGTTTCTCCTTCAATAGTCCTCTCAACCAAAGAATATACGATCTGACCTTTTCACCCAACTCCATATTGTTGGGGTATTTGTCAACGTATTCATTAATTATGTCTAGTGGTGTTTTCATAGTGATTCCTTTTAGCTTATTACCCATCCTTGACTTAATAAGCTTTGTACTTTTTTGTATTTTAAAACTTTTACTGCATCACCCTTTTTAATTGTAACCAATTGATTACGACCTATCTTTTTTTCCGTACGTCTAATTGTTAAATCTACTTTTCTATCCATACAAACTACTCCATTTAAATGATCTATTTCATGTTGAACACATACAGCTTCCAACATTCTCAATTCCTTATCGTTCTTAGCTTTACTTTTATCTTCCCAACTCCCAGTTCCAGTCTCTCCAGTTTCAACACCTGAAAATATCCAACTTCCAGCTACTTGTGCAGTCTTAACTTCAATCGTGTTATAACGTTTAGTATTAACTCCCTTTCCTGGAAAACTTAAACAACCTTCGTAATAATCAATCTCATTATCTTTAGATATAATCTCAGGGTTGATGAGTACCAAAGGTTCACGAACGTTGACAACGGCCACTTGTGCATCAATTCCCACTTGATTAGCCGCCAACCCAATCCCGTCTTTTCTTTTGTTAAGTATCTGAAATAGTTTCGTTGCAATAGCCAATCCTTCTTCAACGGAAACCTCCTTTAGCTTTTTATGTATTAACGGATTATCATGCTTTAAGCAATTTACCACTTTTTCCAAGATGTAGCTCCTACCTTTTTAACATATAATTGAGCATCATCATCGTCTTTAGCCAAGAACTTTACAGGTACAGCATCTTCACCTACACCTTCAAGATATGTATATTGTTTGTAATCACCAAATTGCTTTTGGTCTTTATTTATTTTTTTCATTTATAACCTCTTCATATAACTTGTTAATAGATTTTGTGTCACCACCTTGTTTAATGAGTGCATCTTTTCTTTTCATTATGGTGAGTGGAACATCAGCCAAACTTGGCGGACGTCCCCATTCATCACACATAACTTTCTCTTCTAACCACTCTTTCTTACTTGGTATGGCCATCTAAGAACTCCTTCTGTTTAGAAAATGCAGCATCTACTTCCTTTTTTGCAGCCTTAGCTTTTGCTGCATGCTTAAGTAGCTTTTTATTTTCTGCAACTTTCTTAGCACTTTTATTTGCCCTATGACCAGCTTTAATCTTTTCAATATTAGTTGGAGGCAATGTACCTTTTAATTTTGGTTGCTCTACACCTTTATGGAATACAGTACCGTCTGAATCTACAAATTCCTTTCTCCATCTCCAACCTCTTGGCCTACCAGTACTAGCAGTTCTGCCTTTACTTGAGAACAATTTGTTACGCTCATCTTCTGGCATTAACGATAAACATCGATGGAGTAAAGCATTACTACCCATCACAGATGAGGCTGTCAAACTAACGTTGGCAACTGGCTCACCAGTTTCTCTACAATCCATGTATGCTATTCCATCAATGAAATAACCACCATTCTTTTTAAATGTAGCTTCTTGATTCATTACTTACTCCTATGTGTTAATAATGTTGGCGTACAATTATAAATACCTCTGATTAAACCGTCTTCATTCATAACTTTAACTTGCACGTTCTTACGCATAACTTTCTCAACCACACCAGGTGCAGTAGTTCTGTTATTCATCTTAACAGTAACTAGATCACCTTTCTTAAAGTTGAAACGATAGTTTGCAGTTAATTCATTAATACGACTGATAGCTAATTTATTTAGCATCCTCAAATCGTCTATATTCATGTTGTTGACTTGATCTATTAGTGTCATTTAGTAACCTCTTATTTGTTATGATAGAATCTACTAAACAATACCGGTTAATGTACATGCTTTTTTTCACTTTTTATAAAATAATTTCATGCTCATCTTCATAAGTCTTAAGAATACGTTTAACTAGTGGATGTCTGATACAATCATCTCTAGTAAATGCCATATGATCTACACCTTCAACATCTTTTAATCTAAACCATACATCATAAAATCCACTTCTCTCATAATCCATTACACCATTATTTTTATACTTATCACACTGTGACATATCTCCTTGTACTATCATTTTGCAGTGATGCGATATTCTAGTCATTAACGTTTTAATCTGCATAGGAGAAACGTTTTGTGCTTCATCTAATATCACATAACAATCTTCTAAGTTTACACCTCGTAAAAAATTAAGAACACCTATTTCTACTTTCCCATCAGATACAAGCTTTTGTGCTTTGGCCTTTCCAACTATATTATCTAAAATTGTGAATGTTGATTCATTATATTGTTGTATCTTTTTATCCAATTCTCCAGGCAAATATCCTAATTTATCTTCATTGCCAACATCAACTGTTGGATTGATTATTATTAGTTTATTATATGGAGTTCCTCTTCTCAATACATCTTGTAATGCCTTATAGATCGATACGTAAGTCTTTCCTGTTCCAGCTATACCATGACAAAGTATAAGTTGATTTTTAAAGTCACTCATCTTTTGATAAAATAATTTTTGGTTATCTGTCAGCGGTTTAAAGTTGTTTACGATCTTTGGAATTTGGCCTACAGGTGTCTTGTATAATCTGCCATTTTGTTCATAACCATTATTTATGTTAGGATTTATCATGGTAACCATCCTCTATATTGTACGTATTAAAAAACTATTTCTTCACATATCCCGGGATTCCTCCCTTTAATATACTTTTCTCCTCTGTTTTAGGTTCTTCTTCGGGATCTTCCTTATTTTCAGTAAATATTTGTATATCCTTCTTCTTGTCCTTGTACATTTCCCACCAACGTTTCTTTTTTTCTCGAGCTATTGGTTTAGTTGGCGTATTTCCAATTTGCTCGAATGCCATATTCGCAGCTATAACTAAAGATACTGCAAGTGGATCAAACACAAATATCAAAATGAATATGAACCATTTAACAACGGTATCTATTTCTGTGTCAAATACTCTGGCTAAATATATAGCTGGACCGACGTCAACGCCAGTGTCCACTAGTTTTGCCTTAAGATCTCCAATTTCCTGTTTTATAACTAACGTTTGTTTATTTAAATCATTTATCTGCGGTTGATATTCGGCTCTTAATTTCTTTCTAGCCGTACGATAGTTTTCAGGTAATTCTTCTATAGCTGTTTCCATTTCTAATTTTAAAAATTCTTTATCATCATTCAGTTGTCCTAATTGATCTTCTTTAAAGATTAATATTGTCGATTGCTTTTCAAAATCTGTCGTGGCTCCTTGATATGCATTAGACAAATAACCGAATATACCCATAGATGTAATTATAATTAAAACGAATGTGCCGACAAGTAAATAGTTTTTAAGAAACGTGGGTACTGTATTCCAATATCTGTATAGAAACGAGGCAGTAACAAGCTTAGCAAATTCAAGTGAGCCTGCCATAATAACGACACTCGTCTGTGCGCCGGCAAATAATTTTGATAGTCCAAATACCGAGAAGAAAGCTGCACTGAAAGCCACAAGGCCAGCACTGAATGCCACTAAGTACGGGAATGTTTTTGAGTTTACGAAATCCATATACTATTAAATATCAGAAAATTCGGCATCTATTACGGTTTGACAAAAATAATATGTATCACCATTTCTTAATATGGCATCTACACCCCATTTTGCTTTCCAATAATCTCCTCCTTTACTATCAACACTTTCAACTGATTGTGTTCCTTTAATGTAATATAATATATCGTTAACGTTAATAAATCTATTTCTCATAATAATAAATAGAGCGGCAGAAAGAATCTACCGCTCCATCCTTTTATAACCGGATTTGTCGTATCTCTACGAGATCTTTACGAAGTTCCTTTTTGGTTTCGCTTCTTCTTTTTTGGGTATTTCGATAGATAATAACCCGTCTTTGAAATTGGCTTTAACATTGTCACCATCCAAAGAATCTCCTAATGTGAACTTACGTTCGAAAGCTGAATGCTTAAGCTCTCTACGTAATACTGTTGCACCATCATCTTCATCAAAACCATGCTTACTACCCTTTATTGTCAGTATATCATCTTCAACATCCACCTCTAGATTTTTCTTATCTATTCCTGGAATTTCAGCTACAACACCAACTTTGTCATCGTATTCATATACGTTAACCTTAGGATATGCAGTGTTTGAAAATGGATTAACACCAACTGATTGCGCAACTTCTGGGAAGTTCGTCTCAAACATGTTATCAAACATCTTATCGAATGGTGCTAAAAAATTATCTCTTGACATTGTGGGAAAACCACCTCTTCTTACTATTAAGCTCATTACTTTTCTCCTTGTTATTCTTATGAACTAACTTGAGTACCTAACCATTTAGCGTACCCATATAGTATACTGAAAAAAGTATGCCAAAGTATTTTGATTGCCAATATGGCATTTATCTGAGTATTATTCCCATTTGGTGTGCCAATGTGACAAACTTACTGTTCCATTTGGCACGATTAAATGAATCTAAAAGTTGATTTGCTTCTGATCTATTAACTGGTTTATCAATTATTTTGTCCTTCCAGCTTATTGTTTGTGCATCACTTTTAGAACACACCTCCAATAATGTCAATAGATTCCTAAATTCAAAGAATGCGGCCATTGTAGATCCCATTCTTTTTCCTTGTGTCATTAATATGAACTTATCATAGTCCGTTAGTTTGTTCATTTCCATTTTAACTTCCCCTAATTAAGTTGTTATTTGAATTAATATTATTGCTATAGCCAACAATAAACTTATCATAGTCTTCATTGTTGGTGCTTCACCTAATAAACCCCATGCCATCATCCCAAATATTACAGTACCAATTCCAAATCCAATTAATCTCATATTCCAAAATGCACCGAAATATTCATAAGACCACTTGGCACTATAAAAAAATAGTGGAGCTATTAGCAAACTTGTTGCGTACATCCACCATAAAGACTTCATCCACGGTTTATCAGGCCAGGCAACCCAACCTTGTAATTGAAAAAATACAATAAGCCCACCTAAAGATTGAGCCAATATTGCCATTAATAATTTGCTCATATACCTAGAATATCCTCGTCATCATCGACTTGCACATGCCATGGCTGACCTTCGGTGCCACGACTATCAGTCCATTCACCGTTTAAATCCATTTCGGCTATTTCGTGTTTTCGTTTAAGCTCATCCATTCTTTTTTGATCATCCTGTAATGTTTGATATATTGAACCAAACAGATCTTTTATTGCAGACCATAGTGATGTTATACTTGCCTTTCTCATAACCTAACCTTTATGTGTGTGAAAAAATTTCTTTTTATTCATAGTCTTTAATGTAGACTTAATGTCATCGATATCGTTTTCAATCATATCAATCTTCTTGATCATGGCTTTGTATTGTCTATCTAGCTTATCATCGATGTCTTCCATCTCCATATAGAGATCGTCTATGTGGCCAACCGTTGCGTCTCTTACATCTTGAATGTCATCTCTCGTTTTATCATGTGCCTTAATTGTCACCATCTCTAAGATCTTTTTATTCATCTTAGCTTGTTCATTTAGTATTGCTGTCAATCCTTCATCTGCTAATTGTCCACTCTCAACCATTCTACTTAAGAAGTGTATTTCGTCAATTATCTTATTTAGTTCTTTAACATATAATCGTATTGTCTTCGGATCAGATACCTTTGTAAATGCAGATACATCTTCATTTATTATCCGATACGATTCTTCCCATTCATCAATCTTATTGTTTATCTTAGACATGTGAATAATGGAATACGCAAGATATGATACAACAATTACACCTAACAATCCACTAATAATATTTTTTATCATAACGATACCTCAATTCCTACTTTAGCTTTATAATAATCTTGGCCCTTTAGACGTGATATTTCACCTACGTTATACAATCTAATTTTATCTGTCAATTTCCAAGATACTTTAAACTTATCTTCAAATTCAAATGTGGTATTTTCACCGTTCTCATCTGGTGGAAAGTAACCATCGAACGTTGCTTCAACCTCTATTTTGTCATCATAATACTTTTTCTTTTTGCTCACACCAACAGATGCAAACGTTTCATATACTTTTAGTGTCTCATCTGTTGAACGTGTTGTAAGTCCAGCTGTCATACCCAAAATCACACGTCTCCAATCAAGTTTAAGATACTTAACGTTTTGACTTTCTTTGTTCATATACTCGGGCTTAAAATACACACCGTCTTCAAACTTGAGCCATACTAAATCATCAATATATTTTGTACCCAATTCCCTTTCCCATTGACGATTCACATGAAAGTATTTGTGACCCATGCCTATGCTCAATTCGTAATCATCTGGATTGGGCTGTACGTTCGGTGTTCTCATTGCAAATGAACTAAACAACATTACACCCGCAAGTAAGCTATCTATTACCATTCTTCTCTCCTTCCAAAGTTATTCTTTTCTATTCTCTTTTTGAGATGTCTTTTGTATTGCCATAAAAATATTAATTTAGAAATAAACTCTAATACCTGTACCAACTTGCTGCTCATACCATAATCCTTTGTCGTCATGCCATACATAAGGGTTTTCTGAATTCTCTACCCAATTAAATTGAGAATAGTATTCTCTATCCTTACGAAGTAAATTAGCACGATGTGATGAATGAAATTCTGCTTTACCTAACCAATGTGGCTTAGTCATTCTATTGCCTAAATCATATAACTTCATATTGTTATTGTAACCTCTACGTTTCCATTCTTCTATAATAATGTTGGTATACAATTTAAGTGCACTAAGATATGGTCTCCACATTACAGTTATTGGGTGGTTCAACCAACCTGTATACGGTTTACCATCTTTACGGGGTTTGCCTTCAATTGCATTAATGATTTGCATACCCTCGACTCGTTGTTTACCTAATCTCCGCCAATCTAAAACCTCGGCAGATTTTGTAAATGATTCATATGGTAAGAATGTCTGCATTATTTCTTTTTCCTATGTTTTAATTTCATTTCTAATTTTTTAATTCGTTTTTCTAGTTTGTTAATGTAGTCATATATCTCGAAGAGGTTTAATGTATCAGTGTGCTTAATCATTTCCAACGCCGATGATCACTTATTATATAATAATAATTATCCGCAGTTGGATCCCAAAAAGCCTTAATGGTTTCCCACTTTCTATGTTTTTTACAATACAAACTCAATCCTTCTTGATGATTGATTATAACAGGCTGGCCGTATATGTGATTTGATTCTAAATACCTGTCCCATATTTTAAATCCGGATGGTTCTTCTTGTGCTATAGTTTTATTTATTGCACCATTTGGTGCAGTTGTACAACCCGAATCTTGTATAAATAAACACAGTATTACAATAAGTTTACTTAGCTTTTTTATTTCTTCGCTTATATCTACGTTTCGGTTTTGGCTTTTCATTGTTGTCTCCTAATATGAAGGTTATCATGTCTTTACATATCTTATTCAACTTATCCATTTTGTTTCCCTTTTTTTATTTGTAGCCCGTAGGAGAATCGAACTCCTGTTGCCAGGATGAAAACCTGGAGTCCTAACCACTAGACGAACGGGCCATTATTTAAAAGATCTTCCAAGAATTTTCCTTTATAATCTCTTTAATCTTAGTCTTGGCATCTGATCCAATCCAACATTCATCATCATTAACTGCACGGAAATGGTTATAATATTCGTTATACGGACCTTGCTGTACATAACGTTCAAATGACTTAGCATTTGCAATTGCTTTAATATGTAAAATTCCAGTATCCTCATTTAAATATGTATTACAAATATAATCAACATTCTTTCTATCAACTGCGTCATAAAACTGTGTGTAATTTACAGGTACCCACCAATCTTTATCTGTCAATGGACATTTTATTTCTATTCTAGTTCCAGGCTTATTACTTAAAAATGATACATCATAATCGTAAAAGCCCAGACCAGTCCTACAGAATTGTGGAAACTGCCTAGTAAATGCATGTTCAGCTGCAAGACCTCGTATTGATTTTAATATTGCATCATCGTATGTCCTACTCTTACCCTTCGAAACTGCTGTTGCCAAATTATGCACTTCCTTTAAGAAGTCATGAGGCGCTGCGTCATGATCTAATAAATCACTAACGTCTGATTGGCGTAAAGCTGATGAAGGAAAATCACCCATTATATACTCTCATTATTAATTCCCTTAATTGCTTAGTGTATAGTTTAGGATTTTTAAACTCACCACTAAAATGTTCTAAACACACAACAGAATCTTCCCATTGTGACCGACTAATTGTCGGACTTTTTATACCCATTCCAACTTGATTTGACAATGCATATACCCACGGTTGCACAGCTCCATCAATTACGGGTGCAATACCTATTACACATTCTATTTCTCCGTCTACAAATATTGCATATAATAATAACACGTTATCATCTACCCAATCAAGTGATTTGGATTCTGGATAATCGTGAAACTTTAATAGTCCGTTATACTTTTTAGCTTGACTAGTTTTATATTCGAGATAGTCAAATGCCCTACCACATGTTGAATTAAATACACCTTCACCATCCCACTTATGGCCAAAACCAGTATTCTTGACACCTAACAATGTTGACACCATATCTTCACGACGATACGGATCTTTACTCAATTCTCGTTTGATCCAAGACTGCTGATCGGGATTTAACTTGGCTAATATGGATTCTAGCATTAATCTAGTAGATAGTCTTCTAGTTCTAAATCGTCATACTCGGCTGTATATGATATTCCGTCTGAAGGATTTTCTCTCTCGTTAAGGAGATAACCTATATAATCATTGTCAACTGCAACATCTTTTGTTTCATCTAGTTTCTCGCCAACAGTAACATCAACTGTTGCGCCATCATCTTGCATATCTAACAATGCTTGAAGTGCAGGATTCTTACTCATTATGCATACTCCCAATGACCGTTAAGTGCAGCGTTAAAATCTGGATTGGAATCCAAATATAATTTCATATATTCTTCTTCATCTTCTGGAACAGCATCCGCATGTTCTTTACAATTACCACATAGTTGGTCATTGATAATTAACCCAGCACCGCAGCACTCTGAAACCCAATCACCATCATAATCGTCAACTGAGCTAGTCGTAATAAATGGACCGTTCTCATCGACATCTACATCGAAATTATTTGGATCTGGAATATCTCTGTCCAAGTCTACTTCTGTTGAATGGAATTCTGGAATAAACTCTACACCTTCAGATAATTTAATTCCATCGACTATTTGATTTTTATTTGTTTTCATTAGTAACCTCTTTTATATTATACTAGAATCTAAACGTAAATACCGGTTATTGTACATGTTTATTTTCATTTATTTTAAATTATTTTCTCTGCTTTTCAGCTTCCTTTGCTATTAAAAACCACATTATTAAACTACCAACAAATATCATAGTAAACATTATCATTAGTTTTCATCTCCTAGTTTAATTGTTAATTCTTCCAACTCAGTTTGAGCAGCATTAATATAGTATAGTGAATCACTATTTTCCTCGGTGTCGACACCGGTATTATATGCATTCTCTAACATGTCATCAATCTCTTTCAAGATCTCTAATAACTTTTCTTTATTCATTATGCTAATTCTCCCCACATTAATAGTGAACAAACAACTAATTCATCTCCATCAGTCCACATTCTGTTTTCTGGTAAATCGTTGTACTCTCTGTAGATTTCGCCAGTTGTACTGTTCCATATTTGAATTATTTGAATATCTTCACCGTCTGGAATCCATTCAACAGTGATCTCTTGATTTTCATTAAGAGCCTCATTCAACTCTACATTTCTGTCAATAAGCTTACCTTCAAACAGTAATTGTGCAACTGTAATTTCTCTAACACCAGGTCCGACTTCATCGACACCTATCTTATCGTTAGCTTTAAATATTTTTTCTTGTATGTTCAAGTTCATTAGTAACCTCTTATTTATTATACTAGAATCTACACGTAAAAACCGGTTAATGTACATGTTTATTTTCAAAAAAGTGAAAATAATTTAAGTTATTATTTCATCGCTTAGATTCTTTAACGAGGTTGTTTGATACCTGTGCACTCAATACAGATTGGATTGTAAAGTATAGAGAAGGATTGCGCTTAAGTAACTCTTTAAATTCGGGCTGTTTCCATACAAGACATTCACAATCGTGCTTAACAATACATGTAGCAGTTGCAGGTTTTCCAGTTAAGAACGACATCTCACCTACAAACTGACCATCTTTAAGTTCTGCTACCCACTTATTATCAACAACCACATCTACAGTACCATTATAAATTAATATTAAATCTGTTACCGGTGTACCGTGTCTGATTATCTTTTCTCCAGATACAAACGGTCTCCACTCTGCAATCTTTGTTATCTTTAGGAATTCAACAGGTGTCATCTCACTAAACAGTGTTTCGTATAACTCTTTATCCTTAGGTGCCATTTTAATTGGTCTCTTCTCATATACGATTACTGCTACATGATAAAGATTGACCAATATAAAGACAATATTCCAGTTAATAGCCAACCACATCGGATCTGCAGGTATGGTGTAATTATAAAATACAGAGAATAAGCTAGCCAATATGGACACTACTCTCAGCCATAAAATGTCCTTAACAAGAAATGAAAAGGCTATCAATCCAAATGCCAAATGTCCCGCTATTGCTGCGATAGTCATTAGTTTAATTCCGGTTCAATTGTATACCCTTCATCTATAACCAAAAACTTTAATATCCATTTCTTATCTTTACCCTCATCCCACTCTTCATAACCAGCCAGTTTACAATTCGGTGTGGTCATTCGTTTTACGACTGAATCGGTTTGAGATTCTTTATCACATACTATAATGATCTCATCTCCGTTATTCCTAACCATGACTTTGTTATCGGGTGTGTTATATACTGTGTCTTCTTTCATTATGCTTCAGCTTTTTCTACTGGTTCATCTGCCCAGATATTGGCTTCCCAATCTATATCCTCTAGTCCATACTTGACATTTAATGTTTGGATTTCTTCATTACAGTCAGCGACATTTGTCTTTAGATCAGCTATTTCAGCCTTGTATTTCTTTTCTAATTTGTCGAATGTGGATTTACATGCATAAAACCCGACATAAAAGAAAATTAAAGCTATGACCCATGGGTTGTTTAGAAATTCAATAATGGCCATATTATCTCCGTTTAATTTAAATACTGTCGAACGTTCTCTTTATATTGCTCAACCGTCATATTGTTCATGTCTAAAACCTTAGTATCAGACGGGAAAGATTTAAATGTATTAAAATCCTCTACCAACCCAAGCTTAAGCATCATTTTCTGTCTGCCTGTCGGGTGATCTATTATATCTGAAGTTCCCCATACTTCATTGAAATCTAAGTGGTCGTACATTTCTCCAGGTCGTATATAGTTTTCTATCCATCTAATGCTATCACACATAACATCTTCCGCATTATATGGTACAGAACCTGTATCTTTATAAACCATTTCCATAACCTCGTCCATGAACTTTTCTTTATTCATCCTAGTAGTCGGCTTTGCCATATACTTAATGCACTCTACTGCGTTCGTGCCATAGTAGAACATAGACTCACGAACAACATACTGTGGAAACCAATCACAAATGTCGGATATGAATGCGGCATATTGAAATTTAAACTTCCTAAACCCGTGCTTAACATTCCAATCAAATAACCAATCTCCTATTTCCCGTATCTCTCTCTTTCCACCTTGTTCTAACCATTCAGCCATCTCTCTAACCATTTTAGGTACGTGCTCAACCATAAAGTAATCACCATTTCGTTTATACTCTGATCCTTCAGGCGGTTTAGGAAATGCAGGAAACTGATAGCCTATTGATGTATAGAATGGTTCGTGTTTACCGTTTGTTATTCTAGCAGCCATCTCTTCTATTGTATGATCTAAGTAGAAATGTGGGATAATAGTGTTGTGATAACCGGACGGTTTTTGTGCATAGTTTATTGCAGAACCAGTTAACCTATGAACCATGAAAACATATAACCATTCTGGTAATCCGAATATGGCTTGCTTATCTTGCCATGCTCGAGATACAACGTTACGTTGAGGAGACATCATACCTCTTTGCATCTTATCCCAATATGGGTGATCTTCGTTATACCCATAAAAAACATCATTCATAAGTTGACTGAATCCTGCATACTTACGTTCTACTACATCATATAACTGAACCTTACACATTAAATCATCACCGCCATCCCACTCTTCATGCGGTATATGACCTAAGTTACAATCTTCCTGTTGCTTCTTAGCTAGGTCAAAATACTTTAAGAAATTGTCATAATATCTTGTTGGCTCTATACTCATTGTATCTCCTATAACACACTACAGTATCGCTCACCTCTATCACATAATATGGTGAATACTATACCGTCTGGTTTATTACGTTCTATCCATTTTTCAGATGCAAGTACGTTGGCTCCTGCTGATATTCCTACGAATAATCCCATTTCCTTGGCCAACCTACGACTACGTTCTTTTGCATCTTCGGTGGATATTGTTATTATCTCATCTACTCTGTCTAGTTCTACTAAATACTTTGATCCATCTCCTATACCTTCTATACCGTGTAGACCTGGTTCTCCTCCACTCATGACTGCATTTTCAGCTGGTTCAACTGCTACTATCTTACCAGTCCATCCATAATCATGGAAACCCTGTTGTACACCCATCAATGTACCACCTGTACCAGTTCCAGCAACGAATGCCGATATATCTCCCATCATGTATGAACTAATACGTAGCTCATTAAATAGTTCTTCTCTATGGCACTCAATATTCAGGGGGTTTGTGAACTGATGAAGAGACTTGCCTTTTCCTTCTTGTACCATATCATCTTTTATTTGTATTGCCCGTTCGAAATCTCCAGGTTCTACCTCTATTAATTCGGCGCCAAACATCTTTAACAGTGTCTTACGTTCTTCCGACATATTAGACGGCATAACTATAATACAGTTTAACCCTCTTTCTGCACACATCATTGCTAACGATATCCCCGTATTTCCACTTGTTGCTTCAATTACGGTATCACCCTTCTTTAGCTTCATTCTATCTAATATGTATTTTACAGGTCTGTCCTTTATTGAACCACCTGGATTTACTGATTCTAACTTACCATACAACTTATCTGATAACTTTATTACTGGTGTATTGCCTACTTCCACGTATCTTTCCATGCTTTAGTTGTTTCTGGAAATGCTAAACTCATGATCTCGAGTAAAGCTATTGCATACTGCTGTATTTCCCACTGAGCAGTCTTCTCATATCTTAATTCTATAAAGTTCATAACGGCTTGAAAGCTTGCAGTCCAATAAACTTCTGTGTACTGATTCAACGGTAAGATACATCTAGCTTGTTCTTTGCCCACACCTAACTCTAATAGTTTGCGGTATTGTTCTTTAGCATGAAACACGGCCATATCCCAATGATGCTTAGCATATCCACTTCTAACAGAATCTATAGATCCTTCGGTGGCCTGCTTATTATCTTCTGACTGTTTTCTAAATACAGACGGTGTATAGTAATCTTCTACCTCTACATATCTACCACTAATCTCATTCCATGCATGATCCTTAACTGAACTGTTAGAAGACGTTTCAATACCAACAACATGTTTATACCACTGCCTCATCACAAACTCAGGTGCCTTAATATGGAACTGTGCTTGTATGTGTCTGAACGGAGAGAAGTGTTTATACTTTGCTAGGTACTTAACTAGTCTTCTATCACTGTTATCAAATACGTCCTTACGTTTACCAAATGATACACGTGCAGAGTTAACAACTGTTAAATCATTACCTAATGTATCTACTAACTCTACAAATCCGTTGTCTAATACATCATACTTTTTATGGGCTAATACGTTCATTATATCCTAGTACCCTCATATTCAGATATGATCTCCTCTGCTTGAGCGTATTGTCCATCATAACTATTTAGGTCCAAATACCAGCCCTTCTTGCCATTGATTCCAACCTTTATATGTGCGACTATTAATTCAGCTAGTTCTCCATTACTGATAGGTTTCCTACGTGAATTGTACTTATCTAATACTTCTTTAATTAGTTTCTTCATTACATCCTCGGTTTATTCTGTTCTGTTAGGTATGCTATGTAAATTAGCAGACATACCACTAAAAATTCAAACATCTCTTATTTCTCCCCAGTCCCGTTGACTGTCTATGTCATATATTGATTCATCCTCTAACAGTGGCTCCTTTCCAACATTCCACATCCATGCTCCTGTATATCCTCCTACTGACTTAGTTCCCTTATGCATCATATACTTCCATACCTTAGCGTCATAATTATACACAGTTGGAAAGGGCGGCCACCACTTTTCCTTTTCGTTTCGTAAGAAAGGTAGCGGATCAGATATTACATCTGATCTACCTAACTCGCCTTCTTTGAGGTTTCTAGATACGGCGACTGAATAGAACTTAGCATTGGGCCATCCGATTTGTAATCCTCTTGATAGGACTCCAGTAGATATGGCACACCATACCTCATCGGGTTCACCACATTCTCGTGCTATAGTGTCCGCTACTCTTACTACTCCAGCAACTACAAGTGGGTGGTATAAACCTAATGGTACGAAAAAACCACCCGTTTGCTCGGCGTACTCTTTGGCCATTTTATTTAAATTAGGCATGGCCGCTATTCGCCTAAACTTTGGTACGGCCCCTCTCTCAATACACACAGCTTGATGATCCGAGACCTTCTTACTAGAGGGCATAAATAGTACAACCTTTTTACCGTACCTCTTGGCAGCCTCGAGGATAGAAACTCCTGCTAGTCCCTTCCTTGGCTGCACGTATACAATGGTATCTTCTTTGACTTGGCTCATCATATAGTCACCGAACCTAGCTTTACTGCCTACTATCTTATCGTCTCGTACGACGTTAAAGCCCTCATGTTGTACTACTTCGGGCACGCCGTATGGATCTTCCCATCCTTCGGTTTGTTCTAAGTACCACTCTCGTGTATACTCGCTTAGGTCTTTATTGATACCATCTGTGATATGTTTATTGTGGCTCACAGAACTGACCACTCCGATTCATTGTATCTACGATAATGCGTAGGTGCCATATGAACCGATCCTCCCAACTCCATATAAGTCTTAGCGTATTCTTCTCCATCCATTGTATATCTCTCTACTGGTGGGCTGATACAATCAAACTCTGACTCTTTCATCTTCTTCATCATTATGAGATCTAACTGTATTCTCTGTCCTCTTTCACCATAGAACGGTGTCTTCTTATAATATCCGGTCTTGGGTATCTTTCTATCCTCATGCTCGATGGGCACAGGCGCACACAACTCGACGGTCACACCCACACGGTCGCGAAAGGAACGGACCGCATCTAAATACTTATCCATTAAAACAGAGACAGATATGCTCTCATCCCTCATTAGATGATGCCGAACATCGATAGAACCAAGACATAGTGTAATACCTTTTATATTATCGGGTATTTCGATATCATCAAGCCTATTATTCTCCATCACACCAAACATGGTACGGCCATCCTTCTTCATAATAGCAGAACCCATACGTGCAAATGCGGGAGTGTGCGAATCACCCCACGCCAACCATTCAACGGTCGGAACGGAGAGTTGATTCATATACGGGATTTGCTTACACATCTTGGACAGAGCCTCACACCATTCCGCAGTAATCTGTTTACTGGTACTCTTGGCATTTAAACGTGCGGCCAACTTCTCACCGTAATCGGGCATTTCCCAATCAAGAGATACAATCCTTTCATGGCCAACAGCCATTAAGCGATTAAACCTCTCAAACACTTCATCACCGGCCCCGGCAAATAAGTTCAAAGCACCAGACCAGTTCACACCGTGGTCCAAATAAACCTTATCATATTGCATTATTTGGTCATCACATCTATTGACCACATCAGCGTTAAGTAATTCAGCCCAACCGAGAGACCAACCCCTTACATGACTCTTCTCATGCGCAGGTATATTGGTAGCCGGACTCGTTATAACCTTATTCATAGAAACCTCTTTCTGTTTATTATATATATTAATTTAAAAGTTCAAAAGCTTATTTATTTTTATTCACCACCAAGGAATCTACATAATCCTTAGCCTCTCTGAGGGACACATCATGCATACGCCTATAATTCTTAATAGCAGTAATCTTCTGACCTGAATTAGCCAGTTTAGCTAACTCTTCTACTGACGCCCCACATAACCTACCGAATATAGAGTACTTAGTCCATAGGGCATTAGCGTGTCTCTTCTCTACCTTAGATAACCCAGTCTTAGAGTGCTGATAGTTATTCATTATTACGGCATCATGTATATCAGCCTTAAACTCTTCAGTCATAATGTAATCCTGACCAGTTTTACCCGATTTGGCCATCTCCGCCCATCTCAAGATCCTGCGTAATAGAGCCTGAGTTAGGGCCTCGCCCTTTTCCGGTGCTCTCACTGTGTTTGGATTTCTTCGGGCCCACAGGTCCTCTGTATTCCAAAGCCTTTGGTTTGTACTCAAGCGGTTCATTCTGCATGGCCTCCTCTAGCCTGTCTATTACTGTCTGTAATTGTTTCATGATTCTCCTTATCCACTACACACCCTAAACATAGGTTCGGGTGGAATAGCATTCTGCCTTCGGTCTTCCCAAAAGGGCGCCTACATGAAGAGCAGTGTTTTTTAAGTTTAGTATTCTTCATATTAGAATATGATATTGTATATATTGTTTATGGGCTGCCAAATTTCAGTAGTGGTAAATTTAGCTTGTGCCCGCACCCAAAAAAAAATTCTTTTTTGATTTCCGCCCAGAACTGACCCGATTAGGGCCAGTCCTCTTAAGGCGGATGAGGTTACCAGTCTCAATTAATCATTCTCCACGTCTGTGAATAACTCGTCTGAACTACCATCATCTGTGTACTTCTGTAGGAGCTGCTTTACGAAGGTCCTCTCTGACTCGACTCCACCTGCTGCGTCAAACTTAGGTAGTACTGCTACCTCAGCTGCCTCTGTTAGGGTGAATCCGTCGTATAATAGGGAAGCTATCTCCACTGTTGCTCTTGTACTGATATGGGTAGATAGTCTACCTTCTTCTGTACTAGACTCGGTACGGGTTATGAATGCTAGTTCTGCTACGTTGTCTACCAACTCGGACTTTACATTAGGATAGAGTCCTCCCAATAATCCTACTTCCTGCTCTTTGTTTAAAACATCCATCTCTATTTGGGTAAACCTATCCAATAAGGCTCTGTCCAATACTCTTGTCGCGGTGTACTCATTACCTATATTAGCCGTTGCAATAAAGGTTACTCCCTTCGCTACGTTAATAGTAGCTTGACCGTCTGCCTCGTCTAGTCTTAAGTATCTCTGTCCTTCATCTAATACTGTCATAAGGATGTTCCACGCTTCAGGATGAGCACGTGATAATTCGTCTAATAGTATTACTGCGTTCTCAGTCTGGATAGCTTTAACAAATAGAGCCTCTGAGAAGTAAGTACCCTTAGCTTTGTCATAATGGGTATTTCCTACTAGTGTAGCTCTCGGATCCTGTGTAGATCCTAAATTAAAATAGAAATCTGGTCTGTCTAAGGCAGTAACTAGAGTCTTAGCTGCCATAGTCTTACCACAACCAGCTGGTCCAGTCATCATAATGTTCTTACCTCTGATAGCTGACCTAACTAAGTACTTCCACTTAACCTCATTCATAATAAGACTGTCTGGTTTAAGTGAATAGCTGTTGTGAATATATGTCAAAGTGTCATTATGATCTTCGCTGACGTCTTCGGTAACCGTAACAACCGGCTTAGTATTATTATACTCTGACTCAGTAGCAGGTCTCCAAAAGACTCGACCGGTAGATCCAACCTTTCTTACTGCATAACCGGTATCACCCAGTAGCTGCTTACGTTTATATGAAGGCATCTCATTACTGTAATCAGTACCGTCTGATGATACTGCTTTAGTACGGCTGCCTACTGCCTCGATTTTAACTATGACATTTTGACTTAATGTGTTTGATTCTTTCATGTGTTTGGTAACCTCTTATTTATTATACTAGAATCTACTAAACAAAACCGGTTACTGTACATGCTTTTTTTCAATTATTTTCATTTATTTTCGGTCTAAAACCGGCGGTTGGGGACGTGAACTAATAGATCTCGGGAGGAGCATCGCTAAAATCTCTATCATCTCCTAACTCTTCGGAATCTGGTTTGGAATAGTAATCATCAGGTATACCTCTAGATTCACCGGAACCAGATACTATATGACCACCAGGCTTAAAGCCAGAGTTGTATACTATCCCGTCTCCATGTTTACGCAGATGAGTATTAACCTTACGCCGCTCCATAAAGTCTATCAGATCAGCCTCGTCAAACATTACCTTACTATTACTGCGGATCCCCATCTTTATATAGGGTAGTACACCTTTCCTGCGATACCCATCTAAGGTACTCTCGGTCATGCGGAGTAACTCAGCTGCTTCTTTTTTAGTAAGATATTTTGGCATAATATATATGTCTATGTGTCATAAAAATAAAGTCACCGCGTACGCATGCATACGTTTAGATCTCTCCTGGGTCTAAGTTTATCTCTATAATAAGTATCGAAAATACTAAAAAAGATATACCTTACCCACATATCTCGAGAGTCTCACATACTCATCAGGTCGCTATTCGTACGGATCGGTTAGGACTTGTATAACCATTATAAGAGGTATGCACACGACCCACAAGACTATCAGACCCGCTAGTATATGTGCAGTCATGTATAGTAACCATATGGCAAGGGTACACAGAATCAGATACTCAATACACTGGAATATCAGATCCTTAAACACCCTTTAACTCGGTATCTAGTTCGGTATTACACTCGGAACATACCAAGACTGGAGCCTGTAAATACATCTCCTTTCCCGTGGGTGAGAGTAACGCGGACACTTTTCTTAATTGTATCTTTTGATCCCATATGGTACTGCCACAAGGTTTCATTATACCGTCCATCGGATCGGTACCCATCGCGGTACACTCAATTACCGTTGTTTTGGAGGGATCTATGTTCATTTGTTGTTGTTCCATTATTGGTTCCTTTCGTTATGCCTCTGCTAATACTAATAGGTTAAGCTCTTCTCGGTTAACGTACATAAATGTTACCCATACCTTCAATTTGGACCATTTCATTTGTCTCTTCCCATGGAATGGGAGTTGAAATAATATGCGTTTCATTGTTATCCTTGAAGTAGGTCTTTGCCGTGCTCTCCGTATAAGTCCCATTGACGCGGTCCCTGTTGTATTTCCTCGTCGACCGTTATCTTACCTTTGGCGGCGTCGACCGTGAAAACCTTATCGCCCGTCGTCATGTAAATCTCGTTGAGTGCGGCTGTTAATGAAGGATGTACTATTGACTCCTTACCATTTAATATATCCTCAGTCAGAACCCACTTATCTCCTGGTGGATGTCTTTCTGCTACTACCTTTATTGCCATGATTATCTCCTATAACCTTTTAAATAACTTATTGAAACATACTCCATACCTTATCGACGATTAATCCCACAAAACCAACTCCTACAATACTTCTCCATTTTTGTGAGTTTTCTCTGAATTGGGTATTTTGTTTAGTCTCTGCCCATAACCCTTCATTTGGATTAAATAGATTTTCTTTTATAAAGCTTAATGTTGAATCAGTCTTACCATGTGCCATTGACATATCGTGTTTTAATTGATCCATCTTCTTATCAAGTTCATCTAATCTGTAGTGTACTAACTCTAAATCTTGCTTGTCTTTCGCGTTCATTACCGTCCCTTATAAGTTCTCGAATATCATACATAAATACTACTTAGCTAAGAATTTCTTATTTAGAACCTTTGCGAGAGATATTAAATTTGTTGGATCAATGAATGAAGAGTCTTTACCATACATCTTTTTGAAGTCTGCCAATGCTCTATCATCACTATATCTTCCGTTTGTTACGTAGAATGAAAGTACTTCAATACCAACCTTACGAAATTTTTCAATCTCACTCTTTGTGTGATTAAGAGCTTTAGTTCCTGAGTAATGGAATGAATTGTTAGCGAAGTATGGCATACCGTCTGAAAGATTTAAAAAGAATGCATCTCTACCATTTGAATCATTAATGATTTGCTTCTCAATAGCAGCGAAACATAATCCTTCTGGTGTAGTACCTTTTGCGTCTAAATACTTCCAAAATTTCTTGATGTGTACAATCTTATTGATCTTAGAATCATATACAACTGCTAATAGTGGTTCATGTGATTTATTTTCAGTTGTTCTAACTGTAACTTGTACATGAATGTTGCCAACCATATCGGCTGCAGTCGCGATAGCAGCTGCACTTTTCATTGCGTTTGAGAAATTATCTCCGCTCATTGATCCACTTGCGTCAACTGAAATATGAAGATAAGCATCTGCGTATTTAGTAGTGAATGAGTGTGAGAACACATTACCGTTATCGAATCCTAACTCTGCAATTAATCTCTTGTCAATACGACCAGATTCTTGTCTTGTCCATTTAGTAGTACGTTCTTCGTTACGAATTTGTAACTTACTACCAAGTTTCTTACCAAGAAGAATACCTTGAGAAATTGACTCTTCCATGTTGTCACCTCTCCATCTGTTGGTTGACATGAATGAGTATGCAATTGAATCTCTATTGAAATCGTTAACATCCTGAATGAAAGAATCAGTTAATTTTGGAACTACAATAACTTTTACTTTAGTATCTTTGTAGAAATGATCATCAACGTCTTTCTCAACTTTTACTTCTTTATGATAAGCACCTGACTTTTCAACTGCAGTTAATGACTGACTATCTTTTTTAGAAAGCTTAGACTTCTTAATTTTACCGTCAGTAAATTGCTTTTGTTTGTCAATTGCTTTATTAATACGATCATGTTCTTTATCTGAAAGTTCATTAGATTCGCCTTCTTGACCTTCAGCTTCCATTTCTTTATCACCTGTATCAACTTCAGTACCATTACCTGAGGTCGAAGGTGATGAACTGTCTTGAGAATCACCAAGTTCCTGCTCACCACCTTCTGAGGTTACATCTTCTTCTTTCTCTACCATATGCTTCATAATCGTATCGTATATGTCACACGCAACGTTAAATGAATCTTCAGTAGATGTCAATCTTGAAATATTTCTAAGACCAAGTTGGTTATAAATAACTCTTAGTCCTGGAAGTGCATCTAAATCTGTATTTTTATTAGTAAAGTTGATGATACGAAATTCATAATGACCATACTCACTAGGATCACTGTAATCTTTTGACTTAAGACCTTTATTGATTGCAGAGAATTCAAAGTATTTTTTATACATTGAGTGATAATAATTTTTATATCCTGGTGCTGATTTAAAAGTCAAATAATCAATACGACGATCTTCAACATAATTTAGAAGACTCTTAATTCGTGGAATCATTTCATTAAATTTTTCCCATTCTTCTGAACCGTATGGTAAACCACCAAAATCAATATCGTAACGTTTTGCAACTTCTTCCTTAAGACCCTTTAAAAATTCAAAATCACTGTGTATGATATGACTACCCTCATGAAGAGCAAGTCCAACTGAAGGATCAAAGTTTTTATCATTAAGACCAGCAGCTAAAGTAACAGTTTTACCGTCTGTGTAACTGTCATTACCTGCAAATTTTACTTTAATATCGCTACGACCAGTAACGATGTTGACATAATTAGAAATAGCTTTACGATATCCAGCAAGGGCAATTAAATCCTTACCTTTTTTCTTTTCTACTTCTTCATCTCTCCACCAAGCATCGACACTACCTGTCATGTTGCCGATCCAGTAATTTGAGTTTTGATTGATTCTTGTCATGTTGTTTAGTAACCTCTTTTATATTATGATAGAATCTAAACGTAAAAACCGGTTACTGTACATGTTTTTTTTCACTTTTTTTCACTTTTTTTCGTTTTTTTTCTACACAACCTCATCTACTTCTTTTACGTATTCAATATCTACCATTCCTTTATTTGCTAAAACCTTTCTAACACTATCTTCACTAATACCACCGATATGAAATGTAATGACACGACCTTCTGGTTTGAATATTGTCATATCTCTACCCTTACACTTATACCACTTATAGTTCATTTCTTTTTTAATCCTAAAAGTTTAAGATTGTGTGATATGAACCCTCCGATCTCTCGTCTTCCAGTCTTACTTCTATATCTATTCTCTAATCGTGTCCATGGACAGTCTAATGTTCGACTAAATCCCAAATGCATTATCCACGCACATATCGGTAATGATATATAGATTGGTTCGCATATCAACACAAGCGGTACTGAAACTCCCATCAATACCAAAAATATCCAATGTAGTAGTTGTATTATGAATAATATAATTTCGTTTATTATCTTCATCCTAATATTGTGGCAGTTTTTCTACCATCTTTAACCTCTGCTATTATTCTTTTGTTTGTCCAAACTTTTAGTATCTCATCAACTAACCATCTGTCCCATTTTCTATTCGTATCATCTATAATTATTTTGATATGATTCAAATGTTTGAACAAATGAATGTGGTCTATAAAGTTCTTACGATTCGATCCTATCGGTCCATCAATCAATAATAAATCATAATCACTTGGAAGATCTTGTAATTTGTCAACGTCATACCATTTCTTTCGACCTTCATAATTGACTAACGGAGCATATATGTAATTTGACTTAGGTTCCAATCCAACATATTTTTTGTTTTGTTCTATACTGAAAACATTATAATTTTTGACTAATTCAATTGTTCCAGTTCCACTTCCTAATTCTAGAATAGTTCTATTTGGTTCGATGTTATCTATTATCCATTTGTATAGATTCTCACCGATATTCCATCCGTTTAAGTTACCCAATACTCATCCTTCCAGATTCCCTTTTCCTGCATAACCAATTTGAGTTTTTCTCCCTTCTTTAGTGATGCCGGTGAAGGTTCTCCATAATCTCCCCACAACCAAGGTGATCCATCTGTATGTTTCTCAGTTGGAACCCTAAAATTAATTTTTTGATTTGACTCTTCAAACAATCGTTTTAACTCATTTCGTTGTCTTTCTATCAAATCCCATGACCAATGGTTAGCTAATTCTAACACAGTACTGGCTGAGTTAACATATAGTAAGTCTCTCAGTACTGGATCCTTTATAATCTTTCTATGAGGATCAAATTCTTCTTGAATTGCTGCTAAAGCTTGAGATCCTAATGCTTCGTATACCCTAAACGTCTTTACATTATCATGATGTTCTTTATCTCCAATCACCAAACACACTTTACTTTGATCGACTAACGGCATAAGTTCCCATTGTGGAACTTTTTTGAGTACCATTCCTTTGAAATTTGGATAATGTTTCTCGACCTTTAAATTTCCAACCATCAGACATGAACTATCCATCGGCATATAATGCTTAACGTAATTATTACGATCTGCCTTTCTTTGATCTCCGTAATATATCACATCCCATTTCTTATCCATTTCAGTCATATTTTGTGGATTATCTTTCATAAGGTTTTCAAATATGTACGCGGTAAAATCTAACTGTTCCCAATTTTTTGGTTCGTACTTTAGAAACTTCTTTATGTCTGTACCATGAAATAGATAAATAGACCGTTTCATTATATCCTCCCATGGATCTATACAATCCTTGAGTATCTGAAAATTCTTCCATAAACAATGAGCGGGATTTGAAGGTTTAATTAGTGGATCAGTCACAAACTGATAGAATGGACCATTATACGATGCGAGTGTCTTCGTTAAATCTACAGATTGAAACTGTGGAAGACCACCATAAAATATCGGCCAGGATAATTGCAAAAACACACAATCATAATCATTCCAATCCACTTCAGTGTAATGTATGTATTCTGTCATGAATGTGTATTGTCTGGTCTTTTTACCAACTAACTCAACTTCACAACCACTTTCCTCTAACATTTTCTTGAAAAATGTAACTTGTAATCCACGTGGATCTTTCTTATCGTATATTACATTTCCATATATGTTAGTTATTGCAACTTTCATTCATTTCCCAATATTTTATCATCAATGTTCCTAAGAACTATTCTGGCCTCTTTGTCGTTTTCTAAAAAACCTACAGCTTCCCATTCAACTAATGTACCATCTTCCCAATTCAATTCATCAGAAATAGCCTTTGGTATATTAAAAAACAATTCTTCTGTTTTTATTATTTCACCATTTAATAGTTTCTTTTCTACTTTAATTTTCATATTAAAAATCTCCATAATCTACTTGAAAACATGTTAATCCCTCGTGTCTCCACATTTCTACGACTTTATCTCTGTCGTCAAATACTCCAATGATTTTGCTTCTATCTGGGCAATGATCTTCTAACATTCTGTATTTTAATACTTCATCTGGAAGAAATTTCTCTTTTTTGGTAGAAGGTCGCATTACCAACTTATGATATGGTATTTTATGCTCGTCTAACCATATCTTAGTTGCTAACTTAGTTCTATCTGATCTCCCGCTAAAGATATAGATAGATGCACCTTTGTCATACAATACATGACACATTGTCACAACAGGTATATTTGGAATATCGAGCTTTATATTTTTTGGATCATGTAGAACATCCCAATCTATTTTTGTGTAATCTGCCTCTCTAGTTTTATTAGCAGTTGCCAATCTCATTCTTTCATCTGTATTTGCTAATGTACCATCGAGATCGAAGATTACTATTTTATTGTCAAGCATGTGGTTTTTTCTCCTTATGTGAATTTACTGAATAATTGCAAAAGTCAGATTCTTCGTATGGTACTTCTGAAAAATCATATTGCTCATCACTCATTTTAGTCGGATCATAAACATTTCCATGTATGTCCTTAATTTCTTTCTTAAAAATTTTATCGTAGTTTTCGTCGTATTTCTTTTTATCACGTACACGACTTTTACTACCTTTTCCTGTCCATTTTTTACTCATGATGATTCCAAGTTCCCTGATACCATTTATCTCCAGTATTTGGTAATTTAATCAATTGATACATTTTACCATCTATTAAAAATGGTTCATTAATTGCAAATGGATTAGTCTCTTCAAATACTACTCGTTCAATCAATATTTCGTACATCTCATCTTTATACACATCCGGTATCGTTAAGAATGTCGTTGGTTCAACTAATTCTACAGATATTTGACAATGTACATCATGACTTGGAACTAATCTATATGGAACTATTTCCATTTGTTGTCCAAACAATTTATGTCCAAATACAAAAGCCAACGTTGCAACTAATACATGTAGCCATGATAGTGATATTTTTTTCATTTGTAACCTCTTTTTTTCAATTAATTAAATCTTTTTGTAACCGAGTTTGACTCGACCGTATTTACATTAGAACCACTAACCCAAATTGGAGGACACAAAATGAGGACGTTAGTTATATTACTAATGGGCGTGTTGACCGCCCAAAACTTATCTAATGATGAGAGTCGACTACCCATACCAAAGAAAGAGTTCAACTTACAATCCCACGAATTACCGTCAAAAGGTAAAGTTTTTGGAACTGTTAAGGTTGAATTCACAGTAGATGAAGAAGGTTTAGTTAATGATGCAATCATACTAGATACCTTTAACGTTACCTACAATAATGTTATTTTGGACAAAGTCAAACAAACACAATATTTTCCAGCAATCCAAAATGGAAGACCAGTACGAGTGAGATACCAGTTGCCAATAGTATTTAAGTAGGGTATTAAGAGGAGGATTGGTCATTCTTTCCTCCTCTTCTACTATGAGGTTTTAACCCAAATCCATTTAAAAATTCAGTAAACGATATATCCTCATCAGTTGGTGCCTCGTCTGTCAAACCTAGTTTATCTAATGTTTCCAAATAACTCAATTTGTTTTCTAATCTATCTCTTAATCTTCCCATACGTTGCAACATTTCGTCATTGTTAACAAATAATTCCATAATTTGTTCTACTGCCCAAATACATTGATTCAATTCCTTTCCCGATATCAAATATATGTCATCATCATTATGCTTATCGCGCATTGAGTATAATCCTTTGTTGTTTCTTATTGTGAGATTGTATAAACGTTAAGTCATTGTTGATACTAGACTTTGTCATTAATGTAATATCATCCTTTGAATATAAATTGTTGACATATTGTATTGCAGCGTAATAACCTTTACATTTATATATACTAAGTACTTCCTTCTTAATGTCGTTTTTTGAGCGAGTGGACGGAATCGAACCGACATCACCAGCTTGGAAGGCTGGGGTACTACCTTTGTACGACACTCGCGATTTCTGTTCCTTGTATTTTTTTAACCACCTGTCCCATGAACTAGAACCACCTTTTACTGTCCGTTTAGTTTTGACTGAGCGTCTATCTAATCTTTGTATGTTTTCTTTTTGTTCCTTGGTAACTGGCTGAACATACGCACCAGTTTTGTGAGGATAAACAATATTAGCTGCATAAGGTTCGACCTTACTACATCTTACACACTCTCGCATGTTATCCTTAATTCGTGCATTTGGCAGGAACTTACCACACTGTGTACAATTTCGTAACATAATTAGAATCTAAACGTAAAAACCGGTACGTGTACATGCTTTTTTTCAAAAATATACTAATATTTATCCTTACGAGAGGACTTCATCAGGGGTCCTCTTTTTCTTTGGAACAAATGGAGATAACACATGAAAGAAGCCATAACACAAGTCAAAGGTTGGATAGATGATATTGTTCATTTACTCACTTCCTTTTTGGCGGTAGGCGCAATGTCAGAAGTCCTCTTTGGCAGCGGTGTCTTCGGTGTAAATGTTATTGGTAACCTAACAGCAATAATCAGTGAATTCGGACAGTCTGGATTTGCAGGGTTAGTAGCATTATTGTTTTTAGTCGGTTTGTTTCGTAAATAAGGATATCGGGCCATCTTCGGGTGGCCCTTTCCTTTATGGAATACGTCGACTTTTGGTTGGTTATAATCTTTATCTTTTTGCCGTTAGCTTACGTTTGGTGGGAAGAATCCTAAAATAAATCTATTAACGTTGATACCTTTCCACTTGCAGAATGTGGTTCATAATTATTACCAATTATAATTTGGTATGTTCCTGGTGATATTTTATCCGTCCATTCAGTTTTATACAACTTCCACGTATATGTAAAATCCCTATATGATCCATCTTGTCTATTAGGATCTCTTGTATATGGTTGTTCATGAACCAACTTTCCAGTATCTAAATCATATATCCAAAGTTTTGTATCTCGAGTATCAACTCTATATTTTATTTTGCATACATTGCCTTTTTTATCAACTGCAGGCCATGCAATCAATGGATTCGAATCAAATTGTTGTTCAGATATATCAGGTTGCGGATAAGTTATTTCTTTTTCTGTATCGTCTCTGAATATCCATACAACAACAATTAATATTGAACACAATAGTATGTATTCTAAACTTTTTGCACTAATTTCCATTCTTTTTTATTTTCTTTTCTATTTGTTTTTTCTTATGTTTTTTCACAACTTGTCGTTCATCTAATTCCCAAATCAAACAAACACATAATGAAACTACTACTATTACTACCCAATTCATTATAGTCTTTTCTGTAACTGTAATAAATATAAATCCAATTTTGCCAATTTAGGATTATTTGGATCATTCTTAAATATTTCATCTCTTCTGTTTTTCAATTTACCGTAAGCTCTTTGTACATCAATTTTTTGTAATGTCCTCATAGATCTTCTATAATACAAATGATGAAGTGCTTCATCTTCTGCTTCTGCACCTCTAACTCCTGCAACTGCGGTTATTTGTTCTGTTTCGTATACTTCTGAATCTTGTATGTCTTGTATTTCAACCCAAACAGTATTTTCCCACATTGCATCCATATCTAATTCTTTATCCCAATCAATTGCTTCTATTTCTGCCATTTCAATGCTGTCTTGTATTGCCTTTTTTGCAGCTTTTTCCTTTGCAAATTCTGCAAATACTGAATCGTTATATGTTTTTTGTAGTGAATCACATTCAGATAACCAATTTCCATAATTCTTCCATGCTGGAGAACCATTAGAATCTCGCCATTCAGTATCATCACAAGGACGCCCTCTAAATGAAGACGTCCTTGTATCAGTTACTTGAACTGCTTGCGAGAATACTAAACTACTCGTAAAGAATAGGATCTTCTGACAATGTAAAATTGAGCGAATCATATGCGTAATAATAGATTTCATCGTTTGGTCGTTGATGCATTATACCTGCAGTTCCTTGTCCGTCAACGTCTAAGCTAAATTGCCATTCGTTGTCCTCATCAGGAATGCCTTCGTCTAAGTTAACCTTCACATTTCTAACCCTTTTTAGAGTTGTTAATGGGTTTCCTGGCCATTCTTCTATACCATATTCGATTAATCTATCACTTGCTACCGATTCACATCCTGCCCAGATCTGATCAACAAATGCTTTTTCCGCACGCACTGTCGCCATATCCAACGTACTTGCGTATCGTGGAATAGCCACTGCTGCAAGAATACCTAAAATGATAGTAACCATTATAAGTTCAATAAGTGTAAATCCATTTTTATTGTTCTTCATGACTATGTCCTTTCTTCCGTGTTACGGAGTTAGAGTTTTGTGAAATTGTGATGGGTTCTCAACGTCTGCTACCAAAATAGCCGGTGCTTGTGATGTTGTACCTGATCCAGTACCTGGTATTACTAAATAAATGTAAGCACCATCCTGAAAAGGTGAACCTAAACCGTTATTACCAAAATTCTTTACGAAATCAGCTGCTCCATCTGCGTTAATTCCAACTTGTACTTGATGTTGTCCATCAGAATCCATACTCATCCAATCACCTTCTAGCGCATCTTCATCAGTTAAATCCTTTGAAAATACGTAAACAAAGTCAGAGTTATCTGAAGTATAGTTGTCGATGTCATCAATAATAACGTCTAGGTATGCTTCTAAAGCTTCATCAGTTGCATTTCCATCTGGTAAATCATATCCGCCAACTTGTGCGTCATACTTTGATTGTCCAGGAAAACGACCTCTTCCTTCTTCAGATACAGCTTGGTTATAATAATTGTTTGCCACAGTCAAAATCTTATCAATGTTTGCCATTGTTTTCTTTTCCTTAGCACCGTCTCCAACACTACCAAATTTTGGTGCTGCTGTTGTTGCTAAAGTTGCCATCATTGCTGTAGTAACTGCGAATTCAGCCAAAGAGTTTCCTCTTGTGCTCTTAAGTTTTTTCATTAAATTTGAAAACATTTTTCTCTCCTTTATATTTTTTTGTTGAAAATAGTCTTCCTATAGGGTATAGTGCAATAAGTATGCCAAAGTCTCATCTGGGGGGATTATTTTTAAAAAAATTATGTCCAATGGGGGTTGGACTTGGAGAGTACAAAAAAATAGGACCCGAAGATCCTATTGTTAATATTGTTAATATTTGTTACAGTTGTTACACCTATTGGTGTATCATTTTGTTAATGGTCTATATCTAACCATTCTTCATCATCTTTCCACCATTCATATTTTCGTTTACCCATTTGTCTATTTTGTAGATTATTTTTAAATGTAGTATTCCATTGATCTTCAGTCATAACGTTCCATAACTTAGTAAATTCTTGTTCCTCTAACCTCTTTATACCAATAAAATATGTTTTTGCTCCGGTAACCCCGACTTCACTCTCTAAATCAACTTTATCAACTATCTCATCAGTATGCTTGCTAACGAGTAAATATTTCATTAAAACCTCCGTATTGGTTTTGTTGTTCCACCTTTCTCTATCCATTTGGCATGTTGCTTTGCCGTACGGCCTTCTCTTGCTAATTTTTTATTAAGTTCTCTGCGTTTTCGTTTTCTATCCTTTGCCGCTCTGTTTGGCATATTATTACTCCATTAAAAATATTGACATTGAATCTACTAATGTTCCATTTACTGACCACCATAACCACATTGATTTTCCAACCATTGATCGTACAGGTGCAATAACATTACTAAAATTTCCTTCTGAATTTGTTATAGAAACTTGATTTGTAACTGGAGCCATAGCATGGAAATCATACTCCATTTCTATAGTGCTACCATCACTATCATACCATACTCCATCAGTGCATGTTCTACAATTTGCTCTAAAATATCCACTTGTATCGTTAACCAACCAAAACATATCACTTTCCCACGTTACTCTAAAAAACTCTAATGACTGAGTTGGATCTTCACTTTCCAAATCTCCATCTATAGTAAATAACGTTTGCCATGTATAATCATTCAACTCAATTCTATCAATTGCCGGCATATCGACAATTATATTGATAGATTCACGTTCTTCTGATTGTGGCCCTAAGATTGCATTATCTTCACAACCTATGGAAATTAATAATAAAATACTAACGCTTACGTTTTTTAGGATATTTGACCCCATTGCGTTTTGCCTCCTTCATTTGTTTGGCTTGTTTATGATTAAGCTTTTGCTTTTTATTCTTTTTTGACCGTACGTAATCTCTATCATCTTCGTATTCAAAATCTTCTACGTATCTTGTCCAATGCTGTCCCATCATTATCTCCTAATTGAATAAAACTTTTAATTTATTAAGGTGGTCTAAAAACTCAGTTACTGTAAACTTTACTCCAGTATCGGTTACTATTGTTACATCCGATAAATTACCTGGAAATTGTTCTACAATATTCTCTAATGTTTGCATTCCAGCCTCTGCATAAAAGGTTCCAAAACTTTCTTTACCCAATACGTTAATATCATATTGCACATCATGTTGGTTATCTTCTGGTAGAAATATAAAAAACTCTCGCATACCTAGAATCTAAACGATACCTGGCTTAAAGTACATGATTATTTTACCTTTTTATGCATTTTATAAAACGTCTCAAAACTCTTCTTATAATATGTGGCCTGCTATTATTTCTCATTATCATTAACAACGCTTGTTGTCGAATAATAGACTCTTGTAATTCACTCACTATTGTGCTTCCTTTTCCTCCGTTGGTTTATCGACTAAGTCTTCTGTTTTACCAGCTTTTTCTGCATCGATTTCTTTCTTTGCTTCTGCTTTGAAGTCCTTTTTTGTTCCTCCGTGATAATCATAAGCATGACCTTCCGCAATTAAAATGTCGTTTATGCTTACTAAACCACCCTCTATTGTATCAACGTCTTCTGATATTTCATGTCCGACAACGTCAGGTGAAACAAATACTTCCCCTAAAACTCTACCGAATTTACCTGTACCATAAGATACTAATTTAAAAACACCAGCTTCAAGCAATTCTTTATTACGTGCTTTTGCTGCAAGACCTTTAGCTTTTTCTTCTAAGTCTCTAGTTCTTGATTCCCACGTATCGATACCCATGTATCGTATTCTTTTTTTGATTTTGAGATCGAAACCTAAATCGATATAACAATCTATTGTGTCTCCATCTAAAACCTTAATTAACGTCGCGTTATATTCAAACGACGCTGGTTTTTTTGGCATAGCCTTTCTCCGTTATTTAACCGCAACAACAATTACAACCACATTGATCTTCTTTTTCATCACAATTACATTGATCGCATGCTCGCATAATTATTCTCCGTTATTCTGTAGCATCAATTGGATCTTTATCTAGACCATGCTGGCAACATGTAGCTTTACAATCGTTATCACAATCATCTATTTTTTTACAATCGCAAGTGTTGCAATCACAGTCCATATTAAATCTCCTATAATACTAAATATAGAATCAGGAGCTAACGATGAGATTATTTTGCAATTGTTCCAGTTTATTTATTTTAACGTTTAGGTTTCCAAGTTTAAAATTTCCAATTCCGCCACTTTCTTCTATAATAAACCCTAATTGTTGGATTGCGTTGTAGTCTTCTTGTGTCAACTTTGTTGCATCGAAAGATATTACTATGTCGTTTTTTGGTTCTGTATGAATAGTGTGTATCTTCTTTTTTAGATCGTATGTTGTATTTGGTTGTTCTTGTTCGATATACGTATTGACACCAAATCCCTTATGACCTACCCAATCACCATATATGTCACTGCACCATGGTTCGAACATTGCTAACAATTCTGGATTACCCGTATTCTCTACTACAAATCCGATATCATAAACAGGTGCAATTATTGGCATCATATATTCATTATGAAGTACAGATGTTCCCCATTTGCGAGAAAAGTTTCTTTGATTTTTATGATTTGTCTGTTGCCATTCTGGAGAATCTTTACCAATGTCACCACCAGAATATTTGTTATATCTACTACCACGACTTGTAAAGTGATACACAAAAGCCAACCAAGATTGTATTAAATTGTAACCATTAAGGGCGAACCTATTAAATAGATCAGAATCTTCTCTAGATTGTGGTGCAAATAACTCATCATGTCCACCAATTGCTAAAAAATCTTCTTTATACATACACCAGGGGGCAAATATACCATTTGTTCTATCATGACCACTATCTCTCGGTCCAAATCTAGCTTGTAATTCTTCAACCTTATCTTGAAACTTCTCATTATCAAAATCTTCTGGATCTACACCACAATCCAATATCCATTTCTCTGGACCTTTTGGGTGTAATGGTGGTTCTATTCTTGTTGCAGTAATAACCGTTCCTTTTTCAAGTATATCTAAAACATATGTATCTAAATCTTTACCTGCAACCATATCGGAATGAAACGCCATAATAATATCCGTTTTTGCCATTTCTATTCCTTTATCAAACATACCAACTATACCGACCCGTTCTGGTCCTGGGTTTGTATATACGTGTAAATTATCATCGTGATTGTCAGCCATTAGTTCTAACCAATCGCCAGTACCATCTTCGCTTGCATCATCTAAAACCAAAATATGATGATCTCCTTCTAAAGCTTTGATTGATTTATATGCCAACTTAAGCAATTCCAAATTATTTCTACTGGGTATTACAAATGTAATCTGTTTCATTTTTGTATAACTCCTACCATTATCCACGCTTGATTTAAATCTGAAACCAACGTAGTTCCCCATTGAACGTCTGGGGTCATTCCTAATGTTTTCAATTGTACTTCTACAATACCAAATGCACTAATGTCACATCCTTCAAAATTCCTATGTAATATTTGAGCAAATTCATTTGGATCATATTCGTATAAATGTGTTCCACCATCATACTTCCAAACTTCAGTTTTTCTTTTTGGTGTAGTGATAAGTATGGTTTCAGAAGTAACGTTATTTAATGATTGTAAATATTCATCTATTCTTTCCGGTGGAAGATGTTCGAATGTTTCTATTGATACACACACATCAAATTGGTCCTTTTTGAACTTATCTGATAAATTGAATATGTCACATGTCATAAATTTAACTTTCTCGGATTCAAAACGTTTGTTTGAATCTTCAATAGCATCTTCATCCAAATCTATACCTATAACAGATTTTGACCCTAACGATTGTAATATTCCAGCTCCATAACCGTATCCAGTAGCAGCATCTAAAACGTTCTTTTCTTTTGTCCAATGAGATGCTAAAACATATCTATCTATCATAGTCGATACTGCTGGATATGTAAATCTATCAATCTCGGATATGTGTGTGTTGTCTGATTCTTTCATGATTATTTTATGTTTAATTCCTTTTTGTATTTTTCAATCCATGTAGGCAAATCACCTGTTGGATTCCATTTTAATATTTCTCTTGCCTTTGAATTATCAGCTAATGTCTGATATGGTTCTAATACTTTCATACCATATTGCTTTTCTCCACCAAACATATCTGCCAATTCATTTACTGAGTAATTGTCACCATTGCCAATGTTAAATGATTCTCCCTTTAAATCATCCGTATTAGTTCCAGCTAATATGTTAGCGTCGACCACATCACCTACATACGTAAAATCTCTTCTTTGTTCCCCATCATTTGTGATTGTCAATGGATTACCATTCATCATTTGATCAGCAAAAATAGCTATAACTAATTTGTATGCTCCTTCAAGATTGATTCTTTCACCGTATACGTTAAAGTATCTCAATGATGCAGTATCTAATCCATATACTTCTGAAAACATTTTACAATATTGTTCTCCAATATATTTTTGCAACCCATACGGTGATAGTGGATTTGTAGATTCCGTTTCTGGTGTAGGAAAGTTTTTGTTGTTCCCATAGCAAGAACTACTAGCACTGTATACAAATCTTTTTACACCTAAGTTGTGTGCTAACTTTAACATTCTTAATGTACCACTAACATTCACATTATCAAATGGAATTGGGTTTTCGATTGAAGGTTGAACTCTAGCTAACGCAGCTGTATGAAACACTACATCGGTATTTTCTAATTCAGGCCAATTATCATCTGGATCCAATTTAGATATGTCTAAATTGTGAAACTTAGCTTTAGGGTTGATATTTTTTTCAAACCCTGTTGACAAGTCATCTATGATA
>Ga0115012_10000190_pt1 | contig 35084 bp, 31 predicted proteins | sample TroAtlMetagenome_FD_88706 | JGI IMG/M metagenome (GOLD analysis project Ga0115012, IMG submission 88706) | Marine eukaryotic phytoplankton communities from Atlantic Ocean - Tropical Atlantic ANT10 Metagenome | ecosystem: Environmental > Aquatic > Marine > Oceanic | place: Tropical Atlantic... | reverse complement strand
TTTTCGGGCCTTTTTGATGCTAATGACCCAGCCGAGTATGGAGAGCTCATCGAAGCTCAGTTGGCCTGTGGATCGTCCACGATCAATGTGCAATTATGCGACCACGACACCTCTGAGGCTGAAGCGATTGATAAAACATGTCTTCTCATGGAGGAGGATGAGAGGCAGGGCGCAAACGTTCATCTCGAGGTTCACAGAGATACTTGTACGGAGACGCCGGAGAAGGCTTATGCGATTGCGGACGGCTATCGTAAGGCAACTGGACAAATACTTCGCATGAATATTGATCACTCTCACCCTGCAATCATTAAACACCTTCGTCCTGCTGATTTCGAGTCACGATTGCTGGATCGGCCCGAGTTGCTACAGCATGGAAACCTTCTTCACTGCCGCCCCTTTAACGGGCACCATTGTCAAATCCCCGTAACAGATGGAAAGGGAGAGCTAACTCAGGAGTTTAATGATTATCTGCCGTTTGTAGAGAGTGCGTTTTCTTGCTGGCTTCAAGGCCCGCGCCCCAAGAATATTTTATGGGTTGTCCCAGAGCTTGGCCCGGTTTCCAGCGGTTACGGGATCTCTACGTGGCCTTCGGTCTGGGACGACTGTATCGTGGCCATGGGCGAGATGAAAAAGGTCTGGAGCAGACTGAGCAGTCAAGCCCTGTGATGAGGGCGTAGTACGGAGGATAACAGCGGTGCTTGCAATGCCATCTCCGGAAAGCGAGGATTCTGAAGTGCGGGACCGAGGAGACAAGGAGGTAGGAGTTGTGCGTGCTGGGCAGCCAGGGATAGAGGATGCCGACCGGGTGGCGCTGGAGGAACCATTACAGCTTGTTGTTAACGGTCATGCTGTTGCGGTACTGATGCGGACCCCCGGGGACGACGAAGAACTCGCTGTGGGTTTTTTATGGACAGAGGGGATTATCAGCAGGGGAGATCAGGTTTTAAAAGTAGACCTCGCGACGAAGGAAAATCACGCCCTCGTGTTTCTTGATGATGGAGTAGAGGTGGATCTTAACAGGCTCACCAGGCATCTGTTCAGCGCTTCTTCGTGTGGGCTATGTGGTAAAGCCAGTATCGATGCGATCACCTCTCTGCATGAACCCGTGCCGGATGGGCCCTCTTTTCCTGAGTCAAGCCTGCTTGAGGCTCCTTCGTTCTTGCGGTCCGCCCAAGCAACTTTCGAGAAAACGGGAGGACTACATGCCTCGGGAATCTTCAGTAAGGAAGGGAGTCTTTTGGCCCTGCGAGAGGATGTGGGGCGTCATAACGCCTTGGATAAGTTGCTTGGATGGGCGCTTCTCAATGGGCAGGACCTCTCTGAGAACTTTGTCCTGATGTCAGGTCGTCTCTCTTTTGAGCTGATGCAGAAGGCGCTTGCCGGGCGTCTGCCTCTTGTTGCAGGTATTTCTGCGCCTTCTTCTCTAGCGGTAGAGTTCTCGAGAGAGTCCAACCAGACTCTCGTGGGGTTCTTGCGAGCTCCTCACTACAATGTGTATGCCGGTATCGAGAGGGTGGTTTCCGGGTGTTGAAATTTAGCAAAGTCCAGCCCGCCGGAATTCAGGTCTGCCGTAAAGCGGTTGCAAAGTGACTCATGCTGGTCGATGACTGCAGGAAGATGAAATTACTTCTGGCCTGTGCACTGGCAGCCTTCCTGAGCCTGATTGGATCAGCCCATCCTGGAGGGCACTACGCCAAAGACCCTTTTCGTCAAATTGACGAGGTCCTTCCGGACCCTAATGAGATTCGCGCTGCAAATGGGGCTCCCGGTCCCGAATACTGGCAACAGAGAGCGGATTACAAAATTCAGGTAGTCCTCGATGATGAGAAGCAGCGGATCAGTGGTTCGGAGGTCATTACCTATACGAACAATTCGCCCCATGGGCTCACGTATCTCTGGGTCCAACTTGATCAGAACCGGTTTGAGCAGCAGGCCTTGGGGCACCAGGCCATGGAGGCTCCTGATTTCGAAGATATTGGATTCAGGACTCTTCGCAGCGAGCTGTCGCGTGAGGAGTTCGAAGGGGGATATCAAATTCAGTCGGTTCATGATGAGAACCAGAAGCCTCTCAGCTATTCCATTATTGATACCATGATGAGGGTGGAGGTGTCCGTAAAGCCCGGTGCTACCACGGTTTTCGGTATCGACTGGGAGCACAATATTGTCAACGCAAAGGCGATCAGGGCAAGAGGCGGCTACGAATACTTTAAGGATGATGATAACTACATATATACGATCGCTCAGTGGTATCCCCGGATAGCGGCATTTACCGATATCAACGGCTGGCAGAATAAACAGTTTCTCGGGCGTGGGGAGTTTGCCCTCGAGTTTGGAGATTACGAGGTGTCACTTACCGTCCCGGCCGATCATATCGTTGCGGCCACGGGAACGCTTGCGAATGCCGGGGAAGTGCTTAGCGCAGTCCAACAGGAGCGCCTGAAGCAGGCGGAGGGCAATGATGAGCCCACCTATGTCGTAACGCCGGCGGAGGCGAAGGAAAATGAGAAGAGTAAAGCCGAAGGGAGTAAGACGTGGGTATTTAGGGCAGAAGATGTCCGGGATTTTGCGTGGGCTTCCTCAAGGAAGTTTGTCTGGGATGCAGCACACGTTCAGGTAGGGAGCCGGGAAGACCGGGTGTGGGCGATGTCCTTTTTTCCTAATGAAGGAGATCCGCTTTGGAGCAAATACTCCACGCATTCTGTGATCCACGCCTTGCAGGTTTTTTCCAAACACACCTTCGATTATCCCTACCCGGTAGCGATTTCGGTCCACGGTCCGGTGTTCGGCATGGAATATCCCATGATCTGTTTTAACGGGCCCCGGCCCGAGGACGATGGAACATATTCACGCCGTACAAAGTATGCGCTGATCTCGGTTGTCATCCACGAGGTGGGGCACAACTGGTTTCCAATGATTGTCAACTCGGATGAGCGGCAGTGGACATGGATGGATGAGGGATTAACCACTTTCTGTCAGTTCCTCGCAGAGCGGGAGTGGGAAGAAAAATATCCTTCACGGAGAGGTATGCCCCCCAGCATTGCCAGCTATATGAAACGGGATGATGAAATGCCGATCATGACAAACTCGGAATCTCTTCGTTACTTTGGCAGTAATGCTTATGCCAAACCCGCAGTGGCCCTGAATATTCTACGCGAGTCAGTGCTTGGGCGGGAAAATTTTGACTATGCGTTCAAGGAGTATGCGAACAGGTGGAAGTTCAAACGCCCGACTCCTGCCGACTTCTTTCGAACGATGGAGGATGCCTCGGGGGTCGATCTTGATTGGTTCTGGACGGGGTGGTTCTACACCACGGAGCATGTCGATGTCGGTATCAGTGGGGTAAAACTCTACCAGATGGACACCAAAGACCCGGACGTGGAAAAGCCTCGGGAGAGGGCGGAGAGAGAAGAGGAAGATGCGAAGTTGCTGACAAATCAGCGCAACAGAGGGGTAAAAAGGTATACGGACCAGTATCCTGATCTCTTGGATTTCTATAATACGAATGGTGAATACGATATCACGAAGACAGACCGGGATGACTTTCAGGAGTTTCTCAAGAAGCTGGAGGATCACGAGAGGGAGGTTCTGGAGAGTAACCGATACTTTTATCAGATTGAGCTGACCAATGAAGGAGGCCTCGTGATGCCTGTCGTGCTGAGGGTGGTCTATGACGACGGGGAAGTGAAAGTGATGCGCCTACCCGCTGAGTTATGGAAGAGAGACTCACGGAGGACGTCCAAGCTCCTTGTTTCGACGAAGAAGGTGGTCAGTATCGAGTTGGATCCAAATCTTGAAATTGCTGACGCTGATCGATCGAACAATGACTGGCCGGCGCGGCCTGAGGAGCTCCGGTTTACTTTGGAGAAGGATGAGAAGAAAAACCTGATGCAGCGATTGAAAGAGGAGAGAGAGAAGGGTGATAAAGAAAAGAAATAGTCAGACGGCCCTGACTCTTTCTTCAAGGCCGGTTCGAGAGCTTGAACCTTGAAAAGCCCAAGCCTTGCATCATGCTTCATGAGTGATTGCGGAGACAGGTGCATTCGAGGTGGTTACCCAGGGGAAGGGAACCTATGAAATTAGCGATGAAGTGGCAGAGATTGTGCGCTGTTCAGGCATCTCAGAGGGGAATGTGACGATCTTTGTCAGACATACCAGTGCCAGCTTGGTGATCATGGAGAATGCGGATCCCAGTGCGAGGAGGGACCTCGAGGAATTCTTTGAGCGGTTGGTGCCGGAGGATTCAGATTACTTTGTTCATACCATGGAGGGCCCCGATGACATGCCATCACACATCAGGATGGCCCTGACGAGGACAAGCGAAGTGATCCCGGTGACGCGGGGTCGTATGGCGCTAGGCACTTGGCAGGGCGTCTTCCTTTTTGAGCACAGAAGGGCGAGCCATAAGAGGGAAATTGTAGTCAGTGTCGTTGGCGCCTAGGCGAGGGTTTCAATATGAGAGTAAATTTAGTTTTCGCGCCGGGCTCAGAAGAGATGGGTTTTTACTTTGCTAGTTGCACGGACTGTCAGCAACCCACTAGGCTCTGGCGTGGAAGAAAAGGTGTCACAATTGATCGAGCTGGCCCTTAGTGAGGACATAGGGTCAGGGGATGTGACCTCCCAATATTTTGTTTCAGAACAGCGCAGCGGACGGGCCTTTCTTGTGGCAAGATCAGAAGGAGTAGTGGCGGGTGTGGAAATCGGTGCAGAAGTTTTCCGAAGAGTTGACCCTGCTTGTGAGGTCACAGTGATGCTGCAGGATGGATCGAGTGTTTCCCCCGGAGTCCAGATTCTTGAAGTCTCAGGAAAAGCCCAGTCGTTGCTGACTGCGGAGCGGACTGCTATCAATTTCGTGCAACGGCTTTCCGGGGTGGCAACGAGGACCTCGAAATTCGTCAAGGCTGTAGAGGGAACGGGGGTAACTATCATGGACACCCGTAAGACAACGCCGGGATGGAGACTTCTTGAAAAAAAGGCAGTAGTTTCAGGGGGTGGGCACAACCATCGAATGGGTTTGTATGACCGCGCGATGGTGAAGGATAATCACCTTCTGGTGGATGGTACCTCGGAAGACCTGCGAAATTCCATTCAGTCCATGAAGAAAGATCATCCCGAAGTAGCGGTAGAATTCGAGGCCGATACGCTCGAGCAGGTAGAGGCTTTTCTTGGTATGAATGAAGTTGATTATCTGCTCCTCGATAACATGGATAATTTTACCATGAAAAAGGCGGTAGCGATGCGGGGCGATCGGAAGCGGCCGGTTCTGGAGGCCAGTGGAGGTGTGAGCCTTGAAACGGTGAGAGGAATTGCTGAAACAGGCGTCGATTGTATTTCAGTCGGAGAGCTTACGCACTCGGCCGTAGCTCTGGACCTCGCGCTGGATTTTGTTCCTCTCCCGGAGAGATTTGAGAAGTCGTAAATCCGGGTTATGACCTCAGGGCGAAAATTTGCAGGACTGGGTAGCCGCGTTGAGTGGCATGAAAACCTTGGCTCGACCAATGATAGGGCCTTGGAAATTGTCCTCGAGCGTGGAAGAGAAGCCGAGGGTTGGATTGTCGGAGCAGAAGCCCAAACAGCAGGGCGAGGGCGGAAGGGGGCGCAATGGTTATGTGAGCCGGGCAGAGGTCTGGCGTTTTCTCTGGTTCTGTGCCCTCGCTGGGAGCGAAGATACTGGGGCTGGCTCAGTCTGGGCGCGGCCCTTTCAGTATGCACCGGAGGGCCGGAGGCTCTGGGGCTGGCGCCGTCGATCAAATGGCCAAATGATGTGCTCGTTGGGGATCGGAAGGTGTGTGGAATTCTGATCGAAACCCGGGGGCCCTGTGCGGTGGTTGGTATCGGGCTCAATGTGAATGAGAGTGCGCTTCCCCCGGAGCTTGGGGCCATTTCGCTTTTTCAGCTTCTTGGACGGGAGGTGGACCGGGAACAACTGGTAGGGCAGATACGGGAGAAGATGACAGAACTGCTCGAATTGGATCCCCAGGTGATTGCTGAGAGGGTATGGGAACGGTTGGCGTGGAAAGATCAAGTTGTGGTGACGGCCTCAGGCAGAAAGGGCCGAATCCGGGGATTTGGTGAGAATGGAGAGCTGAAAGTTGAAACCCCCGGAGAGTTGCTCACTTTATGTGATCCGGAGGGTGTTCGGCTTGCTAAGAGGCTGTATTAGCCCTTCGATTCCTGCTCGTCTGAGAGCGGTTTACGCGGTGGGGTATCCCCCGATCAATTGCTTATCGTGGGGTGGACAGGCTTTTGAGAGTTCGAATGTCTTGAAATCAGGATGCTCGTGGGTTTCCCTCCGCCGGCAATGGCAGAGCTCAGCAAGGCATATGAACCTCGCGAGGTAGAGGAGAAATGGCACCGGAAGTGGCTGGAGTCGGATGGGTTTCGTGCGGACGAAACCTCGGAGAAACCCGCTTACTCCATAGTTATTCCGCCTCCTAATGTGACTGGAATTCTTCATATGGGGCACGTCCTGAACAATACCCTGCAGGATATCCTGTGTCGCAGGGCCCGTCAGGAAGGTAAGGAGGTGCTTTGGTTGCCGGGCACAGACCATGCGGGGATTGCCACCCAGACAAAGGTTGAGCAAAAGCTCAGGGCCGAGGGTCAGACTAAGCATGATGTTGGACGGGAGAAGTTTCTTGAAATGGTATGGGAGTGGAAGGAGCACCACGGAGGGATCATTATCGAGCAGTTGAAGCGCCTTGGATGCTCGTGTGACTGGAGCCGCGAGCGCTTTACGATGGATGAGGACTATTCCCGTGAGGTTCAGCAGGTCTTTGTTCACTTGTTCCAGAAAGGGCTGATTTACCGTGGCAAGAGAATGGTCAATTGGTGTCCAGTCTCGCTGACCGCCCTTTCAGATGAAGAGGTGGAAATGAGACCGCAGAGCTCGAAGCTCTACTACATGAGGTATGAGTTAGTTGATGATCCTGGAAGCTACCTTCAGATTGCTACCACTCGTCCTGAGACACTGATGGGAGATACTGGTGTTGCGGTTAACCCAAAAGACCCTCGGTATGGTCATCTTGTAGGTCAGAGAGTGCGAAGGCCTTTCCCCGCGGCGGAAATTCCAATAGTGGCCGATGAGCACATCGATATTGAGTTTGGGACGGGAGTTCTGAAGGTGACCCCGGCTCATGATAAGGCGGACTTTGAAATCGGATTGCGTCATAATCTTGAGATTATTGATGTGCTCAATCCGGACGGCACCATCAATTGTCCCGAGTGCTCTGATCTCCATGGGCGAGATCGTTTCGAGGTGAGAGAGCTCGTAGCTTCCAAGCTAGAGGACCTCGGCATTCTGGAGAAGGTCGAGGACTATGAGAATAATGTCGGATTTTCTCAACGTGCAGGTGTACCAATAGAGCCTCGTATTTCGATGCAATGGTTTCTGAAATATCCAGAGGTTGAGCGAGCGACGAGGGTTGTAGCAGAGGGCGAAATCGTGTTTCGTCCCGACCGCTGGAAAAAGACCTACCTCCACTGGCTGGAGAACATTCAGGATTGGTGCATTAGTCGTCAGCTATGGTGGGGTCATCGTGTCCCGGTGTGGTATCGGAGAGACAAGGTCGACTCGCTACAGGAGGCAGAAAGCCTGGATCTGTCCCACCTCGAAAATGGCGATATTCATGTGGGGGTAGATCCTCCAGATGAGAGTGATGTGGAATGGGTGCAGGACCCAGACGTAATGGATACGTGGTTCAGCTCATGGCTGTGGCCGTATGCAACAATGGACGAGCCCACGCAGTCTAAGTTTTACCCGACCGTAGATCTTTGCACAGGTCCTGATATCATCTTTTTCTGGGTGGCCCGTATGATTATGGCGGGGTTGGAGTTCAAAGATGAAATCCCATTCAGCAACGTATACTTTAATAGTATTGTCCGGGATATCGATGGGAGAAAGATGTCGAAAACCCTTGGGAATTCGCCGGATCCTCTCGATTTAATGTCGGATTATGGAGCTGACGCTTTGCGTTACGGCCTGATGCGTATTGCTCCGACCGGGTTAGACGTGAAGTATGACGAAAAGCAGATCGAGGAGGGGCGCAATTTTGCTAACAAGCTTTGGAATGCATGCCGCTACCGGGAGATGCAGGGGCCTGTAACAGGCGTGTCTACCAAGCCCAATATCTATGCGATTGCCATTCTCACGAAATTAAAAGCGCTTGAAGAAGGCGTGCAGCGCGCTCTGGAGAGCTATGCTTTTAATGATGCGGCGCAGCAATTATACCAGTTCTTTTGGTCGGAGTTCTGCGATTGGTATCTCGAATCGGTTAAAGGGGACTTTGCCGAAGAGGCTGACCCGAAACGCAAGGCTTCGACTCTTGAGGTGATAGATATTGTTCTCGATCGCTACCTCCAGTTAATACATCCCTATATGCCTCATCTCACCGAGGAACTGTGGGAGCAGCTTGGGTTTGCAGGAGGCTCTCTTCTCATGGAGCAGGAGCTTCCCAAAAACTCTCCAGTGCAAAAGTTCGGATTGTCCGAGGAGGAGTGTCAAACGGCTGAGAAAAAGGTTGGAGAGGTCTATGATTCAGTATCGCGAATCAGAAACCTGAAAGCGGAATACAATCTTGCGGCGAACCGGAACGTTGGTCTGATCGTCAAGGCGGGCAGTGGTTGGGCGGAAGGGGAAGGAGCCACTCTGGCTCTTCTTTGCGGCGCACGGGAGGTGGAATTTTCCGAGAATTACGAGGCGCCAAAGGGAACTCCAGTTGTAGTGACAGCAATCGGGGAAGTGTATCTTCCCTTGGAGGGGCTGATTGATCTCGATGCTGAGAGGAAAAGAATTGGAGCGGAAATCGCCAAGGTGAAAAAAGAGCTCATGCGAAGCGAGGGAATGCTGGGAAATCCAAAGTTTGTGGAGAATGCAAAGCCGGAGATTGTGAAGAAGGAGCAGGGTCGCTTGGAGGAGTGGCGAGAGAAAATGGCCCAGTTAGAAGAGCTTCTGGAAGCGCTGTCCTAGCAGGACGAGCTCTCGTTGCTACAGAATCTTCAATAGAACGATCAGAATGAGAGATATTGCGGAACTCCCGGGCCTTCAGGAAGAAGGGGTAGCGCTTCTCTGCGGGGCCGGGATGGAGACTGTGGAAAAATTTATCGCCAGCGATGTGGTTGACATTGTCGAACGCCTTAAGGAGGTCGGTAAAAATTTCGACGAGGGGATCAGGCCGCCTTCGCAGAGTCTTGTTGAGGCGTGGCAGATGACGGGCCGTGAGTTGCTGGAAAAGGAAGTCAGAACATCGGGCCGCGAGGCGTCCGAGGTTTCAGCTGAGGACGTGCAGAAGGCTGGGATTCAGATCAGCTCCCTGCCTGTGGCCAGAATCTTTGAGTTAGAATCACCGGTAGAGCCAACAGCCGAACCCCAGAAGCCGAAGGAGTGGGGGCGCAAAACTGAGGGGGAGATGGGAGTGGGTGACCGCGATTACACAGTGAGACAGAAAGCTCATGAGGCCTTTCGTAGCCTGAGTGGCGCCCAAAAAGCAGAACCGAAAATCGGGCACCGGAGCCGGGGTAAGCCTCACCCTAATGCAAGGTTTGTTCGCTGGGCGGCACTTCTCACGGTGGCTACGACCTTGTTAGGGATATTGTCGTTGGTTGGTGTGATCGTAGTTGGAGTTATGGCCTTTGGATTTGGGTTTCGACCCGCGCCCGGTATGGCTGTGGCATTACTTCTGTTTCCCGGAGCTCTCATCTTGTATCTGCTTATGGGGATCCGGGCACGGTGCCAGTATTGTGGGGAAAGGTGTTTCGTGAGTAAGAATTGCCAGAAACATGAACGAGCCGTCCGATCGATTCTGGGGTTTGGTTTTGCGGCGGCACGAGATGTCCTTCTGTTCTCGAGCTTTCGCTGTATGTATTGTGGATCAAAGATTCGCTTGAAGGATTGAATCTTTCCTGCGGCCCCTGATTACTCACGATTTCTTGAGTCGATAAGAATAGTGACAGGTCCATCGTTCACAAGAGCGACCTCCATCATTGCCCCGAAGCGCCCTCGCTCGACTTCTTGTTCGAGATAAGTGGAGAGGGATATACAGAATTGCTCGTAGAGTGGCTTTGAATGAGCAGGGGGCGCTGCCCGGATAAAGGAGGGGCGGGTTCCCTTACGGGTACTGGCATGGAGAGTGAACTGGCTGACAACAAGTGCGCTTCCACCGGTATCGTGCAGAGAGCGGTTCATACGGCCTTCCGCATCTTCAAGGATCCGGAGGCTTGCGATCTTTTTTGTGAGCCATTCGATATCCGTCGAATCGTCGTCTTCTTCAATGCCTAACAGGATGAGGAGCCCGGATTCGATGGAAGAAATGACCGTTCCTTCGACAGCGACGGAGGCACTTGATACTCGCTGAATGACGGCACGCATGCTCTGATTGTGATTCCCCTGACTAATCATTCAAGCAATCTGCGATGTTGGCATACCCCCTGAGAGCCGATCGGAGAACCCACGCGACACACCTTTTTTCTCGATAAACATAAATAAATCATCGATTATTTTGATAATGGCCATGGCCTTTGACGTCTTGAATGAACATTCACCATCTTGAACTCTTCTACTTCGTTGCCAAATATGAAGGTATTACGGCTGCAGTTCGGCGGATGCCCTATGGGATTCAGCAACCGGCAGTGAGTGGGCAGATTCTTCAGCTTGAAAAAGAGCTAGGAGTGAAGCTCTTCAACCGGAGGCCCTTCGCGCTGACGCCTGCCGGAGATGAATTGTATGATTTTGTCTACCCCTTCTTTTCTCAAGTTGGAGAGGTGGAAGCCCGTCTGAAAGGAGAAGAAGGTTCTCATCTGCGCATAGCGGCTTCCGGTTCTGCACTTCGGATTCACCTTCCTGACCTCCTCGCGGAAGTTCGAACGAAGCGTCCGTCTGCCCGCTTTTCTCTACGTGAGGTGGAGCCGGGGGAGCTACAGGGGCTTCTTAAGAGTCAGCAGGTTGATCTTGCCATAAGCATTATCGGCGAACGGATCACCGAGGGCTTACAGACGGTAGAGCTATTGAAAATACCTCTCGTTCTTCTGGTGCCGGAGCAATGGAAAGTGCGGGGGCTAAGTGACCTGCTGGCTAAGAATGAGGATACGGGCCGGAAGGCTCCAAGGTATCCACTCGTCGGTCTGCCCGCAGGGAACGTTCTTGGAAGGATCTTTCTCGATTCCTTTGAGGAGAGAGGTGTCGACCTTGTTCCAAATATGGAGGTGGACTCCCTGGACCTTGTTGGAGATTACGTCTCGTGGGGCTTTGGCATGGGAATGGGAGTGGAAATCCCTGGTAAGGAGCCTCCGGGCGGGCTGAGAGCAATTCGCCTGAAAGGATTTTCTCCGGTGGTTGTGGGGGCAATCCACCAGGAAAACCTGAAGCCTATCGCAAGGGATTTTCTGGAATTGGCTCGTGAGCGTGCTAAAAATTTAGCGAAGTCGAGTTGACCCATGATCAGAGAAGGCCTGATTTTAAAAATTGACTGTCCTGACCGTGCTGGGTTGGTAGCTAAGATTGCTGGATATGTCTCCGAGCACGAAGCAAACCTCGTCGAGTTCAATCAGTTTACCGATGCGGTCAGAAGCAGATTCTTTGCCCGCCTGGAAATTGACACCTCCGGGCTGAAGGTCGAGACCGATGAGTTTGTAAGAGGATTTGGGACACTGGGTCGTCTTCTTGAGGCTCAATGGCATTTTCGACGTCTTCCATATCGAATGAGAACAGCAGTGCTCGTCACGAAAACCGACCATTGTCTCAACGAGATTCTGTGGCGGGCACAGCTTGGCGAATTACCGGTAGAAATTACCTCCATTATCGGGAATAGGGATGACTGCCGTCTCATCGCGGAGCAGGCAGGTATACCCTTTCATCATGTAGAGATCGGAGAGGACAAAGAGGAGGGGTTTCGATCCATCGATAGATTGTTAACGAAGCAGGCGGTGGAGCTCGTCGTGCTGGCCCGCTTCATGCAGGTTGTTCCGGGGTGGCTTTGCGCGGCCTATAAGGGACGCATGATCAACATCCATCATAGCTTTCTTCCGGCTTTTGTGGGAGCCAATCCCTATCGGAAGGCCTTCGAGAGAGGGGTAAAGCTGATCGGAGCAACATGCCATTATGTAACCGAGGATCTTGATGCTGGCCCCATTATTGATCAGGAGGTTGAGCGGGTACAGCATTACCACTCAGTTCACGATCTTATCCGTCTCGGACGCGATTGTGAGCGCTCTGCCCTCGCAAAGGGCATTCGATATCATGTGCATGAGAGGATTATTCTCGATAACCACCGCGCGATCGTTTTCCCGGACTGATCCGAAGGGCCTAATATGGAAGGGTCGTCTGCAGGAGAGAGGTGCTCTTTACTGCGTCAAGCGCTACCGGGCCTCTGGGCAGAAGGAGAAAGTCGCCAGTTGAATAGACGTTGCCGCGCTTGTCCTGGATCTCACCATTGGTGACGGTGATTATCGAAAATCGATCAGGGTCAGGATTGCATATCGTAGCTCCTGTTGAGAGCTCGAGGAAGTCCACCTTGAAGTGCTGGCATGTTGCCAGATTCTGCCCCTTTGGCTGGTCCATTGCGGGTTCGTAATCCGTGAAGTCAATGCTCGCCAGGGATTCACGCACATGCAGATCTCGTGGTCTCCCGTTCAGGCCCACTCTATTCCAGTCAAAGACACGGTAGGTTGTATCTGAGTTCTGCTGTATTTCGTAAATCAACATTCCAGCCCCAATAGCATGCAGGCGCCCTGAGGGAATAAAAATGGATTGGCCGGCTCGCGGCTCCACGGAGTGGATCATGTTCTCCATAGATCCGCTACGGATCGCTTCCTCAAGCTGCCCGCGGGTAATTCCCTTTCGAAGGCCCACGTAGAGTTTGGATCCAGGTAAAGCCCGGGCGATATACCACATCTCTGTCTTGGGAGAGCCTCCTAGCAGGGGTGCGATCTGTGCCGGAGGGTGAACTTGAATGGAGAGATCGTCCTTTGAGTCCAGAATCTTCATGAGAAGAGGGAAGCGAGAGCTTTTCAGGTTATCGCCAAAAAGCTCCTCCCTCCTGAAGTTCCACAGTTCATGGAGACTGCTTCCCGCCCATCTGCCAGAGCTGACAACAGACTGCTCCGATGGCCGATCGGACACTTCCCACGACTCACCCCACGGCCCCGGCCCGGGTAATTGTCGGCCTAGCAAGGTTTCCAGAGTTCTTCCGCCCCAGACGCGGGGCATGTAGAGCGGCTGGAAGTGGATTGGCGACACGATGAGTGCCGGAGAATGGACGCGACCAGCTGGAAGAGTCAAGCAGTGAGAGACTGTAAGGCGGCTCTACTGGGGGACACGGGATACCTTCAAGAAGACTCCAGAATGTCTTCGATCGCACTCCTGAACTTACGTCCCATCAGGCCTGAGAGGGTGGATTGGTAATCAGCGCAGGTCTCGATAATACACAAGTTTGGGAGCTGGTAGAGGGAATAGGATGCACAGGAGGCCTGCCGCAGAATGCTCGTCTTGCCACTCGAACCCGTCCAAGTGACTTGGCGGCAGAGTGAGGGCAGGTATTCGCGCATAGCGAGAAGATAGCAGCCCCCTCCGTGACCTTCACCGGTAACGGCTTTATAGTTTTTGTTGAGCTGGGCGAAAGTTGCGTGGATCCAGCGACTTGAAATCTCTATGCAATTAGTGCCTATGAGGGCAACCTGTTGATACCCTTCACAAAATGCATTCTCTGCGGCACGAGATATGCGGCTTCCAAGATCACCATCTGATTGAGGTTTAAAATCGATTGCCTCGATATCCAGATGGATGCCGGGGTGATCAATGATCTCTGAGAGGAGCCAAAAGCGGATAGCGTCATGCGCGTCTGCAGGGCGGTAGCAGAATCTCAGGTGACACCTTTCAAGGCCACTTAACTGTGTAAGAAGCAGCCGAATTGTGGCCCGGTAAACTACTTCGGCCTTGTTCGTGCCCAGAATATTGGCAGTCGAGGGGTCTAGTTGACTTGGTAAGGCTTCTTCCAGAAAAACGATGAGGAGGCGCATGAGGCAGAGGCAAGGAAGGATACAGGAAGATCTCCTCGAAAGCTTAAATTTTGTTGATAATCAAAAAAAGCGGTATTCGATCTTGTTTGACCCTTGATTTTAGGGGATTCTATAGCGCGCAGAGCTCAAGAAAACTCTGTAGGAACATCTATGGCGAGGAATAGGTCAAAGCGCAAGGGTAGCAACGAGACTCGTTGGTCCCGTGAAGCGATGGGCGTCCTGCTGGCTGGCATTGGGATCCTTTTGCTCTTGTCGCTTGTTTCCTACACGCCGGGAGATTTGCCGATCAAGATTCCCTTCACCGATTGGGCTCTCCTCAGCGGGTTTGCTCTTGATCTAGAGGCCAACAATCCGCGTGAAAACTGGATTGGACCGATTGGAACACTGCTAGGGTTTATTCAAATTCAAATCTTTGGTGTCGCGGCCTTTCTTCTTCCACTTGGAATGCTGTGGTTAGGCGTTGGGCGGCTTTTCATGGGTGCGGCCTACAGTCTGCGGACTACAATCGGGTTTTGCGTTTGCCTTGTGAGTGGAGCCAGTCTGGTGGCGGTGCAGGAGAGCTTTTTCCCCAGCTGGAAGGAAGCTTACCTGATTGCGGGGCCTGGGGGCGTGGTGGGTGAGGGCCTGGGCGTTGTTGTTCTCAAGGGAATGCTCAGTAGTGCGGGGTCGATTATTCTTCTCGGCATTGTGTATTGGCTGAGCTTTTTCACTCTGTTGGGGGTTCATCCAGTCAAATTTGTCAAAGCCTTGGCTCTCTGGAGTATCGAAAAATTCCAGCAGGCCCGGGAAGATTGGGGCAGGAGAGTGGCTCAGAAGGAGCGTGGAAAAACAGGAAAGGCGGCTGGGAAGAAATCATCTCCGTCGAAAGGAAAATCGAGAAAGAGCAAACGCCAGAAAACGGATGAAGAAGAGGCTGGAGAGCGAGAGCTTGTTGAGGAGCTCGTAAGCTACGAGCAGGACGAAAAGGGGCAATCGCATCTTCCCTTGCAGGAAATCCCGGAGCCGCAGATCATCGATGCGACCCAGAGAATCACACCGACAATGGCGGCTGGCTCCAAGCCTTTTGAGCGAAAGAGGTCTCCGCAGCATGCGGCTCTTAGTACGGAGGGCTTCGAGGATTATGAGCTTCCCGGTTTCGATTTGCTCGAATACGAGGAGGAAGAGGCTCCTTCGGAAGATAATACGGATGCTCTTATTGCCCAGCAGACAAAAATCGTGGAGACCCTCAAGGCCTTTGGCGTTGATGTGACCGCCGGTGATATTACCAGAGGCCCCACAATTACCCGGTATGAAGTGTATCCGAGTATCGGCTTGCGGGTCAGCCGGATTGCCCAGTTGGAGCCCGACCTTGCCCGGGCCACTAAGGCGGAACGGATCAACATTCTCGCTCCGATCCCGGGAAAGGATACCGTAGGTATTGAGATCGCGAATGATTCCCGTATGCCTGTCGCCCTTCGGGAACTACTGCAGGATGACGAATTTCGCAGTTCCAAGCGAAAAATCCCCCTTGCGCTTGGCAAGGACGTCTATGGCAAGGCTGTCATCGGCGATCTCGCGGCTATGCCTCACCTGCTGGTTGCGGGTGCTACAGGGTCCGGTAAGTCAGTCTGCATCAATTCGATTATCTCGAGTATCCTTTTCAAGTTTGGCCCAGATGAACTTCGATTCATCATGATTGATCCCAAGGTGGTGGAGATGCAGGTCTATTCCGATCTGCCTCATCTTGTGGTCCCTGTTGTGACGGACCCAAGAAAAGTAGTTGGAGCGCTTAAATGGTGCGTCAACGAGATGGAGCGCCGCTACAAGGTATTTGCCAAGGAAGGAGTCCGTAATTTCGACTCCTTTAACGGCAGGGCAAGAGATAAGGGAGTTCCGGTGATGGCCGAGGAGGAAGAGGAACTTGAGGAGGATGAAGTCATCGATGAGGAACATGTTGAGTCGATCGCCGCCGCTCTTGAGGACGGCGAGCTGGGGCCGATAGATGGTGAATGGAAAGAGGAGGAAGAGGAAGAGACTCCCGACAGGTTCCCCTACATCGTGATAATTATTGATGAGCTTGCAGATCTCATGCAGACGGCTCCCGCGGATGTAGAAATGTGTATCGCCCGGATCGCGCAGAAAGCGAGAGCGGCAGGAATTCATTTAATCGTAGCAACGCAGACGCCTCGGGCGGATGTAGTGACTGGGATTATTAAGGCAAATATACCAAGTCGTATCGCGTTTCAGGTTTCCTCCGCTTTGGATAGCCGGGTCATTCTTGATGGGAAGGGAGCAGAGAAGCTGGTGGGTAAAGGTGACATGTTATTTTTGCCGCCGGGGTCAGCAAAGCTCGATCGAGCTCAGGGAGCATGGATTTCGGACGAGGAAGTTGAATCCCTCGTGGAATTTTGTTCAGTGCAAAGTGAGCAGCGTTTCGAGGAGAGCGTGCAGGCCAGCATTGACGGGGGAGGAGCTGGTGATGATGGAGATGAGGATGAGGTCTCAAATGCAGACGAAGAGATTCTTCAAAAGTGTATCGAAGTCATCGTGCAGGAGCAGAAAGCCAGTACGTCGTTGCTTCAGAGACGGCTCAGGCTTGGCTACACCCGTGCTGCAAGGATGGTTGATATTCTTGAGCAGCGTGGCGTCATAGGTCCTGCTGATGGCTCTCGAGCCCGTGAAGTGTTCCTCAAGGGAGAGCCTGCTGTGGTGGACTAGGGCCGATCATTGAGCTTTTCTCGCCCGTAAAGAGGCGAGGGCCGGGTGGACCGTGCTTATGATAGCCTTCTGAGCCTGCTCGACAGACTGATCTGCATCGATGATGTGGACGAAGTCATCTTTTACTGAGTGAAATATCTCCCGGCAGAGTTGGAGAGATTCTCTTCGCTCAAATTGATTTCCCTGTCCATCGCGGACCCCAATTCGGGCCATTGCAGTATCCAGTGATAGTTCAAGAAGGAGAAGGAGGTCAGGGCGTGGCGCGAACTCCTCATTGGTCCGGCGGATTTCCTGAGGGTCGAAGCCTCGAATTCCCTGATAGGCCATGGTTGAGAAGTAGTAGCGATCAAGAACGACGATGTTTCCAGCCTTGAGAGCGGGCGAAATGAGGCGTTCAACATGTTCCCGGCGGTCTTTATGGAACAGGTCCAGTTCTTCCTCCGCAGATAGGCGACCGGCGGTGGCCGACTCCCGAAGCTTACTTCCATAGATGCCGTCCGTAGGCTCGCGAGACTGGGTGACATTAAAGCCCTGTTCCCGCAAAGCTTCGGTGAGGAGGCGCGTCTGAGTGGATTTGCCGGTGCCATCAATCCCTTCGAGGACGATGAGTAAGCCAGGGTGATTTGCTGGGAAGTTCAGGGGAGTCGAAGGTTGGGTAAAATCCTCTCTGGTATATCGCGGGTCGGCTATGGGCTCCAGAGTTGCAGAATGCGCTCCCGGCAGGATTCGAACCTGCGACCTACGGATTAGAAATCCGTTGCTCTATCCAGCTGAGCTACGGGAGCTTGGGCGGGAGTTTACGCGATCAGCCGTGCTTGGCAAGGCAGCCCGAAGGGGAAGGGAAAAGATTTCTGAGATGGAGTGCTGTCTCGAGGTGGATAGCTACCTCATTGGCGAGGTCCAGAGGTTCACACGCCTTCTCCGGCTTTATCTGCCGCTGCGATCGCCTCCAAGTCGCCCTCCTCGCAGCAGCGCACGAAACCTTCGGTGTAGCGTTTCAGCTTTTCCCAGCTTTCACGGATGCTATCTGCCTCATCCGGGGTGATAGAGTGGTCGAGAGCGGACTCGGAAATACGGCGCAGTAGTTTTGAGAACTGGTCGATGATTTCGCTGGTGGCAGGTAAAACCTCATAGCCTTCCGCGGAACTTTGTGTGGGGTTTTTGACAAAATAGCCTCCGCATTCCTGGCAAAGCCATTCGACGATATGATTCTCGCCCGTGAGTCGAATGATTTCGAGGATCCGATCAAGTGGGTTTCGGCTCCCGCTTCCGTTGTCCGATTGTTCCTGAGCCCATTTATAGACCAGAGAGAGCGAGACTCCGAGTTCTCCAGCGATCGCCTTAGGGCTCGTCTTCTCGAAGGATTGCTTAAAGACCTCGTGCGAATCCATAGTCTTATGCTAGCCAAATCTTATGGCTAATAGCAAGAAAACGGGTGAGGCACGATAGGAGCAGACTGATCGTCACGCGCTCGAGGGGATGGCCTCCTCGTCTGGATTCTCTTCGAGATGAATAAGATGTTCGTTTGCTAGCTCCTCTATCTCGAGCAGGGAGGCCACAGTGGAAAGGCGCCGGCGAAGGGGCTTCGCCCCAGGGAAGCCTTTGCAGTAGGCCATCAGGCGGGAGCGCATTGCCATCATAGATTGTTTTTCATTACCGTATCGATTGCTTTCGATTGCGAGACGGCAGTGACGAGTGATGAGTTGCCAGCGCTCGTTGAGAGGAATGGGGGAGGGAGTATTTCCGGTCTCCAGATAGCTCTTCGCCTGTCGAAAGATCCAGGGGTTTTGCATAGCGGCACGTCCGATCATCACTCCCGAGACGCCAGTTGTTTCTCGTCTTTTTTGAATATCCTCACCTGAGCCCAAGTCTCCATTCCCGATGACGGGTAGGGAGACATGATGAGAGCACTCGTTGATGACGTCCCAGTTGGCCTCTCCCCGGTATCCCTGAGAGCGGGTTCGTCCATGAATTGAGATCGCTTGCATGCCTGAATCCTCAAGGACAGAGCAGACCTCCGGTGCATTAATCGAATTTTCGTCCCACCCAATGCGGATCTTTGCGGTGACGGGAACTTGGTTTCCGACTGCCTCAGCGACCCCCTGAGCGACTGAGGCGAGGACCGGGCAATCCCTTAGAAGAGAGGATCCTCCATTCTTGGAGACAACCTTGTTTACCGGGCAACCGAAATTGATATCGATAAAATCGGGTTGCTGCCAATCAATGATTTTCCGGGCGGCTTCTCCCATCCTCTTGCCGTCCGCACCGAAAAGCTGCACGCCTACTGGCCGCTGTTCATCAGTAAATTCGGTGTATTTCCGGGTGCGGGTATCCTGTTGGATGATGCCCTCGCTTGAGACGAACTCGGTGACCATTACGTCGGCACCTAGTTCTTTGCAGATACTCCGGAAGACCACGTCCGTCACTCCCGCCATTGGTGCGAGGTAGAGAGGAAAAGCGCCGCTCTGGAACCAAGGAAGCACAGGGGGAGTTTAGCCGTTTCCGGACGCGCTGAAACGAATGTTTTCAAGAGTAACAGCGAAAGAGCGGAAATCTTGAAGCTACTCGAACGGTTTAGATTCCCAGCCAATCTCCTCCATGAGGTCCTGCACCCTCTTCCCGTATTCCACGTAGCTCTTATAGCACTGGTCCCAATCCGGCTTCTGGCCATCCTCTACATGGAACACCGTGGCAACATGTGGCTCGATGGCAAACCCTCCATCATAGCGTCGGGCCTTGAGGTCGCGCATGATGTGCTGAAGGTGGCAGTCTCCCTCTCCCGGCATGGTGTACTCGGGCTCGGTCTGCCCCACTTTTGGATAGCGGCAGTCCTTGATGTGGACATGGACAACGTGCTCCTTGATGTCATTGTAGAATCCTAAGGCATCCTGGAACGGATGAGGCTCTGATTTAGAGCGGTCGCGCTGGAAGACTGGGTTGCCGGTATCGAATACCAGTTTCAGTCCGGGAACTTCTTCGACCAGACGCAGACTGTGCTTTGCAGAGAATCCACCCCAATTGGCGCAGTTCTCATGAGCCGCCGTAATTCCCTCATCCGCAAACCTCTGCTGAATGATGCGGAGTCTCTTAAACCGCTCCTCCTCGTGCTGGTCTTCGCCCCAGGGTTCCTGAGCGTAGGACATGACACGGATGATCTTTGTCCCAAGTTTCTTCATTCGGGGTATGGCTCGCTCAATTTCCCCAAGTGTGACGTCGAAGTCGTCGGTGATCTTCTTGGCCCAATTCCCAATGAGAGATCCAATCTCCGGAATTTTAATTTCCTCTTTTTCGAGGAGCTTCAGAGCTTTGTTGAAATCCTTGTCACTAAGGTCATGGATGCTTTTGCCATCAATGGAACGCGCTGATATTGCATTCCAACCAATTTCCTTGGTGGCTTTGATCTGGGTGGCAAGGTCTTTTGCTGCCTCGTCGGCGAAACCGGAGAGATACATGTGGGGAGAGGAAAGAGCAATTGTTGCGAGCTGGCAAGAGTGAGATGCAACCTAGTTTCTCTTTGCAGGGAGGAGCTCTGACCAAGCCAGGCTGATTTTTAAAACCTCCAGGCTGGTGATTTCGCGACGGCAAGGCCATATTGGGGGTGTGAAAACACCCATCGCCGGGGCTCTGGCCCTCGTTTTTTCCGTCCTCTCTGCGGAGGCGGTAGAATTTGACAAGGACGTCTTGCCGATCCTGAAAAGTCACTGTTTTAAGTGCCATAGGGACGGAAAAGCGAAGGGGGACTTCAATCTTGAACCCCACCAGATCAAGGAGCATATCGGGGCCGGATTGCAAATTGTGCCGGGCAGGCCCAATAGCGGTCTCTTTATGAAGGTCATCCAGTCCGATGATCCTGACAACCGGATGCCGCCAAAAGGGGCGGGACTGGGTGAAAAGGATGTGAATATCCTCAAGCTCTGGATTACTCAGGGTGCGGAGTTGGGCCCCGGCGAGAGTGTAACACCGGGGAAAGAACCTCTGGAGGGGGTTTGGACAAACAAGAGCGGGAAAAAGATTAAAGCCGCCCTACTCGGTGTGGAGGAGGGTAAGGCGATTCTCAGATTGGCCAACGGCAAGATTTACAAGTATCCCATTACCAGCCTCGATGCCGAGAGTCAGACGAGGGTGAAGGAGTTTGCACAAAAAGAGGGATGAGGAAGAGGTCTGTCCTTCCTCAGGATAGCTCGATTTTTCTGCCATTGTCCCGGGCGCTTTCGTAGATGGCGCATATCAAGGCGACTGCTTTACGGGCCTCCGCGGCATTTACACTGGCTTCCCGCTTCTCAGCGATCGCGCTTACCACTTCCTCAAAGTTTTTCTGGTGCCCCTCGAAGTTGATGGCCTTGGGGTCGTTAGCTCCGAGGCCCGCCTCCGAGCCTTTCATCATCGTCTGATGCACTTGCGTATCCTCTGGGGTCTCATCCATGAAATCCCAAATCTCGAAGGCTTCATCGGCGAGGAAGGCGCTTCCGCGATCCCCGGAGAGCTGCACGCGGGCGGGGTGACCGTCTTTTGACCAGTTGGAGGTTGCTCCCTCGATGACGCCGCGGGCTCCATTGGCGAATTCCACAAGTGCCACGGCAGTATCCTCAACCTCGATATCGCAATGAGTGAGGCAGGCGGTGTTAGCCTGTATGCTGACCACCGGGCCGGCGAGGTAAAGCAGGGCGTCGATGGTATGGATCGACTGGTTCATGAGGGCTCCTCCGCCGTCGAGAGCCCACGTGCCTCGCCATGCTGCGGAGTCGTAGTAGGCTTGGTCCCGATACCACTTCACGTAGGCGGACGCAGAGGTCAGAGTGCCAAAACGTCCCGCGTCAGCAGCAGCCTTGAAGGCATCCATGGCGGGGTGAAACCGGCGGTTGAGAACGGCTGCGAGGGATACTCCGTTTTCTTCAGCGGCTCTCATCATGAGATCGATCCGCTCCGGAGTGATCTCAAGGGGTTTTTCACAGATGACGTGTTTGCCGGCGTTCAGAGCGGCGAGGGAGGGCTCCAGGTGTGCGCCGGAAGGGGTGCCTACGGTGACGATTTGAAGTTCGTCGTCGGCTAGAAACTTCTCGAGGTCGCTGAAGGGTTTTGCGTCGAACTGCTCCGCGAGTTGCTGCGCTGCTTCGGCCCGGAGGTCGAAGACAGAGTGCAGTTCTCCGCCTGTCATGGCCTCGATGGCCTTGCCGTGGAACTGGCCGATCATGCCGGCCCCGATGATTCCGAATTTCATAAGGGTCAGGTTGTCTGTTTCTTGAGATGAGGTGCTCTCTAGCTGTGCGATCTGGATTTCCTTGGCAGGAAGAAGCCGATCACAACGAGAATAGTAAAGATGATGATGAACCATTTGCCCATTGCCAAGTCGGTCGTGATTTCTCCGGCATCGTTCTTGATAGTGAGCTTCTTGTTCCATCCAGTCCATCCTGCGGCGAGGCCTGTGATGACGCAGGAGATGACGAGGGGAATATTCCAGGCGAGGCGAGCCTTTCCTCTCGGGACTTGATCTCCGAGGACCTTCCGGGAGTTGATCATGACGATAAAGGCCAGGAAGGCGATCGGGAAGAGAACGTAACCAAAGGTTGAGGTTGTTACTGCGAGATAAGCCTTCGATTCGCCACCCCAGAGTAAAGGCCATAGGACTCCAGTAGAGGCTAGCGCTGTTCCAACTTTGAAGGCCATGCTGTCTCTGGGTTTTCCGGTGACCTCACAGGCCACGAAGCCGGAAATCAGCATGAGGATTGAGATCGTAGATAGGCCCATGGCGAGAACCCCGATTCCAAAGACCTTTTTCGCCCAGAAGGAGCTTCCGAAGAGGGACTCAAGAGCTCCGGCAAGTTGATTTGTGTCACGTTTGATCAACATGGCTGCGAGTTTCTTTTCGCCATCCGAGATGGAGACGTTCTCTCCTACCGTTTTATTGCGAGCACTAATCGCTTTGCTGTAATCGGCGTGTTTGCCACTCTCTTGATGAATAACCACCTGGCCATTTTCCTCACTGAGAAGGCCCTCAAATGGTTTCCCATGAAACTGCGAACCGGCAGCAATGACGACGCATCCGGTGGCAAGGACAAAGGGAATCATCATTCCTGTAAGGAGGTCGAATCGGGAGAGGCTGCGGTGCGTTCTAGTCCATTTGCGAGCGCGAAGAGCCCAAGGCATGAGAAAAGTCATATTGATGCCAACTGCAGCAGCAGCCGAGGCGACCATGGGGTCCCTCTGGGCCTTGAGGACTATAGCCGTCCAGTAGTCTCGTGCGGCTTCCGAAGGGAGCCCTGCTAAAATTGTATTGTAAGCTTCCGTGGGCTTCCAGATGAGAGAGGGGTTTGGAATGAGGCCGGCAAAAATGGAGCCCCAGTCGAGAGTACCAGCGAGGCGAATGACAACACCCACGAAGGAAAGAACGACGATTCCTACAAGGACTTTCAGGGTATTCTCATAGATACGGTATCCTCTGCCTTTGCCAGATCCCAGGAAGTTGATGGAGAGCATCACTCCCAGAATCACGAAAGAGACGATATACTTCGTGCTGTCGAGGTCCTTGGATGTTTCAAAGAATGATGGGAAAAGATTGTCTGTGAGCGCGGCATAGGAGAGAGAATACTGGGGTAAGACCCAGATCATATTCGCGAGTTGGGAGGCCGCGAGCCATCCCCAAGCGAGGACAGGGTTGATTTCCTGCCTGAGGCTCTGGAAGGGCGTGCGCTTCGTGCTGAGCGTGACGTAGGAAATAGCAGCCAGAAGAATTACCCCCATCAGCATGGCGATGGGTTGCACCCAGAGCATGGCGAAGCCACCCATGACTGCGAGGAACATGGCTCCGCCGAGGGATCCTCCACCTAGCGTAATAGCGCTCTGCAGCCAACCCGGCCCGGAGAGCTTGGTGTAGGCTTTGGCCTTTGCGAGGGCGCCCTTGTCGGCCACCGACTCGAGGATTTCAATCTCGCGGTTGGGTTGGTCGTCGTTATTGCTCATGTGTCTCGGGTCACCCTAACCGGGAACCAGCGGCAGCGGCAAAGAGGAAATTTGGGTCAAACGGCTAGCCGGTCGAGGGGTGATTCTCCCGGGTTGTCCAGAATTGCTCAGGATCCGCCGAGATAGACCTTTTGTAGGTATTCCATGCTCTGTCGGGCAATTTCGTCTGGGCTGGGCTCGTATTTGAAGACCTCGACCGAAATCCAGCCCTGATAGCCTATTTCGTGGAGAGCCTGGGCGGCTGGGGTATGATCCACTTCGCCCATGCCCGGACCGAGCAGATTGGGGTCGTTGGCGTGATAATGTGCGATTCGGGAGGCATTGTCGCGGACGAGATCCCCCAGCCCCTTTTGCTCAGAGCTCATGGCCTTGACGTCGAGATGGAGCTGGAGGTGGGAGTGATCGACAATATCGAGAAGAGCAGCGGTTTCCTCCGCGGTATTCAGAAAATTGGTCTCTGATCTGGCGAGGGGTTCCATAGCGATAGTGATTCCGAGGTCGGCACAGTGTTCGGCGGCCGGCCTGAGAACTTCGACAGCTCGCTCCACGGATTCCCCATAATCCCACCCTGACTCCAGTGAGCGCTGCTGGGGGCTTCCCCAGACCATGATATTTCCGCCAAGGCTGGAGCAAAGGTCGGCCAGCCGGCGAGCGTAGTCGGCGGTGGCCGCTCGAACTGAGGCATCAGGGCTGGTGAGATGATATCCTTCAGTCTTGGCCAGCAACCAGTGGAGTCCCACGATTTGAAGGCCATGATCAGCTGCCGCCTTCCGGTAGCTGGCAATCTCCGAGGCAGAAATAAGGGAGATATCGTCGGCGAGGGTGAACGGGGCAATTTCGATCCCGGTGTAGCCCGCAGCCTCAGCGGCCTGGCATTGCTCCGAAAAGCTGCGGTCTTGGAAGGTCTCGTTGCAAATCGCAAAATTCATGGCTCCGGTGTAGGGCCTGAAGGAGAAAATTGGCAGAAATTTCGTGGGGATCTTGCACTTGCTGGGATTGCGGTAAGGTAGGTTTCGTAGCACACTGCATGAGAGTGAAGGACGGAGGAGACAAACAAGGAGGTGAGGCTGCTTCTGGGCCAAGCCTCAGAGGGGACTTGGCCGCCCTGATCAAGTTGCGGCTCAACATCTTTGTCCTGCTGACGACCTTTTTTGGTTTTCTGATCGCCGTCCTCTCTCAATCCGGGGCATGGGAATGGGGGCAACTGTGGGCTTTAATACACACCTTGGTCGGCACGGCGGCGGCCGCCTTCGGGTCCGCGGTCTTCAATCAGTTGATGGAGATCAAAGAGGATGCCAGAATGCTTCGGACCGCTGATCGTCCGCTCCCTGCCGAGCGTGTTCTTCCAACCTGGGCGTTCATGCTTGGCTGGATACTGTGTGGGTTTGGTATCATCCACGTCGCCGCGATGGTGGACAAGGGAGCGGCTACCCTGATCGCGATCACCATTGCAACCTATGTGTTTGTCTACACTCCCCTAAAAAGAAGAAGTTCCATCAACACTCTGGTAGGCGCAATTCCCGGTGCTCTGCCACCGGTGATCGGGTGGGTTGGAGGTGGAGGTGGGATGGAAGATCCACGTGGATGGTTTCTTTTCGCTCTCCTGTTTCTCTGGCAGCTTCCACATTTTGTTTCAATCAACTGGCTATGCCGGGAGCAGTACGAAACAGCGGGCTTTAGAATGTGGTCTGATGGAGATGAGTCAGGCAGGCGCTCTGGACTTTTAGCTGCAATATTTTCTCTGGGGCTCTCAGGGTTGGCGCTTTACGCATTTCTGATGGGATATGCAGGGTTGATCTTTGGCCTTACAGGTGGTGCGGCAGGGCTTTACCTGTGCGTGATGGCGGCCAGATTTGCCCTGGCAGGGGATCGTCAGTCGTGTCGGCGTTTTTTTCTGCTCACGCTTCTCTACCTTCCTGTAGTGCTGACAGCGCTTGCCTTGGACTGGAATTGAGCAGTCTGGGACGCGCGCTGGATGTGGTTATCGTGGAAAGGTTGTGCGAATTTCCATTTCCAATCTGCCTTTGCCGTCCTAGGTTCCCCCCGTTGTGGCCAGACAAACAATCCATCTTGAGCCTGCAGAGAGGGATCCTGCGAAGCTGAAGAAGACAGGTCTGTCGATCGCGGTCCTGATGATCATTGGAGGGGTCCTCGTTACTTTTGCATACCGCCTCAAACATCAGAGCGATGAGCAGGATGCCCGGCCTCATGTGGTCCAGCGCCTCACGGAGGTGTTTTTTGGTCGAGACCAGAACAACAGGGCATTCAGCACCGAACAACTGAAGGGTAAGACGACCCTTTTCACCCCTCTTTCTCTCCAAGAGGGGGAGAGAATGAAAGAGTCTTTGGGTGCGATGCGGGACCTGTCTAAAAAATTTCCTGATGACGAAAATCTGCTTTTTCTGGGTATTACAGTAAATCCCGAAGCCGATGGGCTGGACGAATTGCGGCATTTGCTGACAGAACTTGGTGTGGCGGATGATGCCCGCTGGTTTTTCGTGCAGGCCGAGGAAGAGGCCGCCAGAGGCTACATCCGCCACAAGATTCGGGCAGAGTTCAAGGAGTCGGTTTCATCGCTGGAAGGCCCGCGCGAGCGCTTCAGATCAACTCTCGTTTTTATCGACGAGAACCTTCATGTGCTGGCTCCGATGTTTGATCTGAACCTTGCCAGAGAGGTCGCTGATGATGCGGAAAGATTACTTGCGGAGGATCCCGAGGAAGCCAGAAGGCTTAATGCCCGAGAGCGGGTCGATGATGTGGAGAAAGCTCGTGCCCGTCTGGATGCGGTCCTGCAGTATATTCGCGAGGGAGATCTGAAAGAAGGATAAGAGAATTATGACTGACAGAACCAAGATCATTCTAATCTACACCGTTGTCGCGGTCCTGAGTATCGCAGTGCTTGGAACCTCCTTCTGGCTGAGGGAATCACGGAAGCGCAGGTTCACACCCATTGTGGCTGATGCTGGTGGTGAAGTGGCCGAGGATTTTGGGAGTCTTGCCAAGGATCTTGTGCTGACAAATCAGGAAGGGAAGGAGGTCAGCCTTGCGGACCTCCAGGACAAAGTATGGGTAGCGACAAATTTTTTTGCGACCTGCCCCTACTGTCTGGAAACTGCTGCGGAAGATCTAAAAAGTCTCTATAAGGAATTTTCAGGCGAGGATAACTTCCACGTAGTATCGATCTCCATAGATCCCGAAACGGACCAGTTAGAGCAGTTACAGGATTATGCCAGTGCGGTGGACGCCGACAGCAGTAACTGGTGGTTTGTTCGGGGTGAGGAGAAGGTGGTTCATGAGTATCTCGAAAAAGAAATGGGATTCATGAAGGTCGTAAAGAACAAGGTGCCTCCTGCGAATACTCGTTACTCTCACGACCGTTCGCTGATGGTGTTTGATGGATGGCAGTGTGTGAAGAAGCGGGATCTTCAGTTTGCCCGTTCACAGGGGGAGAACGTCAGGGAGAGCTTCTATCAGGACGTCAGACAATCTATTATGAAGGGGCTTGCGGGTAGAAGGACTGTCTCAGGTGCGCAGCCATGAGCGAGTTGGAAGCCTACCGCAAACGCGGCGCGAACCTGGCGCTTGCCCGGAAGCTGAAGATCGCCGTCTGGATCGTCACGGCGCTGGTCCTTTTTCTCGTGGGATTGATGCGACGGGTCAAAATTGATCTGCCGGAGGGAGTGAGTCTGCACGTGCTTCCCCCCTTACACGCCTTGCTGAATACCGGTGCGGCGGCGGCTCTGATCCTTGCTCTTCTCTGCATCAGAAAAGGTCGGGTTCTTCTGCATCAGCGTTGGATCTACGTTGCGATGGGATGTTCGCTCCTTTTCCTCCTGTCGTATGTGAGCTACCATTTCACGACCCAGGAGACCATTTACGGGGACCTTGACGGGAACAAAGAGCTCAGTGAAGAGGAAAGGGCAGAAGCGGGACCCATGCGAGCAGTGTATCTCAGTATACTGCTGTCGCATATTGCCTTGGCTGCCGTGAGCTTGCCCTTCATCTTGCTTAGTTTCGTTTACGGATTTACCAATCAGACTGCTAAGCATCGCAGGATTGCGGCGCGGGTTTTTCCAGTCTGGCTTTACGTGGCGGTGACTGGGCCGGTGGTCTATCTCATGCTGCGACCGTATTATTAGTCGAAGCGATCTCCAGAACTGGAGAGCTTTCCGCTGCAGCTCAGCCTCTGCAGGCGTTATTTTTCGAGCTGGGGGTCTGGGACTGTGTAGCCCAGCGGAGGGGTGACCCCGGGGGGCAGCGGGGTAATCGGTTTGCGCGACATCCGAACACCCCAGAGGGCAAGAGCAAGGGCAGGGGTCCATCCCCAGAGAGCATGAACGTCCATCATGAAAGTGATCACCATTGAGAGAAAACCCAGTATTAAAGCTATAAAGACGATCACGATGCCGAGATTCTGCATGCTCCTCCCTTGTCTGTGCCATGCTTCAATTCTTGCGATGACCTGCTTGTCGGCCGGAGAGAAGAAGGGGGTTTGTGGTAGAGCGGCAGGAGTGGCAGGAGTAGCAGGAGTAGCAGGAGTAGCAGGAGTAGCAGGAGTAGCAGGAGTAGCAGGAGTAGCAGGAGTAGCAGGAGTAGCAGGAGTAGCAGGAGTAGCAGGAGTAGCAGGAGTAGCGGGAGTAGCGGGAGTAGCTGATGGTGTGGAATGAGCGACCTGGCTTGTCGTGGGTATCAAACCCTGCATGCCTAAAGTAGAACGATAGGTTTGAATCAGGTTTCTGATAGCGGCATTGTTCGGATTCAGCTGGGAAGCGTATTCAGCGATTCTCACAGCGTGTTCGTGCTGCTCTTGCCAGCGGCAGAGTGAGAAAACCTTGCCGAGGATCTCCATGTCCTCCGGTCTTCTCTCGAGCTCGGCCGACAGTGAATGGATCCTAATCGAGACTTTCTGCTGTAATTTTGATTTAAGGATAGCTGCGAGCGCAAAGATCAATCCCAGAACGCAGAAGAATCCCAGTGGCGCCTTAAGGTTCATCGCCGGAGAAAGTGCGGTTTCTGGGAAGAAGATGAGCAGTAAGATTAAGGAGCCAAAATAAGCCGCAATGCTGATCATCGCCCACAGTAGGAACGCGTTCGTGTTTTTGCCGCAGGAGGTACACGGGATCCGTTGAAGCGGACGGAGGATTTTGGATGTGTCGAATACAAAGACGTCTCCGCAGCGCGGACAGGGAGAGCCGGAACTCCAGAAGGTGAAGGGGTCAGATGGGTTGGCAGGGGCTCCCTGTGAAGGATAAGATTGAAATCCCGGAGGGAGGTGTCTCGCCTTTCTTCGGGATGGTCTGGAGTTATTCATTTGGGTCGCCGGGTTTCCCTGCTCGCTCATTGTTGCCGGATCTCACTATGTGTCTTTGGAACGTGTTCTATGTGAAGGGCGATACGATCAGGAGAAATTCAGTTCAGAGTATGGTGGAGCCGTGATGCCGTGCCACCTCATTATGAAGTGATTTTTAAGGCTTCTGCCCCCTCTGGGGCTCTGTAAGGAACGCAATCAAGGCTTGGCACTTGAAAAGAAGCAGAAGAGAGGTAAGTGAAGTTCCATGCGCGTCATTACATACAAGGATCGAGGCTACCAGAAGTTTGTGGGCTCCCTTGACCGCCGTGCCGAGCCTTCACGAGAATTGGAAGAGGTCGTTGCAGGGATTGTGGGTGAAGTGCGCAGGAGGGGAGACCGGGCCCTGATTGACTTCACCAAGAAGTTTGACAAGGCGAAGCTGAGCGTGGGGAGCTTGTTTGTCTCTGAAAAGGAATTCACAGAGGCCGAGGCGGTGGTCGCTCCGGCAACCAAGCGGGCGATCCGGTCCTCTCGGCGGAATATTCATGCTTTTGCGAAGGAGAGTCTGCGCAAGGATTGGAAGCGAAAGAATGCAGAAGGAGCGGTAGTGGGGGAGCGATTTACTCCTTTCGACCGGGTGGGAATCTATGTTCCAGGAGGGAAGGCCCCGCTGGTTTCGACAGCTCTAATGACCGGTGCCTTCGCGCAAGCAGCCAAGGTGCCTGAAATTATCGCAGCAACTCCCGTTGGACCAGCGGGTAAGGTTAATCCGGATCTTCTTTATGCACTCCGTCAGGCAGGAGCGACCGAGGTTCTCAAGGTTGGCGGAGCCCAGGCTATTGCAGCCCTTGCAATGGGAACGAAAAGTGTACGACGAGTCGACAAGATCTTTGGTCCGGGCAATGCCTTTGTCGTGGAGGCGAAGAGGCAGATGGTTGGAGCGGTATCAATCGACCTCCTTCCAGGGCCGAGCGAGGTGCTGGTAATAAGTGATTCAAGCGGAGATCCGGTATGTATTGCTGCGGATCTTCTCGCGCAGGCTGAACATGGTGGGGATAGCGTGGTGGGGTTTGTGACAAATTCCTCCCGTCTCCTGAAGCAGGTGGAGAAGGAGGTAGCTCGCCAGCTGAAACGTCTATCTCGTGCAGAATATATAGGGGAGTCCCTGCGCAAAGCAGGCTTTGCAGTGCTGGTGCGATCGATCGATGATGCCATTAAGATTTGTAATGAGTTTGCTCCGGAGCACCTTTCCCTTGTGGTGAAAGACGAGAGAAGACGTCTTGGTGAGATCAGAACTGCGGGCGCGATCTACCTTGGAAATATCTCCGCTATCGCCGTAGGAGATTTCCTTGCGGGGCCTAGTCACACCCTGCCTACCGGAGGAGCTGGAAAGTCGTTCTCGGGCCTCCGGGCGGACCAGTTTCAGCGTCGCACGAGTATCGTCAAGATGGACAAATCTTCCGTTAAAAAATCACTTCCAGTGGTGCAGGAGTTTGCTCGAATGGAGGGGCTAGATGCTCACGGGGAGTCGGTGCGTTTGAGAGTAGAGCAGTAAGATGGAAGGCCTGGGAGAAGTGCAGTGCCCGAGTTGCTTTGAGTATTTCGCGGTTTCCATCCCTCCACTCGTGGAGTGTCCAGCTCATCTCGATTATGACTGTGAGGTGTGTTGCCGGCCCATGGTAATTGTAGTTGATGAACAGGGAATCGTGCAGGCCCGGGGTATGGACGAAACTTTTCCAGGATGAATACTCCCGCGATTTCGATCGTGATGCCGGTGTTTAATGCCGGGGATACCATAGCAGAGGCAATTGAAAGCTGTCTTCATCAGACGCGTTCCACTTTTGAGCTGATCGTGGTGCTGGATGGGTGCACAGATGCATCCAGTGAGATTGTGCATAGCTTCAGGGATTCTCGCATTCGAATTCTTGCTCGTGGACACAGGGGAGTCACGGAGGCCTCTATTGAGGCGGTGAGAGCAGCAAGAGCACCTCTGATCGCGAGGATGGATGCCGATGACATATCCCATCCCAACCGGTTGGCTTTGCAGGAGGACTTCCTATCCTCTCATACTCATTTTTCGGCAGTCAGTGGGAAGGTAAGATTACTCAATCCCGTCGGTGAAGGAATGCAACGATATGTCGATTGGGTGAATAGTCTGAAGAATGCAGAGGATATCGCGAGGGGACGTTTTGTGGAATGTCCAGTGATTCAGCCCTCCATGATGGTGAGAAGGGCCGCCTTGGATGAGGTGTCGGGATATCGACGGTGCGAATGGGCAGAGGATCACGATCTTTTTCTGCGAATGCTGAGGAGGAAGATGTTAATAGGTAAAGTTGATGATCTCGTTCTTTCTTGGAGAGATGGGCTCGGCCGGTTGACCCGGAGGCACCCATCCTATGCAGAGGAGCAGGTATGGAAGATGAAGGCTCATCACCTGTCTCTTGAGGAGAGCGTTGCTGAGCGAGGGGTTGCTATTTGTGGCGCAGGACCAATTGGGAAGAGGCTCGCGCGCCTGCTCCAAGTCGAGGGAGTTCAAGTGAATGGATTCTTTGAGGTGAACCCTCGCAGGGTTGGAGAGCGGATCTCTGGTGCAGAGGTGGCAGGGTCTGCAGAATTCGGAAAGCGCTGGCGGGACTCTACCCTTATCGGAGCGGTAGGTATTCCCGGGGGGCGGGAGACGGTGAGAAAGTTAGCCGCGGAACAGGGGTATCAGGAGGGAGAGAATTTCTGGTGCTGCTGCTAGAATGTCAGGATTCCAATGCCTGGTGAACCAACGTGGGATCTCGTCTGTCAGTCCGACTCTAAAGTCTCGAAAACCCTCTGATTCGCTAACGGCCCTTCCATGAAGGTGTTCCCCTTCAATCCAAAGCAGCACAGGACTTCGAAGTGCCCTGACTTGAGCGCTTGGCGAGCAAGATCCTCCGCAGACAGAACCAGTTTCCCTGCTCGTTTTACCAGCTCAAAAGAGACAGGCCCCACGCCATGATATGCGCGATAAATCACTTCTGAGCAAACCAATCGGTCTGCCTTTCGAAAGTCGAAAACAAAATCATAGAGCTTCCCTTCATGGCTGATGGCTCGCTTCAAAGCCTCTTGAATAGGTGCGTTTGCGAGGATGGGGCGAAGCACAAAGAAGGCATCCACGCCTAATGTCTCGGGAAGGTGACGGAAAAGAACGCCGTCTTTTTTTGCCTCAAGAACCTCTGTTTCAGGTGACGATATAGGCGGAAGGCCGAGGATGTCGCGCTGTTTTAAGTTGCCCAAGTAAAGGGAGACATGGGGCCAGAACCCGGGCAGGAACAAGTTGCTCATGGCGTCATCGTGACGGGTTACTATGACGTCGCCGGGAGAAAGTTTGCTGGCAGTCGTGAGGCATATTTCACTGCTGACCCTGTGATCTGCCTGGGTTCTTCGGATGAAAGGTTGCTTCATGTCTGCAATAGCGCTGCCACTCAAACGAAAAAGATGAAACATGACCCGCTTGTAACTGGCTACCTGCCTGAGTTTGAAGGCGTGTATTCGATAACGGATCTTTCTTTTGATAAACTCTCGCCGGCTACTCTCAAAAAAAGGTTCCTCGGCATGCAGCCAATCTGCCAGCACTCCCATGCCGGAGGATTGTAGGACGTCGGTAATTTCCTCGCGGTGTGCCTCGTAGAAGCGCCACGCCTCATGGTATCTCCACATCCAGCGAGCGGACGAGAAATTGCGATAGATTCCTGTCAGGCTCTTCTCCTTGATGCCGAAGCGCGCTTCGGCCTCGTCAAGTTTCTTCCAGACCACCGGACGGTCCTTTGCGAGGTCTACAATAAATCCTGCACTGCGCATCAGCATGGCGGTTGCGCAGAATGCCAGGCCGAAGACGCGCAGTCTCAGGCTCCAGTCTGGGTTGCGGCGCTCATCGAGCAAAGGCCGCAGGGTGAGGACGGTTCCCCATAGCGAGGTGCGTAAGCCGAGATAGAGAGAGTAGGTGTCTCTCAATCGCTCATCCTCATCCGGGAGGTAATAGCCCCGCTCTTGGGCTGCCGAGGCATCCGCAATTTCCTGTGTCAGGGTCTGTTCCCGAGGTAGTGCTGGCGCTACTGCTGACAGGGTTCGCCATGCTGACGCCGCAAGAGACTCGGGAGTCGTTCGATCACGCATTAAAAGGAAAGGGATATGGCTAACATTGCTGCAATCAGACCAGAGCGGAGGCCAAGGCGCTTCATGGTGGCAAACTTCATGTCAAAAAGTTATTCGAAAACGGCAGGGACCCATAATCGATAAGTTAAATACGATCATCGACCTGAGTGCTCAACAGCGGAGACTTTGTAGCCAATCCGAACACCTAGAAGACTACTATAATTTTCACTTGGGTAAGCTAGGGCCATCTATCGTGGGTGTTGCCTCTACGGTCGGAGCGTCCGTATGGGTCAGTGAGTGCCTTGTCAGGCCAGAATTTCTTTGATCACTTTTCCATGAACGTCAGTCAGACGGTAGTCACGGCCTTGGAACCGATGAATCAGACGCTCATGATCAAATCCCAGTTGATGAAGAATTGTGGCTTGTAGGTCATGAACGTGGACGGGATTTTCAGCGGGGTTGAACCCTAGCTCGTCGCTCTGACCGTGGGTGATCCCTCCTTGTATTCCCCCCCCAGCCATGAACATGGAGTAGCAGTCTGGGAAGTGGTCCCTTCCCAGAACCTTGCCTCCTGCGGTTCGGCCCTCTCGGAAGGGTGTCCGCCCAAATTCTCCGCCCCAGATAACCAACGTATCCTCAAGGAGTCCTCGCTCTTTCAGATCCCGAATGAGGGCCGCAACGGGCCTGTCCATCGTGGCGCACTTTTTCGTAAGGCCGTCTCTGATATCTTCCTTCGGGTTGGTTCCATGAAAATCCCAGCCCCAGTCGAAGAGTTGCACAAAACGCACGCCTTTCTCAAGGAGGCGGCGGGCCAGCAGGCAGTTGTTCGCCAAGCTGGAGGCCCCAGGAACGGCTCCGTAACTGTTCAAGGTTCCTTCTGGTTCGCGGGAAATGTCCATCACTTCGGGAACGGAAACCTGCATCCGGTAAGCCAATTCATACTGCGCGATACGGGTCAGAGTTTCAGGACTGCCCAGTTCCGCAGCTTGAATTTCATTCAGGGTGCGCAGGGCGTCCAGCCCTTTACGGCGTAGTTGGCGCGACATGCCCTTGGGATCTTTGACGTAGAGGACAGGATCTCCCTTCGACCGGCACTGAACCCCTTGGAACACAGAGGGGAGAAATCCGCTGCCCCATGCATTTTTCCCGGCACTCGGCTGGATGCCGCCAGAGATCATGACCACGAAGCCAGGCAGGTCTTCATTCTCAGATCCGAGACCATAGGTCACCCATGAGCCCATGGAAGGCCGGCCTTGCCGTGGCGAACCGGTAAGTAGAAAAAGCTGAGCGGGTGCGTGATTGAACTGGTCGGTATACATGGACCGAACCACACACATCTCATCCGCGATGCCGTGAAAGTGAGGAACTGCATCTGAGAGCCAGGTTCCGCCCTTGCCGTGCTGGGTAAAGGTGCGGGGTGTCCCCATGAGCTTTGGTTTTCCCTTGGTGAAGGCGAATTCCTTTCCCTTGATAAATTCATCAGGGCAGTCCTGACCGCTTCGCTTTACTAACTCTGGTTTGTAGTCAAGGAGGTCCAGGTGGGGTGGCGAGCCAGCACAGTGAATGTAGACGACCCTTTTGGCCGCTGGTTCAAAATGGGGCTTACGGGTTGCCAGGGGAGGGGGAGGCAGCTCCGCTCCGGGAAGATGACCTGCTCCTAATGCAGAGAGAGCGATTCCCCCGAGCCCTGCCTGACAATCCTTAAGGAAGTGCCGGCGGGTCAGGTGCTGCAGATGTGCTTCGTTAGCGCCAAAGGGTTTCTGGATCATGGTTTCTGAAAGATCTCATCGAGGTTCAGGACTACATTTGCAACGGCGGTCCAAGCCGCAAGAGAGACGACATCAGAGTTCTCAGGAGAAGGTCCCCTCGGCTCGGTTGCCAGAGATTTGGCTGCTGATGCATCTGAGAGGAACGAGCGGTAGGCTTGCTCATAAAGATCGGTGAGGGGCTTGATTTCGACGGGCTTGGGAGGTCGGACCAGAGCAAGTCGGAACATCCGTTCTACAACAGG
>Ga0115012_10000186_pt1 | contig 35745 bp, 32 predicted proteins | sample TroAtlMetagenome_FD_88706 | JGI IMG/M metagenome (GOLD analysis project Ga0115012, IMG submission 88706) | Marine eukaryotic phytoplankton communities from Atlantic Ocean - Tropical Atlantic ANT10 Metagenome | ecosystem: Environmental > Aquatic > Marine > Oceanic | place: Tropical Atlantic... | reverse complement strand
AGCATTACTTTGGGAGTCGTGTTAAGGAGGTCTTCCCCTCGAATAACGTGCGTGATTCCCATATCAGCATCATCAACAGCGTTTGCTACGAGGAATACAGGAGTTCCATTGCTACGACGAATGATAAAGTCCTCTAGCTCGTTAGTATCAAAAGTAACATCACCTCGTATGGAGTCATGTATTTTAACGAATAGGTTCTTTGGTGTTTTAAATCTGATAGTCACGTCCGGGCCGTCTTGAAGTCCCCTATCGCGACAATACCTGTCATATCCCCCCTTAAACCCAGTAGTTTTATTTCTCGCTTCGATGCTTTCTCGACTGCAGTCGCAACAATAGGCGAAGCCTTTCTTTAGTAGCTCTTCAATTGCTTCTAGGTATTTCTCTGATCTTTGAGATTGATAGAGAGGACCTTCATCCCATTGGAGACCAAGCCATTGCAATGGATCTGTTATGGCGTCGTAGAATTCCGGCTTTGCTAATTCAGCATTTGTATCTTCAATTCGCAGAACAAAGGTTCCATTCATTCTTTTAGCAAATAGCCAGTTGAATAAAGCAGATCTAGCTGACCCTACGTGGAGATAACCTGAGGGTGCAGGGGCGAAACGAACACGCGTTGGGGCAGGTGACAAGATGGACTAACTTTCATCAAGTTTTGACGGGTCAATCATTACCCGCCAATTTTGTTCATAGTCCATTCGTATCAGTTCCGGAGATCTTTTGAGTCCTGTCGCAGAAATTGCGTCAGATACGTTACGTCGCATGAGGTAATTATGCGCTGACCCGATATGACCAAAGTTGTCTTTTCTAAGATCTATAAGTCCATCTTCTGGATTTGTATCTAGGTACCCCCAGATACAAAGACCGACTTCAATGTCATATGTGCATGGCGCTCTCCCAAAAAGAGAGGCTCGCTTTAACGCAGTCAGCACTGCTACTTCTGCGGCGTCCTCCCAATGCTCTCCAGATGCAAGAAAGACTTTATCTTTGAACTGCTTAACTAAACGCAATGCATACCCTTGGTCTGGACCAGGATGCCCCGTACCTTCCTGATTTGCGTTATGTTGTAAAACTTCGGCAGGTCTTGGAACTCCGGAAGAGTGCTTCGTCTTCCGAGTGGATTGATAGTATTTCCTCTGTTGAACGGGTGATGGAACGTACCGTGGAGCAGCCATGTCCTAACTTTAGTTCACTTTTCTTCAACGCGGGCGCGCAGGAGACCATAGACGATCGAATCTACAAGCGCTTGCCAGCTCGCTTCTATTATGTTTTCGGAGACCCCGATAGTGGTCCATATTTCTTCACCATTACTACTATCTAATAACACTCGAGTTACCGCTCCTGTGCCCTTTTCAGTATCGAGGACTCGTACTTTGTAGTCGACAAGAGAAATTTGTTCTAATTCTGGGTAAATATCAATGAGCACTGAGCGTAAAGCAGTATCTATTGCGTTTACTGGACCGTTTCCGTCTCCGACTCCGACAAGCTGCTTTCCATTCACATCAAGATCTACGACAGCTCTCGTGTCGACGTCCACAGAGATTTCATTCCATGCACGGCTTCCAGAACCCACATGATTCATGTCCACTGAAAATTTCTTTAGATTAAAGAAATCTTGGGACCATCCGCTTGCACCCCGCATCAATAACTCTAATGAAGCGTCTGCAACTTCAAAATGGTATCCCTCGTATTCTAATTTTTTAAGCACCTCAACTACATCGCCTAATATTTTCCCGTCAATGTCAATACCAATTTCTTTGGCCTTGAGCTCGAGTGTTGACCTTCCGGCCATTTCTGAGACTAGGAATCTCGTTCCGTTTCCGATGCTTTCAGGTGAAACGTGTTCATATGCATCTGGTCGTTTCGAGATTGCGCTTACATGCAATCCAGCTTTATGGGCAAAGGCTGATGATCCTGTATAAGGCTGCTGAGGGTTCAGACTAATGTTCACTAGTTCAGCAATGTGGTGACTGACGGGTGTTAGTAGGTTGAGATTTTGGGGCGGGATTGTTTCTATCCCCATTTTCAGCGAAAGGTTAGCGATGATTGAGACGAGGTCACAGTTTCCGGTTCGCTCGCCGTATCCATTTATAGTTCCTTGGACTTGTATAGCTCCTGCCATGACTCCAGCGAGTGCGTTAGCTACCCCACAACCAGTGTCATTATGCAGATGAACCCCTATCCCAGTATCTAGATGACCTGTAACACTGGATACGGCATCGGAGACGTCTTGAGGCAGAGATCCCCCATTGGTATCGCATAGGATTAAGCGTTCGGCGCCAGCGATTGAAGCTGCTTCCAGCACGCGCAGAGAAAATTCTGGGTTATTTTTATACCCATCAAAAAAATGTTCAGCATCGAAGAATACTCTCTTCCCGTGGCTTACGAGATATTTGACTGAATCGCTAACCATTGCGATTCCTTCTTCTAATGAGGTTTGTAAAGCTTCAGTAACGTGATAATCCCAGCACTTCCCGACGATACAAACGATGTTCGTGTCTGCACCAATTAGGTTGGCGAGTGTTTGATCTTGGTCAACTTTTCCCTTAGCACGCCGTGTGGAACCAAATGCAACGAACTCAGATCGCTTAAGCTCAAGTTCACTTTTGGCACGCAAAAAAAACTCATCATCTTTGGGATTGGCGCCCGGCCATCCTCCTTCAATAAAATGAACGCCGAGTTGGTCTAATTGTTCAGCTATCCGAAGCTTGTCCTCAACGGTTAGAGATATTCCTTCGAGTTGACTTCCATCCCTGAGCGTGGTGTCGTATATTTCTACTGACTTAGGGGGTGAGAGCGGCATTAAACTTCCTCACACCAGTGGGCGTAGTTTGGGTTCTTCCCACGAACAGTATCAGCATAAAGTTCAGCTACCTGGGCAGTTATTGGTCCAGGGCACGGAACTGACCGGTCATCCACACTATTGACAGCGCTAACTTCTGCTGCTGTTCCGACAACGAAAATTTCATCAGCAGTGTATAGGTCTGATCTTGCGAGAGCCTCAAAGGTGACTTCATGACCCAAATCGCGAACAAAAGACATAACCGTATGCTGGGTTATCCCCTCAAGAGCTCCCGAAACTAATGGAGGAGTCATTATTTTTCCATTGCGACATACGAAGAGGTTCTCTCCGGAACATTCGGCTACGAGTCCTTCTTTGTTTAACATTACTGCTTCGTCGTAGCCCGCATTAAGAGCTTCCATCTTCGCAAGCGTTGAGTTTGCGTAATTGCCGGTAGTTTTTGAAGCGGGCGGCATAATATTGTGGTCGTGACGGACCCATGACGATATTTTCATTCGCACACCTTTTGTCGCCGCGTCATCACCTAGATATGCTCCCCAGGGCCAGCAGGCTATCGCAACGTCTACAGTGCAGTTGCTGGTCGCCAACCCCATTTCTCCATACCCGTAGTATGCGATAGGTCGTATGTAACAGCTACTGAGACCAGAATCTTTCACAACGGCCTTTGCGGCAACTTGAAGCTCTTCTGATGTGTATGGCATTGGTATTGCAAGGATCTTGGCTGAGTTAATCAACCTGTCCATGTGCTCTTTCAAACGAAAGATTGCTGGCCCGTTTGCTGTTTCATATGCTCGGATGCCTTCGAAAATTCCTGTTCCGTAGTGAAGTGTGTGGGTCAATACATGGATCTGGGCTTCGTCCCATGGGATGAGTTCCCCGTTCATCCATATGCTTTTCGTTGGTTCAATAGGCATTTTTACCTTCTTTAAATCGTTACGAGTTTAGCGATTGCATCGCCAATCTCAGTTGTTGTCCCTTTTTGTGTTGCCGGATTTGCACAGGCATTTTCTATTCTTCTTGCTGCTTCTCGTTCTCCTAAAAAATCAAGCATAAGCGCCCCACTTAATATTGCAGCAGTCGGGTTAGCCTGCCCGGTTCCTACGATATCGGGCGCTGACCCGTGTACGGGTTCAAACATTGAAGGAGCTGCCTTTTCTGGGTTTAGATTAGCTGAACAAGCGAGTCCTATCCCTCCCGAAACTGCTCCCCCTAAATCAGTTAGAATATCTCCAAAAAGATTGTCCGTAACGATAACGTCATACCGCTGAGGGTCTTGGACCATATAGATGCAGGCTGCGTCAACATGATTATAGTCTGTTCCGATTTGTGGAAATTCTTTTGAAACTTCATTAAATGTTCTTTCCCAGAGGTCTCCAGAAAAAGTTAATACATTTGTTTTATGAACAAGGGTTAGATGTTTCCGTTCACGTTTAGCAGCAAGTTCAAACGCATAGCGTATGCATCTTTCAACACCCAATCGAGTATTCACCGAGCCTTGCGTAGCTACTTCATGACTGGTGTCTTTTCTCAGGAAACCACCTTCCCCAGCGTAAGTTCCTTCTGTGTTTTCACGAATGACTGTGAAGTTATGAGCGCCTGAGTCTTGCGTAGCTTCTTTTACAAAAGGTCGAAGATTTATATATAGATCCAGTTCAAATCGCATTTTGAGCAGAAGTCCTCGCTCAATTACCCCTGGTGGGACATCAGGAGTGCCTACAGCACCTAGATACAGGGCATCAAGATTTCTCCATTCTTGAAGGATTGAATCGGGTAATATAGTCCCGTCTTTGACATACCGGGAACCTCCGAGGTCATAATTGTGCAAGTCAAGGCTGATGCCAGCAGCTTCTATGACTTTTAATCCTTCACTGATAACTTCTGGCCCTATGCCATCTCCACCGATGATTCCTATTTTGTGACTCAAAAGGGCTCCTCTATTCCACTTTTCCTAGCGTTTTATTGATCGAATGGTGTATACGTTTAAATATCCGTGTTATTGATGATATGTGTTTTATTTCCGTCTTCCAGTCTCGCAGTTAATTTCTGAATCGCAAACGCCAAAACACAGGTAACATTTTGTTATGGGGCAAGTACATAAACTTTCACAAGCTGCGTTTGATCGGCTAAACGAAGAATATTCACTTCTGACGACTACTGGGCGTATTGATATCGCAAGAAAGATTGAAACAGCTCGAGAGCTCGGTGATTTATCCGAAAACGGCGATTATCATGCAGCTAAAGAAGAACAAGGCAAAATGGAGGGTCGCATCGCCCATATTTCCTCTATTCTCGAAAACGCAGAGATTGTCGATGATGCCGCCGGTGGAGATGCAGTTCGGGAAGGTTCGGTTGTCTCTATTAAATATGTTGGAGACGATGAGGTCGAACGATATTTAGTTGGTTCCATTGAAGAGCGGATTGAGGATGCTGAAGTTGCTTCACCCACTTCGCCTTTAGGTGAAGCTCTTTTAGGAAGTGAAATAGGTCAAGTCGTGAAGTATGAAGCTCCTGGAGGCCTTCTTGAGGTCAAAGTTGTTGCTATTGATTAGTACCCATACATAAATTTCTTTACCTTTTAGGCGAAACTAAATACATGACATCAGAAGATCAGATAAATCAGGGCCTTGATCGCGATTCAGGGAGTGCGCGTGAGAACGCAGAGAAACTTTATCCGGATTCTCCTGCAAAATTTTCAGATGATGCTGGGAATTTGAAAGAGAAGAAGGTTTTTGGCAAACAAGGGCTTTACCCTTCTAAGCCCTCCAATCAGGTCAAGACTTCCAACTATTCTCCTCCAGCAGTCACTCATAGTGTGTCGCCTACAAATCAGCGATCACGGAAACGTCAACCAACAAGTTACTACCATCCAAATGATTATTATTTAGGAACCGATTGGCCAAGGTTGATTGTGGGGACATTAGCATCACTCATTCTTCTTGTTTCTGTCGGCATCTTAGCCCTTTATTTATTTGACCGATTTGAGTCAGACACGATAACCCCGCAGACGATTGTCACGTCAGATGGTGAATCAAGCACCATAAATGTGTACTTGTGCGCTGGTGATAACACCCCTGTCAAGCAGATTGATGTTCCTCCAAGTGCGTTATTTAGTGGCAAAAATGCTGCAGGGACTTGGATTGCTTTTCAAGACCCTGTCGCTCCTTCTGTCCAATTATGGTCGCGTGCAGCAGATTTAGCGGCCAGTAATCTTGATGACCTAGAGGTTGTGAATTGCGAGAATCTTGATGGTTCTGAGGAGCTTTCTGATAACTAATCCCTCACTTACTCGCTAGACTGAATGCAGTTAAGGAGTGTTGTGGGGAAAACTTTAAGTCAGAAAATTTGGAGTGACCATGTTGTCCGTTCAGGTAGTGGATTGCCAGATTTGCTCTATATTGATCTTCATCTAATCCATGAGGTTACGTCACCGCAAGCATTTGACGGATTGCGTATGAATGGTCGGAGTGTACGTCGGCCTGACCTGACAGTAGCCACGGAGGACCATAATGTACCTACAGAGAATATTGATCAACCGATCGCAGATGAAATTAGTTTGAAACAAATTGAAACTCTTCGCGATAACACAGCTGAATTCGGGATCACCAACTACCCTATGGGGGACCCACATCAGGGAATCGTGCATGTTATCGGACCTGAATTAGGGTTGACTCAGCCCGGTATGACTGTTGTTTGCGGCGATAGCCATACATCTACGCACGGGGCTTTCGGGGCGCTTGCTTTCGGAATAGGGACAAGCGAAGTAGAACATGTACTTGCAACACAAACTCTTCCGCAACCGGTACAAGAGACTATGTCAATCACCGTCAATGGAGAGTTACCTGAAGGTTCGACAGCTAAGGACGTTGTGCTTGCAATATTGAATGAAGTAGGAACTGGAGGCGGGATAGGTGCCATTGCAGAGTTCCGTGGGTCAGTTGTTGAGAATCTTTCAATGGAAGGCCGAATGACTCTTTGTAATATGTCAATAGAGTTTGGTGCGAAGGCTGGTCTTATCGCACCCGACGAAGTTACCTATAATTATCTAAAAGGTCTTGAGAACTGCCCTGAGGGAGAGAACTGGGACGAAGCTGTTGCTTATTGGAATACTTTGTTTACTGACCAAGATGCTGTTTTTGACCGAGAAGTTGTTCTTGATGGTTCAGCGATTTCGCCTCAGGTGACGTGGGGAACAAATCCGGGACAGGTTATACCTGTTTCCGGCTGTATTCCTGACCCTCAGGACTATGCTGACCCAGCGGAACGTGAAGCGGCAGAACGTGCATTAGATTACATGGGGCTTCAAGCCGGATCGGAAATGAGAAGCATTTCAGTTGACACTGTCTTCATTGGCAGTTGCACGAATAGCAGAATTGAAGATCTTCGTTCCGCTGCAACAGTTGCTGAGGGAAGAATCGTTGCCTCTGGGGTGAGGACTCTTGTTGTTCCAGGTTCAAGAGCCGTAAAGGAACAAGCGGAGGCAGAGGGGCTTGATAAGATTTTTATTGAGAGTGGTTTTGATTGGCGTGAACCTGGGTGTTCAATGTGTCTTGCAATGAATCCAGATAAATTAACCGTCGGTGAACGTTGCGCCAGTACAAGTAATAGGAATTTTGAAGGACGGCAAGGCCGCGGTGGGCGCACACATTTGGTTTCCCCGCGAGTCGCAGCGGCAACTGCGATTGCTGGACATTTTGCGACTCCAGAGGACCTGTTATGAAACCTGTATCAATTATTGAAGGAACCGCTGTCCCCCTTGATAGGTCCGATGTTGATACCGATCAAATTATTCCGAGTGACTGGCTCAAGCGTGTTGAGCGAACGGGGTTTGAAAAAGGTCTTTTCTCTGAATGGCGTGATGATAAAGACTTTGTTTTGAATAATGATGTCTATTCAGGAGCAAGTATTCTTCTTGCAGGTCCAAACTTTGGGACGGGTTCTTCGCGTGAACACGCTGTTTGGGCGATACAACAAGCCGGTTTTGATGCCGTTATTTCACCTCGATTTGGACCTATTTTTAAAAATAACTCCACGAAGAATGGTCTAGTACCAGTAGAGATAGAGACGGCTATTGTAGAAGAACTTATGCGACAAGTTCAAAGCGACCCGAACTTGTATTTCGTTATTGATATCGCTAAACGTACTGTTGAAATTGCTCAAATGGGTCTAACTGTGGAGTTCCCACTAGAGAGTTCGATACAGGATAGATTCCTGAAAGGGCTTGATGATATTGGGATTACCTTGGAACACACAAGCGCTATTGAAACCTTTGAGAATCAACGAAACAGTTGGCTTCAACGATAGTAGTACTTCAAAAAAATCATTGATTGAGGAACAAAAGCTTCGGCCATAACGTCAAAAGTGGCATAGCATCATACATGGGAGAAGAAAATGAAAAGATTATTTATTGCGTTTCTGTCGCTTGGTCTTTTAACGTTGGCTTGTTCAGACGCTTCTGAAGTGTCCGAGGTTGAACTAGACCCAACTGACATCCAGTTGGTGAATCGGCTTATCCCCTTTGATGACTGCGAAAGCATTCTCGATCACATTAAGGAAGAGGCTACTGAGCGGGTTGGCCCATACGGTTTGGACAATACCGGATTTCCTATTTGGCTTGGACTTGAAGAAGGAATGGCGCGTACCGAGGTAGCTGTGATGGATTCTGCGCCTGTGGTCACAATGGCTGCTGAGGAGTCAGCGGCTTTTGACTCAGGCAGTGCAAGTTCTGGTTCTTCTGGAGAGATCGATTTTACTGGAACAAATGTGCAGGAGTTGGGCGTTGATGAGCCTGACATAATTAAGACGGATGGAGAACGAATCCTTGTTATAAATCGTGGAGTGCTTTCTCATTTTGCTGTGAACGGTGGAAACGGTTCTTTAACAAGTCAGGTTACTGTTGGTGATGATTTTTATGGTTATGAATTGTTCATCCATGATGATAAGGCTTTTCTGTTCGCAAATGGGGGCGGATATCCTATTTTCCCCTTTGATGACGGGGTCGAAGAAGAGGAAATGGATTTAAGAAGGGGCTTTTATCAGCCACAAACTCGCATTATCGAAATTGACTTATCTGACCCCTTCAATCTGCAACTAGTAAGCGAAATGACGATATCGGGGAGCTACTTAAGTGCTAGGTTAGTTGGCTCGACGATTCGCATGGCTGTGAATAGTGCCCCGAATCAACTTGAATGGGTTTATCCGAGTAACCCGGGTTCCGAAGAAAGAGCTACAAGGTTCAATAAAGAACTAATTGAAGAAACAACTATTGAAGACTGGGTTCCGTCCTTTTACTTATCTACCAATGATTCAAATGAGAAAGGTCAACTTATCCCCTGCGATAAGCTTCACAAGCCAAACGCGTTTTCTGGATTCGATGTCCTTTCAGTATTAAGTTTTGATATTAATAGTGGGCTAACTTCTGGAGACGGTGTCGCAGTTCTTGCAAGTGGCCAAACTGTTTACTCTTCCTTAGACCGTTTTTTCATAGCGACAACAAAATGGGTCGATGCTGACATGTCAGAAGATGATTTTGAAATATGGACCGAATCCTATACAACAGATGTCCATGGGTTCTCAATAAGCCTTGATAGCCCAGCCGAATATGTTGCATCTGGAAGTGTGGATGGGACACTTCTGAACCAGTTTTCTATGGACGAACATGATGGCTATCTTAGAGTTGTTACAACGACCGGTTCTCCTTGGAGTGAGCAGAATCGGAGCGAATCACAGCTGATCGTAATGGAAGAACAAGGAAGATCCTTGGTTCAAGTTGGTCAAGTCGGTGGATTAGGGAAAGGTGAGTCACTTTATTCCGTTCGGCTATTAGATGATGTAGGTTTTGCTGTTACGTTCCGCCAAATTGACCCTTTCTACGTAATTGATTTAAGTGACCCTGTAAATCCGGAAGTAGTTGGTGAATTGAAGATTCCTGGTTTCTCTACTTATCTCCATCCGGTTGATGACAATATTGTGCTTGGGATAGGACAAAATGCTGATGATCAGGGAAGAGTCTTGGGATTGAAAGTTAGTTCCTTTGACGTTTCTGATCCTTCAAACCCTGTTGAGACTTCAACCTGGGTCCTTAGCAATGCAAATTCAGTTGCTGAATATGACCACAGGGCTTTCCAGATAAAGGATCGTTTGGCAGTTTTACCTGTTCAGAATTGGTCTAACTCTGAACAAATTGGTGCAGCCCTTTTGGAAGTAGCGAATGATGGGGAACTGCAAGAGGTTGGCTTTGTATCGCATGAGGTCGGTGAAGGGAAGAAGGTAACGGATTGCGAAGTTCTTGATACAGAAATTCTTATTGGGACCGATTTGGAATTCTTAACTGAAGAACAGTGGAGTGGTGATTATGGTGTTCATATCCAACTTTGTGAGTCTTCTGATACGGGTGGATACGGATCTGATTATTGTGACGTTATTCCGGTAGATGAATTAGATGATTACCTTGGCTCGATTGCTGGTGATCTCATAGAAATTATTGGAGCTGAACCGACCGACCGATTAGAGCAATGTTGGCCTTCAGATCCACGATGGGATTTACAAATACAAAGAAGCCTTTTTATTAATGATTCGCTTTGGACTATGAGCGTAAGCCGCCTTCAGTCCAATGACGTGGGTGATAGTAATGATCCAGGTCAATTACCAGTGATCTCGATAATTCCGATACCCAACTAAGCTTTAAAACTAATGAATGCGCCTCATCGAGGCGCATTCATATCTGTCTCTCTTACAAGAGCAAGGGTTGGGACTTTCACTATATCTGCTTTTTATTGTTAGATTTCACGAATTCCTTCTAAGATATTTATATGAGAATTATTCGGAAGATTTTAAAGCTTGCAGTCATAGCTGCCATTGTTGGCGCCTTAGCTTCTTGGTTTCGAAGCCGTTCATCAGAAGAAACCGAAGGTGAGGATGAGGAAGACCTTCCTTGGCCTCCCATCGCCTCCTCTGTTGAGGAGGCATCTTCTCAGGTAATTGAACCGAACGATGGTTCTGCAGTTGAACCCAGAGAGTGGATTGCATGTGATGGGAGTGGCAACTGCCCATCATCACATCCGATTAAAGCCAAAGACAGTAGCGGGCTTTACCATGTTCCTGATGGAACGCTCTATGAGAGAACAATCCCGGATAGATGCTACACAACTACAGATGCTGCGGAATCTGATGGGTATCGACCATCACAGCGTTGACAGTTTGTTTTTAATTTGGCAGGTTAATTATTGAGCACTGGGTGACACCTTCAGTGTTTATGAGGTGTTGCACTACCGTTTCGCTTACAGAGTTTTGAGTTGAGATCACCATCAAAGCACCATACCCGTCTACGCTTCTACCCACATTCATGTCAGTGATATTGATCTGATTCTCCCCAAGAATTGTGCCGACTTTGCCGATAACTCCTGGCTGATCGTCGTTTCGGAGTACAACCATATGTTCACTAGGCGGGATATCTACTGTATGATCGTCAACCATTATTATCCTATGCTCGCCCTTCAGTCCGACGACTGTTCCAGCTATTGAGTGCCCTCCACCACTGATCGTGATTGTGTTCAGATAGTCAAGAGAATCTGTTGTACTTGTAACGGTTATATTAATTCCTTCGTTTTCAGCCACAGAAAATGCGTTGACAAAGGATACTGTCACATCGCTATCGCTAAATAAGCCTTTGAGTGTTGAAAGTTCTGTGATCTTGTTGTCATAACCTCCTATTTCTCCAGCGAAATCAATGTTCACATTTTCTGGCAGTTGCTCGCAAAGCCCCAAGAATAGGGCTCCAAGCTTTTCAGCAAGAGGAAGAAAGGGGCGAACGATTTCAGTGGCCTCAGAAGCGGAAACATTAACCGCAAATGGAACAAACTTTCCGCGTAACGCAAGATCGACTTGCTCTGCAATAGTGTTCCCTGCTTTCTCCTGCGCTTCTTTAGTGCTGGCGCCTAGGTGCGGGGTAACGACGACACTTTGTTGGTCAAATAGCGGTGATTCTAACGTTGGTTCTTGTTCAAAGACGTCAAGTGCTGCGCCTGCTATTTGACCTGTTGATACTGCGTCGGCGAGGTCAGATTCGTTAATGATCCCTCCACGTGCGACGTTGACTATTCTCAATGTTGGTTTGGCGCTGGAAAGGGTTTCTGCATTGATGAGATTTATGGTTTCGGGTGTTTTGGCGACATGAATTGTTACGAAATCGGATACTTTCATGAGTTCTTTAAGCGAAACGAGTTCAACAGATAGTTGTTGGGCTCGTTCTTCAGCGATGTATGGGTCGTAGGAAACGAGTTTCATGCCAAAAGCCAAGGCACGTTGTGCCACTAATTTTCCTATTCTGCCAAGACCAATAATACCGAGTGTTTTATCTGCAAGTTCCACCCCAGTCCATTTGCTTCGCTCCCATCTACCATTCTTTAATGCTTCGTTTGCAGGTGGAATATTACGAGCTTGGGATAGCAGCAAAGCAAGCGTATGTTCAGCTGCTGATAAAATATTTGATTTTGGGGCGTTAACCACCATAATCCCGCGTTTAGTTGCTGACTCAACATCAACGTTATCTAACCCGATACCTGCTCTGCCGATGACAACAAGGTCTTCACCTTTACTCATAATCTCGTCTGTAATGGTAGTTGCTGACCTGATGATGACAGCATGTGCTCCCGCAATCTCTTCCATGAGATTTTCTGGAGAAAGGCCTAGTTTCTCGTCAACCACATATCCAGAATTACGTAAATTGTCGAGACCTTCTTGCGAGATTTTCTCTGTCACCAAAACTCGTTGCATATTTCCAATCTAGAACTTCTTATCATCGAACGGGACATTGTAATAAAAGATCCTTAGAAGCCATAATGGAAGTAATTGACTTACACTAGCGAAGTAGCACTCGTAATGACCCAAAGGAACTTTATGGATCAATCTGACCTCAAAGGATTTGACTGCGACCATCATTATTACGAAGCAGAGGATGCTTTCATCAGGCACATGGACCCAGCGATGATGCAGCGTGCGATGCAATGGGTGAACGTGAACGGGAAAAAGAGGTTAATGGTCGGAGGCAAGGTTAACCGTTTCATTCCTAACCCAACATTTGACCCTATTGCTAGACCTGGATGTTTGGACGACTATTTTCGAGGAAAAGTGTCAGTTACTGACATGAGAGATGCCTTCGGTGAATTAGAGTCGCTATCAGATCGGCCAGAGTACAGAAATCGTGATGCAAAATTAGACCTTCTCACAAAGCAAAATCTAGATGGATGCCTTCTATTTCCTACATTAGGTGTGGGAATGGAGTCGGCACTGGAAAACGATTTACCTGCTTTACAGGCCGCATTCAGTGCGTTCAATCGGTGGTTGGCTGATGATTGGGGTTTCAGCTACAAAGAGCGCTTATTTGCTGCTCCGTATATCACTCTCTCTGATGTTCAACACGCTATCTCTGAACTTGAGTTTGCTATTGATAACAATGTCCGAGTAATAAATTTGAGAGCTTCTGCGGTAACAACTGCTGACGGTCAAAAGAACCCAGCGGATCCAATTTTTGATGACTTTTGGAAGCGGGTCAACGATGCAGGCATAACCGCTGCTTTTCACGCAGGGGATGCCGCATACGACTTCCTGTTCGCTCATTGGGGATTATCTACCGAATTTGAAGCTTTTCGATACGACCCTTTAAAACGGCTCTTAAATTACTCAAATATTGCCGACACGGTTGCAGCTCTAATTAGTGGCGGATTATTTAACCGATTCCCGAATATTCGGGTTTGTACAATCGAAAATGGGTCTGATTGGGTCAGTGGTCTTTTACGAAGATTTTCGAAAGCCTATAAACAAGCAGGCTACGCTTTTGGTGAAGATCCAGTTAAAACTTTTCAGAATCATATTTGGGTAGCTCCTTATTATGAGGATGATCTTATGGAATTGAGGGAACTTATCGGCGTTGATCATATTCTTTTTGGTTCGGATTATCCGCATGCGGAAGGATTAGCGTCTCCGATGGATTTTCTTGATGATTTGAGCGGATTTTCTTCGCACGAAATTAAGCAAATAATGTACGAGAATGGAAGATCGTTAGTAACTCCGAGCACATAGGAATTTGAGTTTGTATGGCATTTCATGATGACATCATTCTGCAGGAAGTATCGAGTGGTCTTTTCGCTACTGAAATAATTGAGGATTATTGGATCATTGTTGGTCCAAACGGCGGATATCTTGGTGCACTCCTCACTAATGCTGGGGAATTGCATTTGGGACTAGAGACACACCAGTTGCGTGGGATAACGATCCATTATTTAACTCCTCCAAAACTAGGACCTATAGAGATATGTGTTTCTACAATTCGATCAGGGAAATCTGTTACCTTCCTTCGATTTGAAATGACACAAAATTCAGAGATCGTTCTTGTCGCAACTGGGTCGTGGGCTTCTAGCAGTAAAGGAATTGAATCTCCCCAAATAGTGATCCCAAAGGTACCTAGTCCCAAGGATTGCCCGATACCTACTCGGCTTACTGATAGCCCTACACGCCTTCATGAAAAGTGGGAGATCCGATCTGTGAATCAAGCATTAAACGAATTGGCTGAGAGTAATAATTCTCGCATGCAGTGGTGGATTCGCCCTAAAGAGGCTACACCCATGACCTCATCGTTGATTGTCGCTGCCGCTGATGCACTGCCGCCTCCAATCTTCTTTCATTCGGACACAATTAAAATGGCACCAACTGTTGATTTAACGATTCATGTGAGGGCTGATATTAATTTGGCTCAATGGGGTCCTGCATCTTGGTTACTTGCAGAATTTGTTACACATCATGCTTCAGGGGGCTTCATTGAAGAAGACGGGTTGATTTGGAACGATAATGGAACTTTACTTTGCATGAGTAGGCAACTGGCTTTAGCTCGTTGATCGTTAAAGAATCAGCGTTGATTCAATATCATCAAATGGTTCGAACCCAAATATTTGCGAAAAGAATGAATACTCTGATTCGAGTGCTCTTATGATATTTTCTGACTTCCGAAAGCCATGACCTTCTCCTTCAAATAGTAGATAGGAATGCCTGATGCCTTTTACTTTGAGCGCCTCAACGATAAGTTCAGATTGGTTTGGGGGAACAACAGCATCTTCGCTTCCTTGAAGGATAATCATTGGGTTTTGGAAATTTTCCGTTTGATGGATTGGGGACCTTGCGACATACACTTCCCGCTCTTCGGGGTACGGTCCAATGAGCCGGTCTAGATAGCGTGATTCAAACTTGTGGGTATCATTAGCGAGTATTTCTAAGTCTGCAACTCCGTATCTACATGAGCCAGCAGAGAAATCATCGTAACCGGCCAGGGCGGCAAGTACGGTCAGGCCTCCTGCGCTTCCACCTTTGATTGCTATCCGGTTGATATCTACTCGACCCGCTGCCACAAGAAAACGAGCTGCAGCTACGCAGTCAGCTACGTCAATTAATCCCCACTGACCATCAAGCGCATCCATGTAGGAGCGGCCATATCCTGTACTCCCTCTATAGTCAACGTCCGCAACTGCCCAACCTCGACTCGTCCAGTATCGTAACGCCAGAGATAGTTCGTTTCGTGTGCTTGCTGTTGGCCCTCCGTGAGCTAGAACTAAGAGCGGTGGTAATTCAGCGTCCGGTGCTTTAGTATTTAAGTGAGCGGGAGCATAGTAGCGAACGTGCGCATTGTTTCCGTCAAGTGTGGGGAATTGAATCAATTCAGGCTCTGGCAAGAAGGCATTGTCAAGTCCATGTGGCTTTGGGGATTTGAGAATCTTTTGTTTCTCTAATCCCTTAATTATTGATGGACCTGCTTTATGACTCGCAGCCAGAAGAATTACATCACCTTTATCAGAGGTTCGAATTTGATGAATTGAGGACCATGCAGTGGGAGTTAGAGATGACGGAGTTACCAGATAAGTTTCACCGTCTGGTGCAGTCGCTGATGCAACCGGAGTGCTCTCTTCGAGTAGCACATAGCGCGACTGGTCAAATACCCAAAGAGGCATCCCAATATCGAACTCACCTCCGATGATGAGTTCATCTTCATCTGTTGAAAATTTATATAAGTTTGACCATCCTGACCGGTCACTTAAATAGAAAAGATCACCTTCGGATGACCATTCAGGTTGGAGCACGGACTCATCACTGCCTCCAGCTATCCTTTGACCTTTCGTGATTTCGCCACCATCAAAGCGCCCAATCCAAAGTTCTGTTCCCCACCAAGGCATTGATGGATGATTCCATTGAATCCATGCTAAGAATTCACCATTAGGCGAAGGTCGCGGAAAAGCATAGAAGTCAGCTCCCACGACAAGTTCGTTCATTTCCATGGTTCCATCGGTTTTGATTGCTACGAGTTGATTATCTGGTTCAATGTGATGGCCAGTAAGGTTGTGATGAACTTCCCTTACACAGATACACCATTCACCATCGGGCGTTATCCTACCATCAGCGAATCGCCAGCTTTGCCCCTCTGGGGGTTCGGGAGTTAGTAATTGCTCTTCGTGGCCATGTTTAATCTTTCGTATTCTCTGATCGTCAAAATTTACATAAAATAATGTCTTGCCCTCTACCCACCAGGCGCCACCCCCATATTCATGAACTTTACTTCGTACGTTAGCTCCTGCTGGGGTTATTTCTTGCGACTCTTGTCCTTCAAAAAGGCATACGACTGCAACTCTTCCACCTTCTTCCGGTCTTGATTCAGACCACCAAATATCGTTCTGGTCCGTTTTGATCTCTGATATGGTCGAGACGCCTTTGACAAGTGATTCTGCCGAAATAGGAGAACTCCAACTTCCGTAGGGTTGTATCTGAGTTTCTTTATTCATTAGCCATTCAATAGGTCAGTAATTCGTCCTAAACCTTCTTTAAGGTCATTATCCCCTAAGGCAAATGAAAGTCTGGCATAACCAGGCGCTCCGAAGGCTTCACCTGGTACTACTGCAACATGTATCTCTTCGAGAAATAGTTCCGCAAGGTCTAGGGTAGTTTCTACTCGTTTTCCTGCTATATCCCTGTTTAGACATCCTGAAAAGTTCGGAAACGCGTAAAAGGCCCCTTGCGGTTCAAGCACTGAAACTCCGTCAATTTTATTGAGCATTGAATACATCACTTGCCGTCTCTTATCAAAGGCCAAGCGCATTTCATCTACAGCATCTAACGTGCCAGAGACAGCTGCTAAGGCGGCTTGTTGTGAAACATTCGCAACGTTTGAAGTTTGGTGCGATTGAAGAGTTGATGATGCTTTTGCTATATCTTCCGGAGCAACAATCCAACCAACACGCCAGCCTGTCATAGCATATGTTTTAGCTACTCCATTCAGGATCACAGTTTGATCAGCGCATTCAGGAACTAACGATGGGAGTGAATAATGGACATTCGAGCCATAAACAAGGTGCTCGTAGATTTCATCTGCCAAAATCCAGATGTCATTCTCTAGAGCCCACTGCCCTATGGCTTCAATCTCTTCCTTCGGGTATACCGCACCTGTGGGGTTTGATGGAGAGACAAAAATTAGAGCTTTCGTTCGTTCGGTTAGAGATGAATTTAGTTGGTCAACAGTTACGCGAAAACCAGTTTCTTCTGTGGTTGGCAAGACGGTCGTTGTTGCTCCAGCGAGAGCAATTGGCTCAGGATAAGTTGTCCAATATGGTGCAGGGAGCAGAACTTCATCTCCTGCATTTAAGATAACCTGCATGCAGTTATATACGGCATGCTTTCCCCCATTGGTCACAACGACTTGATTAGGTGATACTTCTAAACCCGAGTCTCTGAGCGTCTTAGCTGCTATAGCCTCTTTGAGGTTGGGTAAACCTCCAGCTGGACTATATCGATGGTTTACAGGGTCTGAACAAGCAGATACTGCTGCATCCACAATATACGACGGAGTTGGGAAGTCAGGTTCACCAGCACCAAAGCCTATGACAGGCGCCCCAGCGGCTTTTAGTTCTTTTGCCTTTGACGTTACCGCTAACGTAGCTGATGGAGCTATGGCTCCAACTCGCTTGGAAATTCTAGATTCCATGTAATTGATTCCTCCAGTTGGCTTCTTACCAATGATGTCACACTTCCTGAATATTACAGATTATTTAATTTCTGTATAGCTACGCCACTTCAGCTGAAGTTAAGACTATTTTCTTTACGTGGCTATTAATAATATTTCTATTCCGAACGAGCTCCTACCAGTTGATGGACGCTTTGGTAGCGGTCCTTCGTTGGTCCGCAAATCAGACCTTGATGCATTAGCTGACCTGTCAGAATCGTACATGGGCACAAGCCACCGCCAATCACCTGTCAAGAATATGGTTGGTCGCTTGAGGGATGGACTATCGGAACTTTTTGGGCTTCCAGATGATTGGGAGATTGTCTTGGGAAATGGAGGGAGCACTCTCTTCTGGGATGCAGCAACTTTCTCTCTGATATCTGAAAAAAGTCATCACCTCGTCTTCGGTGAGTTTTCGTCAAAATTCGCAACCGCTTCGAAAACAGCACCCCATACTGGGGAGCCAGTAGTCGCCGAATTTGAACCCGGTACAGGGCCACTGATTGAAGAATCAGATGCTGATACGTACGCCTTTACACATAACGAGACTTCAACTGGTGTATCAATGGACCTCCAAAGACCGAATAACACCTCTGGAGGTGAGGCGATAGTCCTTGTTGATGCAACATCAGCTGCTGGTGGCATCGTTTGGGATCCTGCTAATGTTGATTGCTACTATTTCGCTCCCCAGAAATGCTTTGCGAGCGATGGTGGTCTTTGGATAGCTGCCTGTTCACCAGCTGCTGTGCAAAGAATAGAGGACATTTCTATCCGCAATCGGTGGATTCCCGCCGGCCTGGATCTCAAAATCGCTTTAGACAATAGCAGAAAGAACCAAACCTATAATACTCCTGCCTTGGCAACGATCTTTCTAACGGTTCGCCAAGTTGAGTGGATGAACAACAACGGTGGCTTATCTTGGGCTGCTAACCGGTCAACAATCTCATCAGATCACATCTACAATTGGGCTGAAAATCATGAATTAGCGGAACCATTCGTGATTGATTCTTCTGTTAGAAGCCCTGTCGTTTCAACCATTGATCTCAGTACACGTGTTGACGCAGATGAAGTTCTTGCGATCTGCAGAGACAATGGGATACTCGATATCGGTGGTTATAGAAAGTTGGGTCGAAATCAGTTACGGATCGCTACCTTTCCCGCTATTGAACTTAGCGACATCCAAGCCTTAACTGCTTCTCTTGATTATGTGTTGGAGTCGTTGCTCTGAATACGACAGGCCGGTTACTTGTAGCTAGTCCGCTTATGGCTGACAGCAATTTTGATCGGGCTGTTGTGTTCGTGGTTGAGCACAACGAAGCCGGAGCTGTTGGTTTGGTTTTGAATGACCCGCGTGAAGAATATTTAGGTCAAGCATTGCCTATATGGGCTGAGAGCAGATTCGCTGATTGCACATTATTTTCTGGCGGCCCTGTTGACCCTCTTACCTCTATGGCACTCGGAGAATTTAGAGGTAACCAAGATGACAGCGAATCATTGTTGTTTGCAAACATTGGAGTGATAGATTTAGGTTCTGGACCGAATTCTATTCCGGATCGTGTTGTAAATTTTCGGCCTTATCTTGGGTATTCAGGGTGGGGTTCTATGCAGTTGGAGGCAGAGTTAGCTGCAAATGCCTGGTTTGTGGTTGAAGTTCACCCAGACGATATTTTTGGTGATGGGGAAATTGATTTATGGTCTAAGGTTCTCCGTCGCCAGAGCAGTCCCGTCTCATGGTTATCAAATTACCCAAGTGACCCTCGCTTAAACTAGCGCGCTCACCACATTATTCCTTTGGGGATGACTCCTTGAGTATGAATGTTTGAGGTAGCTGCAAGCGAAATATCTATAAGTCCAGATGACCCGGCGAACCATAGCCCATGAGTTAACGCTGCAGCTGTTGCACCTGTTAAAGGATCTGCACTTGCGTCTCCAACAAACCAGAGTGATTCATTCACCTCTGCGAGAAGACATCCAGCTGCTGCAGCATCGTCGCCAAAGCCAACACGATTGGGATTTAGGTTACGCCCATATCCAGTTATTGAGCACCAAATAGCGCCCCGATCCACCTCTTCCTCTGCAGAAATTCCCATATTGTCCAAGGCTCTTGGTCGTGAGCTTTCAATAATGATATCTGCCTCACGGATATGTTTTTGTAGCTGCCTTCTACCTAGTTCACTACTAAAATCAAATGCAGTAATGACTTTGCCTTTATTTAATCTCTGAAAAAACGGTGTTTGGTTTAAACGCCCCCTGTCAGGTCTCTTACTTGACTCAATCTTGATCACTTCTGCTCCAGACCGCATCAGGAACCAAGAGCATAATGGTCCAGCCCACATACTTGATAGATCGACTACCTTCGGTTGGCGACTGTATGCCCCTATGGAAGATTTATGAGTGACTTCAATAGTCATATCTTTAGCTTCTCCTACTTTAGAAACAGCCAGTCCAAGCAGTTCGGCCCGTTCAAGGAGCACTTGAGATGAGCTATTACTGGCATAACTTTGAATCACGTTCCAGATATTTTCTTGCGCTTCTATTTGAAGCCAAGCGGAGACAGATGAGATATCTTCTTGCCTTGGCAAGTTGACGGCGAGAGTTGTGTCCAAAGTTTTAATCAGCCTGCATGAACCACCTGCAGAAGTTTCTCCCCAGCCACGATGCCCAAGAAGTGGAGCTCGTTCGACGATTAGGGAGTGTCCACTTGGACCTCCAGATGGCCCACCTAAAGACTTTACAAAAAAATTGAGAAGAGAGATGGTGGATTCAAATCTGTGTAACCAGCGTAGGTCGAACCGTTTGAGTGCAACCTTTGGTGGACCAATAAGATTTGAAAGAGCAGGACTGGGCCAAGTAGGCCAACTTGGGTATATTTGCGAAAGCTGACCAACAAGCTTCTTATCAAGTAGCCCAGATGGAAGAAGTGCCAAGAGGCGTTCAAGGTGATCAACGGAAGTTAAAACTGGATCATTGAAATCTTTCTCCGGCATTTCTTAAGCCTAGATGACTCGTTGACATTGGCGGAAACCGCTCTTGTGAGGAATGATAGAATAAATGATCTTGGGAGGTACAAATGGAGATTAGAGCTGGAAGTAGATTGAAGAGCGGTGTTTGCCAAACCGAAGTTATCGCTGTAAAAGCTCCAGGAACTGAAATGGATATCCGGTGTGGAGGGGTGCCGATGGTTGACCCGACAGGTTCTATGCCTGATGACCCCAGTCCTGTCGATGGAGCTATGAACGGAACCCAAATGGGAAAGCGATATGTTGATGCGGATGACACTATTGAATTATTGTGCACTAAGCCGGGTGAGGGATCATTAGGGTTAGGAGACACATTGCTAACGATCAAAGAAAGCAAACCCCTTCCTGCTTCTGATTAAGGACTCAAATGAACTTAATGATGTTGTTAGAGATGGCATCCAGTGCCTTTGGGGAAAGGGTGGCGTTTGGGAGTAAAGATGGCTCTGGAATTACTTACCAAGAGCTGTACGAGCGAGCTGGCAGAGCGAGCCAGTATTTCAAGGAAACAAATGCCGAGCATGTTTCTTTTTTAGCAGAATCTAATGTAGGTCTGCCTATATCTTTATTCGGATCATCATGGGCTGGTCTGCCTTTTGTTCCATTAAATTACAGGCTTGCGGCAGACGAAGTCCAGGCATTGGCCGATCGTATTTCACCTACTGTGACAGTTACAAATAACGATCTCGCAAGCATTGTGCAGGGCAAGGAGGGAGTAAGTTTGGTAACCGGAGATCAATTAATTGATTTCTCGATGACTGGGGCTACCCCTGACCCCTCTTGGAATATGGACCCTGATGAAATCGCTATCTTGTTATTCACTTCAGGAACTACTGGAGCACCGAAAGCTGCAGTCTTAAGACAATCACATTTAGTGTCCTATATCCTTGGTTCTGTTGAATTTATGGGTGCTGCGGATAATGAAGCGTCACTGGTATCAGTGCCGCCTTATCATGTTGCAGGGATTGCTGCGATGTGTAGCTCAGTCTATTCCGGAAGAAGGATTGTTCAATTACCTAGTTTTGACGCCGAAGAGTGGATTAATCTTGTCATCAACGAAGAAATTACGCACGCCATGGTTGTTCCGACTATGTTGGCACGAATTGTTGAGTATCTGGATAATGATTCTTCAGTCAAGATTACAAGCTTAAGGGCACTCTCTTATGGTGGAGGAAAGATGCCGCGACCTGTTATTGAGCGCGCACTTACTTTGCTACCTGATACAAATTTCGTGAATGCCTATGGATTAACTGAAACGAGTTCTACCATCTCTGTTCTCGGACCTGAAGATCACAGGGAAGCTCTTCAGAGTTCAGATGAGCGAGTGAGACAACGACTGAGTTCTGCTGGTAAGCCTTTGCCGAGTTTAGAAGTATCTATTCGTAATGATGAAGGAATTGAGGTACCTATTGGGGAGAGTGGAGAAATTTGGGTAAGAGGTGAACAAGTTTCCGGTGAATATCTTGGGCAGGGAAAAAAGTTAACCGATGACGGATGGTTTCCTACAAATGATGGAGGATCAATTGACGATGCGGGGTACTTGTTCGTTGAGGGAAGGATTGATGACATTATCATACGTGGTGGCGAGAATATCTCTCCAGGAGAAATAGAAGAAGTACTTCTCAACCATCCGAATATCCGAGATGCTGCTGCGGTTGGTGTTCCTGATGAGGAATGGGGGGAAGTTATCATTGCTGTCGTAGTTTCCCGAGATGCGGGATCCTTCTCCGAATCAATGATTAAAGACTTCACCAAGGAGCATCTGCGTTCTTCAAGGACTCCCGACAAAGTTGTTCAAGTAGATGAGCTTCCCTATAACGAGACTGGAAAGTTGCTTCGACGTGTCATCAAAGCCGAACTGGTGAAAGAACTTTGATATGGAATGATGCGAAATGAGCATCCTCACATTCAATGAAGCCTCAAGTTTCATTACCAATATCGCATTGAGCGAGAAACTCTACGAGAGCGAAACGAATTGCATTTTTGTTGAGATAGATCCAACTGCAAGGATTGATGATATCGATAGATTCTGCCGTTTCGTCAATCGTAACAATTCAGTAAATCTTATTATTATTGGCATCCTGAATTGCTCTGACGAGGAATTACCTTCCGATTTCTTGATGTCATTTGATATTTTGCTGACAGATTCCCGTATTAGTCAATTACCAGCGTTTGTAGACGATATCACTATCGCTATTCAAGAACTCGATGAGATGATTTCTCTTCACACTCAGCCGGCACTTGTACTAGCACACCTTTTGCGTCAGAAAGCTTATCGAAATGTCTCACAGGGTCTCGTGCTGGAGTCGCTTTCGTATGGGATGCTCCAAAGCGGATCTCGGTTCAAAGCATGGTTGAATCAACGAGGCGCCATCTCCCAAGTATTAGATGGAAAGCCTGCTGTATTAGCTAATAGATCAAATGAGTCGCTTGAAATTTATTTGAATAGACCTGAACGTTCTAATGCGTTCTCATCTGATATGCGTGATCAACTTTTTGAATTTCTTCAAATTGCTCGATTTGATGAAACGGTAACAAGGGTAAAGCTCCATGGATTAGGAAAATCTTTCTGTTCCGGTGGAGACTTAGCCGAATTCGGCCTCGTCGACTTCCCGCCAGACGGGCACATCATACGCATGCACAGAAGTCCTGCACTTTCTACGCATTCCATTGCCGACAAACTTGAGGTTTATTTACATGGGGTTTGTGCAGGTGCTGGTATTGAAATTCCTGCTTTTGCATCAAAAGTGTTTGGTAATGAATCTGTAGAGATTTTTCTTCCTGAAATTTCTATGGGCTTAATTCCGGGTGCCGGCGGGACTGTTAGCCTACCTAGAAGAATAGGGCCTCAAAAGACTGCTTACTTGGCTATGAGTGGGAAAAGGTTGTCGCTACCTGAGGCACTTGCGTGGGGTTTAATTGATGAAGTTGTGGATTACGAACCCAATTATTTAGGATAACGATTCAATAATTGTGACGTTTGCTTGTCCACCGCCTTCGCACATGGTTTGGAGTCCGTAACGGCCACCTGTTCGTTCTAGCTCATTCAAAAGAGTAGTCATGAGTCTTCCGCCTGTGCATCCGAGTGGATGCCCAAGAGCTATTGCTCCCCCATTAACGTTAACTTTCTCATGAGGTATGTTATGTTCTTGCATCCAAACCAGTGGTACAGGTGCGAATGCTTCATTGCATTCAAATAAGTCAATATCATCTGGGGTCATTCCCGTCTTCTTAAAAGCATATTCTGTTGCGGGAATAGGACCTGTCAACATATATATGGGATCATCGCCTCTGACACTCATGTGATGTATTCGTGCACGGGGCTTAAGTCCGTGATCTTTGACTGCTTGTTCTCCCGCTATAAGAAGAGCCACAGCTCCATCTGAAATCTGGGAGGCGACTGCTGCCGTTATGACACCTCCTTCTTCTAATGTAGGTAATTGCGCCATTTTCTCCAGAGTGGTTCCTCTGCGAACACCCTCATCATTTTCAATTTCACCAAATGGAAGAATTTCATTATCGAAGCGTCCTTCGTCTTGAGCTTGAGCTGCTCTTTCATGGGATTCTAAAGCAAACTCCTCTAATTGTTCTCTACTGAGGTTCCACTTCTTTGCGATGAGTTCCGCTCCGCGAAATTGAGAAACTTCCTGTGTGCCATAGCGATCCACCCACCCCTTTGACGTGGTGAAGGGATCTTCGATTTCTGGATGGCCAATACTTTCATGCCCCATGACATCCATAGCCGACCCTATTGGGATTAGGCTCATATTTTGTATGCCGCCAGCTACCACGAGGTCCTGAACGCCAGACATTACGCCCATAGCAGCGAAACTTACTGCTTGTTGACCAGAGCCGCATTGGCGATCAACCGTTACGCCTGGAACTGACTCTGGCATGCCTGCGGCGAGCCATGCAGTTCGTGCAATATCACCTGCTTGTGGTCCCATATTGTCTAGACAACCCATTATTACATCATCTACTGCAAGTGGGTCCAGACCTGTCCTCTCAAGAAGCCCTTTTATTGCGTGTGCTCCTAGGTCAGCAGGGTGCACCTGAGATAATCCACCTCCCCTTCTACCAACAGGGGTTCTTATAGCGTCAATGATGTAGGCTTCGTTCATTTGTGTTCCTTTCGGTTTTGTTATTTATCGTACTTTATTTATGATCTATTTTGGTTAGCTTCTGATAGCAGAGGCTAGTTGTTCTTTGGTTCCTTTGGTAACCCAAGTACCCTTTCCCCTATTATGTTGCGCTGGACTTGGTTACTTCCGCCGTAGATTGTGTGGGCTCTACTGTAAAGAAAGGTTCTTTGTTCTCTGTCAAGGGAGTAGCTTTTCCCTTCGTGTCCTGTATACCCGTTGCAGGCAATCATCCCCGATGCTCCCCTTACGAGCATCCAGAGTTCCCCTAATTGACGGTGCCAGGATGCCCAATATAGTTTTCCTATGCTCTGTTCGGCTCCTGGTACCCCATCTGCTGCTAAGGCCGTAAGCATTCTGAGTTGGTTGTAACGGAGGACTTCAAGTCCGATGTAGGATTCAGTGAGTTTTTGCCTAACTATCGGGTCATCCCATCTGCCTGTTGATTTAGCCTCTGCCATGAGCTCATCTAACTCTTGACGGAAACTCACTTGCTGCCCCAGTGTTGATGCTCCGCGTTCAAATGAGAGAGTGCCCATTGCGACCTTCCATCCTTCGCCTTCTTGACCGACTATGTTTTCTTTTGATGTCCTTGCGTCGGTAAAGAAAGTTTCATTAAATTCTGCTCCACCTGTTATTTGGATTATGGGGCGAATAGAAACTCCTGACTGTTCCATTGGGACAAGAAGGTAACTTAGACCACTGTGTCTTTTGCTATCTTTACCTGTTCTTGCTACGACGAAGATCCAGTCGGCAAACTGGGCTAGGGATGTCCAGACCTTTTGTCCATTCAAAACCCATTCGTCTCCTTGTAGTTCAGCTTTTGTATGAACATTTGACAGGTCTGATCCAGCGTCTGGTTCACTATAGCCTTGACACCAGAGCTCGTCCCCCGAAAGAATTGGCGGAACAAAGCGGCTTTGTTGTTCTTTTGTACCGAAAGCCATAAGGGTCGGCCCTAATAGAGTCACACCCATATTGGGTATTCTGCCAGGGGCAAGGGCTTCGACATAAGTTTTGTGGAAAAGTACTTGTTCAACTAATGAGCATTCTCTTCCCCCTATAGATTTTGGAAAATCTATGCCTAACCAGCCGCCTTTAGCTAGTTCCTTTTCCCACTCTATTTGTAGCTCTGGTGGTACATCATCGTGCCCCGTTAGACCTTTTCCTCTCAGAGAGACGAATTCGCCAACTATATGTTCTTCTAGCCAGGTGCGTACTTCATCTACAAACTCTTTTTCTGTTATTGAATAGGTGAAATCCATAAGTAGTTCTTGTTGATGTTTCCTAGTTTTAGGTTACTATCTCAACTTTCTATTTTGCCTATTCCTAATTTCAGTTTGTTCCGAAGCTTCTTCTACAAGTCTTTGGTAGCGTTCAAGCTTTTCATGGTGAATGTGACCTTCACTTACTGCTTTTTGTATGGCACAGTGAGGTTCAGCTTTGTGAGTGCAATCGTTAAAACGACACTTTTGACTGGCCTGAAATATTGAGTAAAAAACTCTATCTATTCCTTTTTCTGCGTTCCATAAGCCAACTCCTCGTATGCCGGGGGTGTCAATAATTACACCCCCTGATGGGATCAGGATCATTTCACGAGCTGTGGTTGTGTGCCTACCTTTTCTATCCTTGAGGCGAACTTCCTTTGTTTCCTGCATCTCTTGCCCCGCAAGATAATTAACGAGTGTAGATTTGCCAACACCTGACTCCCCAAGCAGAACAAGAGTTTGGTTTGGATTAAGTAATGCTTCCATATCTGATTTTCCTTCATCGCTGAAAGAGCTGGTCTTAATCTTTTGCACTTGAGGAAATTCGTGGTCTAGATCACGCCATTCTGCTGGAGTACCGAAATCTGATTTTGATAATATTAGGATTGCCTTTGCGTCACCAGTTGCTGCAACTACAAGTAGCCGCTCAATGCGTGCAAGATTTATTGGCCTATCAGCAGATAGGACTATGGCGACTGCGTCTACATTTGTCGCTAATATCTGTGGTCGTTCAATTTCGGCGGGGTCCCGCCTTACAATTTGTGAGTACCGGGGAAGAACTGACTCTACAACGTAGCCTTGTTCTGGGTCTCTAAGCACCTTTACCCAATCTCCTGTAACTGGCGCAGTTATTGATTTTGCTCTTTGACTATCCGATAACGCTCGAATTTCTCCGGTTGAGGTAAGCACATCAACCTCACCCCTATCTACACGACGAACCCTTCCAATGTCGTCTGCTAGAGGTGCTTCAATTACTTGATTTGTATAGTTTTCCCATCCGAGTTTTTTGAGACTGACCATAGCTCTAGCAATAATTAGTTGTCATGGAGTTCCTCGTTAAGACCTTGCCAACTTGAGTTATCACCGCGGAGCAGAACTTCGACTATTCCGGTGGTTGAGTTTCTGCGGAAAAGAAGATTATCTTTCCCTGAGAGCAATTTAGCTTTAACAGTTGAACCATCCGGGACCCTGATTAGCGTTCCAGCTGTTACGTATAGCCCTGCTTCAACAACACAATTATCGCCGAGAGAGATACCAATTCCAGATTCAGCTCCAAGAAGACAATTTTGACCTATTGATATAACCTCAGTTCCGCCTCCGGAGAGGGTTCCCATTATTGAGGCTCCTCCACCAATATCTGAGCCGTCCCCGACTACGACGCCTGCAGATATGCGCCCTTCAACCATTGAAGCGCCTAGTGTTCCAGCGTTGAAATTGCAGAACCCTTCATGCATGATTGTCGTGCCATCTGAAAGGTGTGCACCTAATCTTACCCTATTAGCGTCAGCTATTCGAACGCCCGACGGGGTGACATAATCTGTCATGCGCGGAAATTTATCCACTCCATGAACGAAAACGTCTTTACCATCTGCGATAAGTGAAAGTCTCTTGGCATCAAAGTCTGCTATCTCAAATGGCCCAAGATTAGTCCATGCACAATTTGTAAGTTTGCCGAATATCCCATCGAGACTAATCGTGTTTGGTTGGACAAGCCGTGAAGAGAGAAGATGAAGACGGAGGTAACTATCAATGGCATCAAAAGGGTCATCGGATGAATCGGTTATGAAACTTACAACTGCGATTCTTTCGCCGTTTACTGAATTTGTGTTGTTGACAGCATCGGATATGAGTTTCACAGATCTCATTGTTTCTTCCTCGTAGTCAACATTTGTTAATGCTGCGGTGAGTAATTTCTCTATGTCCTGAAGGGTGCCTTTATCGAGTTCGTATGTTGAGGTCGTTCCGTCCCATTTAGTTGCGTGGGCTAGTACGGCACATGAATAAGGGTCTGATCCAAGCTGTGGAGCTGGGTATAACACGTCTAAGATTGCTCCACTACTTCCTTTAGTCGCTAAACCAATTCCGAAGGAGAATGGGGCTTTATAGTTGTTGAGGCTTTTCTCAAGTTCATCTTGATGTTCTTTAAGGTGTTCAAGGCTTTGCATTTCTGTCATAGAAGAGACGTTAGCGGGTAAATGGGATGCTTTGGTCGTTTGGGGTACCGTTATCTGGTGAGTTTTGATAGATCTAGGAACATTAATAGCGAATTTATGTCTTCCGCACCACCTGAATTTTTATTTATCTGTGGTGCTATTTCCCAGTACTTAGGTGCAGCTCTTGCTTTTAGTCTCTTTGACGATGTGGGCACAACCTTAGTAGCGACGTTACGAGTCATCGGTGCAGCAATTGTCCTTATCCTGCTTCGCCGGATATGGAGGCGCTCTATGGAGGAGCTTGATTTAGCTTGGACTGCGCTATTTGGAATTGTTTTGGCTGGAATGAACCTTTGCTTTTACTTAGCTATAGATAATCTTCCGTTGGGTAATGCGGTGGCTATTGAATTTTTAGGACCTATCGCTGTGGCTGTTCTGGGCAATAGGTCATTCAAGAATTTGGCTTCCCTTATCATTGCCAGTTTGGGAGTTCTTTTTCTTGCGCAAGTAACTTCTGAGGGTACTTTTACAGGCGTTTTATTGGCTCTTGCAGCAGGTGCTTTGTGGTCGCTTTATATTATCTTGGGGAGTAGGGTTGCTCGGTCAGGGGCTCATTTAGATGGGTTAGGGGTCGGCATGCTTATTGGCGGTTTGGTGATTTCGCCTACGGCCCTAGCGTCTATAGGAAATGCATTTGAGTACCCTTTACTGATTTTAGTTGCGCTTTCAACTGGAATTTTAGGAAATGTGATTCCTTATGGGATTGACCAGATCGCCTTACAGAGGATCACCAAGACGAGGTTTGCTTTTTTGCAGGCGCTTCTTCCTGCTACTGCATCATGTGTTGGCTTTATAGCGTTGCAGCAGAGAGTGACGATTTATGAGGTTGTTGGAATCGGTATGATTATTTTTGCGATTCTTCTAAGGGGTAAAGAAACTTAATCAATTATTTGCTTTAGGATTCGCCTTGCTTGTTTTGCAAGGGCCTCATCTATCATTTGTCCATTATGGACGATTGAAGCTGTTCCATTGGCGACGGCTTCATCATAGACTTTTAGAAGTTCTGTTGCTTGTTGGATCTCCTCTGGAGTTGAAGAAAATGATTGGTTAGCTAGAGGAACCTGCGATGGGTGTATGCATAGCTTTCCAGTGAAACCGAGCGATTTTGCTTGTTGAGCTTCTTTCATGAATCGTTCACTGTCAGAGAAGTCAGCCACGATCTGATCAACTACTGGTACCCCAAAAAGACGACTACTTATTCCTATCTGGGTCCTTGCGAAGAGAACTTCGTCGTTCTCATAGGTTCGAAGACCCCCGAGGTCGTGTATGTAATCTTCGGCCCCAAAATATGCTGCAGAAACTGAAGCAGTGCTGAAAATATCTTGAACTGACATGAGCCCCTTCACTGTTTCAATTCCAACTAATATTTTTGCATTAACCGAGCTTCGCTCTATCGCTTGCGTAGCCCGTTCAATATCTGAAGCGTCGTTTACTTTTGGTATCACGATGCCAGCTATTTGGGGAGGTATAGATCGGATGTCTTCTTCGAAGTGCTGAGAAACCAAAGCGTTGACTCGAACATACGTTGGAATAGCGGTTTTGCCTTCTTCTTGAGCATACTTTCGCAGATTTTCTCGCGCTACCTGTTTTTCTGAATCTGGGACTGCGTCTTCAAGATCAATGATTGCAATATCTGGCTGAATTTTAGGAAACTTCTGCAGCAATTCGTACTTATTGCCTGGCGCAAAGAGCATGCTTCTCATTTTCTGAGTCATTGAAGTCCTCCCAATTTCCTAAAGTACTCTAATGCCTCAGGGTTCTCTAATGCTTCTGTGTTCCGTACTTGCTTTCCCTCCAAAACGGCTTTGATCGCTAGTTCCGAAAGTTTTCCGCTTCGTGTCTTTGGTAACTCAGGAACAGCTTCAATTATCGTTGGTACATGCCGAGGTGAAGCCTGCTGTCTGAGTTCTTGTTTAATCTGCTCGCGTAGTTTGTCATCCAATTCGTAGCCATCTGATAGGACGACAAATAGTACTACCCTGTTATCTTCATTCCAGTTTTGACTCACAACTGCGCTTTCGCTGATCTGTCTCAAAGTATCCACAACAGCGTAGATTTCCGCAGTCCCTATTCTGACACCTCCGGGGTTTAAGGTTGCATCTGAACGGCCGTGAATGATGATTCCATTTGATAAAGTCCATTCAGCAAAGTCTCCTTGATGCCATTTCCCCTCAAACTTATTGAAATATGCTTTTTGATACTTTTCATCATCAGGGTCGTTAAGGAAACGGACTGGCATGGATGGAAATGCACTTGCACAAACTAGCTCACCTTGCTCTCCTTTACTTACTTGGTCTCCCTGTTCATTAAGGATCTCTATGTCCATTCCTAAAGCTGCTTTCTGTATTTCGCCTTTATTGACTGGACCCGTGGGATCTCCAGCCACCAGACATCCGCACAAGTCTGTACCACCTGACATCGATTGAAGATGGACATCTTTTTTGATGTTCTGGTATACGTACTCAAAACTTTCAGGAATAAGGGTCGAGCCAGTTGAACAAATTGTTTTCAGTGTTGATAGTTTGTGGGTTTTCATCGGCTTCAGCCCTGTCTTAGCACATGCATCAATATATTTAGCGGAGACTCCAAAGAGGGTGACTCCCAACTCATCAGCCATATCAAATAGAGCAGATGGTTGAGGGTGAAATGGGGATCCATCGAAGAGCACGATTGTTGCTTCTGACCCAAGCGCTGATACTAACCAATTCCACATCATCCATCCTGTTGTCGTGTAGTAGAAGACTCGATCTCCTTTCTGAATGTCACACTGAAATGCGTGTTCGACAAGGTGTTTCATGAGAACTCCCCCTGATTTGTGCACTATGCATTTGGGTTTTCCAGTTGTTCCTGAGGAGTAGAGCACGTACCAAGGATGATTAAAGTTGTAGGCCGGAAAATCAACATTTTTGCCGCTATGTTTTTCGAGAAAAGTTTCCCAGTTTTCCCTTCCTCCAATGGTAGATGATTTGGCTTCTTCCAGTTCTTCTCTTGGGTATGGCACAATGACAGTCTGTAGAACTGAGGGGAGACCAAGCTCAACTTGATCAATTTTGTCCGATAATGAAAACCATTTACCTCCATAGAAATACCCATCAGCAACGAAGAGCAACTTGGGGTTCACCTGTGTGAAGCGGTCAAGTAAGCCTCGTGCGCCGAAATCAGGCGATGTAGATGTAAAGACCGCTCCTAGACTTGCTGCTGCAATCATGATTGCAATAGCTTCAGGTCGATTTGGAAGCCAAGCTGCAATGCAGTCACCACTCTTTATCCCAAGTTCTTTGAATCCCTTTTGTAAGGAAGCGACCTGTGTAGTGAGTTGGGACCATGTCACTTCCTCTTTTAGCCCAAGCTCGTTTACCCAAATTATTGCTTTGCTATGATCATTTCGCCTTAACAGGTTTTGAGCTACGTTAATCGTTGAATCGGGGAAGAACAGACTGTCTTTAAATTCTTCTCCACGTATCAAAGTTTCACTTCCGAGGCTTCCGATCACACCAAGATATTTATATGCGTGACGCCAGAAATCTTCGGTTAATTTTACGCTCCATTCATGTATGGCATCGTAGTTTGGAAGTTCAATATTGAATTCATATTCAGCAGACCTGGCGAAATCCATTAGGCGAGTTTCACCAACTCTTTCTTTTGAAGGTTCCCAAAGTTGTGTCACGTTCCTAGCATAGCCCTGCGATATGAGACGAAACTCAACTTTGACTGGTTGTGTGGAGCTGAGGGGAGTCGAACCCCTGGCCTCCTCGATGCGACCGAGGCGCTCTAGCCAGCTGAGCTACAGCCCCAATGTTTCTATCAGGTTACCGAGAAGCGACAGTTGTTACGCTCAGATACTGTCAGTTCCAGTAGCCGCAAAACCCAACGATCCAGAAGAACTTGTTTGGAGTACTGCCTTTCGTGATTGTTCGATTTCACGCTGGTATTGGACTAGAGCCCAAACATATAGGAAAAGTAGAGCATCGGCGAAGAAATGAAGTGCTATGAATCCACCTCCAGCAACTATTGCTAGGAACAGCGTAAAGACTACGGCTCCCCCCAAAGCAAGTAATACTTTTCGGCGACGGATACGTGCTTGTTCACTTGTAAGTTCCATGGGATTCATCCCCTTTTGTCTTGAGTCAAGTGGTGGCTCGACTAACGAATGTCCTGGTTGTAGCCCTACTCCCGTATGTTGTTGAGAGTTATATAGTGGCACTACGACGGCTCTAGCACTTCTTCTCATGCGAAACCGACTTGTTGTATTACTAAGAGCAAGTGAAGGCGCAGTTATACGGTTTCGTAGCCAATAAATACCGGCACCTAACCATAAAATAGCTAACGCAATTAACAGCATTTCTCCACCAAACTCTTTTAGCTGTACTATTAAAATTTTTGCACTAATTCATTGGTAATTGGTGGATACGCAGGGAATTTAGTGAATCAGCATTATCTTTCAGCTTCGCAGCGCCTTATTCTTTTCGCTTATAAGGTCCGGATTTCCCGCCAGTTTTCTCCCATAGCGAAATCTCGGAGATAACCATTGCCTTATCAATGCTTTTGCACATGTCATAAATTGTTAACGCAGCAACTGAGCATGCTGTTAAAGCTTCCATCTCTACACCTGTTTTACCCTCAATAGAAACTATTGCCTCAATAGCAACATGATCCTCTTGAACATCTATATCCACCGAAACTGCGTTGATTGCAAGAGGGTGACATAGGGGTATGAGCTCTGATGTTTTCTTTGATGCTTGAATACCTGCTATGCGGGCTGCGGCAAAGACGTCGCCTTTGGGAACCTCTCCATCGCTGAGTTTGACTAATGTCTCTTGACTCATAAAGACCTTCGCCTTTGCTGTTGCTTCTCGAAGGGTCTGGTCTTTAGCGCTCACATTGACCATTCGTGCTTGTCCTGCGTCGTCAAGATGTGTAAATTCTTGTTCCATTCCTTAGCCGCCAATCTGAGACATAGATTTGCTTGGTCGTATAAAAACCGATTTCCCTATTTGATGACCAGCCCACTTTTCTTGTACCCCTGCAACAAACAAGTTTGAAATGTCATCATCGGTGGCGCCATTGCGTAGAAGGTTTCTCATGTCATAGTCTTTCAAAGCAAAAAGACAGTTTCGGAATTTTCCATCAGCAGTTAGCCTTATCCGATCACAGGACTCGCAAAAAGCTTCGGTGACAGTAGCAATAACGCCGATTTCGCCTGCGCCATCTGCGTACTTCCATCTTGCTGCTGGTGCGTTACCGCGCTGCAGTGGAATAATTTCATGACGTGAGGATATGAGCTCTAAAATTTCAGTCAGAGGCATAACACGATCGTTGCTCCACTCCTCATCAGCATCTAAGGGCATGAACTCGATGAAACGAACCGTGACCCTTTTCTCTCTTCCAAACTCGGCAAAGTCGAGAATCTCATCGTCGTTGATCCCTTTCATCACAACCATGTTGATCTTCACAGGGTCAAAGCCTGCGGCTCTGGCGGCGTCTATTCCCTCAAGGACCTGTTCAAGATTATCACGTCTTGTGAGGTCATTAAATCGATCACGGTGGAGGGAGTCCAGCGAAATGTTGATTCTGTTCAAGCCTGCAGCTTTTAGCTTTTCAGCCATCAGCGGCAGAGTTACCCCGTTTGTGGTCATTGATAGGTCAACGGGTAATTGGCTTAGTCGGCTAATAAGGTCCGCAAGGTTTGCGCGTACTGTTGGTTCCCCTCCGGTTAGACGGATGCTCTCTACCCCAAAGCGTAAGACAAGAAGTGATGCGAGCCGTTCAATTTCCTCAAAGGTCAGAAGATCCTCTCGAGGAGTCCAATCCAGACCTTCTTCGGGCATGCAATAGGTGCAGCGAAAATTACATCTGTCAGTTATTGAGATTCTAAGGTCTTTGTGGATTCTGTTATGGGTATCAATGAGCTTTGAAGTCATATGCTCCTATGTTAGCGGGAGAGATCAATCTAGGAAAAGAAATTCTAGTGTTGATCCTTTAGTGACCCCATTTCCATCTGGCAGTATTGCCAGTGCGTTGGCTCCGGCCATCCCCGTTAACTGGTGTGAGCCCTGATGCCCTGCGGACTGGATCTTGGGCGCCCCCTCCCCTACATCGGCTGAGACTCTGAAGAAATGTGTCTTTCCATCTGGTTTCCTTAAGAAATCCTGAGCAGCTTCCCCTTCAAAGATAGTCCGATACGGGTTGTTATTTCCCGACATTTTTCTTAACGCTGGTCGAGCAAATAGCTCATAAGAGACCATTGAAGATACAGGGTTACCTGGCAAGCCAAAAACCGGAAGTTCATTTACTATGCCGAAAGCTAAAGGTTTTGCAGGCTTGATTGCGACTTGCATCCATCTCATTTCGCCAAGCCTATTCAAGACAGTCTTTACGTAATCGAAGTCTCCCATGCTGACACCTCCGGTTGTAACCAGAGCATCGCAAGTATCTTGTGCCTTCTTTATTGTTCCTTCAATTGCAGCTTCATTATCCGGTATCAAACCAAAATCCATTGTTTGGAATCCATCTCTTTCAAGAAGTGCTAAAAGCGAGAATCTGTTTGAGTCCCTTATTTGCCCCGGCTTGAGCACTTGAGAGCCTTCAATAAGTTCATCGCCAGTTGAGAAAATACCCACTGTTGGAGTTCTTACAGTTGTGATTTGGTAAATTCCCAAGCTTGCGAGAAGCCCCAGATGAGCTGCGTTGAGTAACGTACCTTTAGGTATCACTAAGTCACCAGGTTCTAGGTCTTCGCCACTGCGTCTTATATGCTGCCCTTCGGAAACTTCTTCCTTTATTATGACTACTGATTCATTTCCCTGTTGTTCAGTCCATTCAACCATAACTACCGCATCTGAACCATCGGGGATGGGTGCACCTGTCATGATCTTTGAGCATTCTCCGTCCTGAATAGTGGAGGTGGGTGGTTTCCCTGCTGCTATCGTCTCAAGCACTGTGAGAGAGATCGGTGCTTCTTGAGTCGCCCCATTGGTGTCAACGGCTCGTACTGCGTAACCGTCAACAGCCGTATTATCAAAAGGAGGAATGCTTTCGTTCGACAATATGGATTCAGTTATGATTCTGTTTCTTCCTTGCAAGAGATGCACGTCCTCACTTTCTAGAATTTTCATACTCTCCATAACATGGCTTTGGGCATCCTCTAACGGAATCATGGATTCATGCTAACAAATGTTGGGACATGCCGGACACTTGCTTTACCCGACGAAGGACTATCATGATGTAGTGACTTGGTGGTACTTCTTAATTCCTGTGAGCTATGGCTTTGGAATCTT
>Ga0115012_10000185_pt1 | contig 36088 bp, 37 predicted proteins | sample TroAtlMetagenome_FD_88706 | JGI IMG/M metagenome (GOLD analysis project Ga0115012, IMG submission 88706) | Marine eukaryotic phytoplankton communities from Atlantic Ocean - Tropical Atlantic ANT10 Metagenome | ecosystem: Environmental > Aquatic > Marine > Oceanic | place: Tropical Atlantic... | reverse complement strand
TTTACAAGTACTACTTCAAGTACAGGAAAAAGACAGTCAAATACTTGCAGCAAATCACGAGATTACAGAACTACCTGAACGAAGAGCAATTGAAGCCACACAAAAAGACATAGAGCAACTAAATGAAGCACTCAAAGCATTAGAGGCCGAAGTTCACGAAAATAACCGAACTCAGAAGAGGCTCGAAGATGAGGTAGCAACAATTGAAGAAAGGAACGATAGCCAAAAAGGGAAATTGTATGGAGGTGAAGTCATTGCAATCAAGGAACTTCAAGCCCTTGAAATGGACATTGCGAGCTTAAAGGAACGCCAAACAGTAATCGAGGACCAAATTATTGAAGTAATGGAACTCAATGAACCTATCGAAAATGAAATCCGAAATCTCGTTCAACAGCAACAGAGCCATATAGAAAACGAAGCCCAACTCAGAGAAGACCTACAAAAAGCCATAAAAGAAATTGAAATTAGAATAAGTCAGATACAAGCAGAAATATCACATCTCACAAAAGACCTGCCCAGCGAACTAATAAACGAATACGAAAACTTGCGCTCGAGACCTGGTCATGTGGGTATAGCGAAATTAGTTAACCGAACATGCAACGGTTGTAATTTAGAACTACCCGCCGTCGAAATAGACAGAATAAAAAAACTTTCAGAAGATAGCCTTATCAACTGCGAAGAATGCGGTTGCATCTTGGTTCGTTAATTATGCTGCTATGGTTCGCTGGCCTCTCTTTTATTATCGTTGCAACAGTCTTTGCGAGCCCAGCTATTGACTACAGATTGATCGTAATCGGGTCTTTAGTGCCTGTAATAGAAATGGTCCTTGAAGGACCATGGGTGCTTCATTCCTTAATAGCACCTGTGCTCGTGATGGGATTCGTAATGGTCGCTTTTCAGGGAAAGCGATTAAAGCAAAGAAAATGGTTAGGTGTTCCTATTGGGATGTTTTTCTACCTTTTCCTTGACCGAGCCTGGACGAATGCGGATTTATTCTGGTGGCCGGTATCCGGTTTCCAAATAGACAAGGCGGACGTCCCAACATGGGAACAACCAGCGTTACTGATCTCTATGGAAGCAGTTGGTCTACTGGCTGCAATCTATGGAGTTGTAAAATATAGAATCTACGAAAAAGAGAATATGAAACTCTTTTTACGAACAGGGCGACTACAACGTCAAATGATGCAAGGTAATTAAACATAAATGACCAAAATAACGCTACTCAGACACGGTCAAACAGACTTCAACGCGCAAGGTAGATTACAAGGAAGAATTGATAACCCGCTGAACGAAACAGGTATTCAACAAGCTAAAAAAGCTGCAGAAGCTATCGGACCTGTCGACAAGATAATATCCAGCCCACTCCAGAGAGCTATTCAAACAGCTGAAGCATTCAACATGGAAATAGAAACGGATGAAAACTGGATTGAGTTAGATTACGGTGACTGGGACGGCGCTCACTTAAACACAATTTCAAAAGAAACATGGGTCGAGTGGAAAAATAACCCATCGTTTAAACCACCTAAAGGAGAATCCTTAGAGGCATTAGGAGATCGCGTAAAGCTCTTCCTAGAGAATGTGCAGAAAAACACAGAGTACCATTTGCTAATAGTGACGCACGTATCACCTATCAAAGCTGCCGTAGCTTGGACTTTGGGAGTAGATGATTCAGTAGGCTGGCGAACAAGACTCGATACTTCCTCATTCACCCAAATACAAATAGATTCAAACAACCCTATATTGCTAAAATTCAATCACACTGCTGATAAAAGAAACTAAAGCGAAACCAAATGACATGTTTTGGGCTAGAGGATCGTCTAATCTGAAGGTAAACCATAGAGCTATGGAATGCCATGAAATATCAAACCACTCCCTCACTTAACGGAAAACTAGGACTAGCCGCCATTTCACTTTTGGTTCTGCTTGCAGCTTGCAGCACAGAGGATATGGTCTTTGAACCAAGCAAAGAAGCCATAGAAAACCAAGGCACTCAAGACATTCAACAAGTTGACCAACCAACTCCAGAAACTACTGAAGAGCCGCCAGCCTATATCCAGCCAACACCTACCAGTCAAACAATCACTCCGGGTAACGATGGAGCCATAGACGAGCTTAACTGCGCTGTCATCAGAGAAGAAATAAAATTCCACTGGGGGACAGATTCAGGAGATGGATTTGAAAACTCTATCTACGGACCTTACCTATTAAATGATGCACGAACAGGTGTGCATGCTGACTACGATCGATTTGTTCTGGAATTTGAACCTGACATAACCGAGCCTGACGGATCTCCAGATAGCTTCCAAGTCTTTTGGGCCGATGGAACTCCTTTATCTATGGGTAGCGGAGATCCAATATCTGTAAGAGGGGACTACGCACTTGAAGTATTCGTCTTAGGGTATGGCTATTCCCGTGACGAGTCAGCAGAGCCATCCCAAGCCCCACAAAGTTTATCGCCAACTCGAACAGGTAACCTGAAACAAGCAGTTTGGGATGGAGAGTTTGAAGGCGTTCTGCACTGGGTCTTAGGGGTCGAAGAAAAAGTTGACTTCAGAGTGTTATCAATTTCTAACCCTCCAAGATTAGTCGTTGATGTCTGTAGAACATCTTCAGGTTAAAGCCGTCAGCAATAACTTAAATGCCTAAATCAATGCGAAATCTACCACTGTACCTAGGCGGTTTTATGGGGCCATTTGGGGCCACACTAGTGTTGCCAATGTTTCCAGAATTAAGATCAAGTTTCCATACTTCAACCGAAACGATTGGGTGGACTTTCACTGCCTACCTTTTACCATTTGCAATTCTGCTTCTTGTTTCAGGAACGTTAGGGGAGAAGTGGGGAAGGAAACGGACGGTCCGAGGTACGTATCTCCTGTATGCATTTTCCTCAATTATCTGTGCATTAGCTTCAAATCTACATATCTTTCTTCTCGGAAGAAGCCTTCAAGGAATCGCTAATGCATTCATCACTCCGCTTTTGCTTTCGGGATTGGCGGAGCGGAATCCTGAAACAAAATTTGGGAGCAAAGTTGGAATATATGCCAGCTTCCAAGCGCTCGGAATGGGAATGGCTCCCTTGATCGGTGGTATCTCAGCAGATACTAATTGGAGAGCAGCATTTTGGGGAACAGTATGTATATCAATCCTTTTATCAATCTTTCCCCCTGATGGAGAGCCCCGACAGGTTTCAAGCATGCCATCATTCAGGAACCTATTGGAACGAAAAGTGATTCTCATTGGATTTGCTACTTTTATAGTTGCAGCAGGACCCATGGGGATCAATGTATTAGTTGCAGTCGTTGCACGCGACGAATTTAACGTTTCAGGTTCAAACGCTGGTCTAATTCTCATGGGGGGAGCATTTGCGAACTTTATCCTAAGCCCTATCTGGGGGGGCAAGATCGATAAAATCGGGTTCCAAAAATCCTCTGTTTTAGTTGCAGTCACCCTTGTAGTATTCTCAAGCCTGATCGCCTTCTCCACAGGACCCATTACTCTGGGAATTTTCTGGGCACTAGCTGGAGGAGTTGTAGGTTGTATGTCAGTGGCTTTACAAGCTCTAGGCGCGACAGTCATCCCTGATAATAGAGGTGGAGGATTGTCCTTTGTTCTTTCATTCCGATTTCTTGGAGTAGGGCTTTGGCCGATAATCTGGCTACCAGTAATTAATTATTCATTTACAGGAGCTGTGCTTGCCGCATCTTCACTGGGGATAGCAAGCGCATATCTGCTTACTAAGAAATAATCACAATATAGATACGGGCAAAGGGGAAGTCAATGGGGTTCTACAAACGAGGGCAAACATCAATAGCTTATGAAAGAGAAGGAGATGGATACCCAATTCTTCTACTCGCCCCCGGAGGAATGCGCTCAGCAAATAACTTCTGGAAGAATATGCCATGGAACCCAAGAGAAAAACTTCAAGATCAATTTGAGCTGATTGGTATGGATCAACGCAACGCAGGGACCTCGACTGCTCCCATCACGAAAGACGACAACTGGGACACTTACAAAGAAGATCAGGTTTCTTTACTGAATCACCTCCAGATCGAAAAGTGTCACCTTGTCGGCATGTGCATCGGAGGGCCATTCATTGCAAATCTTCTCAAGACATACCCCGAAAGATTTCAATCAGCTGTAATGTTGCAACCAGTAGGCATTGATCAGAATAGACAAGCTTTCTACGATATGTTTGACGATTGGGCTGAAGAAAAAATCAATCAGGAATCCGAGCCTACAACTGAGACTATGACGAAGTTCAAGCACAATATGTGGGATGGTGAGTTTCTCATAACCGCAACCGAGCAAGAAGTTTCAAACATTAAAAGCCCATTATTAATCTTGATGGGAGATGACCTTTACCATCCACAGTCCACCTCAAGAAAAATTGCTGAGCTTGCCCCTAACGCAACACTAATTGAGGAATGGAAAAGTCCAGAGTTGCTTGAGGAAACAAACACAGCAGTTATTGACTTCTTAAATCAACACACCTAACAAATTATAAATCAGGTGAGTTGGCCTATAGGCGGGGTTCTGTTCAGGAGATTGTTTCCAATTACTCCCTTGACGATCATCCATCTTTGCGGTCCACCTGGAAACTATTACCATTTCTAGCAATTGGGATGAACGACCCATGTTCCACACTTGACCTTGCTCCAAACGGAGGTTACCTAGCCATCTGAATCACTTCAAATGCTGGTGCGCTCTTACCACACCGTTTCACCCTTACCTGTGCCTTGACGGCCATCGGCGGTTTACTTTCTGCTGCCCTTATCGATAGATCGCTCCATCCTGACTCTCGTCAGCGTTTTGTTCATAGGAGCCCCGACCTTCCTCAACACAACTAGTTGCGCTGCGACCATCCGGCCAACTCACCATTGTTTAGTTTGTCTGGTAAACGATAAAAGCGCAACCTTACGGTGAGGCAAGCAAATGCTTTAAAAAACAAAAGAAAGTTGCCGCCCAAGTTATATCTTTCCATTTAAAGTGCTAATTTTTAAGTAAAGCTTTGTTATACACAGACACAAATAGGAGAAATACATGACCGCACCTGAAGACCTAACCGTTGAGAATTTTGGACCATTGCTTTCCATGGTCGGTACCTGGGAAGGCCACAAAGGAATGGACTTCTCGTACCATAATGAGGAGGAAGAAACCGGCCAGACAAGCTACTTCGAGAGAGTAACATTCTCAACCTTTGGGCCTGTAGATAACGGAAACCAGCACCTCTACGGACTCGATTACCGAATGGCAGCATGGCGATCAGATGAATTAGATCAAGACCCCTTCCATACAGAAGTAGGCTACTGGCTATATGATCCAGCCGAAAAACAGATTATGAGATGTTTCATGGTGCCAAGAGGAACAGTCGTCATTGCAGGAGGAACATGTGAACCTGATGCTACTTCTTTCACAATGACAGCAGAATTGGGTTCAACGAATTATGGAATACTTGAGAACAAGTACCTTTCTCAAAACGCTTCAACAGTGGAATACAAAGTTGATATCACTCTTGGCGAAGGCGAATGGTCCTATGCGGAAGATTCAGTTCTTAAAATGGCTATTCAGGAAGACCTCCTTCACCACACAGATGCGAACACGTTGACAAAAGTTTCTGACTGACCAGAAGAGAGCATAAAGAATCCACAAAGCAAGAAAGGCGTTAGCCTAGATTAGGACATATGCCCTTTGAAAGTGAACCATTCAATTTCGCTGAGATTCTTAAAAGTATTGACGCCGGTCAACATCTAACAAGTAAACTCGCCCAACTTGGGCTTAAGTCAATACTTCAAGGCGATGTTGAGGACAAAGACTTAGAATTGTTCCTTGTAGCGTTGAATCAAAAAGGGGCTACACACCAAGAAGTCACTGGTTTTGTGAAGGCAATGAGAGAATCATGCATCAGGTTGGACTGCCCAGAAGAAACAATTGATCTAGTTGGTGCAGGAGGATCCCAAATGGGAAGGGAAGCAGCACTAAATGTGTCCACAATCGCATCTTTTGTCGCAACAGGAGCCGGTGCTACCGTCTGCAAGCATGGAAACAAAAGGGCTTCATCAACTTCAGGTTCCTTTGACTTGCTTGACGAATTAAGCATTTCAGCAACGCTCACGCCGGATCAGATAGAAAGTTGCGTAAACGAGATAGGTCTCGGTTTCGCTTTCGCTAGAACTTTTCACCCAGCTATGAAACATGCGGGGCCAATACGAGCGAGATTAGGAGTCCCTACAATATTCAATATCCTAGGTCCGCTTTCTCACCCTGCCTTTCTCAAAAGGCAAGTTGTTGGTGTCCCATCCGTTGAGACTGCAAAGATGATGGCGAAAGTCCTGCAAAGTACGGGCACCGAATTGGGAATGGTAGTGACCGGGCATAACGGCTTGGATGAACTTTCTATAACCGGACCAAACCTAGCTCACGTTATTACGTCAGAGAAGATCGAAACAACTGAGATCCATCCCAGTGACCTTGGAATGACAATAGTTAATCCGGAAAAGATCTACGGAGGAGGCCCGCAAGACAATGCGCAGATTGCAATTCAAGTACTAAATGGAGAAAAGGGACCTAAAAGTGACATTATCGTTCTAAATGCTGCCGCAGGTTTAGTTGTAGCTGGAATAGCAGAAAATCTAGTTGATGGTATCGAAAGAGCCCGCTCTTCCATAGATTCCGGAGCAGCTAAATCCAAACTCCAAGAACTGCAAACCTTCACTCAAGGTCTGGTTCCTAAATGAATACAGTCAATCGGTACCGATGTAACGCATGTGGAAACTTAACACGATTTGACGTTATCAGAATGCAGCGAACAGCTGAGTTCCACCACTTCACGACAGATGGGAAGTTAGCTATCGAAGATCAAAAAATCCTTGAAGAACACATAGAGTCTGTACAATGCCGATGGTGTGAAAGCGGAGTTGATGTTGTTGAAATTCAGAATCCATCAAATCAATAACCCCTCTCCCAAATAAATTGTCACACTCACAAATTACTGTGGGTGCATGAGTAAAAAATATCTTTCTATTGACTGTGAATTATGCCCGCTTGCTAATACGGACTCTTGCGATGACTGTTTAGTCACGTTTATATGTGACCGAGACCCTAAAGCAGCAGTCATTGTAAGTCTTGAGGAATGGAAATCCATGAAGTCAATGACAAAAGTAGGGCTCCTCCCAGAGCTACGTAATCCCGTAATCAGTATCAGAACCTCCGGTTGATAGTTTCCATCACCTTAACAATCTGCGATTATTAAGGTGTGCACACTTTGATTAAAGCCAGTGACCTAGAAAAGACCGGACTTAAAAATGGACTTGACGCTTTCGGGATAGCAAAAGCTGACCAGTTCACAAAGACTCTTGAGATACTTAAAGCCCGAAAAAAGCAAGGGTTGCACGGCGGAATGAATTTTACGTATAGAAACCCAGTTAGATCAACGACACCAGCAATCACAATGCCAGACGCACAATCCCTCGTAGTCGGAGCGAGATCATATTGGAAAACCCAAGAGGAAGCCTCTAATAAAATCGACCCGCAAGGCAAAGTAGCACTTTATGCTCAAGAAAATAATTATGAAAAACTCCGAGAAGGTCTTTTGGCGGTCGCAGAGGAACTAGAGAGCAAAGGATACAAAACAATAATCCTGATAGACGATAACGCCTTAGTTGACCGAGAAGCAGCCTATCAAGCAGGGATCGGCTGGTACGGGAAAAACGCAAACATCCTGATACCCAAAAGAGGCTCTTGGTTCGTTCTCGGTTCGATACTAACAAACGCTATTCTCGAACCTAACACCCCAGTAAAAGATAATTGCGGGCCCTGCACAAAATGCATGAATTCCTGTCCCACCGAAGCAATAATTTCCCCCGGAGTCATAGACAGTAACCGTTGTCTCGCTTGGTTAGTGCAATCTCCCAAAGATTTCCCCCCAGAATTCAGAGGAGCGCTGGGCGATAAGATATATGGTTGTGACGACTGTCAAGATGTTTGCCCAGTAAACAAATACGAGGAACGAGTAGAAAAATTGAAGACTAGAAAAAATAAATCTACCGTCCCTGTTTTTAATATCCTCGAACAAGACGATGAAACACTGATATCGAAGTACGGACAGTGGTACATACCACAACGCGACCCACGCTATTTAAGGAGAAATGCTCTTTTGGTGCTAGGTAATATAGGAACTGCTGAGAGTGAGAAAGTGCAGGCTATTGTTTCCCGTTATCTAGAAAGCGCTGATTCGATGTTAAGAAGTTATGCCGTATGGGCGGCGAAACGACTTGGGCTGACCAATCTACTCAAAGGTATGGAGAATGACGCATCTGAAGATGTTCAGCGAGAACTTGCGTTACAAGTTAAACAAGTAGATAAAACGCTAAAGGTAAAGAATTGAATCATTTACTAGTTACGAACGATTACCCCCCCAAAGTAGGAGGAATACAGTCGTATCTATGGGAAATTTATCGTAGATTACCTCAAGAGGAAGTAACAGTCCTAACTACCCCTTATGAGAATTGTCAGACATTTGATTCCGAACAGAGTCATGAAATTATTCGCACAAAGCAGCGAGTACTGCTCCCGACACCAACGCTAGCCAGGCAAATTCAATCAATCATCGAAGAGCGGAATATAGACTTTGTTCTGTTCGACCCAGCAGTTCCTGTCGGTATCTTAGGTCCAAAAATAGGAATACCTTATGGTGTCATACTGCATGGAGCTGAGGTTACTATTCCTGGAAGAATTCCAGTCCTCAAACAGGTACTGCGTAAAGTATTGCGCAATTCACAGCTAGTAGTAACAGCTGGTCAATATTCAACTGAAGAGGCTGAAAGAGCTGCAAAAACTTCACTTCCTGTAGTCATTGTTCCCCCTGGAGTTGATGAAAAGCGTTTCAAACCATTAACACCTCAGCAGCGAGTCCATGCCCGGTCTAAGTATCAACTTAATGAAGCGGATGAGGTCATTCTCACTTTAAGTAGGCTTGTTCCTCGAAAAGGAATGGACGTACTAATTAAAGCCTGTGCTGATCTCCAGACGAGTCGCCCCGGTTTGAAGCTTCTCATAGCAGGGACTGGACGAGATCAAAAGAGGCTAGAAAATATTGCGAGGCGAAAAAAAGCTCCAGTAACTTTTCTAGGTCATGTGCCAGATCCAGATATACCAAACCTATATGGGCTCGCTGATTTGTTTTCTATGCTTTGCAGGATTAGGTGGGGAGGCTTGGAGCAAGAGGGATTTGGAATTGTTTTCTTAGAAGCAGCAGCAGCAGGTGTACCTCAGCTTGCCGGCAAAAGTGGGGGAGCAGGAGAGGCTGTGCTAGAGGGCAAGACAGGGAAAGTAGTATCAAATCCAAAAGATATACGCAGTGTAAAAAAAGCGATCTGTGAAATCCTTGATGATGAAAGCAGATACAAAGAAATGAAACGCCTATCCAGAGAAAGGGCCGAATCAAAATTCTCCTACGACAACCTCGCTGAGGAATTTCATGACTCACTTCTAAGGTTAAAACAAAATTGAGGAACTAGACCGAACAATGGATCACGCCAAATCAGACTATCTAATTAAACTTTCTTGCATAGGTACCGCTTTATTTCTAATAACAGGCGTTGTGGCGTCAATACAGTCGGCATTTGAGATAGTTTATGTAATCGTATCCTTAACTATGTTCTCTATCGGAGTGCTACTTGGGATGAGAGCATTTGCTCAATCAGTTTCGAAAAGCAGGTATGAGCTAATTACAACTATTGACTTAATTAAACTTCCTCAGGGCACCCCGCAAAAAATAAAGGTAATGCTTTATGGCTCACTTATGATAGAAGTCATTGGAAGTATCGTGATTGCTTCCATGCAATCTAGTAGCAACTTTGCGTTTGGAGTCCTCGCATCCTTATTTGCCCTTGGTAATCTCAATATGTGGGCTATTATAAATGGAAGATTCCCGAAACGACCAAATTGAAAGGGGCATGATGAGTGATCACGCAACTCAGCGAAAAATCATAAACGCAACACCCCAGCAATGTTTCGATGTAATCACTGATTTTGAAAGCTACCCAGAATGGGCCAAAGACGTAAAATCTGTTTCTGTGCTAGCAACAGATGAAAGTGGTTTGGGAGGTGATGTTAGATTCCGAGCTGCGGCAATGGGGAGAAGTACTACATATACACTTCGGTACTACTATGGAAGTAACCCTCTGCGAATTGCTTGGAGACAAATTGAGGGCGATATTACAAAAAAAATTGAAGGTGAATACGAATTCATACCTGTTGACAATGGAATGAAAACAGAAGTCGCATACCACCTAGCAGCTGATCTTGCGATTCTGATTCCAGGTTTCGTTAAGCGAAGAGCAGAATCACGAATTGTTCGCGCCGCACTTGAAGCGTTAAGCGCGAGAATTGATTCTGCTGCTACCGCATGAACTGCTAGATGCCAAACCTCGGATTTGATATCGGAGGAACAAATCTGCGTGTTCTGCGTCTCAATGAAGATGGATCAACGTCAGCACTGCATCAACAAGAGCACTCAAATGTACCAGAAGCGATTATCTCAGTAGTTGTAGAGTTAGCAAGGACTTTTATCGAAGAAACCACGAAGACCATTGAAGCAATAGGTGTTGGCTGCGCAGGACATGTTTTGCCGACGGGAGTGATAAAGTCATCACCAAACCTTCCGAACTTTGTTGATTTCCCCTTGAAGCAAATCCTCGAAGAAGAGACTCAAACCCAAGTAATCGTAGAGAATGATGCGAATTGTTCTGCGTGGGCTGAACACCAAATCGGAGCAGGGGTAGGCATAGAAAATTTGTTAGTTGTCTCATTCGGAACCGGTATTGGAGCTGGATTAATCCTAGATGGTTCAATCTTCCGAGGTTCCTACGGATTAGCGGGCGAAGTTGGACACATGACACTAGAAGAAAATGGGCGCCCTTGCCCGTGCGGGAACTATGGATGTTGGGAACAATATTCCTCAGGAGCTGAGCTAAGCAAGCTCATTTTAAAGAATGATTCGAAAGCAGTTCCTTACGAGGATGTTTTGACTGAATTTGGCGAAAAAGTGGCAATTGGACTCCGAAACCTATCTCATATCCTAGATCCAGAGATGATTATTATTACGGGCGGAATTACTTCAATTGGGCAACCCTTGCTGAAAGCGATACAACAAGCCTATTACAGGAAAATCAGTCACAGGGATAACGGAAAGCTAACCCAAATTAAGATCGGAATGTTCGGAAACGAAGCTGGAGCTCTTGGGGCAGCGCTAATGGCCTCAGCACAAGAACGAATTTAATAGAGATCTTTAATGGTTCGTGACCTAGACGCTTGAACCGGTTACCCTAAACACATGGAGTTCAGGCGCATCACTAATTTACCCCCGTACGTCTTCACGATTATAAATGACCTCAAGATTGAAGGCAGAAGAAATGGGGATGACATAATGGACTTCGGGTTTGGTAATCCCGACCTCCCGTCTCCAGAAATCGCTGTTGAAAAGCTCTGTGAAGCAGCTCAAAATCCACGCAACCATAGATACTCCCTCAGTCGCGGATTGCCTAAATTGCGAGAGGCTATTTGTGATCTGTATGAGAATAAATTTGGTGTAAAGCTTGATCCTGAAACAGAAGCAATTAACACAATTGGTGCTAAAGAAGGACTTTCACATTTAATGTGGGCACTAGTTCAGGCAGGAGATGCAGTCCTCGTCCCTTCACCGTCGTACCCAATACACCTTTACGCACCACTTTTCGCTGGAGCGGAAGTCAGAGAAATCCCGCTATCAACAGGAACAGACTTTTTCGGCTCAATGCAAGAAAGGTGGGAATATAGTTGGCCCAAACCAAAGGTTATTCTTTTGTCTTTCCCACACAACCCCACGACGACATGTGTTGATCTTGACTTCATGCAAAGAGTAGTTGACTTTGCGAAAGAAAAAGATGTTTTATTGGTCCATGATTTCGCATATGCCGATTTAGGTTTTGACGGTTATCAACCTCCGTCCATTCTTGAAGCAGAAGGCGCAAAAGACGTCGCTGTGGAACTTTATTCAATGACTAAATCATTCTCAATGGCAGGCTGGCGTGTTGCCTTCATGCTGGGGAATAGTGAAGTAATTGCGGCTCTAGCCAAACTGAAATCGTATTTAGACTACGGAACATTTCAGCCAATACAGATAGCAGCAACTGTAACGATGAATGAAGCAGCAGATCACCCGCAATTAGTGAACAGTATATATCAAAGTCGACGAGACAGCCTTTGCGACGGTCTGAATAGGATCGGTTGGGAAATCAAACCACCTGAGGGAACCATGTTTGTTTGGGCAAAAATACCTGAGCCATATGTTCACATGGGCTCAATAGAGTTTGCTTCATGGCTTGTGAAAGAAGCAAAAGTCGCAACTTCTCCCGGTATTGGTTTCGGGCCTGGTGGGGAAGGATATGTCCGGTTCGCCTTAATAGAAAATGAACAGAGGACCAATCAAGCGATCCGTCAGATCAAGAGCACCCTTAAAGAACTCTGAACCCTAAATAGCCCAGTCCAAGCTTCGCCTGACTGCAAGTAACCATTGCTGGTATGCAAATTCATCTATTTCGGTAAGGTCTTCTGGGTGGGCAGTGAATTCAACTGACCAAAGGCTGGCAACCTCTTCCATTGATTTCCAAAACCCATGAGCAAGTCCAGCCAAGTACGCAGCACCTAAAGCCGTTGTCTCATGTGAAGTGGGTCGAGAAACATTGACCTGCAAATGCTTCGCCTGTAGCTGTAGCATCATGTTCATCACTGAAGCCCCGCCATCAACTTTGAGATTTCGTATAGGTCTTCCACTAGCTCTTCTCATGGTCTCGACCACATCGCGAGTTTGGAAAACCATTGATTCAATTGCCGCACGTGCTATCTCGCTACGGCCTGTTCCTCTCGTGATTCCTATTAGAGTGCCTCTTGCTGTTGGGTCCCACCATGGGCTACCAAGACCGGTGAATGCTGGAACCAGAAATACCCCTCCCGTTGAATCGCATTGGAGTGCAAGACCTTCCAGCTCTGCCGCCTCCTTGAGAATTCCCAGCCCATCACGTAACCACTGAACGGTAGAGCCTGTTGAGAAGATTGACCCTTCCAAAGCATATGTCACAGAATTTTTGCTATTGCTCGAGAGTGACCAAGCTATTGTGTTTAATAGGCCATCAACAGGGTCAGGGCAAGAGGTTCCGGTATTGAGGAGCAGAAAGGACCCTGTGCCGTAAGTGTTCTTTGCATCTCCTTCTGTAAAAGCGGTTTGCCCAAATAATGATGCTTGCTGATCTCCTGCAATTCCAGTTATCGGAATTCCTGCTTGAAGCACTGATTGATTCATCGTCGTTCCAAAATGCCCACTTGATGGGAAAACTTCCGGCAAATAACTTGGTGAAACTCCAAATATTTCGAGTAGGTCATGATCCCAACACAAATCGTGGATATTGAAAAGCATTGTTCGGGACGCATTAGTGACATCAGTGGCGAAAACTGCACCATCTGTTAACTTCCAAAGAATCCAACTATCAATAGTCCCGAAAGCGATGTCTTCAGATAGTTCAATCTTATTTTTAATAAGCCACTCAATTTTTGAAGCTGAAAAGTAAGGGTCTAAAACAAGCCCAGTTGATTCCCTAACTAAAGGCAGGACCCCATCTTCTAGTAATTGAGTGCATCTCTCAGAGGTTCGCCTATCCTGCCAGACAAGAGCATTACATAGAGGAATTGAGCTTTTCTTATCCCAGCAAACTATGGTCTCCCGCTGATTTGTTATTCCGATTGCGACCGGTTGCGACCCAAATTTTTTTATGACGTCGCTTATCGTGTGTTCAATAGCTATCCAAATTTCCATAGGGTCATGCTCTACATGACCGACTTGAGGAAAATATTGAGGGAATTCTTGATATGAACTCTCAACTATGGATCCGTGCTTATCAACTAGGACGGATCTAACCCCTGTGGTTCCTGCATCAATCGAAAGTATTACTTCCATCTATATTTGTCCTTTTGGTTTCGTGAATAAGACTGCCCGGTTTATTGTCCTGTGATCCCTAGCGTGATTTCAGGAGCATAGCTCAAGAACTGGATTCTTCTTAACAGTTGCTGGTCCCCACTGTTAGGGGTAGGCCATGTTTTGATTTCCCCCTCTATTGAAATGATAATGGAACTCAAATCACCAGTTTCTGTCAAAGTCCAAACAATCTGTGCGAGAGCTTTAGCAAGCTCATCTCCTTCAATTACCTCCAAGCCTCCTGCATTAAAGTTAATAATCGCAAGGTCATTATCTTGAGTTACTCCTGCTATCGCTAAACCTATCGGGACTGTGGTACTCAAGTTTGCTAGGCGCTCAATTGGTAATAAATCAGCAGTAAGTTCGTTTATCAGGTCAGTGACTGTTAAGTCAGCAGACGGGATCTGTCTCAAGACAGGTGAGAGCTTATTGTCTACGTCAAAGAGGTATATGTATTCGTTTCGGCTTTCTCCATCGCTTAAAACACTTTCAGGGGTTTCAGTGCGATCAATCAACGGGGAAGAAACTGTTTCAGGTTTATCATCCTTTGGAACACCGCAGGCCAGCGACACAAAGATCAACACTGATACTAAAAGAATAGCGGGATGCTTCATCGAATTACCCCTGGCAAAATTACGTTAAATTTTGACCCACTTCCGTCAGGGTTGGTGCTCAAGACCTCTACAGATCCACCATGAAGTTTTACGTGTTCTGCTACTAGCGATAATCCTAAACCAGTTCCTGTGCCAGACCCTCTGCGACTTCCTTCTGATCCACGAGCAAACCTCTCAAAGATTGATACATGTTCTCCTTTTTTTATTCCTGGGCCATTGTCAATAACAGAAAGTATTAGTGTGTCCTCATCGACTTGGACTTCTATACGGGTGGCACCTCCTGCGTAATGATCAGCATTTTCAAGTAAATTACTCAGCACCCGTGCTAGCCGTCTCTTATCAGCCTCAATAAGAATATCGTTTGCCTCAAACGCGAATTCAATATTTATTTCTCCGGAGCCTCTCTGCTCGGTTACCCTTTCCAAGAACTCAACTATAAGAAATCTTTCTAGCGTTAGGGCGTTGACACCGACGTCGTAACGCGAGATTTCTAAAAGATCTTCGACTAGCTGCTTGAAGCGATCTAGGTCTCCATTCAAAAGATTAAGAGCAAGTTTTGAGCTTTCATCTAGTGAGTCTGCGTTGCTATTGAGGACATCAACAGATGCCATGATCGTAGTTAACGGTGATCGAAGCTCATGTGATACGTTACTTGCAAATTTAGCGTCTGCTTGAATTCTTTGTTCCAAAGTATTGGCCATTTGATTAAAAGTTGCTGCAAGCATCTCAAGATCAGGGTCATCCCCAACGTCGAGACGCGCAGAAAGATCACCAATTGCAATTGCTCTTGCTGTTTGTCCTACTTCCTCAACGGGGAATAAAACTCTTCTGGATGACCACGTACCTAAGGCGATTCCAAAAAGAAACACGCCTCCACTTACTAGCATAAGGATATTCGCCAGCGAGTCGAGGGTATCTTCGATGTCGTCAAGAGGTGTCGCTTCGAAATAAAGAGCATTCCGAGTTACCAAAGGAAAGCCAATAACAAGCACCGGGGTGCCATTCTCCATACGGTATTTCATTTTTGCACCGTCAACTGGCGAGCTATTTACTATTTCCAAGAGTTTTGCATCAAGGCTATCTGGGGCTGCGAAAACAACTGGGTCGGCTGAAATCCAGTCAGTTTCAAGCCTTAACACTGGTGTTGATTCTGCACGAACGCCTCGAAGGTTGGAAAGAAAATCCCTTACTGCTTTATCTGTAGCCCCTTCAAAAATCCTACGTTCAGCTTGCCTCGCATTGACCGAAGCGACACTCAGGGCGCTTTGGTCCCTATTCTCAATTAGGTTTCCCCGCACAAGAAAGTATGTGAGTACCGATATTCCACTGGTGATTAATAATGCGCTCAGTCCGAAGGTTAAGATGAGCCGCGTCCGGATTCGTAGTGACCGTTTAGGCGATTTCATTTTTAGTCACTCTTTAATTTGTAACCAAATCCGCGAACGGTAACTACATATTGAGGCCGCGCATCTTCAGGCTCAATTTTCTTTCGAAGCCTTCTGATATGGACGTCAACTAATCTGCCATCGCCGAAGTAGTCCTTACCCCAAACTCGCTCAAGAAGTTCATCTCTGCTGAAGACGCGGTCTGGAATTGAGGCGAGCTCAGCGAGCAATTGGAACTCAGTTCTGGTTAAGTGAATAGTTTGGTCGTTTACTATAACTTGGCCCTGATCTGGAAGAATTTTTAGATCTCCGAACTCAAGTCTGCTCAATTCTGGGGAGGGGAGACGAACTCTCCGCAAAAGTGCGCGAATTCTAGCGCTGAGTTCTTTAGGGGCGAAAGGTTTGGTTAAGTAGTCGTCCGCTCCGGCCTCTAGTCCGGCGACAACGTCATGAGTGTCGTCCCTTGCAGTGACCATTACAACAGGAACTTCACTAATTTTCCTAATAGAGCGGCAAACTTCAAACCCGTCAATGCCAGGCAGCATGATGTCAATTAGAAGTATATCGCACTTTTCTGACTGGAAAATTTGAAGAGCTTCTTCGCCGGTTGCTGCATCTAAAACATTCCATCCTTCCTTTTGGAGTGCTAACCTGACCGCTGTGCGAATGCGTTCATCGTCCTCAACAACTAAAATCGTTGTAGTCATACGCACAGCATAGGTGATTATTAAGGTTGTTGGTAGGTAGAGGAAAGGATTCCTGATTTAATAACGTAACGAATTATTTATTAATTTCTGAAAATCTGTATCTAGATGAGTATTTGTGGCTACTAGCAGATTTATGTCGTTAGTTAGGTTCATAGTTTTAACCGTTCCGCCAGCTTCGGAGGCTATCAGGCTACCTGCAGCATAATCCCATAGGTTAAGCCCTTCTTCGTAGAATGCGTCAACTCGACCCGCAGCAAGCCAACAAAGATCGAGAGCAGCAGAGCCGAACCGACGGATGTCGCCAATTCTAGGAAGAATGTATTGCAACATGCTCCCCTGAATCTCCCTTCTCTCAGGTTTATAGCTGAATCCTGTTGCGACCAATGCACTTTGAAGGGAGTCATTGTTGTTTACCTTGATTATTTCGGTATTGCATCTTGAGCCGTGACCTTTGACAGCATCAAAAATGTCGTCAGAGCTCAGGTCTGCTACAACCCCAGCGACAATATCTCCTTCAATTTCAACTGCAATAGAAATACTGAAATAGGGAATCCCATATACAAAGTTACTTGTTCCATCTATTGGATCAATTATCCATCTAGTTCCAGTTGTTCCAGATTTAGTGGCGCCCTCTTCGCCAAGAATCCCATCGTTCTGTCGGTTCTTTATGATGAACTTAACGATTTCTGACTCAATATAGCGATCAAGCGAAGTGACGTAATCAGAGGAAGATGATTTATTTTCAACATCGGCTCGTCTTGCATTTATTGAGTTGATGTTCAATGAAGATCGTATAGCAGCAACGCACTCTAGGGCTATATCGCGTAATTCATGATGGCTACTCATCTATAGGGGCTTGCTGTTCACCTTTGTCAGTTTTGGTATCTGATTCAGGCTCTTTCTTGCTTTTCCATTCGTTCATGGCTCGTAAGGCAAGAATTGAGACGACTCCGACGCCCCCAGCACCAACGATTGCTCCAATAAGAGCGCTAATTCCGGATGCGCCAGTACAACTGCTAGAACATTGCAAATCTGTGAATGCAAAACCTATCAAACCACCGCAGAGTCCACCTAAAAGTATAGAACCGAATGCCATTGCCTGAGAAGGCCTTGACGGACCTGACATTGGAGTTACTGTGACAGGTAGATTGTTTACTTCGTGCTTTCTAATGCTTGACTCGGGCATAACCTCGATAGAAGATGCTTTACGTTCTGAGGAATCCTCATCTTCTGAGACCATTTCATCAGTCATGTTTCAATCATAAAGCATCGTTTACTTAGAACTTGTAGTTTCTGCTAATTAAACAGTGACTAATGACACCTAAAGAGAGTCATGGACTCGCAGTAAGCTACATCGTAGCTTACAATTATTATAAGATCTCCTTACAATCCCACCCTTGACAGCGCCCAGATATGAGTAAAAAAATTTCAACTTCGCACATCATGCACGTTGACATGGATGCTTTCTTCGTTTCTGCTGAACTCGTGCGCAGACCAGAACTTGTTGGGAAACCTGTAGTCGTAGGTGGCACAGGAAATCGTGGGGTGGTGGCCGCCGCATCATACGAGGCACGTTCATTCGGTATTCATTCGGCAATGCCTGCTTTTCGAGCAAAGAAGCTTTGCCCTGAGGCGATTTTCCTTCCAGGAGACCATACATATTACGCTGCGACTAGCTACAAGGTTATGCAAATTTTTAATAGGTACACCCCGCTTGTCGAACCTATTTCACTCGATGAGGCTTTTTTGGATGTTGGAGGAAGTCAACGATTATATGGAACTCCCGTTGAAATAGCTAAAGCGATAAGGGAAGATATCCGATCCGAACAAGGTTTGAATTGTTCAGTAGGTATTGCCCCGAATAAATTTATGGCGAAATTAGCCACTGAGGAAGCCAAACCTTCACCTAGTGAATCTGGACCAATTCCTGGGATCGGTGTTATGGTCATCCACCCTGACGGTGTTATCGACTTCCTAGATAAGTTGCCTGTGAAGGCACTGTGGGGAGTTGGGCCAGCCACAGTGAAGCGCTTAGCCCAATTAGGTATAACTGCTGTTTCGGAATTGCGAACATTTCCGCTCAATGCTCTGAAAGATGCATTAGGTAAAGTGCAAGGGACACATCTTCACCGACTGTCATTTGGTATCGATGAACGAAGCGTTGAACCTACACATGTAGCTAAATCAATCTCTAATGAAGAAACTTTTGCTAATGATTTGTTTAATCTGGCACGAGTTCATTCTGAGTTATTCAGACTCTCTGACTCGGTTGGAAAGAGATTGAGGAGCTCTGAAAACCTTGCTAGGACTTTATCGTTGAAAGTGCGGTTATCTGATTTTTCGACCTTAGTGAGGTCAGTGACCCTTCCGAACCCAACAGATAGCGGAAAAGTGATTGCACGTGAAACGATTGCATTACTTGAAACTATCGATTTAGCAATAGGCGTCCGCCTATTGGGTGTTGGAGCATCAAACTTTTCGCAAACAAAAGATGGACTGCAACTGTCCTTTGACGAACTTGAATCTAATGATCGTGAATGGAGAGAAACCGAAGATGCAATTGACATTATCAGATCTAAATACGGCCCAGATTCAATTGGTCTGGTAAGTACGTTGACAGAAAAGGGCTTGAATTCCAAGAAAAGAGGGATTCAGCAATGGGGGCCAGAGTCTTCAAAATAAAACTCGGCTTTCATACGTTGTTGAATCCCGGTCTTTATGAGATGATATAGATATGCCACTATCAGATGATGAACAAAGAATACTTAGTCAAATAGAACAGCAATTGCATGAAACCGACCCAGCATTAGCGAAAGAGGTAGCAACAACAACGGTGTATACCCATTCCGCTAGGAACATTAAATGGTCTGTATTAGGTTTCATCATTGGTCTCGTGACCATAGTTCTGACTTTGTCTATCAGTTTCTTGCTGGCATTCGTAGGCTTTGTAATGATGCTTGCTGCGGCCTTATTGTTTGAACAGAATCTCAGAAGGCTCGGACGAGCTGGAATGAACCAGTTATCAATGAATGTCCGCTCAGGTAATTTGAAGGATTCATTTACCGAAAAGCGAGGCAAAATGAAGGGTAGATTTCGACCAGACGACCCAATTCAGTAGCAACTGTTAAAAGTGATTCTCTTCCTTCTTAAAAGTAACGACATTTCAAATGAGTAGTAGCGCCATCAAATCTGTAGTCATTGCTGTATCTAAGAAACCTACACTATGGCCCGTTGCTTTGAAGCAACTTTGGCGAATTCGAAAATCAAACTGGTTCACAAAGCCTCCTTTTCTTCCTCTTCCTGAGAAATCATACGTTGAGTTCAGGATCCATACAGCGTATGGATCAAGCCAAGACTTTTCGCGAATAGCTACAGATGTGGTGACTTATTTGAATTGGTGCAGGGACTGGCCTTCACGAAGGTGAAAGTATGTTGCATGATCGTAGATCCGCCAACCAATTAAACAGTTGGGTAATTGAAAGTAAATACTCCGAAACGGCTCTTGCGCATGAAGCTAATCTTGACGAATGGCGAAAGCCGACGATCTGGGGCATAGAGCCTAGGGATACCTGCCTGGTATTGGGTAAAAGCCAGAGGGGAAGATCTTTTCTGAATTTGGATTACCTTGAAGAGGAAAGTATCAACTTAACGGTAAGGCAGAGTGGTGGAGGAGCAGTTCTTGTTTCTCCAAAAGATATGCTTTGGGTCGATATTTTCGTTCCTAAAGAATCTAAGTTTTGGGTTGCTGATATAGCGAAGGCATCTATATGGATTGGCGGGATCTGGCGTGATGCATTGAAACGACTAGATATAGAGTGTTTCCTCTTTGATGAAAAGTTTGTTCGATCAGAAGCATCTGATTTGATCTGTTTTGTGGGTAGGGCTCCAGGTGAGCTGTTCGTTGATGACAGAAAAATTTTAGGAATCTCTCAACGGCGTTCAAAGTTCGGAACTAGATTCCAATGTGCTTTAATCATCAATTGGGAGCCGGAGCATATGATTGCTGCATACAGTAGCGCCCCTATTCCTAATCTTGATAAGTTGATAAGTTCTGCGGGCATAGGTTCAGGATGCGAAAAGCACAGCGCATGGGATGCGTTTCTATCCGCGCTGCCTTCGCTCTGACCCAACTCCCCAAGTTAAACTCGAAGCCTTTATTGGGAGAGTATATTTTTTTGACCTATTTTTAGCTTAAAGTGTTGAAAAGTGGAGGGAAAAGGGTTAATGTGGAGAGTAAGGGAGAAAAAGGGCAGAAAAGCCCAGCACAACATGACCTTTGCCCGGCAAAAGTCAAGTGCAAATAAACAGGGATTACGATGTTTACAGGCGAGCACGAGCGATTACTTGATGAAAAGGGCAGGCTGGTACTGCCCCCTAACTTTCGTCGTTATTTACAAGAGGCGGCATATATTGCTAAATCCTTGCAAGCTCCCTGCCTTATGGTCTATTCAGCTGAAGAGATTGAAAAAGTTGCAGAGCGCTTAATTGAACAAGTCCAAGCAAAAAAGGTCACTGCGGATGCTCAACGAAGGTGGTCTGCAAGTATTTCAGAAGTAAAAACAGATACTCAAGGTCGGATAGCAATCCCAACAAAACTCAGAGACGAAATAGGGCTTGAGCGCGAAGCAGTCGTTATTGGTGTCATTAACAGACTTGAAATATGGATTCCAGCCGAATGGAATCGTGTTGAAGGAGAACCCGAAAACGAATTAACAGAGAGTGTCTGGCTATGAGAAAAGGGTCAGGCCATAGATGGAAGGGAGAAGGTAGCGGGTGATAACTAAGCAATAACTTATCGCTTTTGGGCAGTCTTTCGGGTAATGAGATGCGAGCCTCTACTCCGCCCGCTTGCCATCTAGTTCGATCGGGGAGAAATCCCGACGCACGCCTATTGTCCGAGAGACTGCCGAAAAGCGATGAATAGAAAACCATGAATGAATCAAAATATATAAGTCGAACCACCAACGGGTCTCCCCTGGATCCGGCGACCGGTCTTTCTGGTCGCCGGATCACCCGTTTTTCTCCACCTCCTTTTGCTCATATTCCTGTCATGGTTGAGAGCGTAACGGAGGTATTCTCTACCGTTCCGTCTGGTTTCATTCTTGATGCCACAATCGGCGGCGGTGGTCATAGTTGTGAAATCTTGAAATCAAGAGATGACTTAAATGTAATTGGAATTGATCAAGACCCAGAGGCTTTGGCAGCAACTGAGTCAAAGTTAGCGGGGTTTGCCAATAGAGTGTCTCTTATCCACGGTCGATTTGATGACCTTTCAGCTGTAACTGAGCAAACTGGAGAACAGGGACTATCGGGCTTTCTTTTTGACTTGGGAGTTTCCTCGTATCAATTAGACAACCCAGTAAGAGGGTTCTCTTTCAGAAACGATGGTCCTCTTGACATGCGAATGAACCCAGATGCCCAAACTACTGCTGGAAACTATGTAAACGACTCAACCGAACAAGACTTGGCTTCCTTGCTTTATAATTATGGTGACGAAAAATACTCAAAGCGTATTGCCAGAGCCATCGTCTCCATGCGCCCCATTCTAAGTACGCAAGAATTAGCAAGCATAATTCGTGATGCAATACCTGCGCGTTCGAAACGCTCTCCAGGGCACCCCGCTAGAAGATCTTTTCAAGCTTTACGTATTGCCGTTAATTGCGAGATAGAGATACTCGAATCATCTATTCGCGAAGCAATACGGCTTCTTAAAGTCGGCGGGCGAGGCGTGGTGCTCTCTTACCATTCAGGCGAAGATAAGGTTATTAAACGAATACTCAGGCAATTAGCTGGTCTTGACATCAAGAACTCGAAATATCACCCAGAGGTCCGGCATGAGGAAAAGATCTCATTGCTTGCTCGAAAAGCTCAAAGAGCATCCAGCGACGAGATTTTAAGAAACCCCAGGGCTTCCTCAGCGCTCCTGCGAAAATTTGAAAAGGTAAGCGACTTCTAATGGCAGTTTTCCCGTTAAGTGACAAGAGAACAATTGAGATAGGTAAACCTAAACTTGAGTTAGTAAGCAACTCTAAATCTTGGTTCCGTTCCATAGGTATCATTCTTATTGTCCTGATTTCAATCGGGTTTTTTAGCAGAATGCTTCTCAGCGCTATGATTGTTCAGCGGCAGACCCAAATAGATAGCCTCTCAGAGTCGATATCAGAATTGGACTCTGATAACAGGTCACTGATGTTTGATATAGCTCAGCTGGAGTCAACGAAAAGAATAATGAGAATTGCTCTAGCGGAACCAGGAGAAGAGTTCGAAACGGTCAATGGATTAGGGATGATTATTCCAGAGATCACAATATACCTAGACCCATTGTCAAATGATAGTTTGCAGGGTTGGCAGTGGAGTCAAATTAGCGCCCAAAGGCAGGGATAGTGACACAAACTACAGTCTACTCCGAAGACAAAAGACGACATTTCCTTCTAGTTATATTAGCGTTCTGCACCCTTTTTATCAGTTGGCGGTTAATCGACCTATCAGTATTCAATAGCACTAAATATGAGGAAAGGGGAGTAAATCAAAGAGTAATTCAGAGAGAAATTAAAGGAGAACGCGGGTCTATCCTAGATCGAAATGGCTACGAGCTTGCTATCTCATTTCCGCAACCTTACATCTATATTGACCCCCAACTCACAGATAACGGTGTAGAGAAGTCGCAGATATTAGCAAATTATCTTGACCTGCCAGGCGTTGACGAGATTCAAGAAGCGAAGACCATACTTACAAAATTCAATTCTCCCACTCGCTTTGAATACATAGTCAGACAAGCAAGTCTTGAATCTGCTGAAGCGATTCTCGATCTAAATTTAGGAGGGGTTTATGTTGATTATGAACCTCGACGATTTCATGTAGCTGGAGATCAGCTTGCAAGAGGAGTTCTTGGAGGAGTGACCGTAGACAATCTCGGCAGTTCAGGTTTGGAATTGCAATACGAGCAACAACTCAAAGGAACAACCGGAATACAACGAGTTGAGTTAAGCGCTGATGGAAGCACAATTCCTACAGAAGCAGAAACTATTCGAAAAGCCGTACACGGTTCTGACCTGATTTTGACAATAGACAGGGCTTTGCAGTCGCAAGTAGAACTTGAATTATCAAAGACAATTCAAGAAGCCCAAGCGAAAGGTGGAATTGTAATCATACAAAAGCCATCTACAGGAGAAATTTTAGCAATGGCATCTATGGTCACAACTGAGAGTGGCGAAGTCCTCTCCACATCGCATAACCAGGCAGTAACACTTAGCTATGAACCGGCATCCGTACTAAAAGCTATGACTTTCGCAAGTGTTATAAACGAAGGGCTTGGAGTGGGAAGTAGCAAAAGAGATATTCCAGATACTGTGATATTGGAATGGGAAAATAATGAAGGTAATACCGAAACAGAGATGTGGCGGGACGAGTACGAATACGAAACGCAGGAGATGTCCATAGAGAGCATACTCACACACTCATCCAATACCGGAACGATAATTTGGGCACAAGAATTAGGTCAACAAAAACTATACGAATACCTAAGTAAATTTGGCTTTGGACAGGCCTCAGGGCTTGAGTTCCCTTACGAATCGCAAGGGATTCTCCATGACCTAAATAATTGGGACCCCTCAAATTTAAATACAATTGCTTTAGGGCATGGAATATCAGTAACCCCAATTCAGCTTGTCAGTGCGTATTCTGCGATAGCTAATGATGGAATATTCGTAGCCCCAAGACTTGTAAGCCATATTGTTGACCCAAGTGGGAATATGGAACGCCTTGCCAGCCTTCCATCCCGAGAAGTTATATCTGCCTCAACTGCACATCAAATAGCAGATCTACTCACTTCGGTTGTAGACAATGGAACAGCAGAGAGAGCTTCTGTAAACGGGTATAAAATTGCAGCAAAAACGGGAACTTCTTGGAAATACTTTTCACCTGAGAATAGCTATGAAATGCCCAACGGCCAACTAGATCCATATTTAGATAAAAATGGGCAGCGACACTATACATCAACCGTGACTGGATTTTTCCCAGCACAAAAGCCAGAGCTGTCAATGATAGTTATCATTGACGATCCAGCCCCTATTGAAGAACAATTCTATGCAAGTCATGTTGCTGCTCCCTTATTTGGGGAAATAGCAAGTTGGTCTTTGCGACACTATCAAATTTCCCCATTCAAAGAAGTTCAATTGGCTGATAACAATCAGCAAGCCTTGAATGGTCCAACGCTTCAAGGAGGTGGGGAATCGGAATGAACCTTAACGAGATTCTAGAAAATGTAAAAAATTCAAATTTCGAAACAATAGGAGAAATCAATGACATTGAAATAAGTGGATTAAGTTACGACTCTCGTTCAATCATCTACGGTGACCTATTTTTCTGTTTTGAAGGCGAAAAAAATGATAGTCATGATTTCATCTATGACGTAATTGAAGAGGGTGCAAGTGCGCTGGTTGTTGAAAGAAGAATCGATATGGATTTTCCACAGGTTATTTCTTCAAATAGCAGAAAAATGATGAGTGAAATAGCAGAAATATTTTATGACTTTCCATCACGAGAAATAATAACAGTAGGCGTGACAGGGACAAATGGTAAGACAACTACAGTTAATATTCTCTCAGCAATAGCTGAAGCAGCAGGAAAGAAATCAGAAACAATAGGGACACTAACGGGGCATCTGACGACGCCAGAAGCTCCCGACCTCCAACGACGAATCAGAGACTCTATTAGAAACGGTGCATCTTTCTTGGCAATGGAAGTAAGCTCGCACGCTTTAGTCCAAAACAGGGTTTCTGAGACGGCTTACGATGTTGCAATCTTTACGAATCTAAGTCTTGACCATCTTGATTATCACGGAGATATGGAAAGCTACTACCGAGCAAAATCAATGCTGTTCAGTCCCTCTCATACAAAATTGGCAGTAATAAATGCTGATAATGAGTTTGGGAAGAGGCTCATACAAGATGTTGAAATCCCTAAAGTAACCTTTTCGTTATCTGATGTCGAGATTATTGAGCAAAGCCTGATCAAAACTACATTCCGGTGGAAGGGGAGAACTATTAACCTGAAACTTCCCGGAGTATTTAATCTAGAAAATGCCCTAGGCGCAGCGGTAGCTGCTGACGCACTCGGATTTAGTAGAGAAGTCATCGTAAATGGTCTTGAAAGTGCGAGAGGAACACCCGGAAGGTTTGAACTCCTAGAACATAGTGACGGTCAACCATACGTAATTATTGATTTCTGCCACACCCCAGATGGTTTAGAGAAAATTTTGCTATCGGTAAAAGAACTTCTAGAAGGAGCAATGATACATGTAGTTCTTGGTTGCGGTGGCGATCGTGAAACGACGAAAAGAGCCCAAATGGGAATGATTTCAGAAACTCATGCCACAAACGTGTACCTGACTTCAGATAACCCTAGATCTGAAGATCAAATGGAGATCATCAATGATATTTTGTCAGGAATCCATGATACAGAGCGTATATATATCAATCCAGATAGGGGAGAAGCCATTCACCACGCTATTAAATCAGCTAATCAGGATGATGTGGTGCTGATTGCAGGTAAGGGTTGCGAACCGTATCAAGAGATACGCGGAAACTTACTTCCGTTCTTAGATAGTGATGTTGGGCGAGAAGCTTTGAAGGCTAGAGGATAATGATACGACTTCTACTCGCCGTAACGCTATCAACAGCAATCTCCCTTCTTGGAACTAACTACTTAATCAAGTGGCTTTCTTCAAAAGGAATAGGTCAACCCATTCGCAAAGATGGTCCAGATGGGCATCAAACGAAAGCAGGGACGCCAACGATGGGCGGCATAGCAGTCGTATTAGGGGCTTTTGTTGCTTATATAATTTCAGACCTATACAACGGTATTTACACACGCTCTGGGCTTTTTGTCATGCTCGCAATTCTCGGAGCAGGATTTGTTGGTTTTCTAGATGACTGGATAAAAATCCGTAATGCCAGAAATCTAGGGCTAAATAAAAAAATGAAAATTGTAGGTCTGTTAGCCGTAGCATTTGGATTTGCGACCCTCATGGTTCTGTTCACAGAAGTACACACAGAAGTATCTTTCACTCGTTGGGATTCTATATCTTTTGATTTGGGTCCAATTGGATGGGTCTTTTGGGCAGCGTTCATCATTCTCGCAATGAGCAATGCGGTTAACCTAACAGATGGGCTTGATGGACTAGCTGCTGGCTCTTCTACTCTATGTTTCAGCGCCTTTACAGTCATCTCATTCTGGGCATTTCGTCACCCTGAGATCTACCAGCTTGATCATGCTTTAGATCTAGCAGTCGTAGCTGTTTCAATGCTTGGAGCCTGTGTGGGTTTCTTGTGGTGGAATGCTGCCCCTGCAAAAATATTTATGGGAGATACTGGGTCACTGGCAATCGGAACAGCCCTTGGCTGCTTGGGTCTGGCAAATAACACTCAGCTATTGCTCCCAATTATCTGTGGGATCTTCGTGCTTGAAACAATCTCTGTAGTCGTCCAAATCATTGGCTACAGATGGATGAACCAAAGAAGAATTTTTCGTATGGCTCCCTTCCATCACCACTTTGAACTTCACGGGTGGCCGGAAACAACAGTGATAGTCAGGTTTTGGATAATCAGTGGATTTTTTGTAGCTATCGCTTTAGGAATCTTTTATGCAGATTTCGTCGAAGTATCTGACTTTAGGGAAGTATTTGCTCCATGACTAGGAAGACTATTGAAACTGGATCAAAGATTGGAATTTATGGCCTTGGCCTAACTGGTCGATCCGTAGCGAAGTTTCTGGATCGGAAAGGGTTCAATCTTAATTTGTTTGATGACTCCCCGACGGAAGCGGCATTAGCAATGGCTAAGAAATTAAATAGCGAAATCTATTCTTGTCGTGATATCGCTGACTGTGAAGAGCATCTAAAAGGACTAGAAGCATTTTTTCCAACACCAGGTTTACCAGATAGCCATATTGCTCTTAAATTTGCTCGCGAAAGCCAGCTCTTAATTCACGGAGAATTTGATCTAGCTCAAATGTACGATGAACGCTCATGTATAGCTGTGACGGGAACAAATGGTAAGACGACTGTCACGATGATGATTGATCAAATGTTAAATTCAAGCGGGATCAAGACAAAGGCAGTAGGAAATACTGATACCCCTCTAGTTGAGGCTATTCAGGATGAATCCCTATCAAAATTTGTGGTTGAGGCATCTTCATTTCGGTTGGGCCAGTCTCAAAATTTCTCGCCTGATATAGGAGTTTGGCTAAATTTCTCTCCTGATCATCTTGATGTCCACAAAGATCTAAAAGATTATGAGCTGGCAAAATCGCAAATTTGGAAAAATATCTCGGGCAACCAGGTGGCCCTTGGTAACGAGGACGACGCAATAGTAATGAGTTATAGGCCTTCTGGCGGAGTATTCCGAACATTTGGACTAAATAGAGGCAATAGTAAAGTTCTGAATGACTGGTTGTTTGTTGAGGGGCGCAAGTTAATGAAAGTAGAGCAGCTACCAAGAAACGCGCCACATGATATCTCTAACGCTCTAGCAGCAGCATTAACTGCAACACATGCAGGGGCTGACAGCGATGCAATTATTGAAACGCTACGGCACTTCAATCATCTCCCGCATCGGATCGAGATGATTATTGAGCATGAAGGGGTTAAATGGTATGACGATAGTAAATCGACTACACCGCATTCAGTCACTGCAGCACTAGAAAGCTTTGACAACGTGATACTTATCATGGGTGGGCGCAACAAAGGATTGGATTTATCCGTAATCATGCCCATGTTAAATCGCGTAAAGCATCTGATTGCAATAGGGGAAGCATCTAAAGAAATAGAGCTAGCTTTTGAAAATAAAGTCAACATATCCTCGGCTGAATCAATGGAAGAGGCTGTAGGAACAGCACATGCTGAAAGTATTTCGGGAGATGTAGTACTTCTATCGCCGGGGTGTGCATCATTTGATTGGTACAAAAGTTATAAGGAACGAGGGGTTGATTTCGTGATAAAGGTTAACGACCTTCTTAAAGGAGATAAAGATGTCAATAATTGATCAACCAGCATCTAACTCATTCTCGCAAAACGTTAAGAACATTTTATTCGCAACGCTAAAATCATCAGAGAAAGTAAACCATCCATCCAGGAATCCTTGGACACCAACCCAAAGAAAGTTATTCTATGTAGTTCTTGTCCTGAATATATTCGGTATTGCAATGATCCTTTCAGCTGGTTCTGTTGTAGCGAGTCAGGAAGGCATAGGGGAATTCTCCTACGCGATTAGGCAATCGATATGGTTTTCCCTAGGCTTGGGAGCACTTTACTGTGCCTCTAAGTTTGATTACAGAAACCTAAAGCTCCTTGCACGTCCGTTATTGTATCTAACTTATTTCTTGATGTTTTTGCTGTACACCCCTTTAGGTGTTCAAGGAGGTGGAGCTACACGTTGGATAGCTATTTCCGGTATATCATTTCAGCCATCTGAGATCTTGAAGATTGCAACTGTTATTCTTACAGCGCAGGTTATATCGGACTATCAAAAGGATCTCCGAAATAAACGTGCTTATGGCGAACCATTCTTTGCGTTGCTTCCTGCAATCGTAATGCTTATAAGTCAGCCAGATTATGGGACTATGTGTCTTATATTTTTTCTTCTCGGTTCAATTCTTTACCTTGGCGGAATCCCGTTAGATAAACTCTTCAGATTTGGTTTAGTCCTCACACCCCTACTCCTTCTCGGTGCTATTGCTGCGCCGTATAGAAGAAAACGGTTATTAGCAGTACTGAATCCTGAAGGTGATGCGCTTAATTCAGGCTGGCAGACGCTTCAATCATTAACAGGAATAAGTAATGGGGGTTTGCTGGGTGTAGGACCAGGTTCCAGTAAATCTAAGTGGTGGACCCCGGAGACACACACAGATTTTATATTTACTGTAATTGCGGAAGAGATGGGCTTATTCGGTTCACTTATTGTCTTATCACTTTTCGTGGGTTTGGTTATTTTTGGAGTTCAGATAGCGAAGCAGTCTCGTGACAAATTTGGTTATCTCATGGCAATGGGCATTACAAGTTGGTTTGCTGTTCAAGCATTAGTCAATATCGGAGTAACAATTGGGCAGATGCCTAATACAGGCTTGCCCCTTCCGTTCATATCGTATGGGGGGAGCTCACTTGTAGTAGGTATGGCGGCAATCGGAATAATGATAAATATCGGGCAGCCGAGGAAAAGATGAAGGAGTCCTTTGCAGTAATCGCTGGCGGCGGAACTGCCGGGCATTTATACCCTGGTATAGCGGTTGCTGAAGCTCTTGTTTCTTTAGGGAAAAGAAGAACTGAAATTCTTTTCTTCACTAGCGATAGGGGTATTGACAAAAAGCTTCTGACGGACGCTAACTTTCAATTCACTCCATTGAAAGGCAATGGGCTGGACCGGAAGAACCCCTTATCCTCAATAAGAGCAGTAATTCTATTAATCAAGTCAACTACCTTTGCATACCGACACATAAGGAAATCTAAGCCAAAAGTAATTTTGGCTTTGGGGGGCTTTGCAGCAATACCCGGATCATTAGCGGGGCTATTAACTGGAACACCAGTTGTGCTTCATGAGCAGAACTCAGTGCCCGGCACCGCTAACAAACTAATAAGTAAGTGGGTAAAAAGATCAGCTGTTTCCTATAAGAATACTAAATTACCCCGTAGTGTTTGCACAGGAAATCCAGTGCGAAAGGAAATCACCGATCTTAGTGAAAGCTATAGGTCTATGCATCGAAGTCAACTTGAAATTCCATTGGAGAATAAATTAGTAGTTGTTACAGGCGGTTCTCTAGGATCTTTAAAAATAAATAAGTCGGTACTGAACGCTTTATCGAGTTTAGAAGAAGTACCAAACCTGACCGTCTACCACATAATTGGTAGCAGGGACTGGGAAGAACTTGGTAAATTAACTTGCGATCCAGTGATTGATTACAGAGCCATAGAATATGAGGAACAAATGCCGACGGTTCTTAATTCAGCTGACCTTATTGTTTCGCGTGCGGGAGGGTCAATTACTGCTGAAATAAGTTTGTTGGGGCTGCCTTCTATTCTCATACCTTTGCCTAATGCTCCTGGAGACCATCAAAGAAAAAACGCCGAATCATTAGTGGCGGATGGTAGAGCCGTGATTGTCCCGGATGAAGACTGTACGGGTGAGCGAATCGCGAAAGAAATCAAGGGTATTGTTCTAAATGAGGAGCGCTTGGTGGGGATGACAGGAATAAGAGATTTTAAATCAGGAAAGAGTGCTGCTGAAAAGATCGCTACCTTACTCATAGAGGTTGCTAAATGATAGGGTCACGACGAGAGCTTCGCATAGATTTGGATACTCCAGTCTCCGTTCATATAGTTGGAATTGGTGGAGCAGGTATGAGGTCTATTGCTAATGTTCTGGCTGATATGGGGCATGATGTTTCGGGAAGTGACCTTAAGTATTCCTCCGGGCTTGATCAGCTGGAGAGCAAGGGCATAAAGGTCACGATTGGGCACTCCAAGTTAAACTTTGAGAATCCGAAATTTTTGACTAAATCCACAGCTATCCCAGAAGGAAACCCAGAGGTTGATGCCGCTTTAGAAGCTGGGGTTCCAGTGCTGACTCGTGCGCAAATAATGGCTGCGATTACGGCCAAGAAGACAGCTATAGTGGTGGCTGGTACACACGGTAAAACAACTACATCTTCTATCCTGTCAGTGCTTTTGTCTTCAGCAGATACTGAGCCTTCTTTCCTCATTGGCGGTGACTTAAATGAAATAGGGTGTGGAGCCCTCTGGAATAATGATTCAGATCTACTTGTCGTTGAAGGTGATGAATCTGATGGTTCTTTTCTAGATCTAGATTCGGATGTTTCGATTATCACAAGTGTTGAGTCAGATCACTTGGCGTATTACAAGGACGATTCAAAGCTTAAACAGGCTTTCAGAGCATTCGCAACAAGGACCAAAGGCCCTGTTTATTTATATGGAGACTCACCTGAAACTCAGTATCTAAAAGATCTTCCGAATATTCGAACCTATGGAGAAGCCCTAGATAGTAAATACCAGATTAGGAACTATCAAGGGAAACGATTTGCCTCTACTTTTGAAATCGTGAGTGAGGGAAGAGCTATTGGTGCTTTCCATCTAGCAAGTCCAGGTTATCACAATGCTCTGAATGCCACTGCGGCTGTCGCTGTCGCTGTCGACTTAGGGCTAAGTATAGAAAATATCCAAAAGGGGATTTCGCAATTTGCCGGAGTAGCCCGCAGGTTTCAATATAGAGGAGAAAATAATGGGATCTCCTTTATTGATGACTATGCCCATCTTCCGACCGAAGTGGAATCTGCATTGGCGGCAGCGAAAGAGGGTGAATGGAATAGAGTCGTTGCTGTATTCCAACCCCATCGTTTCACAAGAACGCATGATTTAGCCAACGCCTTTTCCGAGAGCTTTCAAGACGCTGATGAAGTAATTATCACTGGCGTATATTCTGCAGGGGAGAAGCCAATACCGGGAGTCACTGGAAAATTAGTTGCGGATGCAGTGGCATCAAAGAGAACAGATAAAAATGTTAGGTATTGTGAACATCGTGAAGACCTTATTACGCTTCTTCAGGAGTTACTTGTAGAAGGTGACCTTTGCCTGACTCTAGGAGCAGGGGACCTTACGAATATCGCAGACCAATTAATGGAGTCTTAGGAGATGGTTGAAAATTGGAGAGAAATTTCTCAGCTCATAAATCGAAAATTGCGACGCGAAGCGACGGTCTGTGAATACCAAATAGGTTTGCTGACAACTTATAGGACTATAGGTAAATGTTCTCTTTTCCTCAAAGCAGAGAACAAGATAGAGCTAGCCCATGCTTTAGATATTTGTAGGAAAAAAGATATAGAGGTAGCGGTCATAGGTAATGGCTCTAATCTCTTAATATCCGATAATGGCTTTGAGGGGTTAGTAATTAAGCTGGGTTCTGAGTTCGAAATAAATAAGATTATTGAAGATCGTGCATATGTCGGTGGGGCGGCGAAGCTTCCTGTAGTTGCAAGGTCAACATCTTCAAAGGGGCTTGCAGGGTTTGAATGGGCTGTCGGAGTTCCGGGGACTATAGGAGGTGCTGTCAAAATGAATGCAGGTGGTCATGGTTCCGATATGAAGGCAAGTATCGAGTCAGCTGATGTGATTGATACTAGAACCGGTGCTACGAAAACTTTAAAGCTGGATGACCTTCTATTTGGGTACCGGCAATCAGCAATAACTAAAGATCAACTAGTTACTAATGCAGTCCTGAAGCTTTCAGAAGGTAACCCTGAAGAATCTACCGAATTAATAAGAGAAATTGTTCGTTGGAGACTGGAGAATCAACCAGGTGGGCAGAATGCCGGATCGGTCTTTACCAACCCCAAAGACAATTCGGCCGGAAGACTTATCGAAGACTCAGGGTGCAAAGGAATGAGGGTCGGTAGCGCAGAGGTGTCGAGGAAGCATGCGAACTTTATTCAGGCTGAGGTCGGCGGGAAAGCTCAAGACATTAGAGAATTAATGGAGCTCATACTGGAGTCGGTATATTCAAAATTTGGAATACTTCTAACTGTAGAAACTGAAATGATCGGTTTCGACTAATGGTGGAAATTGACCCTAGGATACAGGAACGACGAATTGAAATAATTAGAGCTAAGGGAAAAAGAAGATTGCGAGTACTCCTTCTGGTAGTCCTATTAGCGCTTCTTTCGATAGCAGGCGTATTGCTATCCAAAAGTTCACTCCTTGATGTAGATGAAGTAGTTGTAGTGGGAGCTGGCACTGAATTAGAAGAGCTGATCGTGGTTGTAGCAAATATTCCAAACTCTAAACCTATACTTGAGGTTGATACAAAAGCTATCTCAGCTCGGATCAAGGAAATACCGAATATCAAAGACGTAAAAGTTAGCCGTTCGTTCGGAGGAAAAGTAACAATCTCAGTCACACTTCGTAAGCCATCTGTCCTTCTTTCAAACTTGGGTCAATGGTTACTGGTTGATTTGGAAGGAAGGGTACTTGAACGAGTTGCAGAATTGCCCTCTGATCTGAAATACCCAATAGTTGAAAGCAATTACGAAGATCTAAAGATTGGCGAATGGGTGCCTGATCAGGCATTATTCGCAATAGATCTGGCTGCAAACCTTCCTCCCGTGCTCTTAGCAGACATCTCGTTCGTATCATCAGGTGACGGAATTGAGTTAATGCTCTTCGGCGAAGGAAAGATACTATTTGGGGATTACGTAGCGCTTGAATCAAAGATTCTTGCCGCATCAACTATCCTTGAGCAAGTTGATTTAGCGGACCTCATCCATATTGATGTCCGAACCCCAGATAAGCCGGTGTTGTGTCGTTCAACAGAATGCTCGTACGATTCTTACTAAGAAATTACCATTAGCGAAAATAAATTAGTTTGACGAACAGCTAATCTGGTCAGTCAAAACAAAGTTAAAACAAAAGAAGAAAAGACAAGCCACAAGGAGTGCGACATGGAAAGCCCACATAATTACCTAGCTGTAATAAAGGTTGTTGGAGTAGGAGGTGGCGGTGTAAATGCTGTCAATAGAATGATTGATGCTGGACTGCGCGGTGCGGAATTTTTAGCGATTAACACAGACGCACAGGCTCTCCTTCTTTCTGATGCAGAGGTAAAGATTGATATCGGCAGAGAATTGACACGAGGTCTCGGCGCAGGTTCCGACCCTGAAATTGGTCGCCAAGCTGCTGAAGATCATAGACCAGAAATCGAACAGGCTTTATCTGGTGCTGACATGGTATTCATTACTGCAGGTGAAGGCGGCGGTACCGGCACGGGAGCCGCCCCTATTGTCGCAGATATCGCAAAAGGTTTAGGTGCCTTGACAATCGGCGTAGTGACAAGACCGTTCGGATTCGAGGGTCGAAGAAGGGCTGTGCAAGCGGACCAAGGAATCACCCGTCTTAGAGAAAAGGTCGACACTCAGATCGTGATCCCCAATGACAGGTTGCTATCAGTCGCAGATGAGCAAACTACAGTAGTCGAAGCCTTCGCAAAAGCAGATGAAGTCTTATTGGATGGGGTAAGAGGAATAACAGAGCTGATTACAACACCAGGCTTGATCAATACTGACTTTGCGGACGTAAAAATGATTATGAATGATGCTGGTTCTGCCCTAATGGGAACAGGTGAAGGTAACGGAGAACAACGAGCAACGAGTGCTGCTAGAAAAGCTGTTTCAAGTCCTCTCCTTGAATCACCAATTGATGGAGCTAGAGGAATTCTTCTATCAATTACTGGCTCAAGCAACTTAACGCTAAACGAGGTAAATGAAGCAGCAGAACTAGTTTTAGGTGTAGCTCACCCTGACGCAAATATTATCTTTGGAACAGTTGTAGACGAGTCCATGGGCGACACTGTAAGAGTTACGGTTATCGCTGCAGGTTTCGATCGTTGGGACAGCGCTTCACGGCCCCAGACTGCAGTTCTCGGCAGCGATATCCCGAATGTTTTTGGCGAAGAAGAAGAGTTACAGGAAGAAGTGCATGGTGGCCTAGATGTCCCTGACTTTTTGCAGGACTAGTAAATTTACCACAGACTATGGAAGCTAAACATAGCTGGTCAAAAACACTTGAATGTGGGTTGGTAGCTAAGGTTCTATCCACTAATTCTTCAGATGGGAATTTATCAATTTCACAACCTGTAGACCAACTGCACCAAACGCAGCGGAAACTGATCAATGCCCCTTGGTCGTACCTTAAACAAGTGCACGGGGCAAATGTATATAGGATCAAAAGCCCTGGCGACTATCAAGGCGCAGAGGGTGACGGAATGATTTCCACCAAAAGTGGTATCCCGATGGCTATTCAAGTTGCAGATTGTGCACCGATAGCACTTATCTGCGAAACGCCTGTTATAGGAATAATTCATGCTGGCTGGCGAGGTCTTCTTGCAGGTATTGTCCAAAATGCTTGCACTCAAATGCGTAAGTTGGGAGGAGACCCGACGATAGCTGTGGTGGGACCTTGCATATATCCCGAACACTACGAATTTGGTTTAAATGAACTTGAACACATGACGAGAGAATTCGGCCCAACAGTAGCATCAGCGACTAAAGACGGAACGTCTGCGTTGGATATCCCTGAGGTAGCTAAAATAGCTCTCCTAAGAGAAAATATTTTAGAGACGCATTTCATCGGCGAATGCACAGCATCATCAGAAAAGCTTTGGTCTCACCGTGTTGGGAGAGACATGGAAAGGCAAGCATTAATCGGATGGCTGGAAGAGGCATCGTGATGTCTGGAATTTACTCTGAGCAAATGGAAGAAAGACTTGAGAAAATCAAAAAGCTAATCAAAGATAAAGCACAAAATCCTGTAACTCTAATAGG